>SXGR01618720.1_pt1 | contig 65383 bp, 74 predicted proteins | sample 3174711 | NCBI WGS metagenome assembly SXGR01 (sample SAMN11356860, study PRJNA531348) | freshwater metagenome | isolation source: freshwater sample F1-60 | place: China: Fuxian Lake, Yuxi | collected 2017-12-25 | reverse complement strand
TGGGAAACCGGAAGAATCTACCTCAGCATGGACAGCCAAACCCAGCCCTCGGTTTAAGCGCCGCCAATTTTACAGAAAAGATTTTGCGCCGCCTTGAGTCCCGGCAAGCTGGTCGCCATATCGTAGGCTTGGCTTGTGTTGAAAACGAAAGACACACTCTGAACCCATGAAGAAGCTGTAGGGTCGAAGTTTGAGTAAAGTGTCCCGTTAGTTGCTTCGGTGGCGGAAGTGTTGATTTGGATGGTGGCCGTTGCGCTTACGAAGTCTGTGGATCCGCTGACTTTTGAGTATGTGGCTTGGTAGGTTACAACCTGTGCAAAAATTACGCACGATGCCGCTTTAGTAGCGCAGGTAACCAGAAACAATCGTTTAGCAGAGGTTTGCATTTTATCTCCAAAATCTCCTCGAGGGAGAAGGCCAATCGATTCAGTTACGAGCAAGTTTTTTTGCATTCAATTCGGGCGATGGGAATCAATTGCCATGCACGACCACCCGCCGCGCATGTGGCGTCTTCCGATGCTCCCAGACATAGATGCCCTGCCACGTCCCCAGGGCCAGTTCCCCCTCCCGGATCGGGATCGATAGGTGGACCCCCATAAGGGCCGAGAGGATGGGGGCGGGCATGTCGTCGTCGCCCTCGGCGGTGTGGATGAACCGGCGCCAGCCGTCGGGCACCAGGTCGGCGAAATAAGTGTCGAAGTCCCGACGGACGTCGGGATCGGCATTCTCCTGGATCACGAGGGAGGCCGAGGTGTGGCGCAGGAACAGGGTGCAGAGGCCGGTCTGGATGCCCGTGGCGCGAACCCAGGCAGTGACCTCGCGGGTGATCTCATGGAATCCCCGGCCGCGGGTCTGAACCACGAGCTCGGTCTGGTGTGGCGTCATGGGGACAGCGTTCTTCGGAGCCTGGTGGAGTGACAACCGGGAATCGTTCTGACGTCCGCGGCTTGGGTCGCATCCCGAGGGCATTGTGGGCTACCTCCGATCCGGTGGAGGTAGCGGGTTGAGGGGAATCTCCAGCAGTCGGGGTCCCATGCAGGCATGGGCGGTGTGGAATCGGGTTCCGTTGGCGATCGGTCCGAGGAACGTCCCGCGCTGGATGTCACACCCCGCCGCCCAGTCCGAGAACGCGGGGACGACGAGCACCTCTCGGGACACCATGAAACAAGGCACTTTGGCCTCTGTCGCCACGCCATCCCCCAGGCGCAGTGCGGGGTGTTCGTGTCCGATGATCTGGAATGCCTCGGCTCCCTCGAGCGAGAAGGTCTCCGGAGGGTTCCGAACGGGCGCGGTGTCTCCATGGTGGAGGAGATAGCCTCCCATCGACACGGATGAGACCAGCTGGACCGAGCGCGGAAGGCGTTCGAGAAGTCTCCCGAGGTTCCGGTCGTGGTTCCCGGTGCAGACGGTCCAGGTCACCTCTGGTGGAATCGCGCGGGCCAGCTGGTCCAGCGCCTCCTCAACCCCGGGCTGTTGCGTCGCCTGGTGGACCAGATCCCCGAGAATCACGAGGTGTTGGGGCTGATGGTCCCCCAACAAGGCCGCCACGCGGGAGGCGGTGGTCTCGGGCGTGGTGAGGGGCATCAAGGCACCCCGGCGGCGTTGGACCCAGGAGTACCCGAGGTGGAGGTCTGCCAGGGCCAGCGCGCGTTCGGAGGGCAGAACGATGGCGCGTCGGGCATCGAGGAGGACGTCGATCCCAGTGGCGAGGCGGACCCTCCGGGTCTCGGTCTGGCGCGGGGCGGTCGGGCTCACCAGGTCTTCCACGGGGCGTTCCCCTCGGTCCAGAGACGATCCAGCATCTGCTGTTCCCGGAAGGTGTCCATGCACTGCCAGAATCCGTCGTGGGTGTACGCCTTGAGCTGGCCCTCCTGTGCGAGGCGTTCCATGGGGCGCCGCTCGAACACACAGCGGTCGCCGTCCTCGAGATACCCCCGGATCCTGGGGTCCAGGACCATGAACCCCCCGCTGATGTAGGCGTTCTCCTCGTCGGGCTTCTCGCGGAAGGCCGTGATGGTTTGGCCGTCCATCGCGAGTTCTCCGAAGCGTCCCCGGGGTTTCACGGCGGTCACGGTTGCGATGGCGCCATGGGACTGGTGGAACCGGATCGAGGCGTTGATGTCGCTGTCGGTTACCCCGTCGCCGTAGGTGAAGAGGAAGGTCTCATTGCCCACGTAGGGCAGGGCACGGAGCAGGCGTCCACCGGTCTGGGTCTCCTGGCCGGTCTCGAGCAGGGTGACGGTCCAGTCCTCCTCGGCATGGCTCGTGTGGTAGGTGATCTGGGGGTTGCGTCCGAGCTTCAGGGTGACATCGGAGGTGTTCCAGAGGTAGTTGCGGAAGTAGTCCCGGATCGATTCGCCCTTGTAGCCGAGGCACAGGACGAAGTCGGTGTGCCCGGCTGCGGCGTAGAGCTTCATGATGTGCCAGAGGATGGGGCGTCCGCCGACCGGCACCATGGGCTTGGGTCGGTATTCGGTTTCCTCGCGGAGCCGGGTGCCGAGTCCGCCGCACAGAATGACGACCTTCATGGTCCCGGAACCCTATCGGGTGTCGGGCGGGGTGGCGAGGCCGGGCACGAGGCTTGAATTTTGCCCCGTTCCGGGCGTCCTCTATTCACAACACTCGATGTCGCACCACGCCTCCAACCCCGACCATTTGGCGCTGACGCGTCGTCAGTTCCTGGATCGTTGTGGGATGGGAATGGGCTCGTTGGGGTTGGCGTCGCTTCTGGGGTCGTTGGATCCGGTGCGGGCGGAGGAGACCGGGTTCACCAATCCGCTACGGCCAAAGCCTCCTCAGTTCGCGGGTTGCGCGAAGCGGGTCATTCATATTTTCCTGAACGGTGGGGCGTCGCACGTCGACACGTTCGATCCCAAACCATCCCTCGATCGCTGGCATGGCAAGGAAATCCCGGTCCACTTCGCAACGGAGCGCAAGACTGGGGCGGCCTACCGATCCCCGTTCACGTTCCGGCGATATGGGCAGAGCGGACTCGAGATCTCGGACCTGTTCCAGCACACAGCCCGGCATGCGGACGATCTCTGTGTGATCCGTTCGATGAAGGCGGATGTCCCGAATCATGAGCCGTCGCGGCTCCTGATGAACTGCGGGGAGGCCCGGCTGCCCCGTCCGAGCTTTGGCTCGTGGGTGACCTATGGGCTGGGGTCCGAGAACCAGAATCTCCCGGGGTTCATCGCGATGTGTCCGGGCGGCTATCCGATCCAGGAATCCCAGAACTGGCAGAGCGGTTTCCTGCCGGGCACCTATCAGGGCACCTACATCAATACCGAGAACACCCGGTTGGAGAAGCTGATCGAGAACATCAACAACCGGTACACCTCAATGCCGGAGCAACGGGCGCAGCTGGACCTGCTCCAGGCCCTCAACGAGCGGCACCGTCGGGCCCGTGCGGCCGATGCCCAGCTGGAGGCCCGGGTCCAGAGCTTCGAGCTGGCCTATCGCATGCAGATGGAGGCGGCGGATGCCTTCGACATCCAGCGGGAGCCCGCGGCGGTGCGGGAACGGTATGGTGATGGCGTTCAGGCCCGTCAGCTCCTGATCGCCCGTCGGCTGGTGGAGCGTGGGGTTCGGTTTGTGCAGGTCTGGCATGGGGCGGGTCAGCCCTGGGACAACCACGACGACATCGAGACCAACCACCGGAATCTGGCGGGGCAGTGTGACCGGGCGATCGCGGCGCTCCTGACCGATCTCAAGGATCGGGGGATGCTGGATGACACCCTGGTGATCTGCGGGGGTGAGTTTGGTCGGACGCCGACGGTCGAGCTGCCCACTCCTGGGGCCAACGCCGGCAAGCAGAACGGGCGGGACCACAACAACCACGGCTTCACCGTCTGGCTCGCGGGAGGCGGGGTGAAGGGGGGACATGTGCATGGGGCGACCGACGAGTTCGGATTCGCCGCGGCGGAGAACCCGGTCCATGTCCATGACCTGCATGCGACGCTGCTCCACCTCCTGGGATTCAACCATGAGACGCTGACGTTCCGGACGGCGGGGCGGGATTTCCGGCTGACGGACGTTCACGGGCGCGTGGTTCGCGAGATCCTGGCATGAAGAACCCCGGGCAGGCCTGGGCCTGACCGGGGGTTGTCTTTGGCAAGCAGGTGAGGGGCTGGATGAGCCGCCCGTCCCGGTTGGAATTACTTCGCCTTGGCTGCCGCAGCGGCTTTGTTCAGGCGGAGCTGCAGGCGTGAGCGCTTGCGGCTGGCGGTCTGGGCCTTGATGGAACCGCGCTTCACGGCCGTGCCATAGGCGGATGCGGCGGCTGACAGGGCCTTCTTGGCATCCTCAGTCTTTCCGGAGGAAACAACCGAGAGGTATTTTTTCTCGGCGGTCTTTACGCGGGATATGGTGGCGTGGTTGATGGCCTGTTTGCGGGCACTGGAACGGACTCGCTTCCCGGCGGACTTGGTGTTCGGCATGGCTTTTCGCGATTCTTGAACGCCGCCAAGCTATCGGGGGGCGTCGGGATGTCAACGGGTTGTTGACGTTCCCGTGCGGGCCGCCGGGGTGGATTCTCCGCTAGGTGACATCACAATCGACCTCGTCGGGGTGGCCAATCGGATGCCTGCGGCGTCGAAACGGTCCTTCAGGCGCAGGTTCAATTCCTGGAGCACGGCGGCCTGTTTCTGGTCCTCCGTGGTCTTGCACCAATGCACGACCTCCACGTTCAGCGACGCCTCGGTAATCCGGGTGAACTGCACCGTGACGTCATGGGTCAGGGGATGGCTCGCGAAGGTCTCCCGGGTCAGGTCGAGGGTCTTCTGGACCTCGGCGCTGGTCATGCTGTGGGGCAGCCCGAGGGTGAAGGCGGTCCTGAGCGTGGGACGCCGGGAGATGTTCACGATGCGGCTGTTGCCCATCTCGCGGTTGGGGACCGTGATCAGATGGCCCTCGCCGTTCCGGATTCGGGTGGAGCGGAGCCCCATCTCCTCGACGGTGCCTTCGACGTCGCCGATCTTGACCGAGTCTCCGATCTTGAACGGCTTGTCGAGGAACACAGCGGCGGCTCCAAAGAGGTTGCCGACGGTATCCTGTGCCGCGAGACCGAGGGCGAGGCCGATCACGGATACGGAGGCCAGGGCGGCGCGGATGTCGATCCCGAGGCTGCCCAGCACGGTGAAGACGGCGACGACGATGATGACCGACTTCACGATCTTGCCGATGAGCACGAGGAAGTACTGGTTGAAGGACTGGTCTCCGTCGGCTGTGAGGCGCTTTCTCCAGAGGAGAATCATCGCGTCGATGGCCTTCAGGAGGACCTGCAGCAGCGAGGCTCCCACCGCCAGGATCGTGAGCTTGGCCAACCAGCTGTTGACGATCGCGGGCCATGAGAAGAGCTGGAGCCCGATGTTCAGCAGGATGACGAACACGATGACCTTCACCGGGCCATCGAGGAGTCCCACGAGGATGTCGTCGAACTGGGTGTCCGTCCGACGTGTGAACGCGCGCAACCAGGAATTGATGATCCAGTCGACGAGCTTCGCCGCGACGAAGGCGATGGCGACGTAGAGGAGGGTGGCGATGTATTGCCAGAGGGGGTGCCAGGCGATCTCGGACTGGAGGGCCGGGACCCGGTCGAGGCCAAAGGTGAGGAGTTCACGGTTCTGGTCGATGAACCGCATGTGCGACTCGGCCAGCACATCCGTCTGGTTGGTGGATCCCTGGGTGGAGTTCGGGGTGCTGCTGGTCTGGGCGTGCACCGACCCGATGAGGAGCAGGGTGAGGACGAGGAGGGGCAGGAGGAGGAGGAGGCGTTCCCCGATGAGGCGTCGTTTCATGTCGTTGCGATGGGAGGGATGGGTAATCGGCGAGGTGCTGGTTTGCAAGGTGCGGCCTATCCAGGGAATCAGCCTTCCGAAATGAGTCGGGAGGGATGGTCGGAAAGCGCCTGTGCGACCGTCGCGACCTCCAGCGACTCCAGGTCGGGTCGGGCCTCCAAAACCTGGAAATCGCCGCCGCGCGGCGACCAGACCCGTGGCGGGCTGGGGCCCCAGAGCGCGAGGCCTGGAAGCCCGAGCGATGCGGCCAGATGGGTGATGCCGGAATCGTGTCCGATGAAGCCCTGACAGCCCCGGAGGCGTTCGGCGACGGCGATGAGGGGCTGCGATCTCAGGACCTCGCAGCAATCCTTGGGAAGGCGGGCCGCCAGCCGTTCGAGGCGACCTTCCTCGGCCTCGCCACCCACGAGCAGGAACCGTGTTGGCGACCGGGCCGACACCTGGTCGAGGAGCGCGGCCCAGCGGTTCTCGGGCCAGTTTTTCCGGGGACTGCCCGATCCGGGATGCACCGCGAGGACGGTGGGGCCTCCGGGGACTTGTCGATGGGCCATCAGCCGAGGGACCGGATCTTCATCGAAAATTGCCAACCGTTGCAGGACGTCGAGAATCTGATCGGTGGCGTGGCGGCTGGAAGTTTCGACGGGCCGATGAAGTCCCTGAAGAAACTGCGCCTTGGAGACGGAGGCCACATGGCTCTGGAAGATCAGGTCGGGGTCGTAGAGGTGGCTGATGATGAGGTGGAAACCTGAGAAAAACGCCGAAAGGGCTGGGTCGAGGCTGCATCCCCTGGCAAAGAAGCCCGCCAGTGCTCGGGATTCGATCGGATGGACGGCCTCTGCCAGTCCGTAGGCTCGGGCCAGATCGGCGATGTGGGGATATCCGAGGACCTCAATCCGGTTCCCAGGTAACCGGTTCCTTAGTGCTGCGAGGAGGGGAAGGGTTACGATGAAGTCCCCGATGGCCCCGCCGCGGATGACCAGGATCCGACCTCGTTCGGAGGATGAGGATTGTGAGGGCGGAGTCATGGGTGTCTTCGGGGGAATTCTGGGATGTCGCCGGGTTTCCGTCAGCCGGGAACTGACCTGGAGGGTTCCCCGGGGATCCGATCGCTGTGTGTCGAAACTTGTTCGATGGGGCCCCGGCCCGATAGGGTCGCGGGGTGCGGCATCGGCGGGGGCGGGATCGTCCCTCGACGTGTCGCCGGGATACGATCCATGTCGACCGCCATCTCCTCCGCTTCCAATCCTGTCTCGGCATCGTCCCCGGTGGACCTCCGCCATCGGCACCACACGCTCCGTCAGGACCGCACCTTTATCCAGAACCTGGGGCTCGCGCTGCAGCGATGGCTCGAGGCGCGTGTCGCCGCCGCCTCACCGCTGGGCGACCCCCACATCTACAGGAAGGGCGATTTCCCGTGGGCGGCGGAGATCGAGAAAGACTGGCAGAAGGTCCGGAAGGAGCTGGATGCGGTGATGGTTTTCCGGGACCGCATGCCGAGCTTCCAGGACATCCTGAAGGAGGTGGGGATGATCCAGTCGGACAACAACTGGAAGACCTACTTTCTGTGTGGCATCGGCATGGACTGCTCGGAGAACGCGAAGCGGTGTCCCGAGACGATGCGGCTCCTCGCAAAGATTCCCGGCGTGACCACGGCGTTCTTCAGCATCCTCTCGCCCGGCAAGCATATTCCGGCCCATCGGGGTGCCTGGAACGGCATCCTGCGGCTCCACCTCGGATTGATGGTTCCCGAGCCCCGGGAGAAGGTGAAGATCCGGGTGGGCAACGACTTCTATTCGTGGCGGGAGGGTGAGGCGTTCATCTTTGACGACACTTTCAACCATGAGGTCTGGAACGACACGGAAGGGTACCGGGTCGTCCTGTTCGTCGATTTCCCGAGGCCGCTGAATCATTCGTGGCGCTTCTTCAACGAGCGGGTCCTGAAGTGGGGCGCGCTCGCGCCATTTCTTCGCGAGGCCGGCGAGAAGCAGAAGAAGTGGCAGGACCTTCTCTGGAAGAAGTCCTGAGGTACACGGACCAGTACCCATGAGAAGCCCATATTCGGCGGCGGCACATTTCGCGGGGGAATGGGACGAGTCCCGGGTCCGTCGCTGGGCGGAGTCCGTCCGGGCGCGTCTGGATGCCCCGGCGGTGAGCCTGGGAATCCTCTTCATGACGCCTGGGTTCTTCGAGGTGGCCGCGGAGGTTCTTGACCTGGTGCGGCTGCATGCGCGGGTGCCGGTCCTGGTGGGATGTTCGAGCCAGTCGCTCATTGCCAATGGCGAAGAGTTTGAAGACCAGCCTGGGTTGGTACTCCAGCTGTTCCACCTGCCGGGGGCGGATCTTCGGGCGGTCCACTTCGGACAGGAGGCGATGGAATCCTGTGAGACGGAGTCGGACTGGCATCAGCTGACAGGTGTTCCTCCGGCGGAGTCGCAGGGTTGGCTGGTTCTTGCCGACCCCTTCAACCTCGACGGCGAGCGGTGGCTGAGGGCGTGGAACGCCGCGTATCCCGGAGTGCCGAGCGTCGGAGGCCTGGCGAGTGGTGTCTTTGAGCAGCAGACGACTCAGTTGTACCTCGACGGGGCCGTCCATGAGGAAGGCATCGTGGCCCTCAGCGTCGGAGGGCGGGTCCGCCTCGAGTCCGTCGTCTCCCAGGGGTGTAGTCCGATCGGCTGTCCTTGGACCATCACCCGTGCCGATCGGAACCTGATCTTCACCGTCGGGAACCGTCCGGCCTATGAAGTGTTGCTGGAGACTGTAAACGACCTGCCCAAGGAGGAGCAGGGGAAGGTCCAAGGCAACCTATTCGTTGGCTTTGCCAGCAACGAGTACCAGGAGGAATTCCAGCGGGGCGACTTCCTTGTACGCAATCTAATCGGGGCCAATCCCGAGAACGGCATGCTGGCGGTCGGGGCTGTGCCCCGGACCGGACAGACGATGCAGTTCCATCGACGCGATTCCCAGTCGGCGTCCGAGGATCTTGTGGCGGCTCTGTCCGCGGCCCGTGCGCGGATCCGCGATGGGACCGTCTATGGGGGCGTCCTGGGGGTCTGCAACGGCCGTGGCTCGGGCCTGTTCGGACGTCCCAATCACGATGCCGGACTCATCCAGGAGCAGCTCGGTCCGCTGCCTGTGTCAGGTTTCTTCTGCAATGGGGAACTGGGGCCTGTGGGGCGGAAGAATTTCCTTCATGGCTACACGGCGTCACTTGGCCTCTTCGTCACCGCGTGAACGACGGGTCCCAACCAGCGGAAGCCGCACCGTTGCCGATCGCCCCCGGGGTCCGTCTGCCGGCTGACATCCTTTCACGGGTCGACTTTGCGGCGGTTTTCCCCGGAGTACAGGACGTCGAGGTCGAGCTAGGATCCGGGGACGGCTCGTTCCTGGCGGAGTATGCTGCGCTGAATCCGGGACGTGGCTTCCTCGGTGTGGAACGTCTCCTGGGACGCCTCCGGAAGCTGGAGCGCAAGGCCCTTCGTCGAGGTTTGTCCAACCTCAGGGTACTCCGGCTGGAGGCGGGCTATGTGCTGTGTTGGAAGCTCGCATCCGGAACCGTCTCTGCCCTCCACGTCTATTTTCCGGACCCCTGGCCTAAACGACGCCATTGGAAGCGCCGATTGGTCAATGAGGCCTTCGTGGAGGAGTCCGCTCGGATTTTGCGACCCGGTGGACGGGTCTTCCTGCGCACTGACAACGAGCCCTATTTCGTGCAGATGCGGGAGGTCTTCGGAAAGAGTTCACGCTTCGTGGAGGTGGACTATCCGCCCGACCTTGCGTCCGTCGTCACCGATTTTGAGCGCGACTTCAATTCGCGGGGCATCCCGACGCTGCGTGTCGCGTACCAGCGGACTGATGTGCCCGGGCTTGCCAATGGCAGGGCTGGCGAACCAAGTTGATCCGGTATGGTCCCTGTGTTGACTCACTGCCTGTTGCTCTTATTGATCGCGCTCCAGGGGCCTGCGTTGCTGGGACAAGACGCTCCGTCGTCCACATCCGGGCTGACGGATCGCCAGGAACGGGTGCTTCAAGGTGTGGCGCGGGGGCGTTATGTGGGGCGCTGGCAGGAGCTGACCGACGACCAGTTTACCATAATGCAGCGACGGGCGGATGACTACCGGGCGCGGTTGGTTGACCGGCACCTGCGGGATGGACTGGTGGTGAGTCTCCGCGCGGATGGAGTGACCCCGGGAGCCCTTTTGTCCTATCAGGCTCTGGATCTTTCGGCGACCCAAACCGGGTATCTCCTGAGTGTCGAAGCCCTCCGGTTTACCGTGACCCGGGACGCACGTTCGACAGTGGGGATCAGCAATCTTCTTTCAGGGGTGGAACGGCTCCTGTCGTCGGGTCCACGACCTGGGTTTCTTCCCGTGTTCGTGGGTGCCGCCGCGGATCCCGCCTACCGGGCCGTCTATTCGAAACACGGAGGCGAGGATCCGGATCGACCCGGCTTTGGACGTCTGGCTCGCGAAGGGGTGTCGACGAATGGTGTGCCCGTGGTCTTGCTGGGTGGGGCCGACCGGGAGGCCTATGCGGCGCTCAATATGGGGCTTGGCCTCGTCCACAAGCTGGTCCGTGAACCTGTGATCCGGGATCGGGTCGCCCGATCGGTGGGTCTCATGTTGGAACGGCTTCGGGAGGATGGCTGGCGGATCCAGGATGGACTTGGCCGGACGAATTTCGTCACCCCCCTGCTCAAGACGGCTCTTCTCTGCACCGGGGCGAACACAGAGCCCAGAACCTACCTGGCCCCCTTCCGTGCGATGGCGGCCGAGCTGCTGGAACTGCCATCCCCGTCCATGACACGGTACGGCTGGTATGCCGGCAATGTGTCGGTCTTCGCCAATCTGTTCCTCCTGGCCCGGCTCGATCCCGAATCCTCCCGGGTGGAGCTCTACCGAAGGCGGCTCACCCAGCTTTGGGACGAGGCAGAGCCTGACCTCAACCCGCTCCTGGCTGCCCTCTACATGGATGCCTTCGAGCGGCGTCCCAACAACTCGGGTGCGATCACCATCCTCCAAGGGGTTCTGGCCCAGTTCCCGGATCCGCCACGAGTCCCGATGTCGGCCTCCGCCACGAATGATCCCCCCGCTAAGCTGATGGCCAACGGGAGGGAGTGGGCTCGGCATGCCCAGCTGCTGGATCGTCGCCCCGTCGTTCCGTTCCAGTGGTTTGAATCCCCCTACCAACTGGGGCTTGGGAAGGGCTTGGATCGTCCGCTCGTGGAACACCCGGGAGTGGACTACCTGCTCGCCTATTGGCTCGCCAAAGATGCAGGTCTTCTGACGAGCGTCAGCCCAACGGGGGAGTCCGGAGCACAGTCGAACGACGCGGGTTCAAGACCACCGCAGAAGCCGGCCTTGCGATCCACCGGCGGGTCGAGTCGAACGAATGCCCCTCCCAAGGGCCTTGGAGCGGAGCGCTGATCGCAGTCGGATTCCAATCTCTGCGATTCGTGGCTCAGGGTTTGGTCTGGTGCTGAGGAATCCCGGGACCCTGGTTGGTGGACCCTCCAGTCGATGGTCCTCTCTGGCGGGAGCGTCTCTGCTCTCGCTCGCGTTCCTTCGCTTCGAAGACAATCCGCTGATCCGGAGTGAGGAGGTCCGCAATCCTGTCGCGTTGGCGCGACATGGAGGCGCTGATTTGTCGATGGTGTTCCTGGTTGAGAGAATCCAGCTCTTCCATGTGGCGGTCGATGAGCGGCGACACTTTCGCAACCTGTTCGGGGGAGAGTCCGAGGTCCGCGGTGATCTTGGCTTGGATCTTTTCCCGCATCTTGGACCGGTCGGGCCACCGGGCGACGGAGCGTTTTCCCCAGCTGTAGCCACCGATCGCCCCGGCCGCCGCGGCGAACACAAAGATGGCAATCAGGTAGGCGACGAGCTGTCGTGGACTGACCCGGTTCATGGTGAGACAGCCACGTAGAGAGTGGCGTTGGCCACGGCGTATTCATCGTCCTCGGGATCTGGACGCAGGTGTGACCACGTGACGGCGAGCGTCAGCGCCAAGGCCACCGCGGCCCCGGCCAATCCGGTCCGGAGCCAGAGTCCAATCCAGCTCGATCCTTCCGATCGGCTGGATCTCCAGGCGGCCAGCACCCGGGCCTCGGCCGGGAAGGGAAGGGTGGACAGGGTCGCTTCGCGAGGCGACCGGGCAGCCGCCCGGAGCAGGCGATCCAAGGGTGTGTTTCCGTCGTTCATCGGCGTTTCTCCTTCAGCAGTTGATCCAGGTGCTTTTTCATCCTCTGACGCGCCCTGAAGGCCCGGACCTTCACCAGAGGGATGCTCCACCCGGTGATATCACGGATCTCCTCGACGCTGCGGCCTTCGAGATGACGCAGGGTGATAACGAGACGGTCCTCGGGCTTCAATCCTGAGAGTAGCTGAGAGGTCAGGTCCCTGGCGGCGATCCCCTGCTGTGGATCGAGATCCGAGGACTCCGTTGCCAGGTGGTCCAGAACCGCCACCTGTTCCTCCGAAAGGTCGGCATGGCGGAGTTCGGGACGGTTCCGCTCCTTGGCAAGGGCATGGCGACAGGTGTTGACCGCGATGCGGGCAACCCAGTGCTCCAGGGGGACGACGCCCCGGAATTGGTCGAGATGCGTGAACACCTTCGTGAGAACAGTTTGTACGAGATCCTCTTCGTCGGTCCGACGCGGCAGATTGGCCCGGACGATCCGCCCCACGGCGGGGGTCAGATGCAGGACCAAGGCACGCGCCGCGGTCTCGTCACCCACCCGGATTCGGGCGACGAGTTCCGTCACCGGCGTTTCCGAGTCGTCCATGCGTTTCGATTCTGCCGACACCTCTACAGACCCGAAGCCGGGATTCCGGTTACGGGTGTCCCAATAAACATCGTCGGGCCCTATCGTGTTGGGACCCGGGATGGATCGCGGTGGAACTTCTCGAAGCTCCACTTTCCAGAGGGGGTCTTTGGCCCCATGAGGATGTTTGATTTCGCATTCTCCACGTGCCCGTCGCAGAAGGAGATCGTTTCCCGCTTGAGGTGACGATACTGCAGGATGAAGAGATCCTCGTAGGCGAACAGCATGGATCCCCAGCCCTCTCCTGGGTTCGAGACCCCACCGAAGGCATAGGTGGCGTTCTGGTCCCGAATCTCAGTCAGGGAGATCACCCCGCTAGGGTTTGAAAGGGTCTCGGGTTTGACCGAGAAGCCCAGGGCCATCACCCCGGTCTGACGCGGATTCCTCTCGGCCTGCTGGCCATTCTCAATATTGGCATTGGCCCAGTAGTGCCGCCGGCCGAGCTTGTGGCTGGCACAGAGGAGGAGGTTAGTGATGCCACCGAAGGGGATGATCTGTTCGTCCCAGGTCACATAGCCCTTCGGAACCCGCATGCTGGCCATCGAACCGCAGGGGAGGAATGCAGTGTGGTCCCCGGCATAGAGCAGGCAGGACAGCATCAGCTGCCGGTTGTTGTTGAAGCACCGGGTCTTTTTGGCCTGCTCCTTGGCGTTGGCCAACGCGGGAAGAAGGATGCTGGCGAGGATCGCGACGATCGCGATCACCACGAGTAGTTCGATCAGTGTGAAGGCTCTTGAAAGGACAGGTGGGCGCCCCAGAACGACAAGGCCGGGGCATGGAGGCGATCCTAGCTCTCGGCTGGAGGATCCCACCGGACCATCACCGGAAGGAACGTCCGGGAGTGGGTATGCCGCTGGTGAGTACGAACTCATGGGGTCTCCATGAGTCGAAGGCAACTGGACGAGGTGGTCAAGAAGCGGGTCACTGGCCGGCTCTTGCCGCTCCACCAGCGATTCGGCCTCTCGGGACTTTGGGGGCTTATGCCGGGCTGTCGCCGGTGATCAAAGAGGATGGGAGCCCTGAAAGGGATCAGTGGGGTCCCGATGCCGCTTAGTTGCGGGCGAGAGCAGCCTCAATCACCTGGGTCAGCTCTCCGGAGTCCGGAGCCACACCCGAGTCGAAGCGCTTCAGTACGGAGCCATCGCGCCCGATCAGGAATTTCCCGAAATTCCACTTCACATCACCCGGGAAGCTGGCCTTGGGACCTGTGAGCGCTGCGTAGAGGGGATGCTGTTCGGCGCCTTTCACATGGATCTTCTCGAGAAGGGGGAAGGTGACCTGGTATTTGCTGGAGCAGAACTCCTTGATGTCGCTGGCGGACCCTGGCTCCTGGGCACCGAAGTCGTTGCAGGGTACTCCAACAACGACCAGACCCTTGTCCTTGAACTTTCGGAACAGGGCTTCAAGCCCCTTGTACTGGGGTGTGTAGCCGCACTGGGAGGCAACGTTCACCAACAGAACCACCTTCCCATCGAAAGCCTTCAGGGAGGTTTCCTTTCCATCGATGTCGCGGATCGCAATCGATTGGAGGCTGCTGGCGGCGAGGAGTGTGGTCACGGAGGCAATCAGCGCAAAGAGGCAACGGATGGATTTCATGGATTCAGGGTGTAGTGGAGTCGTGTCCTGTCAAACGGAGCCCCGCTCACTGGTTCACCCGCATTCCCTGCTTGGACCAGTCTGCGAGAAGCGCCTTGCTCTTCGCGCGAAGAGGATTCCCCTTCAGGTAAAGCTGTAGATAGGGGGCGAACGACCGCGGTCCCGCGAGGTCCTTTGAAACCCATTCCGACCAGCCCGCGAGGTCCTTCACGCGATTCCTTTCAAGAAAGATGAACGTTGGGGAACGGAGCCCCGCGAGGGGTGAGACATCGCTGATGCGATTGCCCGAGAGGGAGATTCCGGAAAGGGATCGAACGTTCTGGAGACCGTCGATGGACCGGATTCCATTGCTTTCCGCGTACAGGGTCACGAGACGGGGTAGGGCGGTCAGAGGGGCGATGGAGGCCACCTTGTTTTGGCCGACGTAGACCGACGCGAGATTGGTGGCCCTTGCCAAGGGGGTCAGATCCTCGACCCCGTTGTGGGACAGCTCGATGTACTGCAACGCCGGCAGGGTGCCCAGCGGTACGATCTCGGACACCTTGTTGCTGGTCAAGATCACCTGCTGAAGCTGTCGGAGACCAGAGAGAGCCTTCAGGTCCTTGATCTTGTTCCCAGCTAGTTCCAGAGCGGCCAGTGCCTTGCAGTGCTCAAGGCCGGTCAGGTCAGTAATGCCACGGAAATTGCCGATCACGGTGGAGACGTTGGCCACGTCGGCCGCAGTGAGCGGCGAGTTGGTGTAGCGCTTGGCGAAGACCTGCTGGCGTACCGCAGCCTCAAGGTTCTTGTCGGGGAAGATCGGAACCTCGTTGGTCGCTTGGGCCCGTCCGTTGATCAGGAAAATGGGGAGGAAGAGAAGACAGCAAATGAGGCGTGCAACCATGGGTCACCCTTTGTCGGAAGCCGGCGGAGAGACGTCAAGCGGGTTCCTGAATTCAGGGGATTTATTTTCCCAGCCGCCCCGTGGCGGACTCATACGGGACTCAGCCTGTGGTCTCCTGACGTGCATCACGGTCCGCGTCGAGGATCTGCTCGAGCGTGGGCTGCTCGACCACTCGGTGCCGGTCCATCACCCTTGCGACATGGTCGAAGATCCCGGGAAATGAAAGCGCCCCGCTCACGAAAGCCTCGACTGCCACTTCGTTAGCTGCGTTGAACACCGCTGGGAGTGTTCCTCCGACCTCGCCTGCACGGCGCGCGAGTCCCAGGGATGGAAAACGGTCGGTATCCGGTTCCTCGAAGGTCAGGGTTCCCAGCCGTGCCAACTGGGTCTGCACCCGATCGCTCGTGCGACGCTCAGGGTAGCAGAGAGCATACTGGATCGGGAGGCACATATCGGGAGTCGAGAGCTGGGCGATCATCGACCCGTCAACGTACTCCACTAGGGAATGCACGATGCTCTGGGGGTGGACCACCACATCGACCCGCTCCATCTCGATGTCGAAAAGCCACCGCGCTTCGATCATCTCGAGCCCTTTGTTGAACAACGTCGCGGAATCGATGGTGATCTTACGTCCCATTACCCAAGAAGGGTGCTTTAGGGCCATTTCAACGGTAATTCCCGGGAATTCCGATTTTGGGGTCGTTCGGAACGGACCGCCCGATGCCGTCAGGATGAGGCGTCGCACGGATCCAGTGGGTTTCCCGTCGAGGCACTGGAAGATGGCGGAGTGTTCACTGTCGACGGCCAGGACTCGAACACCGTGCCGTCGGGCCTCCGTCATGACGATCTGACCCGCCATGACGAGGATCTCCTTTGAGGCGACCGCAATATCCTTGCCTGCCCTGATCGCCGCCAAGGCTGGCGCGAGCCCCGCCGTGCCCACGATCGCGATCAGGACAATGTCGGCAGAGGGCAGCGTTGCGAGCCTGAGAAGACCCTCAGCCCCTGAATGAACGGGGATACCCGGTAGCCGGTTGGCCAGGACCTGTGCCGCTCCTGGATCCTGAAGGGACACGGCCTCGGGGTGGTGTCGCAGGGCCTGCTCGCGGAGAAGGTCACCGTTGTTCCCTGCCGCGAGCCCGACCAGCCGAAGCTCTTCTGGCATGTCCTCGACGACCTTAAGGGTGCTGGTGCCAATGGACCCGGTGCTTCCGAGCAAGACGACGTTTTTCATGCGATACGGATGACGGGGGGACTTTGCCCCGGATCCTCCGGGCCGGGAAAGGGGGAATGAGTCACAGGTGTCGGATATTCCGGTTTCAGGGCGCAGAGCCCTTATCGTGTGGGTGACGGGTGGAATGGATCTGTGCAGGATCTACCCATGATCAGACTCTGGAGAACCGCAGTTTCAATGGGAGTGATCGGCGCCTGCTCCGTCGGATGGGGCTGCGTGTCGCCGGCACGCGACTCGGTGTCCTGGAGAGACAAGGAACTCAGGGTGGTGCAGATCGTCTCCAGCAATGCCCCAGTGCTTATACCAGAGGGAGTCCTGATCACCTTTCGATGGGCTGCCGATGGACAGATCTCCGGGAAAGCCCCGGTCAATCGGTATTTCGGTACCCTCGAGGAATCCAAGGATGGACAGCTCCTCTGGAAGGGTGGAGTGGCATCGACTCGGATGGGCGGGGCTCCTGCTTTGCTGGCCCTCGAGGCCACCTATCTGAAGATCCTCGGATCAGTCTCGAGGTCGACCAGTCGGGAGGCGGCGCTGGTTCTGGCTACGCCGGACGGACAGTCCGTCGTCGAACTCGTTCCATGAGCCTTGATGGAAGTCGCCTTGCCACCGGAAGGTCCGCTGCCGGTATGGAAGGCTCGTTGTCGATGCCTCTTCGAATACTTGGCTGGCCTTTGTAAAGCGGCCCACTTTCCAGGGATGTCCTGCGTGGCGAGCGCTGCGCCTCGGGGATTGTATTCGGAGATTTTTCGTAACAAGTCGACCGCAGCCGTCGTTTTTGAGGATGTGAGTTCGTCTGTGGACATCGGTCGACGCACGAGCGCGACGTTGATCAACCGGGTCAAGGATCTGGATGACGACGATGGGTGGCGGGAATTCTATGACCGATACCGCGGTTTGGTGCTGAACATCGGGCGTCAGCGGGGCTTGACGACAGCGGAGGCCGAAGAGGTGGGCCAGGAAGTCTTTTCGCGCGTTGCCCGGAACATCGGTCTGTTCGCAACGAAGACGGCGCCTGCAGACCAGTCCGATCGAGAGCGAATCGGGTGAGGAGTGGAATCCTGACGGTGTCGACACACCGGCTTCACTGGCCGGTGACACCCTCGCGGATGTGACCGACCGGGATTTCAAGCAGCTCCTGCTCCTGCGCTTGCGACAGATCGTCTCGCCGAAGGACTTCACTATCTACCACCTGATCTCGTTCGATGGCTGGACACCGGTGCAAGTGGCCCAGCATTTCGGAATGCGCAGAGGCACAGTGGACACCATCATCTGCCGAACTCGACAGGCGGCCCGCCGTGAGTTGGCGCGAATCGGTGAAACGCTCGGTCGAGAGGCGTGAGGGCCCCCGATTCTTTCGTGCCACCAGAAAAAACTTCAAAAAGGTATTGCACCGAGTTGCTCAGTGGGTAACCTCTTCGCTCCGTTTCGCTTCTTAAAGAAGAGGATTCGGATCGAGTCCAGCCGATAACCGTGAGCCCCAAGCAAACGGGAGTGATGGCGGGATCCGCGAGGACAGACGTCCCGCGCAAACGCTGACCAATTCGTGAAAACATTTAGGCCGCTCACGCCGTCGACCCGGTATGTCACGGTGGAAGATTTTTCGGACGTTACGAAGTCCCGTCCCGAGAAGTCCCTCGTCTTTACGAAGAAGGGGACTGGCGGGCGAAACAACCATGGCCGCGTAACTGTTCGTGCGCGGGGTGGTGGTCATAAAAGGAAGATTCGTACAGTTGATTTCCGCCGCGGCAAGGTTGGCGTTGTGGCTAAGGTAATTGCGGTCGAGTACGATCCGAACCGAACGGCTCGCCTTGCTTTGATCGAGTATACGGATTGCGAGCGTGCCTACATTCTCTGCCCGGACGGTTTGAAGGTGGGTGATTCTGTGATGAGTGGCCCTGCGGCGGCACCCACCACCGGGAATGCTCTCCCGTTGGCAAATATCCCCGTGGGTTTGGCGATTCACAATATTGAACTGCTTCCTGGGCGTGGGGCTCAAATGGTACGTTCTGCCGGCTCGCGTGCGACGCTGATGTCTCGGGACAGCGGATACGCCCAAATTAGGTTGCCCTCGGGTGAGATTCGTAGGGTTCACGAACAATGCTTCGCTACGGTTGGGCAAGTTGGAAATGCTCAGTGGGAGAATGTGGTGTTGGGAAAAGCGGGGCGTGCTCGGCACTTGGGGATTCGACCGATGTCTCGAGGTATGGTTCGCAACCCTGTCGATCACCCCAACGGTGGCGGTCAGGGTAAATCCAAGGGTGGCGGTGGGCGTCAGCACCTCACCTCGCCCTGGGGTCTGCTCGCGAAGGGGTATAGAACTCGTAACCGGAGGAAGCTCTCCAATCGATTTATATTGGTTCGGCGCGATGGCCGTCCCATGAAACTTAAGTAAGAAGACTATGGGTCGTTCACTCAAAAAGGGACCGTACGTCGATCCCAGCCTGCAACGAAGGGTCGACAAGTCGAAGGATTCCAAGGCTAGAGCTCCAATCAAGACGTGGTCTCGTCGCACGACGATCACTCCGGAGTTCGTGGGAATGACCTTCAACGTTCACAACGGCAGGGTTTTCAACGCCGTCTTCGTCACCGAGAACATGGTGGGGCATAAGCTGGGAGAGTTCAGCTTCACCCGCACATTCAAGAAGCACGGTGCCCACACCGCCAAGGCCGAAGCCAAGTAGCCCAACACCATGCAAGTCCAGGCCATTACTAAAAATTTCAGGATGTCCGCCCAGAAAATGCGCGAAGTCGTGCGTCAGGTGCAGGGTCTCCCTGCTGAGGAGGCGCTGGCCATCCTCCAGCATGTTCCCCGAAAGTCCGCTCGTGTGGTTGCTAAGACCCTTCGTTCAGCAATTGCGAACGCTGAAAACAATCACGGGCTCCGGGCGGAGAATTTGGTAATCTCCCGGGCGGCAGCGGAGACCGCTGGAGGCCTTCGTCGGTTCACCCCTAAGGCCCGCGGTTCCGCGGGACCTATAATTAAGCGTTCCTGCCACGTCCGGATCATCCTGTCCGAAAGAATCTAAACATGGGCCAGAAAACCAATCCTATCGGCCTCCGGATCCCGCTCAACCGTGAGTGGCGTTCCAAGTGGTACGCAAGCAAGCGTGATTTCGGTGGTTTGCTCACCGAGGATCGCATCATCCGCGATACTCTTAAGAGGAAGCTGGAAGCTGCTGCGGTTCCCAAAATCCAGATCGAGCGGGCGGCCAGCCGATGCCGTGTTACCATATTTACGGCCCGTCCTGGTGTTGTAATCGGGCGAAAGGGATCCGAAATCGACAAGCTGAAGGAAGAGCTGTCAAAGCTTACCGGAAAAGAGGTCTATGTCGACATTCAAGAGGTGAAGCAGGCTGAGACTGACGCACAGTTAGTTGCAGAGAGCGTCGCGATGCAACTCGAACGTCGCATCTCATTCCGTCGCGCTATGAAGAAATCCATCCAAATCGCGATGGAATTTGGTGTCGAAGGGATCAAGATTCGTTGTTCAGGTCGGCTTGGCGGGTCTGAGTTGTCTCGGGTTGAGACCTACCACCAAGGTCGGGTTCCGCTTCATACTCTTCGCGCCAACATCGATTTTGGTTTCGCGGAAGCCCAGACGGTTTATGGAAAGCTGGGAGTCAAATGTTGGATCTGTAAAGGAGAGGTCAAGCGGTCCGATCTCAAATCGATCTCTGCCTCCCCGATCGTTCCTGGCGCCCGTCCCGAATTCGCCGCACCGGCAAAACCGTAATTCTCAGGAGATTCTCGTATGGCATTGATGCCCGCCAGGGTTAAGTACCGTAAGATGCACCGCGGAAGCCGACGAGGCTTGGCCTCGAGAGGCAACAGCGTTGCATTCGGAGAGTATGGTCTACAGGCGCTCGAGCGGTGCTGGATGGACACCAAGCAGATCGAAGCTGCTCGAGTCGCAATTACTCGCTTCATGAAGCGTCGAGGGAAGGTCTGGATTCGGATTTTCCCCGATAAGAGCTTCACAAAGAAGCCTCTTGAGGTACGAATGGGAACCGGAAAAGGTGGAGTTGAATCTTGGGTTGCTGTCATTCGTCCTGCGAACATCCTCTTCGAGGTTGATGGTGTTCCTGAGGCGGTTGCTCGCGAGGCCATGCGTCTTGCGGCCAACAAGTTGCCTATATCAACAAAATTTATCGTGCGTCACAAGTTGGCGTGAACCCGCTGCAATATGGCCAAGGCTAAGTTTCAGAATTTGAAGGAGTTAACCTCTCAGGAGCTCGGCGCTCGCGCCCGGGATCTTCGCCAGGAGCTCTTCAACCTCCGGGTGCAGAAGGCGACAGCAAGATTGGAGAAGACCCATCGTCTCAGTGCAATCCGTAGAGAAATCGCCCAGTGTGAAACGCGAATCACGCAACTCCGCCAGCGCGCTTAAGCCCTACACAACATCACCATGGCAGAACAAACCCTAGTCCGAGGGCATCGCAAAGAGCGCATCGGAGAAGTCGTCTCCGACAAGATGTCCAAAACGATCGTGGTACGAGTGGAACGCCGCTTCCGTCATCCTGGTATCGGTAAGGTGGTCACTTCATTCGGCAAGTTCTACGCCCATGACGAAGGCGAGATTGCTGATGTCGGAGACATCGTCCGGATCCAAGAGACCCGTCCACTCTCCCGAACCAAGCGTTGGAGGCTCGTTCAAGTTCTCAACAGGGACGGTTCCGTGAAGGCCGAGTCCAAATAGGGTAAATCTAGGGTTTTATGATCCAAATCCGTTCGAGTCTCGATGTGGCCGACAACACCGGCGCCAAGGTCGCGTGGGCGATCGGTGTGATCGGGAAAAACCAAGCCTATGCCCACGTGGGCGACGTCATCAAGGTCCACATCAAGGAAGCTGCTCCTGACGGTACAGTGAAAAAGGGTGAGGTTCAAAATGCTGTCATTGTCAGGACTCGTCAGCCAATCCGCCGCGCTGATGGCTCTTACCTCCGGTTCGATCGCAACGCGGTCGTAATTATCGATAAGGAAAATAATCCCCGTGGAACCCGCATTTTTGGTCCCGTAGCGCGGGAACTCCGTGAGAAGAAATTCATGAAGATCATCTCGTTGGCTCCAGAGGTCATCTGAGGAAAAGATATGAGCGATCAAAAGAGACAGCGTTTCCATGTACGCCGCGGCGATGACGTCGTGGTGATCGCGGGGTCTGCTAGGGGGCGTCGCGGCAAGATCCGTGAGGTCCTGACCTCGATCTCCTCAGTTGTTTTGGAAGGAGCTGACGAGCGCTCGAGGGAAGGTGAAGAACGTCGCCGTTTGGTCAAGCCAGTGCTCCACTACTTGCGCAAAAGTCAGCAGAATCCTGAAGGTGGTTTTCTGTGGCTCGAAAGTCCTGTCCACGTTTCGAATGTAATGAGGGTTGACGAATTCGAGCGCCGCAAAGCTCGCCATTCTAAGAAGAGCTGATTGTCTGAATTCATCCGTATTTCGGAATTATGATTCCACGTCTCCAGACCAAGTACGCAACCGAAGTTGCTCCGGCACTCAAGGCCAAGCGAGGTTACGCTAATCCCCATCAAGTGCCCCGCATAGAGAAGATAGTCATCAACATGGGGGTTCGGTCGGATTCTGAAAAGGGATCCATTGAGGAAGCTGTGAAGGAGCTCGGGATGATCACTGGGCGGAAGCCCGTCGTGACCAAGGCCAAGAAAAGCATAGCAAACTTCAAGCTTCGGCAGGGGCAGAATGTCGGCTGCAAAGTGACCCTTCGACGGGGTGTCATGTACGAGTTCCTCGACAGGCTCATCACTGCTGCACTGCCAAGGGTTCGCGACTTTCGTGGAATATCTTCGAGAAAATTCGACGGTCGCGGAACTTATTCCTTGGGACTGCCAGACCAAACAATCTTTCCTGAAATCGAACTCGACAAAATCAAACGGCAGCAAGGAATGGATATCACCATCGTGACTAGTGCCCCTACTGACGAAGAGGCATATGATCTACTCAAGATGATGGGAATGCCCTTCTCGAAGTAACCGGAATCTTTAGGACCTATGGCAAAGAAAAGTTGGCTTGAACGCAACAAACGCAAGGCGACCACCGTCAAGAAGTTCGCCGCATTGCGCGCAGAATTGAAGGCCAAGGGGGACTATAAGGCTCTTGCGTCTCTTCCTAGAGATGCAAGCCCGGTTCGCCTCGTGAATCGTTGCCAATTCAGCGGTCGCAGACATGCTTTCATCCGCAAGTACGGTGTCTCACGACTGACTTTCCGTGAGGCAGCTCTAAACGGATTGATCCCGGGCGTGACCAAGGCTAGCTGGTAATTTCTATCACCATGCACGATCCAATATCTGATCTTCTCACCCGCATCCGGAATGCGGGTACCGCGGGCCATGCTGACCTCTCGCTGCCGCACTCTGCCTTTAAGGAATCCATCGCCCGTGTCTTGAGCCACGAAGGCTATCTCAGTTCAGTCGAGGTCGAAGGCGATGTGAAGAAATCGCTTAAAATTTCCCTCCGCTATCAGGGCCGAAAAAGTGTTATCACCGGTTTACGTCAGGTGAGCACTCCGGGTCTTCGGAGGTACGTCAATGCCCGCGAGATTCCACGCGTACTCGGTGGTATGGGTGTTGCCGTTCTCTCGACGCCGAAAGGGGTTATGACTGACGTTCAGGCCCGGAAAAATAAGCTGGGTGGGGAAGTCCTATGTTTTGTCTGGTAGTTCGAAGCCTCAAACGCCTATGTCCCGAATTGGAAAGACACCTGTAGCTATCCCGCAAAAGGTCAAGGTATCGGTAAGCGGTGGTCGTGTTGTGGTCGAGGGTCCCAAGGGCAAGCTCGATCTCTCGCTTCCCAAGTTAACCGATGCTAAGGTTGAGGGCGGTTCCGTAATTCTTTCCCGCGCGGGTGAGAGCTCGGAAGCCAGGGCGATGCATGGTTTAGCCCGTGCGTTGGTCAACAACTTGGTGAAGGGTGTTACTGAGGGGTTCTCGAAGAAGCTTGAAATCCAAGGCGTGGGATTCAAGGCCGCCGTCCAGGGCAAGATCGTGAACATGGCCCTAGGATACAGCCACCCAATCCTATATCCAATACCCGATGGGATCAAAGTGACGGTCGAGGAGAATACCAAGCTTTCCGTCGAAGGTATAGATAAGGAGCTTGTTGGCCGTGTGGCTTCCGAGCTTCGGAGCTTCTATCCGCCAGAGCCCTACAAGGGCAAAGGAGTTCGTTATGTTGGCGAGAAGGTCATCCGCAAGGAAGGCAAGACCGTCCAATAATTTCAGAACTGATCGTTTTGATGAAACCTCAAGAAAAAGCCCGTCGCCTGCAACTGCGCCAGTGGCGTCTGCGGAAAAAGGTGGTTGGCACAGCCGATCGGCCCCGGATGAGCGTAAAATTCACTGGAGCGCACGTCTACGTTCAGTTCATAGACGATTTGAGCGGCCGAACCCTCGCGTCGGCTGGAACCCGCGACAAGGTCGCCGCTGGGGAGCAGAAGGGTGCCAACGCCAAGACTGCGTTAGTCCTTGGAAAGCGTGCAGCCCAGACCGCTTTGGCTGTCGGAATCTCCCAGGTCGTGTTCGACCGGAGTGGCGCCCGTTACCATGGCAAGGTGAAGGCCTTGGCAGATGCCGCCCGTGAAGGGGGCCTTAAATTCTAACCGCCATCGGAGGAACGATTGTGTCTGAAGAAAACAAGGTAGAATCAACCCAGCAGCCACCAGTGGCCCTCCCCCCTCGGGGTGATCGCCCAGATAGGGGCCGTGACCACCGTGGTGATCGAGGGCACCGGCCTCGTCGTCGCAACCAAGAGCCTGAAGGCGATCGTGATAGTGGATTTGTTGAGAAGACGATCTTCGTCAATAGATCCGCAAAGGTCGTCAAGGGTGGCCGTCGTTTCAGTTTCAGCGCCTTGGTCGTGGTGGGCGATAAAAAGGGACGTGTTGGCCTCGGTCTTGGCAAGGGAAATGAAGTCGCCGATGCGATTCGTAAGGCGGGGGAAGGGGCTAAGTCCCAATTGGCTCCTGTGGCTTTGAAGGACAAGACAATTCCTCATGAGGTCTTGGCTGAATACGATGGGGCACGCGTTTTACTCAAGCCTGCCAGCCCAGGGACTGGATTGATCTGCGGCAAAACAGTCCGAGCCGTAGTTGAATCCGTGGGCGTTCGGGACGTTCTTTCCAAGTCTTTGGGGTCGAAAAATCCAGCCAATGTCGCCAAGGCGACGCTCGGCGCCCTCATGCAACTTCGCCATCGAGACGACATACTCCGGTCCCGCGGCATCGAGGTGCGCAATTCGGGCCACCAATCCTCCTGACCAGATATGAGACTTCATTCCATCAAACCTCGTCCAGGCGCCAAACATCGAAGGAAGCGTTTAGGTGCTGGCGAATCTAGCGGCCATGGTAAGACCTCAGGTCGCGGCGGGAAGGGCCAGTCGGCACGTTCCGGCAGTTCAATAAGAATCGGTTTCGAAGGCGGCCAAATGCCGTTGATTCGCCGGCTGCCAAAACGCGGATTCAACAACGCTCGTTTTGCAACTGAGTATGCGCCGGTAAATCTTGACTCCTTAAACATGTTTGCTGACGGCGCTACGATTGACGAAGGAGCGCTCCGCAAGGCTGGGTTGGCAAACGGTCAAGTCCTGCCAATCAAGATTTTGGCTCGGGGTGTTCTAGCCAAGAAACTGACCGTAAGGGTAGCGGCATTCAGTGCTGCCGCAAAAGAGGCTATTGAGCGTCTCGGTGGACGCGCTGAATCTTCCTCCTAAACGACACCCGCATAACTTCGTCCTCCGATGCTTGGCCAACTTTTCAAGACCTTCTCGAACTGCTTGAGGATTCCGGAGCTTCGTTCTCGGATCCTCTTCACAGGGCTTGTCTTGATTGTGGTGCGGCTTGTTTCGATGACTCCGGTGCCCGGCCTGAACGGAGCCGAGCTATCTGCGTATTTCCAAAAATTGGCCGAGCAAAGCGGACAAGGAAACTCCGTTGTTGCGCTTTACAGTCTTTTCACCGGCGGTGCCATAGAGCGTTGTGCCGTCGGCGCATTGGGTATCATGCCCTACATCAGTGCCACCATCATTATCCAACTGCTCTCTGCCGTGATTCCGGCCTTAAACAAGCTTGTTCGGGAGGAGGGCGGGAGAGCTAAGATAGTCGCCTACGGGCGTTATCTCACTGTCTTGCTCTGCCTAGGGCAAGGGTTGGTAATGGCCCTAGGGTGGCAGAACCCCGAAGCTACATTTCCAGGATTTACTGGTCGCCTTGTGCTTGTCGATAACCCATGGGTTTATAGAATTCAGACGACCGTGATTCTCACTACCGGAACTCTTCTTTTGATGTGGCTTGGAGAGCAAATTACGGAGCGCGGTATTGGCAATGGTGTTTCGTTAATCATTACAGTCGGGATTCTGGCTCGCCTACCAATCGCCATCAAAGATCTTTGGTTCAGATTTTTTCCCCCCGCCGATTTGCCGAGGACTACCAACTGGATGTATGGGGTATTCCTTCTTATTCTCTTGGTTGTGGTTGTTGCTGGTGTGATAATGATCAGCCAAGGTCAGAGGAAACTTCCTGTTCAGTACGCCCAACGAGCCGTGGGACGGAAAGTATATTCCGGTGGTACTTCTTACATTCCGCTAAAGGTGAATTACACCGGTGTAATGCCGGTTATTTTCGCACAGGCGATTTTAATGATTCCGGGGATGCTGTTTCAAAAGCTTGGCCAAGTCTACAATTTAGAGATCTTCATCAAGATAGGTGCTCTCTTCAGCTACTCCAGTTGGTTTTACTTCGTTGCTGAGGCCTTGATGATTCTCTTTTTCTCCTACTTTTGGGTGGCTACCCAGTTTAACGAGCTCCAGGTCGCTGACGACTTAAAGAAATATGGTGGCTACATTCCTGGAATTCGTCCTGGGCAGGCTACCGCTGACGCACTCCATAAAATCATGAACCGAATCACCTTCGCGGGAGGTGTATTCCTCGTGATCATTGCCTTAATCCCGACTCTGATGACTCGGTTTCTAAACTTGGATTACTCGATCACGCAGTTTTTCGGAGGAACATCGATGTTGATTACTGTCGGTGTTCTTTTAGATACCATGCGGCAGATGGAATCATTCTTGTTGATGCGCCACTATGACGGATTCTTGAAGAAGGGGCGCGTCAAAGGTCGTAGCTAATTTACGTAATTGTTCTTTGTCAAATCTCGTCGGTCGGTAACCGATTCTTTGCCGGTGCCCACTCCACAACCAAAGACGCCGTCCGAGGTTGCGATAGTGAGGCGTGCGGGATATATTGCGGCTAAAGTCTTGCGCCATGCTGCTGCGACAATTCGTCCCGGCATAACAACGTTAGATTTAGATCGCACGGTTGGTTCGCTAATTGAATCCCAAGGTGCTGTAAGTGCCTTCCTTGGCTATCGCAATTTCCCATCCAATTGTTGCATATCAGTTAATGAGGGTGTCGTTCATGGAATCGGCTCTGAGCGCCGGCTCCAGTATGGTGATTTGCTAAAATTGGATGTGGGAGTGCGTTTCCGTGGGTTTGTGGGCGATGTCGCCATGACGGTTGCCGTTGGTGGTTGTTCCCCATCTGCTCAAAAACTAATGGATGTCACGGTAGACTCCCTCTACTTGGGCATCGCGCAAGCTCGGGCCGGCAACAAGGTCTCCGACATATCCAAGGCGATCCAGACTCATGTGGAAACCAATGGGTTCAATGTTGTTCGAGAATTTGTCGGCCATGGAGTCGGGCGATCGGTTCATGAAGAACCGCAGATTCCCAACTACGTTGATGATCGGTACAACTGTCGGCTTGTCTCCGGCTTAACAATTGCAATCGAGCCAATGGTCAATGTTGGAACTCCAGGGGTCGAAATCCTGAGGGACCGATGGACTGTTGTGACAAAGGATCGCCAACTATCCGCTCATTACGAACACACGGTTCTAGTAACGGATGGCGACCCAGAAATTTTGACACGAGATGAAGGAAAGCCTCTCTATTGAGGCTTACGAAAACAGCCTAATTTCAAAATGAAAGTTCGTGCTTCAGTTAAAAAGCTTTGCGAGAACTGCAAGATGGTTCGTCGGAAGGGCGTGATCCGCGTGATCTGCTCGAATCCGCGTCACAAGCAGCGGCAAGGTTAGAAATTCCCAATTATGCCACGTATCCTTGGTGTTGACATCCCCAGCGAAAAGCGAATCGATATCGCTCTCCGCTACATCTACGGCCTTGGACCGGTCAACTCGGTCGAGGTCCTCGAGCGGGCGAAAGTGGACCGCTCGGTCCGCGCCCGGGACTTGACGGAGCAACAGCTCTCCCAAATCGTGAAGGCGATCCAAGATGGCAAATACGTCATTGAGGGTGACCTTCGCCGAGAGTTGGGCATTAACCTGAAGCGTCTCCAGGCGATCAAGTCCTACCGCGGGCAGCGTCACCTGCGCAGCTTGCCTGTCCGTGGTCAGCGTACCCAGACCAACGCACGGACCCGAAAAGGTCCGCGAAAGACGGTCGGTGTTCAGCGTAACCCGAACGCTAAGACGGGCGTCCATTGATTTTATCCAAAGTTCGATCTCCGATTTCATATGGCTGAAGAAACCAAGTCCAAGGGGTCTGCTCCCCAGGAAGCGCCCACACCGGCTCCAGTTGCCGGAACTCCGCCGATCGCTGCAGCTGCTCCCACCGCTGCTGAACTCTTGGGTGATGAGCTAAAGCCAGCCAAGATCATCCGCGCCAAGGGCGCTAAGAACATCCCCGTTGGCATCGCAAACATCGTGGCCACCTTTAACAACACAGTGGTTACGATCACGGATGTCCAAGGCAACACCATCGGTTGGAGAACCGCTGGGCGCGTTGGTTTCAAGGGTTCCCGCAAGAGCACCGCCTTCGCTGCACAGCAGGCCGCGCAGGATGCCGCACGGCAGGCAATGTCCCATGGTTTGCGTGAGGTCGAGGTTCGCGTGAATGGACCTGGTTCGGGACGCGAATCCGCTATTCGCGCACTCCAAGCAGTAGGTCTTGAGATTTCAATGATCCGGGACATCACTCCGATTCCTCACAATGGCTGCCGTCCACGCAAGAAGCGGCGCGTCTAATCACCAATCCCTTTCAAAGTCATGGCTCGTTACACAGGTCCACGCACCCGCGTTAGTCGCCGTTTTGGCATCCCCATATTTGGGGCATCAAAATATCTGGAGCGTCGGAATTATCCTCCGGGTGTCCACGGCCCGAAGTCGCGTCGCAAATTCAGCGATTACGCGATTGGGTTGATGGAGAAACAAAAGCTCCGCTACTTCTATGGGCTGCAGGAACGCCAGTTCCGCCGCGTCTACGAGAAGGCGCTGCGGATGCGGGGTGTCACTGGCGAAAAGATGCTTCAATTGTTAGAGACTCGACTTGACAGCGTCGTCTACCACGGCGGTTTTGGGATTACTCGTCCGCAGTCCCGACAGCTTGTGAGCCATGGTCACGTCAAAGTAAACGGTCGAAAGGTCAGTGTTCCTAGTTACTTGGTAAAGGTGAATGATGTTGTCGAGGTCAAGGATCACGCGGTTAGCAAGCAGCTGGCTGGCAAATGCCTCGAGGGATCGACCGCAAGGGTTGTTCCTGACTGGGTAGCACTTGACCGAGACCACCTCAGAATCAAACTCCTCCGCATCCCATCTCGTGAGGAGATCAACCCGGTCGCCAACGAGCAAGCGGTCGTCGAGTTTTACTCCCGATAAGCCACAAGTTGGGCAAGCAGTTGTCCAAAAGCAATTACACGGGGCGATCCACCTACGGGAGAGAGCAGTATCGTCCAGATTAAAATTGCACCAAAAATATTATGCCAGTTAGACTCGGTCGTTTTGAATTGCCCAAGCGTCTCGCCAAGGATGAGACCACAGCCACCGAAACTTACGCCCGCTTCATTGCGGAGCCGTTTGAGACGGGCTATGGGCATACTATTGGCAATTCCCTCCGTCGTGTTCTACTAAGCTCACTCGAAGGCGTAGCTATAACGTCGATAAAGATCGACGGAGCCATGCACGAATTCACCACGGTTGATGGGGTGGTTGAGGATGTTACTGATATAGTATTAAACCTGAAGAAGGTTCGTTTCAAATCCGTCAATCGCGAGACTCAAACTCTGTTGCTTTCCGTCAACAAGGAGGGCGCTGTGACGGCGGGCGATATTGAACTAAATCAAGGTGTTGAGGTCGTAAACCCTGATCAGCACATCTGTACGATAGACAAGAAAAAAAAGTTAGAAATGGAGCTCGAGGTTCGTGTGGGCCGTGGGTTTTGTCCGGGTGACGAGAATAAGAAAGTCGATCAGTCGATCGGGGTTATTGCTATCGATTCACTTTTCTCTCCGGTGTCGCGAGTTCGCTACAACGTTGAGCAAGCCCGAGTGGGTCAGAAGACGGATTATGATAAGCTCATCTTGGAGATTTGGACGGATGGCAGGATCTCCCCTGATGACGCATTGACCCAGGCTTCTGCGATCCTCCAACACCACCTTGATGTGTTTGTCGGTTATGACAAAAACGCTGTGGAGTTTGAGGAGGAGCAAAAACCAGTCGACGACGAGAAGTCCAAGCTGCGAAAGCTGCTAAATATGTCGGTCAATGAGATCGAGCTAAGCGTTCGCGCAGCGAACTGCCTTAACAACGCCAACATCACAACGGTCGGTCAACTGGCTATGAAGACTGAGCAAGAGATGTTGAAGTATAGAAACTTCGGAAAGAAGTCCTTGAATGAAATCAAGGAAAAGCTCTCCGCCTTGGGCCTTGCCTTAGGTATGAATATCGACCCTGCGCTCCTCGCCGAAGCTGCTGGCGCCGATTCCCGCACCCTCTAACCCAATTTCAATTCCATGCGCCACCTTAAGCGGACGAACAAACTGGGACGCAAGAGCGACCACAGGAACGCGATGCTCGCGAACCTGGTGTGCAGCCTAATCCAGCATAACCGCATCGTCACCACCGTACCCAAGGCCAAGGCAGCCCGTTCGGTCGCTGAAAAAATCATCACTCTCGGAAAGCAGGGTCAACAGGCTCTCGCTGATGCGGCAGCTGCTCCTGACGAGAAGGCCAAGGCCAAGGCGATTGCGAAGAACGTCCACTTCCGTCGGCTCGTTTCCGCCAAACTGCGCCAGCAGCCGAGGAGCCATTTCGTCGGCACTCCGACTGTAAAAGGAAAAGTGCTTCGCGAAAAGTGGCGGGCCGAAAACGACGTGGTTCATATCGTTTTTGAGCGCATTGCACCTGTTTTTAAGACCCGTCCAGGCGGATACACCCGAATCGTTAAGTTGGGCCAGCGTCCTGGTGACTCGGCTCAAGAGGCTGTCCTTGAGTGGGTGGATTCAATCGCCCAGAGTGGGTCAGATGCAACGCCCGCAGCGCCGGCTAAGTAGTCAATATCTCCGCCGAACCGCAGGATCTGTACCGGTAAAAGTGTGGCCGGGCGGACTTTCCAGCGGTTTTTTCTTTTGGGCATGGCTTCGGTGCTCACTGATTCTTGCGGCAGCGTCCTCGACATTTCTGTTCTCGGGTTGCGGACGGGATGCGCCTTCAACGCGGACTGCGGACGGATCATCGGGTTTACTCCAGTCCACGCCATCCGTTACTATATCCACCAATAGGATCGATGGGGCAACTCCATTGCCCGACCTCGGTGATGCTGCGGATCCCCGGATGACTGAGCTAATCGCGGCCGACAAGCTTGCCTCTGAGGGCCGGACCGGAGAGGCAGAGGCAGCCTATCTGAACATCCTCAAGCAGTCACCAGACTATGAGGAAGCGCACTTCAACCTTGGCTTCCTCTATGCGCGTCAGGGCCGGACAAACGACGCCATCATCCACTACGAGACCGCTATCAAGCTCGTGCCTACCTATGCGGAGGCCCACAGCAACCTCGGCAACCTTCTTGTTCGGGCAAAACGGTTTGATGAGGCCATACAGCATCTCCAGACCGCCCTTGCGGCCGATCCCAAGAACAGCCGGACCTATAACAATCTAGGGAGTGCGTTTGCGAGTGCCGGTCAAATGACCAATGCCATCCCGCAGTTTGCAAAGGCGGTTCAGCTGAATCCCGATTTTGCCGAGGCGTGGTTCAACCTTGGGAGATCCCAGCTCGTGATGGACCGTGTTGACGAGGCCATCGCCGCCTTCCAGACATCAATCCGACTTGAGCCCTCCATGGGACCTGCCCATGGACAGCTCCGAAAGGCGATGGGACGGAAGCAGGCTCTCGGCTACTGAGGCACTCGGTTCGTCGCCCAGTCCATCAAAACTTCTTTGGCCCCCGGGGTTACCGGTTCACGGGTTGTTCGACCGTCCGGCCAGTGGACTTCCAAGGCATCGGGGCATTCGCCTCCGATCACTTGGACTTGGCTGGGTTGAGCCCAATACCCTCCTCCCGCTGTAATACTCTGTAAGGCACCGGCTTTCCCTGACCGGAGCGGCCGGAGGATGGCTCCGAGGCCAGTCGGGTTACCAGGCCGTCCCTTCAGTCGAATCCTCAAGCCTCGCCTTGGAGACTCATTGTGGAATAGCGCCGATCCGGCTCCGTTTTGGGTGATAACGAGGTCAACGCGTCCGTCCTCATCATAGTCTGCCGGTGCTGCCGCTCGCTGTTCACCATTGAGGCGGATTCCACTCTGGCTGGCCGCCACGGGAATGAACCCGCCCTTCCCATTGCCACTCAGCAAAAGCCCCAATCCGGCGTCGAGTCGTGAGTCGTCCGGATGGAGTGCAAAGAGATTTTGGGCAAGGGCCAAGTCCACGAATCCATCACCGTTGAAGTCGGCGACACCGATACCAAACACCGGTGCCCATTGGGCCTCCCGAGGCAGTGGATGGATCTCGAAGTGCTCGTCGCGATTCAGCAGAACCACTGAGTCGAGGTGAGCTGCCGCTGCTCGTTGCAGCCGTTTCGGTAATTTGCCGATGACGTCCTGCACGTCGGAGGAGGCAAAGGTGGCGTGGCTTGGTATTCGGTTCGCGAGATCTTGGAACTGGACGGAGAGCTGTCGTCTATCCCGGAGCGGATGGTGTCGGTTGCCTTGCAATGCGATTTCAACCACGGCGATGGCACCGCTGCCATCGGTCTCGCCCCATAGGATGTCCACCTTGCCCTCACCCCAGATCTCGGCCTTGGTGTTGCGGCCGCGGTTGCCGGCAACAAGATCCAACCGTCCATCCCCATCGAAATCCCCGACCGCGACGCTGTTCCACCATCCTGTGTGTATGTCCAGGCCAAGCCGTTGGGTGAGCCGACTCCAGCCTTCTGTTCTACGCGTGAAGATCTCGATGGGACCCAATTCAGTGGCGATGATCAGTTCCGGGCGCGAATCTCCATGAACATTGGCCATTACGGCATCGGCCACGGGCCCTACCTTCGCCCATAATTCGTCCCCTTCCGGAAGCCATGTTCCTGAGTCGTTTCGAAAGAAACGGGATCCTCCGGGTTCCGGCCATCTGCGGACCTTGAGGCGTGCACCTGCGAAAAGGTCGAGGTCTCCGTCGCCATCGGCATCCCCCAATGTCAGTGCTCCGATGCTGGCCGGGAGGGGGGGGAGGGATGCTTCCGGTGCAAGCCCCCCGGATGTCCAAACCCAGCGCAATACCGATGCATTCCGTGTGGTGCCGCCGGACTCGAGTCGAGCACATCCAGCGAGAACAAATGCAGTTCCATCATCCCGCAAGGATCCGACCAAGGCTCCGAGATCGTCAGGGGGGGGAGATCCGGAGACGACACTCCTGGTAAATCCACCCTGGCCATCACCCAGGAGGACTGACGGGGTATTCCCTCGGGCCGACCCGATGATGAGGTCATCATGCTGGTCGCCATTGAGGTCCAGCCAGGCTGCGCCTGGACCAAGCTGGCTGTAGCGCTGCGGTAATAGTGGTTGGGTCGCGTAGTCGTCGAAGAATGGCTCGGTGTGACGATGGTCCAGGCGGACACTGGCATCCGAAAACCATGGCGTCGGCGGTGAGGCTGGATCGGATAATCCGGGTCCTGAATTGCCTGATGAGGTCTCGTCGATCTCGTACAGGTAGTTGGCTCGAATGTCCGGCACGATCGACCGACGTCCCGAGGGCCAGCGCACCTCAATTTCCATCGAACCTTCACCTGCCGCAAACGTCCGTTGTGCCTGGCAGTGCGACAGGTACGTGCCCCCGGCCAGAATCATCTGACGCTGCTCAGCAGGACCGCCACGGACCACGATCTCGGCTCCAACCCCTGCGGTGTTCGGTGAGGCGCCCTTAAGTCGGACCGCGACCCGGGGACGGTTGGCGTCGTTCCGATAGATCAGGGGTGGACCCTCGAAGGCATTCATCAACACATCGAGGTCCCCGTCTCCGTCGATATCCACGGTGATCATTCCATGGGCAATCCGGCGGGAATCAAACCCCCAGGCGGCACTGACATCCTCGAAAGTGAGATCGCGTCGGTTCCGGAAGGCAAATTTTGGGACCTCGAGACGTGGGAATTCGAGCAGCACCGATTTCGTTGCCTGCACGTTCTGGTTGGGGCGTGACTTGAGCCGTTCATTGATATCGCGGTCGTTGACGTCGTGGGCGTGGCCATTGGAAACCAAAAGATCCTCCCAGCCGTCGAGGTCCACATCCAGGAACACGGGTGCCCAGGACCATCCTGTCGCTGTCACACCGGCATAGGCAGCGATCTCGGCATAGGTGCCGTCACCTCGGCTCCAGTAGAGGCAGTTCCGCGCGAATTCCTCCCGTTCCTGTCCAAGCCCTGGAGTTCTTTGGAGCGGCATCCGCCCGCCCCCGGTCCGCAGATGCTGGGTCAGATCGCGATTCAGCATCTCGACAGTGCAGAAATCGTAGCGGCCGTCGCGGTCGAGATCGGCGAAATCGACCCCCATGGAAGCGAGGCTCATGTTTCGGAACGTGAACTCGCCGGCCTCGCGAAAGTGTCCTTTCCCGTCGCCGAGCCATAGCCGATCCGGGGTCTGGAAATCGTTGCAAACGAAGATGTCTATGTGGCCGTCCCCGTTGGTGTCCCGCATCTGGACCGCCAGGCCGAGGTCCCAGGGCGCCGACATCGGCTTCCCCGAGCGATCCATGAAAGCCGTCTCCCACGGTGCAGGGCTGAAATGGCCGCCTCCGTCGTTCCGCAGCAGCATGTCTGGGTCACCGAATTCGTAGAGGATGCCGTTGATGATGCGGATGCGGTTAGCAAATTTTCCCGTGACCTCGGTCTGTCCGTTGACCACTCGCGTCGAGATGACCCCGCCGTCCCGCAGGATGGCCTGTACGGCGAAGTTGCAGAGGTACAGGTCGAGGTCGCCATCGCTGTCGATGTCCCCCAAGGCCATTGAGGTGGCACCCGATTTCCCGGTGATGCCCGAGGAGGCGGTTGCGTCTCGGAACTGTCCATGGCCGTCATTGAGCAGCAGGGTGTTGGGGCCGCCAAAGGCGCTGACAACAAGGTCCTGGGAGCCGTTGCCGTCGACATCAGCAAAGACCGCACCGACAGATGTCTGGTTGGTGCAGCCCACCCCGGCCCACTGTGTGATGTTCGTAAAGCGTCCCCCACCGAGATTCCGGTAGAGCTGGTTGGCGGCTTGCTTGTGGCAGAAGTAAAGGTCGACGAGTCCGTCCCCATCAACGTCCGCCGCTGCGAGTCCGGATCCGTTCAACAGATTCTGGAACAGCCTCGCCCGTTCGGGCGACAGCGCGTTCCGGAAATCGATCCCGATGTCAGTCGGGGAGATCAGGGTGAACCCGATCTTCTCTCCGGTGGTGACCGCGAGCTGGGTCTTCCGACCGCCGGGATGGGGTGTCCAGACGGGGGCGCAAAGCCCGAGTGCGACCGTGCCGAACAACAGCAGGCCAAGTAGGAGGTTTCGGATCATTTGGGATAAGACCAGCCAACGAAACTTGTCGGCAGGGGTCAATCCCAAGTCCGAAGCCTGGCTCATTTCGGGGCTGGGTGTGTTCCGAACTGGAATCGAACGGGCGGCTCTGATTTTCAAAAAATGCCACTTGCCGGGTCGACGGATGAGACCAACCATCCGCCCGTCGTTTTAATCTCAAACCGAAACCTCCATGGCTGACATCGCCAACAAGTACTCCGAAAACGTCGCTGGCCGGTTCTTCGTCGACAACCAGTGCATCGACTGTGACCTCTGCCGCGAGACGGCACCCAACAACTTCACCCGCTGGGAAGACGGCGGCTACAGCTACGTGAAGAAGCAGCCGGAGGGTCCCGAGGAGGAGGCCGCCTGCAAGGAAGCCATGGAAGGCTGCCCTGTCGAGGCCATTGGCAACAACGGGGGTTGATAGGCAATCCCTCTCCGCATCACCCGCTCCCGACTGGGCGCGGGTTTTTTTGTGGTCGGATCCGACGGGGACCGAGGTTCATTTGCCGAGGCAGAACTGTCCGAAGATCGCGTCGAGAAGCGAGTCGGTCGTCACCTGGCCGGTGATTTCACCGACGGCACCCAGGGCGGCGCGGAGATCGAGGGCCACCAGATCGAGGGAAGCCTCCTCGGACAGTGATCGGATCGTCCGCGTCAGGCTGTCCTCCGCCCGATGGAGTGCCGCGGCCTGTCGGGCATTGACGGTCACGCTCCATTCGTCAGCCGAGAGGTGCTGGGTCCCCAGTCGTGCATCCATGGTCGATCGAAGGGTCTCGAGTCCTTCAGCGGTCGTGGCGCTGACCGCGACCGCATCCCCAAGAAAAGGATCCTCCCAGGGGGTGGGAAGGTCCGCTTTGCTGCGGACCCGGATGGTGGGTTTGAGGGCCAGATCTTCCCCGAGGACGTCCGCCGTGGTGATCGGTGGCTGGGTGCCGTCGAGGACATGCAGGATGAGATCCGCGTCGCGTGCCGCCTGGAGGCTGCGCCTGATCCCTTCGATTTCGATGGGATCCTCGGTCTCCCGGAGTCCGGCAGTGTCGATGAACACGAGAGGAAGTCCCCGAACGGTGGCGCATTCCTCGACAGTATCCCGCGTCGTTCCTGGAATCGCCGAGACGATGGCCCTGTCGTTGCCCAGCAACAGATTGAGCAGCGAGGATTTTCCGGCGTTTGGACAGCCCAGAATGGCAACCCGGACTCCCTCGCGGAGGATCCGGCCCTCCGAGGCGGTCCGCTGCAGCTGTTGGACCTGATCCCGTGCGTCCCCAAGGCGTGCGAGCATCTGCTCCCGGCTGTCGGGTGCGATGTCCTCCTCTGGAAAATCGATGTGGGCCTCGACATGGGCGAGGATGTTGAGGAGGTCCTCCCTGAGGCCTCGGAGTCGTTCCGAAAGGCGTCCGCCCATCTGCTGGACCGCTGCCCGTGCCGCGAGCGCGGTCCGTGCCTCGATCAGATCGGCCACGGCCTCCGCCTGGGTCAGATCCAGACGGCCGTTCAGGAATGCCCGAAGCGTGAACTCTCCCGGTTCCGCCAGCCTGGCCCCGGACGCCAGCAGGGACTCCAGGACCTGCCGGGTAACAACCCGTCCCCCGTGACACGAGATCTCGACAGTGTCCTCCCGAGTAAAGGTCCGAGGTGCCCTCAGGACGGTCGCCAGAACCTCGTCGAGGCGCACGCCCTCCCGTTCGACATGGCCATGGTGGACCGTGTGTGACATCGCCTCGGCAAGGGTTCCAGCGGGGTTCCCGCTCCTTCGGAAGACGGCGTCCGCGATCTCCAGCGCCCGTGTTCCGGAAATCCGGATCACGGCGATACCCCCGGTTCCGGCGGGGGTCGCCACCGCGGCGATCGTGTCGGAATGTGAGGACGCCCGATGCACGGCGACTGTTCAGTGTCCGTGACGGGTGCAGCCGCCGCGCTGGATCTCCTCGGTTCGATCCTCGAGCAGCAATCGGGCTTTCTCGTAGCTTCGACGCTGCAGGAAGTGCCTCAGCTCCGGATCCGCATCCGAAGGCAGGCCCCCGTGCAGCTCGTCGAGCTCCCGAAGTCGGGGCCGAAGGTCGGGTCGGGGCACCGAGGCCGCCTCGGTCTCCAGCAGGCGGAGCACCTCGAGGATGCGGGTCTCTATCGTCGTCATGTCCCTGGGATAGCCTGCCCGGTTCCTGAAACCAAGCCGCCCTGACCGCTGGCCTGCGACGGGTCCGGGTCCCACGTCCGGATCGGCTCATAGAAGGTGTTCCTCTGGACCGGAATCCGCCCGGCCTCGCGGATCGCCCGGACCAAGGCCTGTTCGGTCTGCAGCTGGGGCGACTGCGCCCCGGCCATGTGGAAGATGTGTTCTTCCACAATCGTACCGTGCAGGTCGTCGGCCCCATAGCTCAGCCCGATCTGTGCGAGCTTCATACCCATGCCAATCCAGTAGGCCGTCACATGGTCGAAGTTGTCGAGGAACAGGCGCGCCACCGCGAGCGTCCGGAGCTGTTCGGCTCCCGTTGGGGCATGGCTCACCGGGATCCCATTGTTTTCCGGCTGATAGGGCAGGGGAATGAAGCCGGTGAACCCACCGGTCTCATCCTGCAACCCACGCAGGAGCGACAGGTGGTGGACCCGGTCGGCATGCGACTCCAGGTGGCCGTAGAGCATGGTGCAGGTGCTCCGTCCGCCGAGCCCATGCCAGGTCCGGTGGACATCGAGGTACTCCTCGGCGGATTCCTTGCCGCGTGCGATCTTCTGGCGGATCTCTTTCCGGAAGATCTCGGCACCGCCACCGGTCAACGATTCGAGCCCGGCTTCCTTCAGTTCCTGAAGGGTGTCCCGCACGCTCTTCTTGGCGAGCCACGCGAGGTGGAGGATCTCGATCGCCGTGAAGCACTTCAGCTGCAGCCGGGAGTCGAGGGCCTTCAGCGCCCGCAGGAAGCCCGTGTAGTGGCTGAAGGGGAGGCTGGGGTGCAGACCGCCCACGATGTGGAGTTCGGTGATTCCCAGGGAAAGGGCCTGGCGTGCCTTCTCCACCATCTGCCCGATCGAGAGCTCAAATCCGTCCGCATCCCTGCGCTTCCGGCTGAAGGCGCAGAACTGGCAGCTCAGGATGCAGTAGTTGGAATAGTTGATGTAGCGGTTGACGATGTACGAGGCCCGCATCCCGTTGCGACGCCGGTTGGCCCGATCTGCCAGGGCTCCCAGCGCATTCAGGTCGCGCGTCGCGAACAACCGGATGGCGTCCTCCTCGCCAAGCCGTTCACCTCGATCGACCCGGTCGACGAATGGCGCCAGCTCGCTGTGATCCAAAAGCGAAAGCACATCCAGAAGGTAGACCCGATCCGATCGGAGCGCACGGTCTCAGTGGTCCACCGCGCCGGCCGGAGCCCGCCTCGATCCATCCGATGGCTCGCGTTGGGGAGGGACGTCTGCTTTCCTCGACCCAGTGGCTCGTCCCAAGATCATCGAACTGCCCGACTCAACCCGGATCCCAATCCTCTACGAGGACCGGTCGGTCCTTGTGATCGACAAGCCCAGCGGCTGGATGGTGGCGCCCGAGGACTGGGTCAACACGCGCAGGAACCTCACCCTCGCCGTGCGGTCCAGCCTGGAGAACGGGGACTGGTGGGCGCAGTCCCGGAACCTGCGCTTCCTTCGTTTTGTCCATCGTCTGGATGCCGAGACGAGCGGCATCCTGCTTGGGGTTCGGAGCCCGGGCGCGGTGGCCGCATACTCCCGGCTCTTCGAGGGCCGCGACGTCGACAAGACCTATGTCGCTGTCGTGGATGGCCCCGTTCCAGGGGACCGTTGGACGCGCCACGATCCCATTGGATCCGATGCCCCTGAAACGGGCCGGTTCTGTGTCGACGCCGCCGCTGGGAAGGAGGCGGAAACGCGCTTCGAGGTGGTGGCCCGCGGCGATCGCCTTACCCTGATCCAGGCCCATCCTGTGACGGGCAGGACGCACCAGATCCGGCTCCATCTCAAGGCGAGCGGGTGTCCGGTCCTGGGTGATGATCTGTATGGCCGTCCGGACAATCGCGGCCTCGCGCTGCGGGCGGTCCAGATCCGCTATCCCGATCCGTTCCAACGTCGTCCGATATCGATCCGCGCCGACTCCGAGGAGTTCTGTCGGCGGTATGGATTTGCAGTCCCGGTACGATCGAAAACCGCCCCGGATCCAGCTCCTACCCGCGGGGGGAAGGATGGGGTCAGCGGCGATGTGGGGGATGGAACAGTTCCTCCTGCCGGAGCCCGGTCAGCTGTTCGAGCCCGCGGATCAGCCGGAACAGGGCGAACATCATGATCGCCATGCTCGGGATCATGATCACGGGATAGGAAATCCAGTTGAGCCGGCCCAGCTGCGCAACGTTCTCGGCGGATCCGGGCTCTGCGGTGACGATCCATCGGGCAAGCAGGTAGTTCAGCACCGCACTGAATCCGAAGGCCCCGGCCAGCACCCAGGAGGCCCATCGGAGCAGGGCATCGAACCCGGGAGTCGCCTGGCGCTCCTCCAGCACCCGACCGATTCGATCCGTGTCCAGGACCTGGTCGTTGTAGATCAGGGTCTTCACCAACGGCTGCCGGGTCCGGAGCGTGAGCGGGATCGCGATGCCGAGGATGGCGGGTATGGCGGCCTCCTTCACGGCGAACCAGAAGTTAGACACCTTCGTCAGACCGAGGAGCCCGGTGATCAGCGTGCTGGCGAGACCCAGGATCGAGAACATGTTCCACTTTCTGCGGCTCACGAGGTCGTAGATGCCATAGCCGATGGGGATGGACAGGGCGACGACGAGGGCCCAGACGGGACCCAGACGCTCAGGCTTGCTCAGCTGGGTGAGCAGGACGCCGGGCAGGATCGCATTGCAGATCAGGTTGACCCAGACGTTCTCCTTGGGTTTCCGCGGGGGCTTCGGGGTTGGGCTTGCTTCGGACGGCATACGGTTCAGAACAGGTCGGCCACAGTTTGCGAGAAGACCCTCCAGTTCAAACCGAAAGCTCCGTTCCGATCTCCCCGACGGATCCTGTCCCGCTCAACCATCGGATCCTCGCGATCCTCTGGATCTTTGTGAGCGGGCCTGCGGTGTTCCTCCTCCTGCGCGATTCGTCCTGGAGGCAGGCGCCCCCGGGGCTCGAACGTCTCCGGTCCCTGCATGTCGAGCAATGGCTCGCGGTGCTTCTCCTGCTGCTCCAGCTCTACTTCATCATCCGGGCTCGGATGGATCACATCCGGGCCCGGGTTGACCGCGAGTCCTCGATACCACCGACGTTCCCCGGCTCAGGCACGGGAACGGATTCCCGGGGACAATCCGAGGCTTGCGCGAGAGACGGGTCGGACAATGGTCTGGCCCGTGACCGCATCCGAGGCCGTTGACTACCTCCGTTCCCTCCAGCCCTCCGGTGTTGTCCTGGGTCTTGACTCCACGCGACGGCTGGCCGCGGCCGTGGGCAATCCCCAGAACCGCCTCCAGTTCATCCATGTCGCAGGCACCAACGGGAAGGGTTCGGTCTGTGCCCTGCTCGAGAGCGTGTATCGCAACGCGGGACTCAGGGTGGGCCTCTATACCTCCCCGCACCTCGTGCGGTTCGGCGAGCGGATCCAGGTGGGTCGGATCCCCATATCCGATGCGGACCTTGCACGGCATGTGGCCACCCTGAAGGCCGTGGTCGACCGGCTGGGTGGACCGGCTCCGACCTTCTTCGAGTTCACCACGGTCCTCGCCCTCTGCCACTTTGCGGAATCCTGTGTCGACCTCGTGGTGTGGGAGACCGGGCTCGGTGGACGTCTCGACTCGACCAACATCGTCACCCCCCTGGCGAGTGTGATCACGAACGTGAGCCTTGATCACATGCAGGTCCTCGGATCGACCGTTGCCGCCATCGCCGCTGAAAAGGCGGGGATCATCAAGCCCGGTGTGCCGGTGCTGACCGCGGCGATGGATCCCGATGCCGAGGCGATCCTTCGTTTCAAGGCGCGGGAGCTCGACTCACCGTATCTTCATCTCGGGCCGCCAGAGGTGGCTGCCTTCCGGCTGGATGTCGGACTGCTTGGCCCGCACCAGCGCGTCAATGGAGCGCTTGCCGCCGCGACGGTCCGTCTCCTGAGAGCCTTCCTACCGGTCACCGACGAGGTGCTCCGGGACGGGCTGGCTCGGGCACAGTGGGCTGGGCGGATGCAGGTCCTTCAACGGGGTGCACGGAGGATCATCCTCGATGGTGCCCACAATCGCGCCGGGGTGGAGGCACTCAGGGAAGGGTTGCCGGAGGTGTGCGGCTCGACCCGTCCGACGCTCATTGTCGGACTGCTGGCTGAGAAAGAGGTGGGGCCGATGCTGGGACAACTGGTCCCTCTGGCGGGCCGTATCCTGACCGTGCCGGTGGCGAACCCCCGGACTCTGGGTTCCGAGGAGGTCCGTGCGGCCGTGGTTGCGATGGGGCTAGGTCGACCCGTCCGCGCGGCCTCGTCGCTTGCAGAAGCCCTGCGCTGGGCGGCAGCCGACCCGGTCGTGCTGGTGACCGGATCCCTCTACCTGATCGGCGAGGCCCTCGAGCTTCTCGGGGAGTCGTCCATAGGCGATGCCGAGGAGCGATCCCTCAACGCATGGGGCGGAGCCTCATCGGGATCGGAACCGCGTCCGCCAGCGATCAGCGGGAGCGCCCCCGCTTGAGAGACAGGGATTTCCGGAGCTGGACGAGCGACTGGGTGTTGATGATGTCGCCCGCCTCCAGCCATCCCTTCCGCGCCACCGAGGCCCCCAGTCGCAGCCAGGCGAAGTGCTCCAGACGGTGGGCGTCGCAATTGATGACGCACTTGACCCCTTTGGATCGCGCGTACTGCCAGAGGCGCCAGTCGAGGTCGAACCGGTAGGGCGAGGCGTTCAGTTCGATCCAGGTGCCCGTCGCCGCGCAGGCGTCGATGATCGCGGTCTGGTTCAGACGGTAGGCATCCCGCTCCAGCAGGAGCCGACCACTGAGGTGGCCCAGCATGTGGACGTGCGGGTTCTCTGCCGCCCGGATGAACCGCCTTGTGTTCTCGGCCTCGTCGCTGGATGGCACATGGAGGCTGGCCACGACGACCTCGAGCTCCGACAGCAGATCGTCATCGAAGTCGAGGCCGTCCTTGAGGATGTCGACCTCGGTCCCGCTGAGCAGGTGCAGGTCGACGCCCTCGTCCCGGAGGCGTTGGTTCACCTTCGCGATGGCCAGGATCTGTTGGCGAAGCCGTTTCGGGTCCAGGCCCTGGGCCTGGAAACTTGCCCTGGAATGGTCCGTGATGCCCCAGTACTCGAGCCCCAGCCCGGCGGCGTGGGCGGCGATGTCGGACAGGGTGTTGCGCCCGTCGGACCAGTCGGAATGGTTGTGGAGGGATCCCCGGAGGGAGGTCCACTCGAACGGGCGGGGCAGACGGTGGGACTCGGCGGCCTCGAATTCGCCGCGATCCTCACGGAGCTCGGGAGGCACATAGTCGAGACCCAGCTCGCGGAACAGATCCGCCTCCTCGGCACAGGCGATCCGCAGTGCGGGATCGCGTGTCTCCTCGGCGCTCCGGAACAGGCCGTACTCATTCAGACGCAGACCCCGTGCGATGGCCCGCTGACGCATCACGATGTTGTGCTCCTTCGATCCGGTGAAGTAGGCGAGGGCGAAGGGGTATTCGATGTCGCTGACCACCCGGAGATCGGCCTGGATGCCCGAGTCCAGCCGGACGCTGGCCTTGGTCTCGCCCTGGGCGAGGATGGAGGCGATGCCGGGCTGCTGGACGAAGAACGACAGGACACTGCCCGGATTACGGGAAGACACCACGAAGTCGATGTCGCCGATCACTTCCTTGGAACGGCGCAGGCTCCCGGCAATTGAGCAGCGGGTGACATCGGGATGATCCCTCAGGGATCCGAGGATGGGTTCGGCGGCCGTCAGGGCGTCGACCAGAAGGTGTTGGGCGGCATATTTTCGACGGAAGGCGATGGCCTCCAGGAGCTTGGACTGCGACTTCTCGCCAAAGCCGTCCAGCTGTGCGATCCGATCCTCACGGCAGGCCGTCTCGAGCGCCTCGATGGAGTCGATCGCCAATTCCTCGTGGAGGCGCTTCACCTTCTTCGGCCCCAGACCCTGGAGGCCGAGCAGGTCGAGGAGCCCCGGAGGGACCGAGGCCTTCAGATCCTCGTGGTAGGGAAGGCGGCCGGTGGTGACGAGGGTGGTGATCTTTTCCTGGAGGGCCTCCCCGATGCCCTTGATGCCACCCAGACGATCCTCCGCGACGAGCTTCTCGAGAGGTTCCGTCAGCCCCTCGAGGATGCGGGCCCCATTGTGATAGGCACGGGTCTTGAACGGATTCTCACCCTTCAGCTCGAGAAGCGTCCCGATCTCCACCAGCACTGCCGCCACTTGGTCCTTGTCCATGCGGCCGACGATACCAGCCGTGGCCGGTCAGGGGAATGGCTGCTGGAGTCCGGGCGGGAGGATCTGGCCATGCCTGGCCGAAAGGTTCCGGCAGGGCGTCACTCCTGCGGGTAGAGCAGGATGCGGTCGTGGACGATCAGCAGGAGGTCCGGCTTGCCGTCGCCGGTCACATCGCACACCGCGGCCTCCCGGGGTTCCGGGACGTCGTTCCTGCGCTGACGGAAGGTCCGCTCCTCGAAGACCGGCCACCGGTTGCCCGGTTCCGGTCCCCGGACGGGATCGTAGAGGACGAGGTCGACGTAGTTCTTTGCGGTCTCGAGGAACACCAGGTCTTTGCGGCCGTCCTGGTTCAGATCTCCGGTCGTGACGTCGTGGAGCCAACCATCACGGATCGGCGTCTCATAGCCGCCAAGCTCGCTCAGTTCCCACGGGTCCGAGGAAAACTGTTTCCAACCGATGGCATTCACACCGATCAGCGCGAGGGCGGGTGGCTCGTTGGTGCCGACCGCGACCGGCACAACGGAGGTGAAGTCGGTCGAGGTGAGCTGGGAGTTGCGCGCGATCTGCCAGACACCGTTGGTGTCCCGACTGGCCATCGACAGTGCCTTGCGATCGGCATCGAGCAGCACCATCCAAGGCCTCACACCGGGGGCCTGCTGGATCATGGCGGCCCCGGTGATGCGAGAGGTGCCGGTCGCTCCATTGATCTGGTCCCGGACAACAAAGTTCCACGAGGGCCGCTCGCCTCCGCTGCCCGAGAGGATGACGGCCCTGAGAAAACTCTTCTGCGGCAGGATCAGCTCGTCCTTTCCATCCTGGTCGACATCAGCGGTCAGCATCCACGGAGACTCAAGGCTTCCCCCGGGAGGGGTGACGTCGGCCTCCTCGAATTGCGAGCCCTCCCTCGCGTCCGCACGCTGCACCAGGACCTTGATCCGCTCGTAGGGAGTGAGGATCACAAGGTCGGGACGACCGTCCTGATTGGCGTCGTGGATGGCGAGGCGGGCGGGGGCCCCCTTGAACTCCTCCGACAGTCGCTGGGTGGTCGTGGCACCGTCGGCCCCGCGGATCACGAGTTCCCGGACCACGACGGTCTCCTCTTTGCCGGAACTGCCGAGCCGTTTTTCATCCCGCTCCTGGATCACGGCGAGGACCGGCGGCTGGTTGGACGACAGGCTGCCGACCGCCATGGCGAGGGGGCGGCCGGTCAGGGGAATGAGGTTGGGGAAGGGAAGGCGACCCTGGTTGTCGAGCTGGGTGACTCCGAGCTGGCGCTCGTCCGGACTCAGAAGAAAGAGGTCCATGCGGCCGTCGCGGTTCCAGTCGGCGGCCGCGAGCTCGGAAATGCCGGTCAGGCACGGGAAATTCCGGGGTTCCTCGAGGTCCTTGCTGTCGCGTCGCCGCCAGAATGACAGCTGTCCGCTCCCGGGGTCCGCGACGAGAAGATCTGCGAGTCCGTTTCCATCCAGATCCGCCCAGAGGATGCCCCGTCGGGGCTTGTCGGTCCGCGTCAGCGGAAGCAGCGAGAACTGGCCATCTCTGAGCCCCTCCACCAATGGGTCAGCCGGCTTCCGGACAGGATGGTACACCGCGGCGCGACCCGACTTCGCGGCGATGCAGACCAGTTCCGGGATGCCATCGTGATCGAGATCCTCCGCGCAATAGCTCCTGATCGGATTGAGCGGCAGGTGGACCTCCGGCTCAAATTGGCCATCGCTGCGCTGGAGCCTGAAACGGAAGGGCGTGGCGCTGTCCCAGTTCACCAGCAGAAGGTCTTGGCGTCCGTCGTGGTTGAGGTCGAGGAGCTGGACCGCCTTGATCGTACCCGTGTAGGGGAGTCGCTCGGGCTCTCGGAGCGTGCCATCGGCCAGCTGCCGGATGAGGTAGAGGTGCTTCTCCGCCAGAAGCACCAGATCCTTGCGGCCATCGCCGTCGAGATCACCGGAGGTGAGTGCGTTGAAGTCGAGGGTGCCGTCCTCGATGGGCCAGCGCCGCGGTTGGGACCAGCCGTTGGTGCCGAGGTTGTGCTGGACGACGAGTTCCTTGGGTTCACCGAAATAGGCGAGGTCGGGACGTCCGTCCTGGTTCAGATCCACCACGGCCATCGAGGTGATACGCTTCTCGGAGGAGAGGGATTCCACCCTGAACCGTGCGTCGGGGAGCAGCTGGTTGATGTTCGACCGACCCGCCTTTGCGGGGGTTGACGGGGCATTCGTGTTGCCGGTCCGATTGTGGAGCAGGTGGATGCGCGACCGGGCGTTGTTCACCGCGATGACGTCCTGGAGTCCGTCTCCGTCCAGGTCTGCGGTCTGTAGGAAGGCGATGCCGTACTCGAGGGGAAAGGCTTCAGGGCCGGAGAATCCGAACGGGGATGGCGGACTGGCGATCGCTCCGCAGGCGAGGAGGAGTCCGGTGAGTAGGGTCCGGCACCTTGGGGACGGCATGCCGGAAGCTTCCTCGGAAGGAGAGCCGGGGCAAGAGAACTGCCTTCGGCCAGGTCTGGATCGTGGGACTGGTCCCCTACCAAGACTCGAGCTCGCGACGCAGGCACTCCACCGGGAGTCCGATGACGTTGGCGCGGGATCCTTCGACCGCATCCACGATCCGATGGCCCTCCTCCTGGAGGGCGTAGGCGCCGGCCTTGTCCAGCACGTGAACCCGTTCGAGGTAGCCGGCGATGTCCTCCTCCTCCAACACCCGGAATCGCACATGCGTCGTTTCCGAAAACCGACGCATGCGGCGCGTCGACGCCTGCAGCAGGCAGACGCCGGTGATGACCTGGTGGATCCGCCCCGAGAGGTGCCGGAGCATGGTGCGGGCTTCTTCGAGGTCGGCAGGCTTGCCCAGCGCCTGGTCGTCCAGGAACACGAGGGTGTCGGCCCCGATGACGAGGTGATCCGGAAATTGGCGGGCGACCGGGAACGCCTTCAGCTCGGCATTCACCTCACAGAGGCGGCGGATCCCCATGTTCGTGTCGTGTAGCTCGGTCGCGTCGGAGGGGTTTACACGGAACTCGGGCACGAGTTCCCTCAGCAGGGAGACCCGGCGCGGGGACTGGGAGGCCAGGACGACCGGCGGAAGGGGCTGGGACCGTGCCAGAGGATGGGAGCCAGGAGTCATGGCAGTGGGGACCGTTGGACGCCGAGGGCTGTGGCCTTGGAGAAAATCCGGCGTGCGTGGTGCTCGAGGAGCGGCTCCTGGAAGGCGGCCTCCTCGCCCGCGAATCCCTTCTCCACGGCCTCCTTGACTAGCTGTAGCGCTGTCTTCCAGTCCTCCTTCTGCGCGAGCACCAGCAGCATCCGTGCGATCACCAGCCTGGGTGCTCGGGGATCGGCCGAAAAGTCATAGGGACCATTCTCGCCGGAGTCATTGGCGAAGGCCTTCAGGGCCGTCGCCATGAACTCGACATCGTCGCCACGGTCCCAGAGGACCTCCGCGAGACGTGCCCGGTGCACCCGTCTGAGCGCGAGGTCGGCGTCGATCAGCCGCCTCAGGGTCTGCTCCAGCTCCTGCGTGTCGGGGAGGTAATGGGCCGAGCGCCGGGTGCGATGCTGGGTCATCAGTGCCGCGGCCTGCGACCTCATCATGGGAATGTCACCCCGGTCCCGTGCCTCCCTCCAGCCCGGCAGGTCGGCCTCGGCGAGGGCCGAGTTGTCGGGCGCGGCGATGCTGCGTTCGAGGGCCGACAGCAGCCGCACCGGTTCAGGTTGTCCTGGCTCCGTCGCGAGCCAGAGGCGCAGCTGGGAGCGGAACACCTCGGGTTCCGGCATGGATGAGGCTCGGAACAGTGTCGATGTCGCCCACAGCTCATTGGTGGTCATCCGCCGTCCTGAAAGATGTCGAGCGGCCAGGCCGCGTGGCCTCGGGTTCCGACCCTCCGACAATGCGAAGATCTTGCCGGGCTCGCCCCGGGCGAAGAATGCCCGCTGCGCGGCGTATTCGAGGATCGGATTGAGGTCGCTGTGCACCGGGGTTGCGGGGTCGGGAACGAAGATCCCATCCCCCATGGGAATGAGCTCAAGGTTCAGCAGCGAGGTCAGATCCCGGATGCCGACTCGGGCCAGGTCCGCCCGCACCTCGGGGTGTTCGGCCGCGCGTCCCATCTGCGCCGGATCGACCACCACGGGTTCCAGCGTCCCCAGCAGCACGAGATCCCGCCCCCCCACCATCCAAATCCCCACCTCGGGAAACACCGAGGCGAAGGTGTTGATCACCAGGTCCACCGTGCGGTCGTCCATCTCGTACATCTGGAGCCATTGGGCCGCGATGCCTCCAGGTTTTAGCCGATCCCGGATGTCCCCGTAGAATTCCCGGCTGAACACCCCAGCCACCCCGGCCATCCACGGGTTCGAAGGTTCTGAGATCACCACGTCGTACCGCTGGGGTGTCGCCTTCAGAAAGGCCTTGGCATCCTCGACGACGAGATGGGTCCGGGGATCCTCCAACGCCCCGTGGTTGAACGGCGTGAAGAACTGTCGTGTGGCCTCCACCACCTCCGGGGAGATCTCGACGACGTCGACCCGCTTCACTCCGGGATGTCGGAGCGCCGAGCCGACCGTCATGCCGCTCCCGAGTCCGACGACGAGCACGTCCGTGGAGCCGGGGCGGGTCAGCAGCGGGACGTGGGCGAGTAGGGCCTGTGTGGGGGCGTCGCCGATCGACGTCGCATCGGTCTTCCCGTTCACCCTCAGGAGAAGGTTCTCCTCACCGAGTTGCATGCTGGAGAGCACCGTCACGGATGAGCCGGCTCCGTCCTTGTGGTAGCGCAGGACGGTGCCGTCGACCTGTCGCCGATACTCCTCCCAGGTGGCTGGGGGTGTCTTGGATCGCCAGATTCCCAGTGCAAACGCCCTTTCCCACCGCGGTGATAGCACCGACGTCCCCCAGAACACGACCAACAGAACCAAGGCCGCGGCGATCCAGAGCCGTCGATCGCGCGGTCGGGTCTCGGTGAGCAGCATGAGACCCACAGCGGCATTCAGCGCGATTCCGAGGCCCAGGGTGTGGGCGAGGCCGAGTCGTGGCAGGAAGACGAGCCCGGTAAGAATGGCTCCGAGAACCGTCCCGAGGGTGTTCACCGCGAAGACTCGCCCGACGGATCCTCCGGCCCTCCCGAGCTCGGCGGTGGCGATCCGGCTGGCCAGCGGCAGTGTCGTGCCCAGACAGACCGTCGGAATGAACATCACGGCCAGACAAAGCGCGCCCTGGAGCAGTTCGTAGACGGGATAGGAAGAGGGTGTCCGGGCGAGAAGACCCGCCAGACGGCTCAGCCACCATGGGATCAGATCGTAGAACCAGAGGGATGCCGCCAGCGTTGCGGCGAGGGCCAGCTCGGCCACCGCGAAGCCCAGAAGGGTCTTCCCCGGGGTCCTCCAGCGCTGGATCAGCCAGCCCCCCGCGGCGATGCCCCCGATGAAGGTGGCCAGCATCAGGGAATAGGCGTGGGTGCTGGACCCGATCGCCAATCCAAGCAGTCGGGTCCAGACGACCTCGTAGAGCATCGCGACGAAACCGGAGACGCCGATCGCCCAGACCGCCGTCCGAAGCTGTCGGGGCGAGAACGCTTCCGGTGTCTCTATCGCGATCATGCCGGAGGTCGGACTGGACCCCTGTTCCAGGACGCGGCTTGTCGCGAGGGCGACGAGCCCCACCAGCAGACTCATGGCGGCTCCCAGATACAGGGTCACCTCGAGACCCAGTCCCGGGATCCACCACCAGTCGGCCAGCAGGACCCCGACGACGGCCCCGGTGCTGTTGATCGCGTACAGCGTGGCCACCCGACCCCGCAGTTCGGAGAGCGATCGGGTCACGAACCGTGTCAGGGCCGGCAGGGTGGCCCCCATGAGGATCGTGGGAATCAGGATGGTCGCCGCCGCGAACAGTCCCTGGATGCCGAGCCGGAGCATCCCTTGGGGGGTCCCCATGCCAAGAAGCGCCAGGTAGCCCCGGTGCATCAGCTCGTAGTAGATCGGGAACAGCAGTGCGAAGACGCCGATCCCGAGTTCGAGTCCCGCATAGAATTGAAGCGGCCTCGGCATCCGATCCACGATGGAGCCGAGCCAGGCGTTACCGAGGGCGAGTCCGCCCATGAAGGCCGCGAGGACCGCGATCACGGCATAGCTGGTGTGCCCGAGGAACAGGGCCAGGTAGCGGGTCCAGACGACCTGGTAGACGAGGCCAGCGATGCCGGACACGAAGAAGGTGGAGAGCACCAGGGTCGACAGTCCTCGGGAGCGCGGCATGGCTCCAAACGCTAGCGACGCCAGCCCGGGGATCACAGGGCAAAGAGCTCGGGGCAGGGTCGACACCGAGGCGTCCACAAGGGCCGCTGTGCGCCCGGCGAAGACCTCGGTCGTTGCAAAGGAATCCGTGTTCCGAATCATTCCCTCATGACCCCCAAGCGTCGCGACTTCCTCCGGACCCTCTCGCTCGCCGCCGTCACCGCCTCGACGGTTCCGGGTACCCACTTTCCGTCAGTCGCCGCCGAGCCGGCCGGACCGAGTCGCCGCTCTCCCTTCAGGCTGGGACTCGTCACCTACAACCTCGCCAAGGATTGGGACGTTCCCACCCTCCTCAAGAACTGCTCCGTCACCGGCTTCGAGGGCGTGGAGCTCCGCACAACCCACCGACACGGCGTCGAGGTCACTCTCAATTCCCAGGCACGTGCCGAGATCCGCAGGCGGTTCGCCGACTCCCCGGTCGAACTTATGGGCCTTGGCAGTGCATTCGACTACCACACTCCCGACCTGGCGAAGCTCCGGGCCGACATCGCCGCGACGAAGGAGTACATCGTGCTCGCCCACGACGTGGGGGCCTCCGGGGTCAAGGTGCGACCGAATGGCCTTCCCAAGGAGGTTCCCGTCGAAAAAACCCTGGAGCAGATTGGAACCTCGCTGCTCGAGCTCGGAGGATTCGCAAAGGACCACGGACAGGTCATCCGGCTCGAGGTCCACGGTTCGGGCACGTCGCTGCTGCCCCACGTGCAGACAATCATGAACCACGCCCGACATCCGAACGTGGGCGTCTGCTGGAACTCCAACCAGACGGATCTGGAGGGCGAGGGGCTCGATGCGAACTTCCGCCGGGTCCAGGACCGCATCGTGTCGGTCCACCTGAGGGATCTCTACCTCGACGAATACCCGTGGAGCCGGCTGTTCCGCCTTCTGTCCGACTCCGGGTTCCGCGGCTACACGATGGCGGAGATCGGGGAGAGTCCGGACCCCATCCGGGTGATGCGCTATTTCCGAGCCCTGTGGCTCACGCAGCAGGGCCTGGGCTGATCATCGAGTCTTCGACTGGGCAAGGATCTCGATCCATCGGTCGATCTCATCTCGGACCGTCGGCCCGTCCGCGGTGGATTCGAAGCCGTTGGCCATGATGGCAAAGGCGAGCGGGGTGCCGACGGCATTGGTCAGGTAGCCGGCGAGGCTCCCGGTGTATCTCAGGGTGCCGGTCTTTGCCCGGACGTTCCCGAGCGTGGGAGGGCGGGTGAAGCGCCGGGAAAGCGTTCCATCCATCCCACCTACCGGAAACGATAGGTCCCAGGCTTCGCGACACCGGTGCTCCGACATCCGACGCAGCAGGTGGACGAGGGACCGGGGCGTGGCGAGGTTCCGACGCGACAGGCCGGATCCCTCCTCGATCAGGACGTCGTTCGGAACGAACCCATTGTCCTTGAGGAATACACCCAGCGCCGCCGCGGAGAGCTCGTCGGTCGTCGTCTCTGTCGTGGGACCCGCGTTCTCCGACCCGGCAGCGCCGGCGGTCAGCCAGAGCAGTTGGGCGGGAAGGTTCCGGGAGGCCTTGACCATGTCCCGCACGATCTCGAGCGCTGGCGGTGAGGTCAGGGAGACGAGCTCGGTCCAGCCGTTCGTCGACGGGGGTTCACGTCGCCGGACATCGTTGTCGATGACGACGACCGATCCCGTCACCGGGATTCCGCGGATCCGGAGCGCCTCGCGAAGGAGGTCACCGAACCAACGTGCAGGGTCCGGCACCGGGGTGGATTCCGTCGTGGGATTCCCGCCGACGGGGATCGACCCGCGGAGCACCAGCCGGTCGTGTCCTGGCAGGCGATGGAGTTCCAGCCGCCGAGGATCCCCGGACGGACTGGTCGCAAGCTGGTTCTCGAGTCGGAATCCTGCGGAGACCGGGTCCATCCGGATCGCCACCGGCGATCCGGCACCCGGGCCCGGGAGAAAACGCAACTGGACGCAGTTGTCCTCGGCGGACAGTGCAGAGACCGACGGTGCGAAGCTGTAGGCCGCATCATCCCAGTCCCATCCCCGACCCAGCGGCGTTGTCCGGAAGCCGCCCTCGTCACAGATCAGATCCCCTTCGATCCGGAGGATGCCTGCCGCTCCGAGCGCCTTTGCCACTGGGGCGAAGGCCAGTTCCCATCGCCCCTGGTTCCACCGGGCCGAGCGGGTTGGATCCCCCGTTCCTTCGATCCAGAGCGGTCCCTTCAGGATGCCGTCCGTCGGGAGTCCGCCGCGGATCCGGATCGGGGTTCTGAAGGTGAATCCCGGCCCAAGGCGATCCAGGAACAGAGCCGCGGTGAACAGCTTCACCGTCGATGCGGGGATGAACCGGGTTCCGGCATTGGTGGCATACCAGGTTTCCCCGGTCGCTAGGGAGGTGACCTGGGCTCCCCAGAGGGCGGAGGGTGAGCCCGTGCCGGAAAGGGCCGTCTGCAACCGCGAGCGGAGCGCTGGGAGGGTGGAGACCGCATCCGGAGCCCCGGACGCCGGGGTTTGGGCAAGGGGGATCGACGGCGCGGCGACGGTGGCCATGCCGAGTGCCAATACCAAAAGCCTTTTGCCAAATGCGCCCGATGCCCCTAGACGGAGCGCCCCGTGGACGAACTTCCCTACCCTGATCGGCATCATGCCTCTTCGGCCGAAGGCTGGCTTGAGTTGGGTGTGATCGGGGAGGCGGTGCGGGAGCTTGAGGGGATCTCCAAGGCCCATCAGGGGCATCCCGACGTCCTGGAGATCCTGTGGCGTGTCCTCGCCCATCAGAAACGATGGGACAACGCGGTGGAAATCGCCGGTGAACTGATCCGGATCGCCCCCAACCGCGTGAATGGCTGGGTGAACCGGAGCTACAGCCTCCATGAGCTGGGGCGGACCCGGGAGGCTCTCGACGGTCTGAAGTCGATCATCGCTCGTTTTCCAAAGGACTCGATCATCCCCTACAATCTCGCCTGTTACGCCTGTCAGCTTGGCGACGAGATCGGCGCGCAGAACTGGATCCTCATGGCCGCCCGGCTCCGTCCCAAGGCGGAGATCCGTTCGATGGGACTTGAGGACCCCGACCTCAAGCCGCTGCAGCGCTTTCTGAAGGATCTCTGAGGCGGCGTGGGGCTCGGTCGACACGTTGTCGGTGGCGTACCCGATCCGGACGCGCCTGCCAGGACCCATGGACCCGTGCTTCTTAGGCCTTGCTGGTGATCCGGCTCCAGTCGAAATCCATCTTCTCCGCATAGTTCCGGAATGCCTTCTCGTGGAGAATCAGGGCAGCCCGGACCACGCTCGAGTCGTCCGCCCGACCGAGGGCGCCGATGGAGTCAGGGATGATGTCGTTCTTACGGTGGGCGTAGGTGAGCGCGAAGACGGCCGAGCTCAGGGCGTGGTAGGGCAGTTCCTTGTAGGCGCCCTCGGCCACGTCCTCGACAACGTCGGCCAGGAACTCCAGCTGGTCCACGAGATGAGGGAAGGCGGGCGCGTGGATCTGGGCGAACTCGACCTTCCAGATCGGTAGGTTGCGGAGCACCTTGTCGAGCATCGACGGGGTGACCTGGGCGGAACCGTGCATCACGTAGTTGGCAATTTCGGACATAGCGGGCCGACACTAGGGGGACCCGGAAGCCCGGGCAACGGGCAGGTTTGATCCGTTCCCGGGATCATGGTTTGATCCGTTTATGACCCCAACCGAGCCTTCCCGCGTGGTCCTGGTGACCGCGCCCGACCCGGAGACAGCGCGTCGTCTCGGACGACAGGTGCTCGAGGCCCGACTCGTGGCCTGCGTCAATCTCGTCCCCGGCATCGAGTCCCAGTATTGGTGGCAGGGACGTCTGGAGTCGGCACAGGAGGTCCTGATGGTGATGAAGACCACGGCGGACCGGATCCCGATGCTGCAGGAGGCGGTGCTCGCCGCGCATCCCTACGACACGGCCGCATTCGTCGTGTTGCCGATCGAGTCGGGAAGTCAGCGGTATCTGGAATGGATCCAGGCCTCCGTCGCCTGAACTGTTCCAACCCCGGTCCCAGGGGTGTGACTAACGGCGTCCGATCCGGCGTCCGGCCTGGTGCAGGAGCTCCCGCTCGGCGTCCGTCAACGGCTGCTTGGCGTTCATCTTGTCGAGAATCCGATCGACCTCCCGGGACAGGTCCTGCCCCGCGGGTGGAGCGGTCTTCGTCGGACGGGACATGGGTCGACCGGGCTCCATCTCCAAGGACGCCCAGCGGTCGGCGGGCCCACGTCGTTGGGTCTGCGGTCTCGAGAACCGTTCCCGAAGCGATTGAAGGAGCACGGCCCCTGGAAGCGGCTGAAATTCGTGATACCAACCCATTCGGTGCCACATCATACCGGCCAGCAGGCCGCCGAGGTGGGCTGCGTGGGCCACACCGTACTCGCGGGGTGTGGGGACCAGTGTGAAGAAGGCGGAGATGGCGAGACTGGCCCACAACACCCAGATCGCCCGGACCGGGATCACGAAATAGAGCCGGATCTCCGCATCCCGCTCACAGAGCGCGAACACCGACAGCAGCCCGAAAACGCCCGCGGAGGCCCCCACCGACGCCGCCCCGAAGTGCTGGGAAAAGAACACCATCAGCGCCCCCTGCAGCAGCCCGCCCACGGCACCACACCCGAACAGGGCCACGAGGAAGCGACGGACACCCATCAACCCCTCGCAGAACTGGCCCAGCCACCAGAAGACGACGAGGTTGAAGACCAGATGGAAGAAGTTCGCATGCAGCAGCTGGAAGGTGAACAGCTGCCAGACCCATCCATCCAGGATGCCCCGACGGGTCAGGGCCAGCCACCCCTCGACCGGGGAGTGCAGATAGACGTCATTGATGCACTGGAGCGCGAAGACGATGAGGAACCCGACGGTCAGCCACAGTGTCGCCGACCGCTGGCCGAATCCGCCGAAGGCACCCGTGGAGTCCCGCTCGCTGAACACGGCTGGAGGCTAGGATTCGTTGGGCCGGTCTTCAACGCCGAACGCCGGATCAGTGGGCCCGTTCCGCGGTCGCCCCAACGTGTCCGCGAGGGCCCGCGTCAGGTGGACCCAACCCTCCACATCCACGGTCTCGGCCCGCGCCGTCTCCGGGATTAAGGCCGCTGCGAGGGCCGGGCTTAGCTGGTCCTCTGTCCAGCGGTTCCGGAGCAGCTTCCGCAGCATCTTGCGCCGTTGGCCGAAGGCGGTCTTCACGATCTGGGAATACAATGGAATCAACGCCGGCGGCAGCAGCGGTTCCGGACGGCGCACCAGGGTGATGCAGGCGGATTCGACATCCGGGGCCGGGAAGAAACAGTCCTTGGGCACCTTGAAAGACCCAGCCGACTGGAACTGGAGTCCGACCAGCACGGTGAGCAATCCGTAGGCGTCGGTGTCGGGAGCCGCCACGAGACGCTGCACCACCTCCCACTGGAGCGTCGCCACCATCCGACGCGGCGGTCGTGGCGCCAGCGCCAGCTCCACCAGGATCGGCGAGCCCACCGAATAGGGGAGGTTCGCCACCAGCTTCCAGTCGTCCCAGTCCGAGGGTTTCTCCTGGAGCCACTCCAGCGCGTCGCGATGCAGGAGCGCGAGCGACTCCCTTCCCGCAAACCGTTCCCCAAGGATGGGAATCAGGCGCGCATCCTTCTCAACGGCCGTCACCGGAAGTCCGGTGTCCACGAGCAATTCGGTGAGCGGCCCCAGTCCGGGACCGATCTCCAGGATCCGGTCCCTAGCGCCGAGATCCGCCGCCGCGACGATCCGCCGCAGCTGGTTGCCGTCGTGGAGGAAGTTCTGCCCGAGTGACTTGGTCAGCTGCAGACCCCGCACATCGATCCATCGGCGCATCTCCGAGAGGGTCATGGGCGGCGTGCCTTCCGGGTTCGGGTGCGAGGGCGGGCGATCTCTTCAAGGACGGTTCCGATTGCATCGACCGTTCGCAGGAGTTCCCCCCTTGGGAGGGTGAGCGGTGGGGTCAGGCTCAGCACCTCGCCGTATTCGCCTTCGGGAAGGACCACGAATCCCTCGTGGAGCAGACGCTTCATGGCCTCGATCGATTCCTTCCCGGCCGGCCGGCCGGCACGTCTCAGCTCGATGCCGGCCATCAGCCCCAGGCCTCGGACCCGGAGTTCGAGGTCGCCGAATCGGGAGGGAATCCGACGGAGGGCCTCGATCAGCACCGTTCCCAGGCGGGCGCTCCGCTCCGGGAGTTCTCGTCGCTCGAGTTCCTTCAGCTGGGCGAGGGCCATGGCGCAGCCGACGGGATGGCCCAGGAAGGTGCTGGTGTGGATCGCCTCACCGTGGCTCGGGGGCCACTGGTCCATCACATCAGACCGACCCACGCAGGCCGACAGTGGGAAGCCTCCGGTCAGGGCTTTGCCGAGGCAGATCAGATCCGGCACGACACGGGTGTGTTCCGTCGCAAACCAGCGGCCGGTCCTGCCAAACCCGGTGTAGATCTCGTCGAGGATCAGCAGGACCCCGTATTCGGTGGCCATCTCCCGGAGCAGCGGTAGGAACGCCGGATGGGGAATCCGGATTCCTCCCCGCGCCTGGACCGGTTCGACGAGGATCGCTCCGATGGTTCCCGTGCGGAGGTGTCGCCGCAGGTCCGTCTCCAGACGCGCCAGGGGCTGGCAGGTGGCAGCAGGGCAGGAGCAGTCAAAGGTCCAGCACGGGGGCCACGGCAGAAAGGTCCCGAATTCCTTCAGCTGGTTCCGGAACGGTTCCCGGAAGAGGGCTCGCGAGGTGGCGTTCAGCGCCCCGTAGCCGAGTCCATGATACCCTCCGTCGAAGGCGAGGATTCCCGAACGGCCGGTGGCGAGCCGTGCCGTCTTCAGGGCGATCTCGACCGCCTCGAAGCCCGAGGTGCCGAAGACGGTCTTGCCGTGGAGCCGTTGGCGGGATGGCCGCTCTGCCGTCCATCGCTCAAAGGTCCAGCGGCTCAGTTCCCGGGCCAGTTCCCCCTTCAGTGCGTGGGGGTGGACATCCCCCATGGCGTGCAGGAGGTGGCCCATTTGACGTTGTCCCGCGCGGACAACGGAAGGATTGGCGTGGCCCGCCGCGGCGACGCCGAAGGCCGCTGTCAGGTCCAGATACTGCCGGCCCTCCGTGTCCCAGACATGGCATCCCTTCGCCCGATCCCAGACAATCGGCCAAGAGCCGTCGGGATCGACGAAGGTCACGTTGCGCGACTCATATCGGCGCAGCTGCGCGAGCGTGATGGCGCGGGTTTGGGACATTGGGTGCGGACTCAGACGCCTCTCTGGTCCGGGGGCCAGATGAACTTGTGCATCTGGAGCTGGAACCGCACGGGAAGTCGGTCCTCGATGATCGCCTCGACCAGTTCGGACCGGGTCAGCGACGTATGGCCCTCGGGCACGGCCTTGAGGGACTTGTCCCGTTGGTGTGCGGCGAGGGGAGCCGCCCAGGAGAGGAGCAGGGGGCACCGTTCGACGAGGCGGTGCTCGGCGATGGTGGACTTCGCCCAAAGGTAGTCCTCGCGGGTGGCGATCACGAACTTCACCTCGTCGGTCGGACGCAGTAGCGGGAGGTTCTCCCAGCGGATCCGTCCCGACTCGCCGCTGCTGGGCGTCTTGAGGTCCATGATGCGTCGGACCCTGGGATCGAGGACCCCGATGTCCGGGTTCCCGCTGGTCTCGACCAGCACCGTGAATCCGTCGTCGCACAGGTCGCGCATCAGCGTCGGCGCGGCAGCCTGGAGCAGGGGTTCCCCACCGGTGAATTCCACGAGAGGCAGGCGATGGCCATCGATGCGGGCATCGGCGTACGAAGCCGCGAGGCGATGGATTTCCGCCCGGACCTCGTCGACGGGCCGTCGGGATCCCTCAGTGAAGGCGTAGGCGGTGTCGCAGTACGAACAGCGAAGGTTGCACCCGGTCAGTCGCACAAAAATGCAGGGCAACCCAGCAAAGGTGCTTTCCCCCTGCAGGCTCAGATAGATCTCGTTGACGACCAGGCTCCCGCTCACGGCTGCGGACTATCGGGGCGTGGAGGCGGGGTGAGAAGTTGAGAGTTGGGGTGGGTCGAGGGCTTCAACTGGCCAGAGGCCTGTGCCGGTGGGGGATGCAGTGCCGTCCATCACTGGCCCCGACAACGCCCACCCCTGGGGTGCCTCCGTTGGCGTTCCCGTACCGCCGGGTTTGCGTCCCATCCGGGGTCGACCCAGTGTCGGGGAAGCATGACTCGCCCCTGGGACACGGAATCGCTGCCGGACCTGTTGGAACACATCTGGACCGAACTGGCGCGGATCGATGGCGACCGGGATCACCCCTGGCGCCTACCCGTCCTGGCCACCTCCAGCAGCCATGGCGCCAACGCCCGGACCGTTGTGCTGAGGGGCGTGACACGGCCCGGCCACGAGCTGATGGCCTTCTCGGATCGGCGCGCACTGAAGGTGTCCGAGCTGCGACACCATCGGCGTGCCGTGTGGGTCTTCTACGATCCCAAGCAACAGGTCCAGCTGCGTGCCTTCACAGAGGTCCGGGTCCATGTCGAGGACACCGTGGTGGATACGTATTGGCATCGGTTGCCGGAGGCGAACCGGTCGAACTACCTGTCGGAAAAGGCGCCCGGCGAGGGACTGGAAGCCCCGGGTGCTGGGCGGGTCCTCTCCCTGGGCAGCGCCCACCAGTTCGCCGTCCTGATCGGACGCATCGAACGTCTCGACTGGCTGTGGCTTCGGGAAGGAGGCCACCGCCGTGCGGGATTCAAACGGGAGGGTGCCGGCTGGACTGGATCGTGGCTCGAGCCATGAGAGGATGGCGCGGAGGGAGAAGGGCCCTCTACGCTCTGACCGTTGTGGCCACGACCCAGGACAGGGCGGCCCGGACGTAGGCCTCGTCCTCTGGGTTGAGCACGCTCGGGATGTTGATCCCGACGGTCGAGGTCAGCCATCGGTCGAGGTGTGGCAGGGTGCCGCGGTTGTATCCATATCGGCTGTCCCGTGCCCCCGTGGCCTCCGGCCAGGGGCCCCCTCCATTGAGCGGCCAGCGGCCCACGAGCGGCTCGATGTTGTAGTACACGTGGACCTCGAAATCGTGGAGGAACCACGGGCGGAGTCCGAACTCCCCCAGAGCGGCGGCGACGGCGCGGCCTCTGCGGATGCGCGCCTCATCCCCGTCGCCCCGTTCCGGGAGATGGAACTGGCAATAGTACCCGGTGTCGCCCGGGTTGGTGGCATCAGCCCGGGCTCGGGTGGCCAGTCCCAGGGATCGCAGGTGGGCTTCGATCCGATCGTGACTCGATCGCATCGCCTGCAGGAGCGGGTCGAGTCGACGGAGCTGGACCCGCGCGAGGGCGCCTTGGATCTCCCCGAGGCGTCGGCCATGGCCCCAGCCGATGGGCGTGTCGCCGTACCAGTTCGTGGGCGTTTCACCATCCCTGGCGTACCCGGCGTTGTGAAGAGCCTCGATGCGGCGCGCGATTCCGGGATCGCGCGAGACGACGAGTCCGCCCTCGCCGGCGGTGATGTTCGTGTTGATCTGGAGGCTGAAGATGGCGGCGTCGCCGAAGGTGCCCACACGGTGGATGCCTTCAGACGCGGTGGGTGTCACGGACCCAGGCGTGCCGAAGGCATGCGCGCCCATCGACTGGGCGCAGTCCTCCAGGACCCGGATCGCAGGGAGTCCGTCCCTGGCCCGCTCGACATTGAGTTCCCGTACCGTGGCCATGAGAGCTCCGATCCGGGCGCAGCCGCCCAGCATCGGCACCGGCATCACCACACGTGTTCTGGGGCTGACCCGACGTCGGATCTCCGCCGGATCCATGTTGAGGGTGTCGTCGGAATCCACCAGCACCGGGATCGCCCGCTGGCGAACGATTGCGGAAATGCTGGAGATCCACATGAACCCCTGGACCAGCACCTCGTCGCCTTCCCCGACGCCGAGGGCATCGAGCGCAACCTCTAGGGCTCCGGTGCCGGAGTTCACGGCCGTCACATGGAACGGTGTGGTCTCCGGCCACGGCTGACCGGGTTCACTTGCCAGAAACCGGGCGAACTCTCGTTCCAGACCGCGGACCTCGCCCCCGAACCGGGGTCCGTAGTAGCGGAAGGGTGATCGGTTCCGGACCACTCGCGTGACGGCTTCGAGTTCCTCCTCGGCATAGCGTGCGGCCCCCGGAAACTCCGGCGGGAGTTCCCGATACGGCGGTCGTTTCGGTCGGGCTGCGGGGTTCGACTCAGGATTCATGGATCGGAGTGTTTGGGCGGGCCGGCCTCACCCCGCTGGAGGCGTCCTCGGACGCATCCGAGATAGAGGAAGAGACCGAGGAGGACCCCGCCGCCCGTTGAGAACGCGGGCAGGTGGAGCGTCGTGATCCCGGGAAGGGACGTCGGGGTGAGGGTCAATGCCCCGACCACGACCCAGGCCCACAGGAATGCACAGACGGCGATGGGTCGGATCCAGAAGTGCCCCTGACCGGGTGCTGCTGTCCCTGTGGGAGGTCGCATCAGCAGAGCGGCACCCATGATCCCGGCATATCCCAGGTAGCCGGCGACCGCGGAGATCTGGGTGACGAGGTCCAGGGTTGGTACGCCGAGGACCACGGCGGAAGACACCGCCCAGATGAAGAGCAGCGCGTTCCGCGGGTTCTGGGCGCCGGATTCCACCCGGGACAGCCAGCCGGATCCCGGCAGCATGCGGTCTCGTCCCAGCGCGAAGAGCAGCCGGCTCGTGGCGGCCATGCAGGCGAGGGCGCAGGCGAAGATGGAGAGGGCCACGATCCCCAGGACGAGAGGCAGGGCCCCGCCAGTGGTCTGCCGTAGAATGTCCAGCAGGGGGTTGTCGGAGGCCTGGGCCACCGGAAGGTCCCGGATGCAGCCCACCGCCCCGGCCAACAGTGCGAATCCCGCGAGCCCGGAACCCAGCAGCGAGCCCATCATGGCCCGGGGTACCGTGCGCCGTGGGTCCACCGTCTCCTCGGCAAGATCGGCCGCCGCCTCGAACCCCGTCAGACACCACGCCCCGAGCAGCAGCGACAGCGCCCAGGCCGACGGACCCGCGACGGTCCCCGATGCGGCTTCCCGGGCGTCGAACCACGCGCTGGGGAGATGCCCCACCCGCAGTGCGAGCCCGATCAGCACCACGCTGATGCCCCCGACTCCCAGGAGTTCCGTCCAGACCCCGACATCATTGACCCGGCCCGCGATGCGGAGTCCCCAGAGCTGCGTCAGGGTCACCAGTGTGATCACCCCGAGGGTCGTGGCCACGCGGACACCCGCGCCGCTGCCGAGCCCGAACGCCCCGGTGATCTGGCTGGCGAGCGTGGAGCAGATCCCGGGAAATCCAGTCAGCAGCTGCAGAAGGAGCAGCCATCCCACCGCGAATCCGAAGTGGGGACTAACGAGCCGGCTCGACCACTGGTAGCCATACCCCGAGAGCGGGATGCGGCGGGCGAGATCGGCCATGACCCAGGCGACCAGCGACTGTCCGGCCAGCACGATGAGCCACGACCACACCACGGCGCCCCCGACCTGCCGCAGGCCGTGTCCGAAATTGGCGAATACCCCGGTGAAGACCGAGATCAGCGAGAACGCGACCGCGAAGCTGGAGAAGCCGCCCAGCGTTCGCCGCAGCTGCTGGGCGTAACCGAACCCGACGAGATCCTGGGCGTCGCGGTCTGACAGACTCATGCGGTCCAGGGCCCATACAGGGCGGTGATCCGTTCGCGCAGCTCCGTGACGAACTGGGGTGTGATCTCGGCTTCGTGGGCGATCCCGTACCAGAGCCCGGCCTCCCGCACGAATGTGCGGAGGTTCACGAGCGCGTGTTCCACCTGGGCCCAGGTCAGTCCCATGGCCTCCGGACGGATATCCACCCCCACACGATGGATCCGTTCGAGCATCTCATCGGCGCCATCGCGGTGGAGCATCGACCCGGCCACGATGCCGAGGCACACCGGTTGGCCGTGGATGAATTTCCGTCCGGTGTAGTACTCCAGTGCATAGAAGATGAAGTGTTCCACCCCCTCGATGTGACGCGGGTTCCAGCCGGCGTTGTGGAAGGAGGCACCCGCCCAGCGCATCGCGGTCATGAGTCCTCGGATCCCGGCCTCGCTGACCCTGGAGACTTCGTCGAGCTGGGGCAGGAGTCCGTCCATCACGGCCTTCGCCTCTGCGACCCGGGCCTCGTCGTAGGGCCACTGGGGCTCGGTCAACCCCCGGTCCCGTGCGAGCCGCCAGTCGGCATGCGCGGTGTGGAAGCAGAGGATCTCGCAGATTCCGCTGCGGTTTAGCGCGGCAGGGGCCGACTGGATGACGTCGAAGTCGACGTAGACCGCCTCGGGTATAGCCCAGCCGATGTACTTCACATGGCCGCCGAAACGGAGTCCCGAGCGCTGACCGAACGGGGCGTCGACGGTCATCGCAGTCGGGATCTGGAAGAGCGGGGCCCGGCGCTGCCAGGCGATGTACTTGGCAACATCGATCGCCTGACCTCCACCCAGACCAACCACGGAGGCTGAGGGCGGGATCGACGGCAGTTCCTGGGCGAGGGCGTCGCCGTCGATGGTGCGGACCAGGTAGGGGGTGACCTGTCCGGCGAACCGGTCGGCGAACCGCGGCCAGAGGTCCTCCATGGTGACGACGAGGCAGGGGCGGAGCGCGATGTTGGGGATTTCTGCGACCAGGTTGCGTCCGAAGACCGTGGTGAATTCGTGTCCGGTGGAGGGATGGGCGGGCATGGCTGAGAAGAACCAATAGTCTTGATTCGGGACTGCTTCTCAAGTTCCAGATCGGTTTCGAGGGCTCCCGGTTTCGGGATCGCCTCCGACGGGACAATAGCCGTGACCCGTGCTCGGTATTGGGCTATTCGTCCGGCGTGCTTTTTGCCGTCGACACGAAGAGCCCAGCCGCCGTGGAAAACCACCTGGCACTCGGGTTTGCCGAGGTCTTCTACGGACGGGATCTGGGCGAGGTCCGGCCGGTTCTCCGACGGGTGGTCGATGCTTTTGCGGGAAGGAATCCGGAGTTCCATGCACTCGACACCCCCTACCACGATCTTCCGCACACGCTGGAGGTGACCGTCTGCCTGATGACCCTGATCGCACGACGCTCGGCGCTTGGGGGGCAGCCGGTGTGTTCCGAGGAATCGGTCCGATGGGCCCTCGTCGCCTCGCTGTTGCATGACGCGGGATACCTCCGCGCTCTGGAGGACACCGAGGGCACCGGGGCCAAGTACACGGTCATCCATGTCGATCGGTCCTCAGATCTGGCCGGGACGCTGCTGCGTTCTATGGGCTTCGGCGATCCGGCGGTCCGGGCCATCCAGGGCATGATCCAGTGCACGGCCCTTGGGGTGAAGGTCTCGACAGTGGCCTTCGAAACCCCGGAACTGGCGTTCCTCGGCCGCGCCTTGGGCACTGCCGATCTCGTGGCCCAGATGGCGGCCCCGGACTACCTCGACAAACTGCCGCTCTTGTTCCGGGAGTTTGCCGAGTCGGCCCAACATCAGGAGCGCTTTGGACGCAAGGGCCAGACCTTCGACTCCGTGGAGGACCTGCTGGCGAAGACGCCGGGATTCTGGAGGTTCTATGCACTGCCCCGGATGCAGTCGGATCTGGAAGGTGTCCACCGATTCCTCGAGAACCCCGGCACCGGCCGGAACGAGTACCTCGAGGCGCTCGAGGCGAACATGGCCCGGCTGTCCGCGTGAATCATCCCGACCCGGCGTCGGCTTGGTTTTCCCCAGTTTTGGCCTGATTCCCTCGAGACCGACCGGTAACTTCGCGCTCCATCATGGAGTGCATCGAGAAGGACATTGTTGTGGTTGGGGGTGGACCCGGCGGCTACGCGGCCGCGTTCAGCCTGGCCGATCAGGGACGTAGGGTGGTGATTGTGGAACGCGATCCGCGACTCGGCGGAGTCTGCATGAACCGGGGCTGCATCCCGTCGAAGGCTCTTCTCAATGCGGTCCATGCCATCCGGGCCGCGAAGGAATCGGCGCTCCGGGGGATTACCTTTGGAGAGCCGACCCTCGATCTCGTCCGGTTGCGGAAGTGGAAGGATGGAATTCTCGAGCGTCTGGGCGTTGGCATCGCAGGTCTGGCGAAGATGAGGGGCGTCGAGGTGATGCAGGGGACGGCCACCTTCATCGACTCGCAGACCCTCCGGGTGGCCGGCGCGGATGGAGCGGTCCAGCACCTCCACTTCCAGAAGGCGATCCTGGCGACGGGATCGCGTCCGCTGTTGCCGAAGGCCTTTGATCTGGGCAGTCCGCGCATCATGACGTCCACCGAGGCGCTCGATCTGCCGGACGTTCCCGCCAGCCTGCTCATTGTTGGGGGCGGGTATATCGGCATGGAGTTGGGAACGGTCTATGCCACGCTCGGATCCAAGGTCACCGTAATCGAGGCCCAGGAGGCCCTTCTCGCCGGGGCGGATCCCGATCTGGTCCGACCGGTGGGACTCTTCGCGCGCAAGGCCTTCCAGTCCGTGCGGCTCAAGTCCCGGGTGCTTCGGCTGGAGCCGTCGGCCGACCGGGTCCGGGTGACTTCCGAGACCGACGGCAAGGAAGTCGATGAGGAGTTTGATCGAGTCCTGGTCTCTGTGGGGCGTGTGCCCAATTCCGAGGGGCTTGGCCTGGAGAATACTGGGGTGGAACGGGATGAACGGGGCTTCGTCCATGTGGACGCCCAGCTCCAGACCACCGCCCCGAACATACTAGCGATCGGTGATGTGGCCGGGGGGCTGATGCTGGCCCACAAGGCGACGTGGGAAGCGAAGGTTGTGGCCGACCGGATCTGTGGACGGTCCCATGGCGCTGCGGTGGCCCCCGTCATCCCAGCAGTCGTCTTCACGGATCCCGAGGTGGCGTGGGTCGGGCTCACTGAACAGGAGGCGGCGCGGACTGGAACCCCGGTGGAAATTGCCAAGTTCCCTTGGGGCGCCTCGGGGCGCGCCATCACCCTCGACCGCGTGGACGGCCTCACCAAGCTGATCCTGGAACCCGGTTCCCGACGGATCCTTGGGGTTGGCATTGTGGGTGTCGGCGCAGGTGAGCTGATCGGCGAAGGGGCCTTGGCGGTCCAGACGGGTGCCACAGCGGAACAGCTGTCCCAGGTGATCCATCCTCATCCGACGTTGTCGGAGACGATCCTGGAGTCGGCCGAGGCGGCGCTGGGAAGGGCAACCCACATCTTCCAACGCAGGAAGTAGAGCCCTGAAGCCGGGACTTCCGCCCGGCTCAGAAATCCCATAAGATCTACGTATGAGTTCGGTTCCGGTGTCCCTTGGGACACGCTCGTACACGATCCATATCGGTTCTGGTCTCCTGGCGAAACTGGGGGACCACTGCCGACGTCTGAAGCTCGGGGAGCGGTGTGCGATCGTCACCGACACCACCGTTGGGCCCCGCTACGCGGACGCCTGCGTCCGTGCCTTGAAGATGGCCGGGTTCGTCCCGAACACCGTCACGGTGCCGTCGGGTGAGGAGGCCAAGTCGCTGAAGGTCCTTGGCGAGTGCTACGACCAGCTGGCGATGAAGCGTCTCGAGCGGCGATCGTTCGTGGTGGCGCTTGGCGGCGGCTGTGTCGGGGACCTCGCCGGGTTTCTCGCTGCCTCGTATCTCCGGGGAATCCCCTATGTGCAGGTCGCCACC
>SXGR01478918.1_pt1 | contig 65853 bp, 49 predicted proteins | sample 3174711 | NCBI WGS metagenome assembly SXGR01 (sample SAMN11356860, study PRJNA531348) | freshwater metagenome | isolation source: freshwater sample F1-60 | place: China: Fuxian Lake, Yuxi | collected 2017-12-25 | reverse complement strand
TTCGGTGGTCATAGCGATAGGGTTCCACCCGATCCCATCCCGAACTCGGAAGTTAAGCCTGTCCGCGCCGATGGTACTGCATGGGAGACTGTGTGGGAGAGTAGGTCACTGCCGAAATTAATTTGAAAAGCCCCAAGGTATCCGTACTTTGGGGTTTTTTTTTATCCTACCGAATAAAGTTTCCATAAAAACCAATAAGTCCTTTTATTCATTTGCTTCCTGATTTTTCTTCTAGCTGTAAGTATCCTTCCCTGATTGAATTCTTTGACTCGTTGTGGTTAAAACGGATGGGCGCTTACGTAATCTTATTACGCAACTAGATGTGGGCAGAGATACAGCTTCTGCTCGCTTTAATAATCTGTAGTTCAAGAGGATATGTCATGTTGATAGCAAATTGTCGCCGTGTGGTGCTAGCTCTCTGGATGGCCGTGGGGGCTGCAGGGTGTGGTAAGAGCGAAACAGTATTGCCAAATATGATCACTGTATCTCCGGCGAATGTGCAGATGCGCGCAGATGCTATGCCTGTTGTGCTACGTGCCACGGTGCAGCCTTTAAATGCAATTCATGACTTGGTTTGGCGTGTTGAGCCGACAGGTATCATTAAATTCGATGTTGCTATGCTCGATGCTACTAAAATTACAGTGACACCTCTTGCGGCGGGGAGGGCCACTCTTACTGTCACATCAAAATCAAATCCTCTTGCCAAGGCGACCGTGCCGCTTACTGTTACAGCTGTGGAGCCTGCCACTACTATAACGCTTCAGGCCGCCAGTGGTGCAGATATAACAAATATTCATGTTGGCGGTACAGTTGCGCTGGTGCTTGCTACCAATCCAGCGAATGTAGATGTTACCGGTGCCATCTTTTCGGTGACACCCGCTGGCTCTTTAATTCGTGTTGATGCCGATGGTAATGACCATGTGGAATTTCGTGCGGTTATGGGCGGGAATGCACAGATAAAAGCGAAACTTGGTACATTGGAGTCGGTTGTTAGTTTATCGATCAAGCCATCGGATATCGAAGCGATCACTTTGACGCATACCTTACCCTTTAGCGAAACAGGTATTTTTGTAAATAATTCGATTTTGGGTATTGATGGCAGTTTTACGGTAACGGCTTTCGCGACACCTGAGGATTCTAATGCGCCGTTGGTCTGGGATTTTGATCGTAAAATTCTTTCGCAGGGATCGGTTACCGAAAAAGTCGAAAATGGTAAGCGAGTTTTCAGTACAATATTTACGCTGAATGAATGGTCAGATGCGTTTACGGTGACTGCTAAAAGTGGCAATGTGAATGATTCCGTGAGCGGGCATACCTTGGCGGCATTGATTAAATTTGCCGATATTGGCGTACTTACCCAGGGTGCTACAGGCGTGAAACTAAGCCCCATTTTTTTCCCAGCGGACAAGAGTGCGGTGTTGACTGCGGAAGTGACACGTAATGGCGTTGCGACCGATGATGTTGCCATAGATGCGGTGTCGATGACAGCAACACGTAAAGCGGACTTGGCGAGTGCCGAGCCAGTGACCATTACGCTTCGTGATGCGGTTACAGGACGTACGGCTAGCCGATTGGTGAATTTGCCTGCTGATGGCATTGCACAGGAGCCTACGGAGGGTAAGCTGCGCATGTCGCTCATCGGGGGGGAAATTATTCCTGGTGAAGCGCAGAGTTTTGCTGACGGGGTGAGTGGTGTTCATGGGGTGATCGCAGGGCGCAATGTTTTTTTTGAATACGATACGAATAGCTTGAAATTTCCAGAGGGTACTACTCTAGAAGATCGTTCAAAGATTTCTATTGAGATTGGCACAGGGTTAGTCGCTGTTGAGGCTGAATATGAGGCGCGTGATGTTGCTGATGTTACAGTGACATTAAAGACCGGGAACACGGTGTTGGATACTGCGACGGTGCGCGTTGTGCCTCGGTTGACTAAGTTGGACGGTATTGCATCATTGGTGTTGAACAAGGATGTGGCTCTTCAGGCTGGCATTGCATCGGTAAACGATAAAGTGACAGCGATATTTTCTCCGGCGAACATTGCGGGTAGTGATTCGTTACAGTTTACGGTTGATAATACGGCGTTTGCAACAATTCAAAATGGTAATATTTTGCGTTCGGCAAATGGTTTGAAATTTGAAGATATTAAAACGCATCCTCGTGTAACAATTACTGCCCAGTATCGTGATGCAGGCGAGCTTACGCCTGTCCAGACAGCGACGTACAGTCTTCAGATGATTGGCGCCGAGCCTACGGGTGTTTCGCTTGCAGCTGCGCAGACGGGGCTTCCGTCGGGCAAAGATGCGTCGGGCAATTATGCCATACTTTTTGATTCAAGTGCAGCGTTGTCGGTTTTGGCTGAAATTAAAAACGCGGATGAAGTAGATCTTTCTTCGAAAGTGCCTGAATGGGAAATAGTGCAATCGTCAACGCCAGTGCCAATAAGCATCAGCAAAGCGGGTGCTATTCAAGTACTTGAGTTGGGGACTGCTATGGTTCGTGCGCGCGTGGGGGACCTTGTTAGCTCTGCGATTTCTCTTCGTGTTTATCCTAAAGTGACGTCGTTTGTTGCAGACGCAAATGTTGTGCGTATGGGCGTACCCGTGACTGTTACCGCGATGACCAGTCCCGTCGTTGTTGGTAATGATGATATTACTTTACGTATCCTGAATATTACAGACAATACCGTGGCTGTAGGACCCGTGAGTGCTTCGAAGATCACATATGCCCCTGTTGCGGCGGATATTGGTGATGTTCTTAAAGTGATTGCGACTGCTCCAGGATATGATTTGGACAGTAAAGATGGTGATGATGTGCTTCAGTCATTCACTTTGGATGCAGTGAAGCGTCCCAAAGCCACATCTATCAATTATCAAGTTAGCGTAGACGCTCAATCGGTGGGCAACGGTGCTGTGGTAGTACATGCGGCTGGAACACCTGCGATGTTGCGTATTAGCGATGTCTCGGTTTCTCCTTCGGATGCCAAACTTGATACAGCGAATGCAAATCCAGTGAGTATCGTGGTGACCTACGGTGGAACAGTGATTGCGCCTGAAGCGGGTTGCAGTAATATTCTGTGTACTTATGCTTTGAGTGGTGAAGGTGCGGTGGCGATTGCATTGACCGCATTGAACACGGTTGTTGAGGCGGACGCTGACATTGTCGCATCGCTTGGCTTTAATGTGCTGAGTAACTATGCACCTGTCTCTTCAGTTGCGTTGATTCCTAATATTTCATCTGGATCCTTGATTGTGCCATTTGCAGATAGTGTTGCAACTATTTATCCAGCATCGGGGATCTCTTTTTCTGCTAGCGTATTGCCCGCATTTGCGGATCAATCTGTTGCTGATCTGACATTCGGTGCGGTTACTGCGCTTGATGGCCAAACAGGTGCGTTGCCTGCAGGGTTACTGGTCGGAGAGTCAGGACCTCTTGGTGTTTCTTATCATGTGCTTGATGGTGCATATGGTTCGCAAACTGTGACAGCAACATCATTGGCTGATGCAACGAAGAGCGCGACTATCACTATTAAAGTGTATCCAAGACTTGATGCGGCAGTATTGCTTCCAAAAGCGCGAGTGGAATTGGATCTTGCTGGGCAAAGCGATGTTATTACGTTGCCTGCAACATTTGCTGGCTTTGAACTTGTTTGGTCGAAACGTGGTGAAGATGGTTCGTATACTGCGATAGAAGGCGATACATTTGAGCCAACAACGCTTGGAACACCGATGTTGCGCGCGTCGCTTAAAGATTTTGCTGCAGTGCATAGCGATGTCACTGTTACGGTAGCGGATGTTGCGAAAAGTGTGGGTTTTAGCAATACGTTGGGAACGCCTATTTTGTATCACGCCACAGAGGCGCTTGCGACGCACTTGAACGCTCAAGCTCTGAATTCTCGTGATACCATTGCCGATATCGATCAGGTATTTACCTGGTCTATTTCTATTGATGGTGCGGCTGCCAGCGCAACAAAGACGGGTAATACCGTCGTGTTGTCGCATGGTGATGTCAAGCTTGCTGAGGCACAGGGCGCATCGTTGGCGATATATCCTAGCGAAGTGGGTGCGTGGAAAGTCACAGCACTGCATGGTTCAGGAAAATCGGCTGAATTTAATATGACAGTGTATCCTCGTTTGTTAGGACTTGTGGCGGGGAGCATGGCTGCCGATAAATTGCCCGCAGTTGATGTTGCTGCTGGTGGAACGATTGATGTTCCACTAACGCTTGGCACGCCGCGCACGGGTTCGCGTTGGATCACAGCCCATTATGCGCCGGTGTACAATGAAGCGAAAAAGAATTTCTATAATGTAAAAATGACCGCATCGACATGTGATTCAGCCGAAGTTGCTGGTGTGTTTGACTTTGTGGGGCCGTCGCTGGTTGATACAGGATTGACTGTTGCCGTTGGATCGGCTGTTGCCGATGATGCCACGCTTGATGCATTGCATGCCGTGACTCAGAGCTACACGGTGTGCGGCGTGGCAGAACAGCAGATTGCTGGGATTACATTGCGTGCTGTCGGTCAAGCCAATGCTCTGGAGCCAGTAACGCTGACTGCTATGAATGAAACGAGCGGGAAATCTATTACAAGTGCTGATTGGTCTGTGAATGCAGGTGATAGCATCAAAGCCACAGTGGGTGTGTCAGGACCATCCAATCGTGAAGTGACGTTTAATTTTACGCTTGATGGTACAGCGTTGGTGGCTACGCAAACCGCTGGTGGTGCCGATGTGTCGTTCACTGTTCCTGGTTTGCAAGGTACGTCGACGTTGAAGGTCGCTTATGTGGGCGGCGATGGCGTGTCGCATGAGTTGGCGACGAAGACGATTAATATCATACAGCCTTCGATTGACATCACGGTCGCAGGCAATGATCCAAGTTACAATACAACGACCAATACGTGGAATTTGCGACGTTTTGAACGCCGCAATATCGCAACGATGTTTACGGGACATTCGGCTGGCGATGAAATGATAGGTGTTGTCCTTGTTGATAATTGTACCAGTGCAGGAGCATTGGATGACGCCGAAAAAGCCATTCTGAAAAATGGCAACGTGTTGGTTGTTGGTGAAACAATTGGCACGTTTGGTTTGCGTGCTGAATTGGATGTGCCCGGTAAAACCGTTGCTCGCTGTGTGGATGTTGTTGTGGATGGCTTTCATGGCCAGGCGCAAATTGCATCATCAACAGGTTTGACCTTTGATGGAACGCGTGTGGTGAGCGCTGACGTGATGAGCGACAGCGATCCTGCGACGATGACCCATGTGGTGTTGGCGCGATTGATGGCCAATACTTATGAGGCTTCCGAGGCGGTGATTGTGGATTTCCCGGCACCTGGTGAGACATTCAAAGTGGATGATGTCGATCAGGTGGTGCGTTTTGCCTATGTGGCGATTGAAGATGTGGTGACTGAAGCGGTAGGCGTTGCGGTGAGTGATACTGCGATTGTGGTGCCTGTTTCAAATCATGAATATATCGCGTTGGATCCAGTTGCAGATGCTCAGGGAGCAGTGACTTCGAAAATATTGGTAGAAGACGCCAGTGCCAATCCGTTGGCAGTGACGTTTGCTTCAGAGATGTTTGTGCGTTCTTCAACGGGAACGGCTGCGATGGCAACGGATGGCAATGCGTGGCATGGTTGCGTTGCTACGGGCCTCAATGTTCCAACTGATGCGCTTGAATTGTCTATCAAGACACATTTGACAAATGTGCGTAAGGGACGTGTCGAAAGTATTCTTGCTGCGGATGCACGTACTTCGCGCATTAAATTGGGTAGCGCGTACGGTGCTTTGGTTCATCACCTCATGGGTATGACCGGAACGGTTACACGTACCTCAGTGCAATCGCTTGATGCGACGCTTACCTCATGTGCAACCGAAGGTCGTGCAACAGGTGGTGTGGCCGATGTTGTGTCGCATCAGCTCAACGCATGGATTGATGCCGATATGCATGCTGAGCGTGTCGCGGGTATTGTTTCTGAAATTTACGGAAACACACTTTCTGACAAAGCTAAGCTTTTGTTTGCAGACTTTAATGCGGGTATTGCAGCGTTCAAGACGACCTTGCCACGCCTGCAGGTAAGTCTTGCGACGGGTGTATTGCCGGTAGCGGCAGCTGGTTTCAACGCGGAGTTGACAGCATTGTTGCTAGAGACAGGCGTTGCGGTTTCGTCGGAATGGAATAGCACTGGGGCGAAAGCCTATCGTGATGCTATCAATGCAGCGGCCGGAAAGCATTATGATGCTTTGCTTGGGCGTGTGACGTGCGATGCGCGTCCTGTCACTTCTTATGCGAATGATTATGGTATTGTGAGTTATCGTCCGGTATCCAATACGGTATCAGGTGTTCCTGCAAGCCAAACGCGTGTGCAGCACGTGGCTGACTTCATGGCATGGGAAATGTCGGGTCTTGGTACGCTACTGGACGTGTCTGGATCGCATGCTAAGGCAATTTATCGCAGTGAGCTTCTAGTGTTGGAGCTTTTGGCAGATCGTGGTTTTGGATCTGATTTCAGCGTGGATGTGGCGTCGACCTATGTTTACAATGACGATGCCTCGATTGAGTACAATCCGAAGCAGCTTGAAACACGCAATGTGGCTGTCTCGTACGATGAGCGCGATATGATGCAGAACCAAGTGGGTGTTGAAAGCCTGGTGCAGTGGCTCGGTTCAAGCAAAACACGTTGGGATAATTTCTGTCGTGTGCTTGTTGATCACAGTATCACGGGTAGCTCGTTGACATGTCGGAGTTTGTACAAAGCATCTTGGGCTGATCGTTCCAAAGCTTTGTGGCAGGTTGCTACAAACGGAAAAGAACTGAAGGTATGGCTGGAGCAAGCCATGGCCGCTACACCCGGCAATGCTGATTTGGGCGTCTATCGTTTGTGGGCGGTTGTTGCCGATGCATATGCACACGGTGACGATGCAGCGGTACAACAGCGGGTATTTGGTGAGACGCCGTTGTTGCCTTATGGTCCTGCCGGTTCAGTGAGCAATGGCCGGAGCTGCTTCTTTGATAGCGGCGAATGTCTGAGCTCGAGTGATTGTGATGGCATAAGCGGCTATCATTGTGTTGAAAGCGCCTACCTGGTAAATTTCTACGATGCGCTGCCCTCAGGACCATTTACTGGCGACTATAACAACGTGCCTACGTCATGCGGCATTTCAAATGTTCGTGCTTATGAGCAGGTTTGGGCGCCAGCGTTTACATTGACGGGCATGCCTGTTGAAGCGACTTATGATGGTGAAGTGCATATTGCCGACGGTGCTCGCGTGGTTGAACCCGGGTATTGTGGAACATCATCTACGGAAGCAGACCTTGTACGTGCGGACAACGGGCAGAGAAATATCGGGGTTGTGTTTGATGGAAAACCTGATGCGGTGACGGTGTGCAATCGTGTTAGCATCGATCCTGATGCGACGGTTGTTCCTGCAAGCAATTTCTGGGCACGTCGAAAGGTGTTTCCTGAAGTTGGGTGCCCCGATCACCTCAATGGTCGTCGTGCGGCATTTCAAGATCTGCAAAGCATTATGAAACTGGCGAAGAAACCAACCTTTGGTGTGGTACAAGAATAGCCGATTGTGTAAGACTCCGGGGGACATTTAACCCCGGAGTCTTACGCATGCTACATGTTGCTTTCGCATCTTTCCTCCTTCTTGGTGCTGTATCCTCGGATCAAGACACTAAAAAATCAGAATCAAACGCTGAGTCTGAGGGCAAAAGTACGGCTCGCAAGGCACTGGTTGACGATCCACTGCTTTCCCATAGCTTGCCCTCGCAACCACGTCATATGATTGGTGGGGCAGCGGTGCTGGATTTTGGTGCGGGAACAATGAGCGGCAATGCGGGTGGGAGTGCGACGATTGCGAATATCGGCCTCCAGGCGCAGTACGCCTATACATTGCATCGGTATGTGCAGGTTTATGGTTCTATGGGTTCGACTTACCGGAAAGAGGGTGGCACCGATGATGCGACATTCCAAATGCTGGGTGGTGCAATATTAAACTACAGTACCAATGGCGATTTGCGTAAAGCATTTTTTATGAGCACGGGTTTGGGTTTGGACTATTATAAAAGAACAGTGCTCGGTTCGGTTAGCGATGCTTCATTTTTGTGGCAGGCTTTGTTTGGAAAGCGTTTTCAGATCACCAAAAATATAAGTTATGCACCGTCTATGGGTGTTGAGGTCACAAAAAGTGACGATACCATGGGCGTGAAATTTTTGGCGCGCGTGATTCAGTTTGATTTTTTTATTGGTGGTAGAGATATCGATTTTAAAATCTAATCAATGGGCAGGTGTCGGTACGGCAGCAGGTGGAACCGCTGGTGCAGGTGCTGCAACTGGCGCAACGGCTGCTGGCTGTTCTTGCACAGGGGCACCGGCGCCAGCCTCAGCTGTTTCTGTTTTGGGTTCGAGCGCACCGTCTTTTTTCGTGAAAGCGGCATCGGGTTGCTCGAATTTGATCATGTATTCAATTTTAGATTTGTCTTTCAAATCGCGAAGCACATCACGACGCTTCTCTGCTTTTTCACGTGCAAGAAGTGAGCGCTGAATTGTTTCTTTTACTTCTTCAAGTGTCTTTTGACGCTCATCTTCGGCTTGCAATACTTTTACAATTTCGTAACCAAGGGGTGTTTCAAGCACAGGTGTTATGCTGCCCACTGCAGTTGCAAATACTGCCGTGTCATAATCTGCAGGAAACTGGCCACGATGAAACCATCCGATTTTACCACCGTTTTTGGCAGCAGGGCCTTCTGATTCACTTGCTGCAAGTGCGTCGAAATCGCCACCGGCTTTTGCTTTTTTCAGAATAGCTTCAATTTTTGCTTTGGCTGCTTTGCGTGTGGTGGCATCGGCATCCTTGGCAACATGAACCACCACGCGGCTTAGCTCGCGGCGTTCACGTTGACGAAAGCGTCCTGGGTTTTCATCGTATTGCTTTTGGATTTCTTCGTCGCTGACTTCAACAGGACCTGCAAGCTTTTCTACAACTTTGTCGCGCAACATGCTTTGACGCATTTCTTCGCGCATGCTGGCTGCTGTGGTGTGTGAGCGCTCAAGAAAACGATCAAAGGCTTCAGGTGATGCGAAACGATCGCGGTGCTCAGCAAAGCGTGCATCGAGATCGGCATCGGAGATTTCCATCTTATTGTCTTTGGCTGCTTTGGCCACAATGGCTTCGTCCACCAAACGGCGCAGAACGATTTCTTTTAGGCGCTCTTCGAGGCCCGGTGGCAACGCTGCGCCGGCACCTTGATAGCGCTCAAGGGTTTGCTTAAGTGCGGCATCATAGGCGCCTTGGGTAATCGCTTGCCCATCAACAGTGGCAACGGCGGCTTGGGATGGATCTTTTTTGCAGGCTCCAACACCTAAGGCAGTGATCAAAAGTACACTGAGCAGACGAAAACGATGCATGTGGAAATACTCCCGGGTTGTTATCATGGCGCAGCAAGCTGCGCCGCTACGTGTGATGTGCGCAACGTAGCGAAAAATGGAGGTTCATGTCCATGGAATGGATAAAGTTTACGACACCTTACGCGTTTCTTGCGGCTTTGGCCGCGGCGGCTTGCTGATCTGCGCGGTAGGATGATCGTACCAGGGGACCGGATTCTACGTGAGCAAAACCCATCTTTTCACCTTCGCTTTTGAAAAAGGCGAACTGTTCGGGGGTGACCCAGCGTTTGACCGGCAAATGGTTGAGACTTGGACGCAGGTATTGACCGAGATTAACGACCTCAACGCCGGAATTTGCGAGATCGCGCAGGGTGGCAAGGACTTCGTGGTCTTCTTCGCCAAGGCCAAGCATGATCCCAGATTTGGTGACGGCACCTAAGGCGCGAGCATGGGCCAAGGTGTCCAAACTTCGTTGGTATTTGGCTTGGGGTCGTACGGGACGATGAAGGCGTTCGACGGTTTCAATATTGTGGGCGTAAACGTTAGGAGAAGCTGTAACTACGGTACTTATGGCAGTTTTATCGCCTTTAAAATCTGGGACCAAAACTTCTATTTCCATGCCAGGGCAGGTTTTGCGCACTTCTGTGATGGTTTGGGCCCAAATGGACGCGCCGCCATCGGGCAAGTCATCGCGATCGACGCTGGTGATCACCGTGTAGCGCAAATCAAGTTTGCTCAGAACCTCTGCCACACGCAAAGGTTCTTCGAGATCGACAGGACCAGGGCGCCCGGTTGCCACATCACAAAAACCGCATGAACGCGTGCATACGTTGCCTAATATCATGATTGTAAGGGCGCGATTGGCCCAACATTCGCCGATATTAGGGCATGAGGCGCTTTCACATACCGTATGGAGTTTGTTGTCGTGGACTAACTTTTCAACACTTCGATAGGTTTCATTGTTGGAGAGCGTGACGCGTAGCCACGCAGGACGCTCGCCTGCCGATGAAATTTCATGGGTGGGCTGTGCCATACCTGAACGTCGTGAGGACAATATGGGGAGACGTGGATGTGGTGCCATTGCACGACCAGGATATCATGATGCGGGGGCGTTTTTACAGGGGTCCAGGATCATCTTGGGTGGCTGTGCATGCGGCAGGGCTTGAACGCAATGTATTGCAGGTGAATCCATCTTGCTTGCCGCAGGCATGGGCACGGGTTCTGCACATACCGTAGACGCGTCCATCGGGACCTGGTTCTTGGATACATTCGGCGCCGCAATCGGCATTTGTTGTGCATGAGAAACCTGTCCCCATACAGGCGCCCTGGGTGCAAATACTTATGCCGATCCCGCATTCGCTGGTGCTGAGACATTCACAAAAGCCACGTTCCTCGCCACCTTTGAGGCATTTTCGTCCACCGGAACAGCCGCTGTCGTTGCTGCATTCGGTGGTTACCAAAGATAAGCCACTGCATTGTTGATAGCCACTCGGGCAATCAGATTCTATTTGGCATTGCGGAGCACAGTAATTGCCTCCTTCATTGTCGATGAGGCATGTGCTGCCTGTGGGGCAACGTTGAAGAGGGCCGCAAGCTTGGCAGAGAGACGATTTGATGGGGTGCTGGAGGCAACGTCCATCGGAAGTGCAACGATCGCCATAGCTGCAGTAGCTTGCGTTGGGTTCGGGATCGATGGGGCAAATTTGGCATGCGCCAGGTGTGCATGATCCGGCGACACACGCATGTCCGAGTGGACAATCTTCTTTGCGGCTGCATCCTGTGACGCATGTGCCTGCGCGTACATCACAGCGTTGTCCAATGCGACAATGGACGTCGGCACCGCAATGGCCTGCGGGAATACAGACATCACCTTGGCCTTCGGCGTTGCAAATAAATCCGCTGGGGCAATCATCGTTGCCACGACACGGGGGTTGACGCTGACATTGACCGAGCGAGTTACAAAACTCGCCGTCTTTGCAAACATCGTCAGTGAGACATGCACACGTATTGCGCGTGAGATCACAATCGAAACCGGCTGCGCAATCGGTGTCTTTGCTGCAGCCACCGCCGGAAGATGGTGTTGTGCATCCAAAAACAAAAAAGGCAATAAAACACGATAAAAATAGGTTTTTGACCATGTTTATCATAACGATAACTCCATAAATTTCACGGTGATTTGCGCGCCGGGCGGCGGGATATTGTTGGTTCCAAAGACGATGGCATTGTGCTCTGCATCGTAGTACCAGCCGTTGTGTCCATCGTTGGACGGCGCGACATACTGATCATTGACGTGAACGCACATGAAGTCGTTGCCACCATTGGCTGTGCTTCCAGAGCATGGAACCAAACCGTTTTGATTGGGATGTTTGTCCAAAGAAAATACAGAACGCAGTCCCACAGCACTTAGGGAGAGTGCCGCAAGTGAGGCATTGAAGTCATCACAAATGCTGGTGACGATACCGCCGGTATGTTCTGCGAGTTCTGCGTAACGGTTTCCTGGTTGGGCTTGGCCGCGTCCTAGGCGGGTGCACCCCCCAGCGCTTGTTGCTGTGGCCAGAGGGCCTACGATGGCCGATACGCTTACGCGTCCTTCGTTGCCCGCACCTTTGTAACCATCAAACAAACGATAATAATAACCCACAGGGCCAAAGCTTTGATCGTCTTCATCACTGACCATGATGATAAACAAGGCAGCATCGGAACGTAGAAAACCTGCGTTGACCACCGGGGGTGAAGGCGGATCGTGTGGAGACCAGTTGGGACCTTCGCCAAGGGTAAGACTTGCAGCTGCAAAGGCGCTCTCAGATCGAGACCCTTGGACTCCCACTTTGACGTTTTGTAAAAATGTTGCTGCGGGATCGGGAGTGCTGTTGCTGATCACGCGTACACCCACGGGGCTGTGCAATTGTCCAGCATCGCGGGGATCGGTGGAGGTGACGCCGATGTGAAAATCAACACCGGTTGTGACCAATGCGTCGATGAATGTGCGAAAGGATTGGCCCAAGCCATCTTGCTCTTCTTGCATGCTCTCTGAATTATCTACGACCCAGAGAATATCGATTTTTGCTGCAGCATTTTGTGTGAGCACTTCGCGGCGTGTCTTATCGAAAGTTAATGCATTTTCAGCACAAGAGAATAAAAATACACAAATCAGAGATATTGGTATGCGCATACGCTATTTTCCCCCACATGCGACCCTAGTTCTTTGAAGTAAAATTTGTCAAACGTTCCCATAAGCGATGTTGAATCAAGAAAAATCTGTGCTGCTTCCACGTGGTCGTGTCCTGGTGGTCGATGACGAACCTCTCATCGTGGATATTCTGCGCGAATTTTTGACGTATGAGGGTCACACGGTGTTGTGTGCGCACCAAGGCGATGCGGCGCTTAAAATTATTAGCGCGGAATCCATCGATGTGTTGATCACCGATCTGAAAATGCCCGGCATGACGGGTGTTGAATTGATCCGGCGCGCGAAGGAAGAAGATCCCGATCTTGAATGTGTGGTGATGACAGGCTTTGGCACCGTGGAAACGGCGATTGAGGCCATGAAACATGGTGCCTTTGATTATTTGCTCAAACCGTTTAAGCCCGATGATGTGATGCTTGTGATCGCGCGCGTTTTAGAACGACAACGGTTGCGTCGTGAGAATCTTGCTTTGCGCGAATTGGTAGGATTTTACGAAATGAGTGAGGCGCTCTCTGCGGGCATGCCACTCGATGAACAACTTGCATTATTGCTGCGCACGGCAGGTCAAAATTTGGGTGCTGATGCCGTGTCCTTACAGCTTGTGGATGAAAAAAATCAGTCAGGCTTTCGGGAACGAGCGCGTTTTGGTGAGATGCGTGATTCTGTGACGTCGATGACTGTCCCATTGCGTGCCGATGGACGGACGCTTGGGATCCTTACAGCAGCATCGCAGTGTTCAAACGGGTTTACCGAAGGGCAACGCAAAGGCTTGGCGGTTTTTGGGTCGCGCGCTTCAGAAGCTTTAGAGTCGGCGCGTATGCAAAGTGAATTGCAGGGGGTTTTCACACAAACACTGGCGGGCTTTGCCCGTGCTCTTGAGACTAAAGACGCATATACCCATGGGCATTCCGATCGCGTGAGCATGTATTCTGCCTTGATTGCCCAAACCATGGGCCTCGGTGATGTGGTGGTCGATACGGTGGCCCACGGTGGTTTGATGCATGATATTGGAAAAATAGGATTGCGCTCAGAAATGCTTGGGAAAGTAGGGCGTCTGACGCGTGATGAATATTTGGCTTTCAAGCAGCACCCCGTCAAAGGTCGGGCGATCATCGCGCCGATCCCTTTTTTGTCACATTTGGTCCCATGCATTTATCACCACCATGAAAGTTTTGACGGACGCGGTTATCCTGACGGTCTTGATGGCGAGTCGATCCCATTGGAAGCGCGGATCTTATCGGTTGCTGATGCATACGATGCCATGACATCCAATCGGCCCTATCGTCGGGCGATGCCCCATTTCATTGCCATGAAAGAACTTGCACGGGGTGTGGACCGACAGTTTGACCCCCATGTGGTGCAGGCTTTTGAATCGTCTATTGAGGTATTTCGCAGCGAAAGAATTTCGTCGGGTTTGCCTGTGCCGCGATGACGCACTATCGTTGAAGTTCATTTTTACGTACAATGGGGATGAAGTGTTTCGTATTCCTTATCCTATCAAAGTGTTGCTTGCGTTTCTTACGCTGGTTTTGGCCGGCTCTCTTCCCGGTCGATATTATCTGCTCGCGCAACTTGACGACAATATGGTTGAAAATGAGGCCTATAGGCTTGCTGCGAGGCTTCAGCGCACGGTGGCCTACTTGCAGTCCCTTCCCGAGGAGAATCGTGTTGATCTGCTTCGGGCCGCTTCGGCGGCGTCGCTAGAACGCGTGACCCTGATCGATGCTTCGGGTTGGGTTTTGTACGATTCGGAAGAAAACAATCTTGCGTTGTTTGATAATCATCTTAATCGTGCCGAGATCCGAGTTGCGCTCGGGCTTCCTTTTGACAATGATTCGATTTTGCATCTCAAGGGCCTTCACGATACGCGCATTGGATTTGTAAGGCGTGAATCCAGTACGCTGGGTCATGAAATGTTGTACGCAGCGCGAATGATAGGGCAGGAAGATCATCGCGCTGTGTTGCGCATAGCAAGTGATATCCATTCTTTGACATTGCTTTCCGAGTCTGTGCGTCGGATTTTGTCCAATAGCCAGGCCCTTGCGATCAGCGTTGCGTTGCTGCTTTCGCTTTTGGCTGCGATTACATTTTCTCGTCCTCTTCAGCGTTTGGTTGCGTCTGCGCGTAAATTTGCTGAAGGTGATTTTACTGCCCCTATTAATGATGTGGACAATACGGAAATTGGCGATTTGGGCCGGGCCCTGAAAAGTCTTGCATCCCAGTTGCGCGGTAGGTTGGCCAACGCAGGTGCTTCAGAGGCATTGCTTGTGCAGTTGATCCGTATTGTGCCGAGTCCCGTCGCAGTGATTGCGCCGGATCGCACCGTGCTTGCGTGCAATGGGGCGGCGAAACAACGTTTTCGCACTGTGGGGGGAGAGGCTGAAGACAATTTGTATCGTCTCGCCGATTCAGAACCCTACCGAGAAGCTGTGGTGCGCGCGGCCCAGCATGCAGATCGAGAAGCCGTGGTGATTGATTTAGGAACCGAATACGGTGGGGTGGTGCGCGGTTGGGTTTCTGTGCTGCATCAGACGGAACTTGCTCCATTTGGTGTCTTTTTTGGTGAAGAACTTGATCGTGTGACGGGGCCTATGCACGATTTGGTCCCCTCAAAATTGCGGGTGGTGCCCCTGCAAGAGGTTCTTCAAAGTGCTATTAATTTTTCACAGGCCGTCTGTTCGTATCATCACGTCACGATCAATATGACGGGGACAACCGAAGGCATGGTGGTGGATGCATATGACCGTTTTTCTGTCGCCTTGGGATTTTTGTTGGGGGAGTGTGCAAAATCGGAACCCCATCGCGAGATCACGTTGAATTCTTTTGTTGAGCCTCTTTTGGTTGAGATGAAATTTCGTGGTGCAGTGTCACCGACGGCATTGCATATTGTGCGTACTTTGATTGAGCCTTTGGGGGGTGAGATCCAACAGGATGCAGGTGAAATTCGATTGCGTTTAGCAAAGGCGTAGCGCATGACCGGTTTCACTTTTCTGAAGGCGGCCTAAATGTTTGATGGCGAAACACGGCGTATATGGCCAACATGCAAAGTTGGACATGTGGGGTTTTCTGAGCCTGAAGTGGTGATCAGGGATCGTCGAACACTGGAAATTCGTCAATTTTACCCGCTTCCTGAATCGGCAAAGCAACAATCGTCTTTCTCTCTCGATGTCTACTTTTTCTTTCCGCGGAATTTTGGATTTGATCAGCATCCTTGGGAAGAAAAACAGTTTTATCGTGATGCACGTTTGTTATTGCGCCTGCATGCGCCGAGTCTTTCCCTCGAAGACTTGAGTAGTTTATGCAATTCAAAAAACCCCTTGTGTCTTTTGCGCAAACGAATGGCCCGTTTGCTGGAGCCTGAGCCACCACTTGGCGTAGCCATGGTGGCGCTTGCGAGGATGTACGGTGCAGAACTTGCTGATGTGATCCGCCATGAAGGGCGTTCTATTCGTCGTTGGCTTAAACAAACCAGCAAACGGCACGATAAAGAAAGCGGTCTTGATAGAGTGTCGCAATTGTGTGTGGGAAGTTTGACTGCATTGCGTGCATTGCGCCGCGTTGAGGCCAAAGCGCAGGCCTTTCGTGGCGTTCTTCATCCCGATTTACTTCCTTCACTGGCATTTGCTGAAGAGTATGTGTCGAATGTTCTGGATGATACGCTTTCGTCTCTTGTTTTGGCTGCGGACGAATCGCGTGGGATGCATGATGACCGGGGATCTGCGACGAAGCTACGGGTGATGATTGCGGGTGCGACGGAAAAATTAACCCGTTGGCGTATGCAGCGCGGGTATATGAATATTCAAAACAACGATTGGCATGAGGCATATTCGTATCGCATCGAATTGATCAAGCGTGAATTGCAACGAGCATTGTACATCGATACACGTGCGCTGGCACGTGATAACTTTGTGACCAATTCAGCCGCGATGGTGGCAGCAGGCCTTGCTGCGACGTGGGCCACGTTGGCCAATATTCCGTTGTTGCAAGGCGCGGTGAATGCGGGAAGCAATACCAAATTTGTTGTCGCTGCTGTGGGTGCATACGTTCTTAAAGATCGTATCAAGGATTGGACAAAAAACAGTCTCGCGAAATTACTGCACCCTTGGGATCATGACCGTCGTATTTTGGGAGGTGCACTTGCCTCGGTCGGTTTGGGGAAATTTTCGGGACGTGTTCGTGAGCGTATGCGACATTTGCAAGAAGTCGTGGTGCCGCAACATGTTCGTGACATGCGCGACCGTCAACGTACAGTGTATGGAAGTCATCGAGAAAATGAAGATGTTTTGCATTATCGTCGAGAACAGGTTTTTGAGATAGAGGGCAAGTCGCCCCTGCCGCGCGAATATGGAGTGCAGGAAGTTTTTCGTGTGTCGTTTGATGATATTTTAAAACGTCTTGAGGACGCCCCGGAAGATGTTGCTTTTTATGTGCCACGGCGTGGACGCTTTCGACGTGAAACGCTGTCCAAAGTCTATCATGTGAATATGGTGACCTTGGCCACGGATTTGAATACGGGAGAGCAGTTCGCCATTCGTACCCGTGTTGTTTTTAATCGTGCGGGCGCTGTACGCCTTGTTCCTGTGCTGAGTCGGCGTGAGCATGTCAGTGTAGGGAAACGTCCCCGAGCTTAATGTTTTTTTCGCCTCTTTCTCATGGCGTTTGTGTGGTATAGAATGTCGATTATGTCCTTGGTCGTACAAAAATTTGGTGGCAGTTCGGTGGGGACGGTTGAAAAAATCGCCCTTGTTGCTCGCAGGGTCGCAGAACGTCGAAAAACGGGCGTCGGTTTGGTGGTTGTGGTGTCCGCGATGCAAGGCGACACGGATCGATTGCTGCAAATGGCTCACGAAGCTGCCAAAATACCAGACCCGCGCGAAACAGATCAGTTGCTTGCCACGGGTGAGCAGGTTTCAGCGGCGTTGCTTGCGATCACCCTTAAGGGAATGGGGATCCCTGCATGTTCCATGACCGGTGCGCAGCTTCGCTTGCGTACCGATGGCATTTTTAGCAAGGCACGTATTGTGTCCATGGATACTGAACGTGTTCATGCATTGCTCGATGCAGGCAATGTGATCGTGGCGACAGGATTTCAAGGGGTGGATGCCGAGGGAAATTTGACCACCTTGGGGCGTGGTGGCTCCGATACGAGTGCTGTGGCCATCGCGGCTGCGCTGCGGGCCGATGAATGCGAAATCTATACCGATGTGTTGGGGGTTTATACCGCCGATCCAAGGGTGTGTCCCGATGCGCGAAAGCTTGATACAATTTCGTTTGAAGAGATGATGGAAATGGCATCGCAAGGTTCTAAAGTTCTTCAAATCCGCAGTGTGGAGTTGGCCATGAATCACAAAATGCCCGTGCGTGTACGTTCGACGTTTAGCGATGATCCAGGAACGCTCGTGTGTCCTGAAGAAGATTGTGAAAATATTGAGCGCTTGGTTGTGTGCGGTGTGTCTCATAACAAAGATGAAGCCAAAATCACTTTGCGAAGCGTGGAAGATCGACCAGGCGTGGCTGCAAAGATTTTTGCAGCCTTGGCAGCCGCACAGATCAACGTGGATGTGATCATTCAAAATGTGGCCCATGATGGTCGTACCGATTTATCGTTTACCGTAGGTCGTTCGGATATCGCGCAGTCGGAAGAGATTGTGCAAGGCTTGTTGAATGCCGTCGGTGCAGTCGGCATGGATGTGGATGATACCATTGCCAAAGTATCGGTGGTGGGTGTTGGCATGCGAGCGCACGCAGGAGTCGCTGCCAAAATGTTTCAAGCACTATGTGCCGCAGGTATCAACATTCAGCTGATCACCACCAGCGAAATCAAAGTTACCTGTGTCATCAATCGTGAACAGGTGGGCGATGCGGTGCGTGCGCTTCATGGTGCTTTTGGTTTGGGTGGCTAAATGCTTCAGGGTTCGAAGGCTTCACTTGCGCGTGGGGCATTGCTTCTTTCTTTTATTTTTATCGTATTTTCTTTTGGGTCGTGGTTTTTTGCCCATCGTGCGCGGCAATCGCGCAATGCCGATTCAGGGCCAGTGCAGTTGCTTGCGCAAAGCGAGTTACCGGCTTCTATGCGTATCGTTGATATCAATCGTGCAAGTGAAGAAGAATTAATTGCGGTCCCAGGGATCGGTCCGTCGCTTGCACGACGCATTGTTGAAGATCGAAATGCGCTGGGGAGATTTGAATCGGTGGCAGCGCTTACCCGCGTGAAGGGGATCGGTGAGAAGATGATTGCACGTATTGAGCGCTTTATTGAAGCAAGGCGATAGAGTAACCTACCCCCACCCGGCGATGCGCCGACCTCCCCCTCGCTGACGCGAAGAGGAGGTAGAGCACGGAGATTAACATGGATCGTGATGCAGTTGTGACGTTATTGCAGCGTTTGCCTCAAGGGGCGATATCGCGTGGATGGGGATGGCTGGCCAGGCGTCGTTCTCCTAAAATGGCCGTTTCTGCACTGAAAAGAGCATTTGTTGCCGCTGCAGGCATCGACATGCGTGAAGCAGCAGAGGACATCGAACAGTATAAAACACTCGAAGATTTGTTTGTACGTGAATTGCGGCATGGCGCACGTCGTATTGATCCCGATCCTGCCGCTGTGGTGAGCCCTGTGGATGGGGTACTTGGTGCGTGCGGCCGGGTTACAGAGGGAACGATGCTGCAAGTGAAGGGACGTTCATACAGCGTTTCAAAATTACTCAACAGCGATGCGGATGCAGGACGTTTTGAAGGCGGTGATTACGCCACATTTTATCTTTCACCCAAAGATTATCATCGGGTCCATGCGCCCATTTCGGGGAATATCCATCAAGCGACCGTGGTACCTGGTCGATTGTTGCCCGTATTTGCAGAAGCGGTAGCACAAGTTGAAGATCTTTTTGCGCGCAATGAGCGGGTGATTACCTATATCGATCATGAAACCATGGGCCGTGTGGCAGTTGTGAAAGTGGGCGCCACCATGGTGGGACGTATTACCGTAACTTACGATGCATCGATTGCAAGCAATGTTTTTGGGCAATCCATTCGGGAGTTGGCGTACCATCCACCTCATAGGATCTTGAAGGGTGCATGTGTGGGCGCTTTTGAACTGGGATCCACCGTGGTGATGCTTACCGAATCAGGGCGTATTCATCTCAAGGGATTAAAACCGGGTATGGCAGTGCATATGGGTGAGCGGATTGGGCAGAGCAAATCGTGAAATTTCTTACTTCACCCCTTTTAACAGCGCTTGGTGTGTCGCACGGTTTTACGGGGAGCGTAGGCGGGGTCTCTGAAGGGGATTGTGCAACGCTGAATCTTGGTCTCGGGCGTGGGGATTTGCCTTCGAATATTGCAGAAAATCGACGCAGAGTTTTGGATGCCCTGGAAAGGCCCAAGGCCCGATGGCTTTCATCACGCCAGGTGCATGGAACAGAGGTGCTATGTGTGGACCGTGATGCGCCACTGGAAATGGCAGCCGATGGGCTTGTGACACGGGACCCCAACGTGGTGCTTGCAACCTTGGCAGCCGATTGCGTTCCACTTTTATTTTCAAGCGGCGATGGAAAAATGGTGGCGGCAGTTCATGCTGGCTGGAAAGGCACCGTGGGCGGTGTGGTTGTTTCGGCTGTTGCGCACTTTGTGAATGCAGGGATCGATCCTGACACATTGTACGTTGCCATCGGTCCGCGCATTGGTGTGTGTTGTTTTGAAGTCGGTCATGATGTTGCGACCTGTATTGCCGATGCATGCGGTTCTTTAGCAGTGCAAGCACGCTCTCCTAAGCCTCATGCCGATTTGGCTCAGGCCAATCGTACATTGCTGGTTCGTGCGGGTGTGCAGGATGCGCATATTTGGCAGAGCGAAGCATGTACGGTGTGCTGCCCAGGTTATTTTTCGCATCGGGCTTTGGGTGAGCGCACGGGGCGTCAGGCCGGTGTAATTGCGTGTCGATAACTTGATCCACGCGGATACAGAGATGAAACTCCAGCAGGGAAGGGCGGTTCGCGAACCGCCCCTACAGAGGGCGCAGCAAGCAGCGCCCCTACGGCGGGGGACTCATGCGTTGTGGTTTGGTGATTCTTTTTCTTTTCATTGCGATGCCGAGCTACGCTGCTGCACCTGCTTATTCCGATGTTGTTGCCGGGGATACATTATGGGATTTATGTGAAAAACATATGGGTGCTGGATGGCATTGGCCACAGATCTGGTCGTACAACCCTGAGATCACCAATCCCCATTGGATTTATCCTGGTGACAGGATCCGTTTTACGCCGTCGTCATTGCCATTGCCGATTTTAAATATTGCACGTGTCGAGACCACGGTTGAAAATCCTCCGGAACTTGTGAGCCCTGGAGAGCCTCCTGTCGAAACGAAGTCTTTGGTTGTGAAAGAACCTGAAGCGCTAGGATATCGCGTACGTTTGTTGACGCAGCTGGTTGACAGTGCTCATTCGGCCCAGGGTCGCATTATGAATGCGACGCCGGAACGCGTGTTATTGCGTTCTGGCGATCAGGTTTTTATCAAGCCCAGCAAGACACTTCTGGAAGTGAACAAGGTTTATGCAACCTATCGTGAGGTTGGAAAAGTTCGTCATCCAAAACACCGCAAGCGTTATACCATTATAGAAATTACGGGTGCTGTACGTATTGAAGTTGTGGACAAACATGTTGTGCAGGGGCGTTTGATTGAAACCTGGCTTGAAGTGGAGCGCGGGCATCAGTTGGCCGACGTTCGCTGGGCCGAGATCTCGGTTGCTGAAAAACCAGTCGATGTGCCAGTCGATGTGAAAGGACAGGTGTTTGTTCTCTCGGCGAGCAGTGCGGGATCTGTGGCGCAGGGATATCTCGTGTATGTTGATTTTGGATCGGACGCCGGACTTCAAGCGGGGCAAATGCTGAACATCGTAAGGATCCCCAATCACAGGATGGGTCCGCACAAATACTTGGCCGAAGAAAACGTGGGTCGTGTGCTCATTGTGGATGTGATGAAGGATACTTCAGCGGCGGTGATTGTCGATGCGATTGATGCAATTAGGTTGGGGGATCGTGTGACGAGTGGCTCATGACGCCCTACGTTTTTGGACCGACGTTTTGTGCTCTGCATGGCTTAGCTTGCCGATCTTGATTTTATCGGCGCGTAGCGTGAGATGCAGGTGGTCGCCGCCATGAAAGGTACCGCCCACAACACCATTGGCGATGGGATCGCGAACAAGATGGGATACTGCCTGGCGCAATCCGCGTGCACCGGTGTTGGGATCAATCTCTGTGGCGAGAACACACGCGACAACTTCATCGTCCCATGTAAGGTGAATTTGACGATCTTTGATGAGCAAGGCGGCGAAGTTGTCGAGTTCCATGCACACTATGGCGGAGAGGGCATGGGGATCGAGGGCATGAAATACAATACGTTCGTCGAGTCGGCCCCACAGTTCGGGTGAAAGTGCCTGTTGGGCTTCCTTCAAGGTTTCTTTCTCGTAACGCTGGAGATCTTTTTTACTTTTGCCAGCATCAAAGCCGATCCCGGATGAACGTCCGTTGGCACTGGCATGTTGGGCGCCAAGATTAGATGTCAGGATCACCAGGGCGTTTGAAAAATTAACCATGCGTCCCCGTGAATCGCTTAGACGGCCGTCTCCTAATATTTGCAAAAGGAGATTGAGCACGTCACCATGGGCTTTTTCAATTTCATCGAACAAAATGACCTGAAAAGGGCGTTTGCGTAATGCTTCCGTAAGTTGACCGCCTTCTTCGTATCCTACGTAACCGGGTTGTGCGCCGATCAGGCGTGCCACCGAATGTTTTTCGGCCATTTCACTCATATCGAGTCGGATCATGAGATCAGGCGAACCAAAAAGAAATTCGGCCAATGCCCGCGCCGTTTCTGTTTTTCCTACGCCCGTGGGGCCGAGAAACAACAGGCTTGCCATGGGACGTTGGGAATTGAATCCGGCAAATCCACGCTGTAAGGCACTGACCACGGTTGCGATGGCGTGTGTTTGGCCAAGAATACGCCGGCTCAAATTGACTTTGGCATTGCCCAAGCGATTGCCATCGGTTTCGGAAATGCGTGCGAGGGGTACACCGGTCCATTCGTGGACAACCTGCACAACATCATCGCGGGTGATGACATTCTTCATGCGGCGTTTGGCTCTGGATCCTGCGAGATCGATCACGGCAAACGCTTTGTCGGGAAGAAAACGATCGTTGATAAATCGATGGGACAGTTCGACCGCTGCTTCAACTGCAGACAAGCTATACTGCACACCGTGATGCTCTGCGTAAGCAGCAATCCCTTCTTCAAGCATGAGGGTTGCATCGTCGACACTGGGTTCGTTGACAAAAATGGGTGTAAAGCGACGCTCAAGTGCAGGATCACGTTCGATATGCTTTTTATACTCGTCGTGGGTGGTGGCACCGATGCATGGGAATTCGCCACGGGCGAGGGCTGTTTTAAGCTCATTGGCGGCATCTTGGGGTCCATCACCACTCATGCCCATGCCGACCAAGGTATGAATTTCGTCGATAAAGACCACTATTTTTCCGGCGGCTTCTGCCACTTCTGCTTTGATGGCCACCATACGTTCGCTGAATGCACCGCGAAGACTGGTTCCTGCGACCAAAGAACCGGTATCGAGATTGACGATGCGACGATCGTGAAAATCGGCAACATCGGCGTCACGCCGCGCAATTTTAACGGCCAATCCTTCAACGATCGCAGTTTTTCCAACGCCAGGAGGACCTACGAGAATCGGATTGTTGGATCGACGTTTGCCGAGAATATCGATCAATGCTTCGAGCTCTCGTGCACGACCGAGTGCAAGATCAAGTTCGCCTGCAGCAGCAAGTGCGCTCAAATCAACACCGCAGGCTGCAAGATTGGGGGCGATGTTCTCAAGATTTTCGAGCGATGCTGAGAGCGTATGCTTGGAAATATGGGAGGGCCTGTGAGTCACTTCCATAATAATGTCGTCGTTGATGCTCTCATGGATGGATGCTTCAGGCCGTGTGACGTGTGGAATGTGAAAAATAGGCTGACGCTCTTGTCTTGAAACTTCATCGCGGATCCGCCTTGGCGCATCGTGGGTAATATAGCTAACAGCGAGATTTCGAAGGCCAGTGATGTGAGCGCCCAAGCGCGCAAGCAGGCGGTATGCGGCGCAATCCCGAAGGCGTGTCATGGCCACCAAAAGATGAAGTGTGGAGACCTCATGGGCGCCTGCGTGTCGTGCCATGTCCATGGCGCGGTGGCGGATCTCATTCAACCCGTTGTTCGGTTCTTCGTCCAACTGTTCGAGGTGATCCGCAAGACGGTGATCAACAATCCCGCGTTCGGCAAGCAATGCGCGCGCTTTGTTGGGGAACCGGAATAAACCCAAGAGAAGGTGGGCGGAGTTGGTTGCTTGTCCCAGCTGACGGGATAAATCCTCTGCTTCGAGGAACGCACGGAGGGTGTCCGGTGCATCTTGCATACTGCTCTCTATAATAGATCGAGTATGCCTCGTACGTGCAAGGCGAAGCAAGGATAGGTCAAAGAGATCATTTGCGTGAATTTATGATCTTTGCGATGCTGGGCCTATGCGGCACGCAGTGTGTGGGTTTTTAATTGTGTTGCAAGGCTGGGGTTGTGTGGCTGCAGTGAGCGAGAAATCGCAAGTGCGCGCACGGCTTCATTACGATTTGGGCGTTGAAGCGCTGGGGCGGGACGATTTGCGTACAGCGCTTCAGGAATTGCGTTTGGCTGATAATGACAATCCTTACGATGCAAACACGCAGCAGGCATTGGGACTTAATTACCAAGCGATGGATCAATTTGCTGATTCGGAACGTCATTATTTGCGTGCATTGGGCTTAAAAAAAGATTTTGCCGAAGCCTATAATAATTATGGGACGCTGTTGCTTGAAATGGGGCGTATTTCTGAAGCGGTACCAAATTTTCAAAAAGCACTGGATAATTTGCTCTATCGGACGCCATCGCTTGCAGAAGGCAATCTGGGTTGGGCTTATTTTAAATTAGGTGATTTGGAGTTGGCCCGTCGGCATTTGCGTCGTGCGGTGATTACCAATCCACAATTTTGCAGAGGCTATGTATGGCTTGCGGAAGTTGAATTATTGCGCAAAGATCCTGATCAGGTGTCGATGAATGCTGCCAAGTTTATGAAGCATTGTGCGGAAAACGAAGCGGTTCGTGCGGTGGTGGGTGACGAGCATGTACGCCAAATACGCTTTATTATGGGCCAATCCTACGCATTGCTTGGGAAAACGGAGAAGGCCCGTGAAGAATTTGAGGCATGTGCCAAGACCTCTCAAATCGAACCGATGGGCATCGCCAAGCAGTGTGCCGAACGATTGGTGGCACTGAACGATGGCCACGCAGGTTGAAACATCCCAAGGTATTGTGATTGCGCTTCGCAATACAGGCGAACGTGACCGTGTGGTGGAAATTATTTCAGGGTCCCATGGGCGCATGGCGCTTTTTGCGGCAGGTGCGCGTATGTCGCGCAAGCGTTTTGGTGGTCAACTTGATGTCTTTGCCCACGTGAATTTTTCTTGGACTCCCAGGGCTTTTGGCATGGCGCAATTGACAGAGGCCAGGGCCATTGATCTGCATGAGGGGCTTCGTACACGTTATATCGCTGTGCTTCGTGCGAGCCGGATGCTTCGCTGTGCACGGGCGTTGACTGACGAGGGTGAACCCACGGAAGGTATTTTTTCTGCATTGGTGGCTGGTTTGGGATGCTTGGATCGGGGTGATGAGGTGGGTGCCATGGCGAGTTATCCTGTCATATTGCGGGCTGCAGGCTTGGACATGGAGGGCTGTGATGCTGTATCTACAGACACCGATCTGGATGATTTTGAACATACGATTGCATCGTGGATCGAGCGTCATACGGGGATGAGGGCGCGGTGTAGATGAGAGAACTCAACATGAAGATCCAACATTTTTTTCACGCCGATACGAATACATTGACCTATGTGGTTTGGGATGAAACCACGCACGATGCCATCGTGATCGATTCGGTACTGGATTATGATCCCAACACTTCACGGCTCGCGACGAAATCAGTGCATGAAGTGGCTGCGTTTATGCGCGCCCATGACTTAAAACTGTGTGCCAGTTTGGACACCCATGTGCATGCGGATCATCTTTCGGGTGGTCAGTTTTTGCGTGCCGAATTGAATGTCAAAGCGCCGATTGTGATAGGTTCTCGCGTGACTGAGGTACAGAAGACTTTCCGGCCCATGTTTGGGTGGGCTCCTTCTTGGCCCTGCGATGGCAGTCAGTTTGATCGTCTTTTGAAAGACAATGAAGTGGCACATTTTGGGAGCATTGTCCTCACGTGTCTTTCTACACCGGGTCATACGCCTGCGTGCTGCACCTATGTGATCGGCGATGCGCTGTTTGTTGGCGATACGATTTTTGCGCCTGATTTTGGATCAGGGCGATGCGATTTTCCGGGTGGCGATGCCAGGGCACTTTATGCCTCAATCAAGCGTCTTTACACATTTCCTGAGAGTACCCGTATTTTTCTTGGACACGATTATCCGCCTGCCACACGTGGGCTTCTCTTTGAAACCACGGTGGGCGAACAAAAACTGAAGAACAAGCATGTGAAAGCGGATACAACCGAAGAAGAATTTGTGGCGTTTCGTACCAAACGCGATGCCGAGCTCACCATGCCGCGTTTGATTTTCCAAAGCTTGAATGTGAATTTGGCGGGGGGACGTTTGCCTGAACCTGAGTATGATGGGGGTAGGGTGCTTCATATTCCGTTGCTAGGCCCTTAATTTGATGCATAATGCGCCATCATGGAATGGCTTCCCGACTGGTTCCCCAATTTTTCCACAAAACAATTTTATCAGATGGCCGGTTTTGGCTGTTTGCTGCTTCTCTCATTGGTGGGTTATCGTGCCTTGCGCATGGCGACGACGGCGGCTGTCGAGTCGCGGAATTTGGCGGCAGCCGCAGATTTGCGTATTCGGATGCTCGTTCGATGGGGCATCTATATAACGCTTGGGCTTATTGGCTTGCACCTCATGGGGATGTTTGACAATGCGTGGTCTTTTTTAACAACACTGGGTGCAGCGTTTGCCGTCGGTTTTGTGGCACTGTGGAGTGTTTTGAGCAACACCGTTTGTGCACTTATTTTGGTGGTGTATCGACCGTTTAGTTATGGCGACGATATTGAACTTGTTGATCTTGCCAATGCGGGGAAACGGATTGTTGGCCGTGTGATTGAGATCAACCTCATGTTTACAGTGCTTTGTGATAATACGGGAGATCGTGTGTCGTATTTGCACATTCCCAACAACCAAATGCTACAACGTGCAATGCGAACATTTAATCGACCGATCAGCGCCAAAACGGACCTATCTCCGCAAGAAACATCAGACCACGACCAGGCCCATTGATACTGGAACCTTGATAGCGGTAGGCCGCATTCAAAATATTTTCAAAAACAAGCGATACGGTGATTGCACGACGTGTTCGGTAGCTCATACGGAGATCTGCCACCACAAAACCAGGTGTGCCGCCTAAAGGGATCCGTGCATCGACCTGATCCACTGGCGCAAGGCGTGTTTGTGATGTGGCCCATCGGACTGCACCGCCCGCGGTAAAGCCTTGGGGATGTTTCCATGTGAGCTCTCCCGTGCCGTTGAATGGTGGGATCCGTGAAAGTGGGATCTCATGGGAATCTTTGCCCAAGGCGTATGACAAGGTGCTTCGAATACTAAAATACCATGGCAGAAAAAGTGTGATCACGCCTTCGGTACCCCAAATGATCGAAACACCGTCGGCATTGGTGAGTTGTACACGTGACCACGAAGCATTGCATTGGGGCGTATCGGCTGGACATTCTGAAATATTGCGCAATGCTTTGATGACAGCGTTTTTGAGCCGCGTATGATAGCCCCACAGATCGGTTTGGATGAAACGGTGTTTGATGCGGAAGCCCACTTCGTAGGTATCGGCGGTTTCCGGTTTTAGTGCACTGTTTTCAAATTGAAAGCCGGGACCGGTTTGTTGGCGTGCGGTGAGATCATTTAAATTGGGCGCGCGATAGGCATGATCAAAATGCGCAAGCAGGCTTATCCATGACGCAACGTCCCATGTGAGACCTGCGTGCCCTGCGAGGGGAAGCCATGTGTGATCAATGCTGTCGGATCCTGAGAGCGTATCACCCGGTGATTTTGCAGATGCCCATCCGACGCGTGATCCACCACGCAATGTGATGCGATTGTTCCATCGGATCCAAGGATCGATAAAAACGCCGCCATGTTGATAGGTGGATCCGGAAACATATTGACCACGGCTTAACCCACGTGTGACTGAGATATCTGTAAACGTGATCGATGCATCTGACGTTAGCCACTCGCTTTCATGTTCGGCCCCGAATGTTGCGCCTGCATGGAGGGTGGGTGTGAGGTCCAACGTATCTGTATTTCCCCACCAGGAAAATCCCAAGACATCGACGAGATCGTGTCCATTATTTTGTACATAGGCCAAGGGTTGGTCCAAGGATCGGCGTTCGGTTTGTCGTTGCCATGAAAGTGTGCTGGTGGATGTGTGAAGACCACGCCATTTGGGGGTTGATGTCCAACGGACATAACTTAATGCGCGCAGCTGTTCGTTGTATTTTAAGCACTCGTTGTAGGGGGCGTAAGCGGCCGGACATTGATCTGTGCGCGGTGCATCGCTTTGTCTATACAAATAGGCTGCGGCTGTTATTTTGTGGGTGCTGTTGGCGCGAAAGACCAAACGTCCATCGGCTGTGAGTTCACCAAAACCGGTACCCAATTGGGTGCGTCCATCGCTACCGAATCGCGGAACCATGGCCGGTTGTGTGAGGTTGCCACCACTTTGAAGCAAGCCGAGATTGCGTCCACCGATCCCACCGACAAATCCAATACGGTCGTTCCATGTTGCGTCGATTTGGGCGCGTCCGCCGTATTCCACATCGGCGGTGGCAGCGCGCATGAGGATTTTGGGTGTTATTTTATTTTTTGTATTCCACGTGGGCTCAATGGGTTTGGCAAGTAAGGCGCCCCCAAGGGCATCGGATCCATATATTGTGGATGCACCGCCACGGATCACATCGATGCGATCGATGGTTTGTGAATCCAGTGTAAAGAAATATTGATTGGGACCTTGGCGATAGGTGCTATTATTTAAACGAATACCATCAAACATGAGTAATGTTTGTTGCCCTGTGAGACCTCGAATCAATGCAGAACCTTGTCCGTGTGCTGTTTGTTGCACGAATACACCGGGTTCGTAGCGAAGTGCATCAGGTGCTGAACGCGGCAAACGCAGTGCAAAATCATCGCGATTTACGGACGATGTTCCGCGATCGGGGGGGGCTTCCCAAGGTTCAGAAGGATCCTCAAAAACGGTGCGTTCAAATTCACCATCGGTACTAGAAATGCTGCATAAAAGAATGAAGATCAGGGGCACACGTACACCGCATCAATGGCTGCAATGGCAGCGTCTTCATTCACATCGGCACTGGGCTTGGCGATTTCAGTGAGAAGTGTGTTTGCGTGGGTCGCGTTTCGTTCACGGGTTTCACGATCGAGCAAAGGCACGATGATATTAAGCCATGCGTGATGGGCTGCAAGGATATCATTGGTCGCGGTTTTCATCTTTGTAAAACGATCTTTGACGAGTTGTGAAACACCATAAACCAAAGCGTTATCAAGTTGGCATGTGGCGAGGGGTTGTCCGTTTTCTATGGCTTCTTTACGCCAGCAACCAAGCGCCAAATAGGCATCATAGACGCGATGGTGGGCTTGAGGGCTTATGGCGTTAATTTCATGGGCAAGGCCCGCAGGGAGTTCACGCGCTGTACCTGCTGTGTAATAGGCGAAGCTGCTATCGCAATCGGCGGCGGTGGTGATGCAGCTTGTGGATTCTTTGATGGTCGATACAGCCAAAAACCACTGGAGTGCTGCATGGACGCGTTCTGTATTGATTTCTATCTCGTAGCCGAGGCTTCCCTGGCACATGGCGCTGTTGATGATCGGCAAAAGTTTGGCAGGGCCTACGCAGTAATCTGGATGGCTGGTCAATGCATTGGCGTTTTCGCTGCAAAATCGATTGTCGGGTGAAGCGCTCTCGGGAGGTGTAAAACGGGGATCATAGCGGCGCACAAGACGCGATAAGAGTCCTTGATCTTCCGAGAGGATCACACGGGCTTCGAGAAAATCATTAACGGTAACGGTGCTATTTTTGTTCCATAATTTGGCCCCCATGGCTTCATAGGCAGCAACGCGGGCATTGCTGCTGGATGTATTGCCTAGAATCGATGTGGATGCACAGGTTGACCAAGCATTGTTCTCATTGTGATCTGTAAAATCTGTTTCGAGAGTTCCGCATATATTGTCTGTTATTGTTGCGGATGTTGTGCATTCGGTAAATGGTGCATCGGCACTGCCTGCGATGGGAAGCAATGCAACATCGGTATTTTCACAGGTTCCGATGGGGGTGTTGTCGCTCGCACATGTGGTGCCGAAGAGAGCCCACATGATGATGACAACGCGGGTAGGATAGAGCATGAAGAAGTATTTAGAACGATGTCGCTTGATGCACAACGTTAAGGCTTAGCAACTTCCATGTGTTCACGCCGTGGTTGTGGATGTGAAACACCAGGGGTTTCCCAGTGGCCACATCGGCTGGGGCGTAGACACTGACCGCGCGTTCTGTGGGGGGAACAAACTCGGGGAGCGCCGGGATTGCAACCGTGTATTCCCACAACGTACGGCCATCAAGCCAAATGGCCACATGACCTGTACCCGCATCGAAGCTTTTGAGTTGGGTGTGGGTGAGTATTATTTGGATCTGATCTCCTTTACGAATGGGCGTGGCGAGCGGTTGCTGTGCCGATGCATACGTGCACTCGGATCCCGTTTCTACTTCGATGCCATCATCTTCGGGATAAAAACCATAGCCTGAACAGGACGCATTGGATGGGCGTTCATGCGCAAAGGGGTCGCTTTGCGCGTCAAGAAAGGTCCATTCTGTATTGCGGTTAAATAGGGGGATGAGCACTGGATCGCCGGAAGTATTGTGTGACGGTGCTGTGCCGCATGCCACACATAGCATCAAAAAAAAGGGTCGTATTGATATCATAAGACATTTTCTATCAGATAGGCGGTTGATCAGAACAGCTGGCATCGCCAATGCCTAAACACCATACGGGTACCGATGTGATGAAGCCCATAAGGCACATCTCATTGCGTGTGCCCCATCCAGGCGTGATGGGTGCATCAAGACCTGCGGTATTCCATTCGCATGTAATTTTGAAGTGATGATTTTCATCCAAGGCCATGGGCGTTGTCAGGTAATACGCGAGCTGCCAATTGAAATTCCAATGGTCGACTTTGATGCTGCATGTGCCGTCTTCGCTGCCCGCATCGCTATAATACTGGAGCGTGATTTTTCGGCCTCGCTCATGCATGTGGGGTAATAGGCCAAGCAGTTTTGCTTGATTAAGTACTTGAGGACCTGTGCCAAACATCGAGGACAGATCTTGAGGCGTGATATCCCACGATGCTTTGAATAGGTTGTCGTCACCGTGCCCCACATCGATTTGGAAAGGGGCCGTGCCGGTGAGGTGCCCACGTAACATTTGATCGACAAGTGTGATGGTTGCCGCTCGACCAACCATGGTGGTGGTTGTGAATTTTATGGTGGTGGTGTCGGTAGGATTTCCTGTTTGCTGATACAGATTGTAGTGGGTTTGCACCACGAAGGCCATGTTTTTTGGAACAATGATACCTGTGCCTTCTGGCAGTTGAAGTGGATTGATACCAGGCGCCCAAACCACCGGCATGCCGCGAATGGCTATCTTAGAGGTGACGACGACCGGTGCGCCCGTAATGTTGCCATCCACATCACGGGGTGGCATGAACGCTGTAATTTTGCTTGGCACCACAGCTGCTGCCGCCTGTCCCAATTTACCCATTGCAATTTGAGGATTGTCGCCGTTGTAACCTAAACCTGCATATTCTTGGATTGATCCACCCATGCTGAAGCATGGCCAACCGGCACGTTCAACACCATCAACATCGTCGACTTTAGATAGAACGTTAATAAGATCTCGATTTGTGAGGCGTTGATCGCCCTCTGTCGTTGGATCGTCCACTGCGCCATCGACATACGCGTCTAAATCAACAAGCATCACAAGGACGTGATGCACGATGTTTTTGTTGCCTGGGATGACGTCGGACCCTGTGATGAATTTTGTGTCGCTGAATGGATTGGCGGCAAGATTGCAGCGGTAGTCATCGTATTGCGCGATGGGTCCACCCAAAGGTTTGGGTGCATAGTTGATGTTGTTTTTTATTTCCGTGATGTCGCCCGTAAGGTGTGTCACGGCGGGAATGCCTTCAGAGACAAAATCGCTTTCGTTGCCTTTGAGCATGCCACTATCCACCCATGCGGCAAGGGTGTCGACATCTTGTTGCGCCATCCATTGCGAGTGTTGAAACTCACCGCAGGTGCTGTCACCGACGGCTCCCCATGGGGGCATTCGCCGCATGGTGGTTGCATTTTTGATTGCATTGGCATGCTCCACCACGCTTTCATAGGAATCGTATTGGTACCCGCCAGCAGCACCTATGCCGCCGCTCTCATGGCAGCTTAAACAATGCTGTTCGATGATCGGTGCCACATCTTTGTAATAGGTGGGCGTTGTGTCTTCTGGGGGAGTTGGATCGTTCGTCGAAGAATCACCGCACGCGAATGCGACGAGGCAGCAGCTTATGGATACGATGAACCGAAGAATCATGGGAGGACCTCCTAGGATCTTTCCATGATAGCATGTATACGTATGTAGTATGATAAAATGGAATGTTTACTATCAGACGAATTTAATATTTTAATTAAATAGGTGGCTGCTCTGAGCAGGTGGCGTCGCCAATCCCGAGGCACCATACGGGCACGGACGTGATGAAGCCCATGAGGCACATCTCGTTGCGTGTGCCCCAGCCAGGTGTAATGGCTTCGGTAAGCCCTGCTGTATTCCACTCACAGGTCAGCTTGAAGTGATGGTTTTCACCCAAAGCCATTGGATTTTTCAAGTAGTAGGCGAGCTGCCAATTGAAATCCCAATGATCCACTTTCACGCTGCATGTGCCGCCTTCATCACCGGCCTCGCTGTAATGCTGGAGACTGATCTTTTGGCCACGTGCATGCATGTGCGGCAAGAAACCTAGAAGCTGTGCTTGGTTTAGCACTTGAGGTCCTGCGCCGAACATGGATGACAAATCGTCGGGTGTGATATCCCATGTGCCTTTGGGCTGATCCGCACTGATAGGAAATTTTGCACCACCTGGCGTGAGGTGATTGGTCAGCATATGATCTACGAGCTTAATGGTTGCAGCACGAGCGACCGTAGGTGCGGTGGTGAATTGGATTGTGGTTGTATCGGTGGGGCTTCCTGTTTGCTCATACAGGTTGTAGTGGGTCTGGACCACGAAGGCCATGTTTTTGGGAACCACGATGCCTGTGTCTGCTGGCAACTGGAGCGGATTGGCACCAGGGGCCCAAACCACCGGCATGCCGCGAATAGCGACGCGGGATGCAGCGACCAGCGGCATAGGGCGGGCTGCAGTCGGTACGAACGCAGCGATCTTTCCAGGAACAACGCTGTATGCGGCTTGGCCCAATTTGCCCATGGCAACTTGAATGCTCTCGCCGCCGTAGCCTGCGCCTGCAAATTCTTGAACGGATCCGCCCATGCTGAAACAAGACCAACCGGCGCGCACGCCGTCTGCGGTATCGTCGGCTTTGGACAAGACGTCGATCAATTCGCGGTTGGTAAGACGTTCATCGACATCGGTGGTCTCAGGATCGTCTATTGCACCATCGACATAGGCATCAAGATCAACAAGCATGACCAAGACGTGATGGACGATGCTTTTGTTGCCCGGGAGCACATCGGATCCCGTGATAAATTTTGTCTCAGTGAAAGGATTGGCAACAAGATTACAGCGATAATCGTCAGATGCGGCAATTGGCCCTCCCAATGCTTTTGGGGCGTAGTCTACGTTGTTGGTGATTTCTGTGATGTCACCGGTGAGACGTGGCACGGTCTGAATGCCTTTGGGTGTAAAATCCGCTTCGTTGCCTTTGAGCAGGCCACCATCGACCCATGAAGCAAGGGTGTCGATATCTTTTTGTGACATCCATTTGGAATCTTTAAATTCACCGCAGGTGCCATCGCCCACCGCGCCCCATGGGGGCATCCGGCGCATCGATGTTGCATTTTTGATGCCGTTGGCATGGCCCACCACGGCTTCATAGGAGTTAAATACGAGATAGCCGCTTGCGGCACCAACGCCGGTGCTCGTGTGACAGCTCAGGCAATTTTGTTCGATGATGGGTGCAACGTCTTTATAGTATGTGGGCTTTGCAGCATTGGGTGGACTCGGCGGATTGTCCGACGAAGAATCACTGCATGCAACAGCGACAAGGCATGTGCTTGCAAGCAACGCAGTTTTAAAAAGTTGTTGAAACATCATCAGGGGTTTCTCCTCGTTATGCGACAGACGTGTCATTGCATGTAAGCAATTCACGCATGAATGCGCAACGGGTAGCCTATGCAGGCGATGACGATTTTTTTTTTAGGAGATCTAATGATGCAATCTCTGTCACGAAATAGATAAGGTTGATGTAAATCTTTCTACCAACTTCACTATTTGTTCAAACCGAAGATTTCCTGCTTCGCTGCATCACAGATCGCCACCACAGCAGGGTGCTTTAGCCGTCGTTCCACAGAAATAGCGTAGAAACGCTCGCGCACTTCGTCAGTTCGGCCCACGATACGAACTTTGTACTGCTGTTCAATCTCGTTTGCGATGATTGAGGGCGCGGGAAAGACACCCTGCCCAGTCTGGCCGAATACTTTAAGCAAGGCACTGTCTTCGAACTCGCCCACAACGTTAGGGATAATACCAAGACTGGCAAACCACTGGTCAAGCGACCGACGTAGGGTGGTATTCTCCGTAGGCAATAGCATGGGTGCGCCGTCGAGTGACTTTGGAAATCCCTTTCGGCAGGCCGCCGCCATTTTCGATGTTGCAAAGAATGTGACACCACACTCACCAAGAAGATGACTAAATGCTCGGATGCTTATCGATGGTGGAATAGGCGCATCAGAGATCACGATATCAAGTTCATGCGCAGCAAGTGCTGTAAGGAGGCGCTCGGGCTTATCCTCACTACACACCAATCGAACGGGATCCGAGATACTGAGAGCGGGCTCAAGGAGCCTGTGCGCAACAAGTTTAGGTACCACGTCTGCTATGCCAACAAACAGCCGATGCGGTCGACTTATAGGTTGACCCTTGATGGCGGCTTGGAGCTCATGGCCTAGTGAGAAAATCTCATCCGCGTAGCGATACACGAGGTGACCGACCTCGGTGGGCACGAGTCGACGGCCTACTCGCGTGAAGAGCTTCTCGCCAAGCGTTTGTTCAAAGGCACGGATCTGTCCACTCACCGTGGACTGGGCCAGCCGGAGTCGTGCGCTCGCTGGTGCCAGCCCTTGTTCGCGCACAACAAGCCAGAAATAGAGCAGGTGATGGTAATTGAGCCATTCCATGGCTTCAATGATACTTCGTAAATACCGAAGTATCAATGTCAAATTACCTAACTACCGAAGTGTCCACAGGTAGACTATAGTCTCAACTATGGTGAGAGAATCATCCCCAACCCACGATATCATGCGCGCGGTTCAAGTATTGCGCTCCGGAGGCCTGGTCGCCTTTCCAACGGAGACCGTGTACGGCCTAGGTGCGGACGCGGAAAACGGCACAGCGATTAAACGCATTTTCACGACCAAAGGACGCCCCACCACACATCCGCTCATCATTCATGTCGGATCGCTCGACGAGCTCTCTACCTGGGTAGAAAAAGTACCTGCGGCTGCAAGGGCCCTCGCCGAACACTTCTGGCCAGGGCCGCTGAGTCTTGTTCTCCAACGAAGCAGGCGTGTGCCGTTGGCAGTGACAGGTGGTCTTGAAACTGTTGCGGTGCGTGTGCCAGCACATCCGGTTGCCCTGGCTTTGCTCCGTGCGTTCGGCGGTGCAATCGCCGCACCTTCTGCCAATCACTTTGGGTGCGTCAGCCCCACGACCGCCTGCCATGTTCAAAGCGACTTAGGAGATGCTGTTGATCTTGTTCTTGACGGGGGGCTTTGCAACGTGGGCGTCGAGTCAACCATCGTTGATGCAACAAGTGAAGAGCTTTGCATACTTCGTCCTGGCGGTGTAGCGCGGGAGGATCTAGAGCACGCACTTGGCCGCGCGATCCCCGAAAAACAAACGAAAGCGTCCGTTCGAGTGCCTGGGTCCCATCGGTCTCACTACGCACCCCGGGCACAAGTGATCCTCGTCGATCCTTCGAGGCTAATCGATGAAGCACATCGCCTGACGTCGTGCGGCTATCAGGTTGGGATCCTCCTACCTCACGACATAGCACCCGATTCTGTCGCTGCCAGGAAAATACTTCAGGCACCGGAGAGTCTCACTGATTATGCGCAGATGCTTTACCAATTTTTGAGAGAGTTCGACCGAAGCGGCTGCAACAGGGTAATTGCCTCGCTACCATCCGAGGAAGGGGTTGGGGTTGCGATCGCAGATCGGCTTCGGCGCGCAGCTGAACCTCGAGGCACAATAAAAACATTCAAATTACCCCAAACATTGGAGGAATTATGCAAAAGTTGATTCAGGGATTGCACGAATTTCAGAGAAATTTTTTCAAGCGGGACTTTTTTGAGGGGCTTGCGAAGGGTCAATCTCCCGAGACGCTCTTCATTACCTGTTCGGATTCTCGCATCAATCCCAACCTCATAACCCAGACTGAGCCTGGTGAGCTGTTTATCGTCCGCAACGCAGGCAACATCGTGCCGCCGCATGGACCATTCCCCGGCGGAGAAGCTGCAACGATTGAGTTCGCCGTCAGCGTCCTCAAGGTCAAAGACATCATCATCTGTGGCCATTCCCACTGCGGTGCGATGAAGGCGATCCTCCAGCCGGAGGATCTAAAGAGTCTGCCGATCGTGGCCCATTGGCTTGGTCATTCCGAGGCAACACGCCGGATCATGGCAGAGAACTACGGGCACCTCGAAGGCAACGCGCTTCTTACTGCAACCGTCCAGGAGAACGTGCTGGTTCAACTCGAACACCTGCGTACCCAGCCATCGGTTGCCGCTGCCTTGGCCGCTGGAAGTATTCACCTGCACGGATGGGTCTATAAGATCGAGACAGGGGAGGTCTTTGCGTTCGATCCTGAGCTACGTCAGTTTGTCGGGATCCAGGAGACAAAGATCCCTGCTGCGCTGCCACATCGGCGTGAGAATTTGGCTACCATATGAAGAAAGGGGCAGATCATCTCATGAGTAAAATCGTTCCGGATGCACTTGCTTCAGTGGTGGTATTCCTCGTCGCGCTTCCCCTGTGCATGGGGATCGCGATTGCTTCGGGTGTCCCACCGGCCCTCGGCCTTATCACGGGCATCGTAGGCGGGCTCGTTGTAGGGTGTATTCAAGGCTCGCCGCTCCAGGTGAGCGGGCCGGCGGCAGGTCTCGCGGTCATCGTCTTAGAATTGGTGCAGAAGCATGGTCTCCAGATGCTTGGGATTATCGTTCTCGTTGCAGGCATTCTTCAGTTGATTGCGGGCCTTTTGAAGGGTGGCCGCTGGTTTCGTGCGGTTCCGCCCTCGGTGATCCACGGGATGCTGGCCGGGATAGGTGTGCTCATCTTCACGAGCCAGTTCCATGTCATGGTGGACGACAAACCCAAGGGAAGCGCCATCAAGAACCTGCTCTCGATCCCCGAAGCGTTGTGGAATGGCATCGTACCGAACAGTGACTTACCGCACGAGGAAGCGGCGCTCATCGGTATCATTACGATCATTTCTCTGCTTCTCTGGACCAAGCTAGCGCCGAAGAAGTTAAAAATGATCCCTGGTGCTCTTGTGGGCGTGGTGGTGGCCACAGTGGTCGCCAACGTTTTTCAATTTCCCATCGCCCATGTATCCGTGCCCGACAGCCTTGCGGCGGAGGCAATCTTGCCAACGGTGGAGAGTCTATGGCAACTCGGAAGCCCGACGATCTGGTTGGCCGCTTTGGCACTTGCGATCGTTGCCAGTGCCGAAACGCTTCTTTGCGCAACGGCAGTCGATCGTATGCACCACGGCCCGCGAACGAACTACAACCGCGAGTTGGCGGCGCAGGGCATCGGTAATGCACTTTGTGGCCTCCTCGGTTCACTCCCGATGACTGGTGTCATCGTGCGATCGAGCGCCAACGTTCAGGCAGGGGCACGTACGCGTCTCTCCGCGATCTTCCACGGTGCCTGGATCCTGTTGCTCGTCGTGACGTTTCCGCAGCTGCTGCGGCTCATCCCTGTATCAAGCCTGGCGGCGATCCTCGTCTATACGGGGTACAAGTTGGTGAACCCGGCGGTCGTCACACAGTTGCGCCGGTATGGCCGGAGCGAGGTGGCGATCTACCTCATCACTATCGGCGCGATCGTTACTACGGATCTCCTGACAGGGGTTCTGGTGGGCTTCGGTATCGCGGTTGGAAAGCTTCTCTATCGGCTATCCCGTCTCGAAGTCATTATGGAGGATGATCCGGAAAGCCCCCATACCGTAATGCGCCTTCGGGGATCCGCCTCATTTCTTGCCTTACCCGACATCGCGGAGGCACTCGACCGTGTATCTCCGAGTCGTGAATTACGCGTACAGTTTGATGAACTTGATCACCTGGACCATGCGACGATTGAGCTGCTGATGAGCTGGGAGGCACAGCATCGCAACAATGGTGGCAAAGTGATCATCAACTGGGATGAACTTAATCGTCGCTACCACATGTGGCGCACGCCACGTAATTAAATAGAGGTTTTCAAATGATAGAAATACAAGAGGCCCCGCGCGTATCGGTCATCATGGGAAGCAAGAGTGATTGGCCAACGATGCAGCGCGCCACTGAAATGCTTTCGGAGATTGGCATTCCCTACGAGGTGAAGATTGTGTCGGCGCACCGAACCCCGGATTCTCTCTTTGAATACGTTGGTAGCGCAGAAGCGCGCGGCATCCAGGTGATCATCGCAGGCGCGGGAGGCGCAGCACATCTCCCGGGGATGGCGGCGTCGAAAACAACGCTTCCAGTGCTCGGCGTACCCATTCAGTCCAAAGCGCTTCAGGGCTTGGATTCGCTGCTGTCTATCGTGCAGATGCCCAAAGGAGTGCCGGTCGGCACTTTGGCGATCGGCGAGGCTGGAGCGGCGAATGCCGCGCTCTTGGCAGCTTCTGTCCTTGCGCTTGGCGATCCAGCGCTTCGTGAGCGCCTTAAAGCGTTCCGTGCGCGGCAGACCGCTGCTGTTCTCGAGGAAACGCTATGAGCGTGATCGAGCCGGGTGGAACGATCGGCATCATTGGTGGCGGGCAGCTCGCTCGCATGATGGCTCTCGAAGCCAGACGCATGGGCTACCGGATCGGCGTGCTCGATCCGGATAGAGAAGGACCGGCTGCGCAGGTGGCGGATTTCTGTATCGAAGGTGAGTTCGCTGATCGAACCGCCGCCGAGGCCTTGGCTGCACGAAGTGACGTCATCACCATCGATACAGAGCATGTTCCCGCCGAAGTACTGGAGTGGCTCGAAACGATGAAGCCTGTTCGCCCTGCAGCAAGCATCCTGCGCATCGTCCAGGATCGCTGCGTACAGCGCCGTTTTTTGGAAAGCCAAGGTGCGCCACAGCCAAAGTATGCTTTGGTGTTGGATGCCAAGAGCCTGCGCGAAGCCGCAGCCATCGTGGGATTTCCATGTGTCCTCAAGACGCGGCAATCGGGCTACGACGGAAAGGGGCAAGTAAAGATAGATCGAATGGAGGATCTTGATGATGCTTGGGGAGCGATCGATTATCGTCCGGCTATCCTCGAAGCATTCATCCACTTCGGCAAGGAGATCTCCGTTCTTTTGGCTCGCGATCTCAGCGGAAATATGCGTTTCTACCCAATCGCCGAAAACCTTCACCGTCACCACGTCCTCCATACAACCCAGGCACCCGCGCCGACACTCTCAGCAGCACTCTGGGCAGAAGCGGAGGCGCTCGGCGCTGGCATTGCATCCGCATTGGGTCACGTCGGTATGATGGCCGTCGAGCTGTTCGTGACGCAGGAAGGTGGTCTGCTCGTCAACGAGATTGCGCCGCGCCCCCACAACAGCGGTCATTACACTTTCGGTGCATGCGCAACATCCCAGTTTGAGCAACACATTCGGGCGATTTGCGGTTTGGCATTGGGGGCACCCTCTCTGTTGCGTCCGGCTGTTATGATAAACCTCTTTGGCGACCTCTGGCGAGATGGCCTACCTGATTGGCACACAGTGTTGTCGCACCCCTCAGCGCGTCTTCATCTCTACGGTAAGCAACGTCCCTTACCTGGACGTAAGATGGGACATATCCTTATTTTGGACAACGAGAACGGTCAAAGTGCTCTTGAGATTGCGGAAACTATTGATCGCGTTGGGTATTGAGCGCGCCATTGTGTTAGATACGAGTTACACCATGAGATTGTTTAAAATATAACAATACATATCCGCGAGCTTTGTAAGATCTGAAACACGGGTATGTTCGTTGATTTGATGAATGCTTGTATTCATGCCACCGAGTTCGAGAATTTCGGGGCAGTTGGGTGCAATGAAACGTCCATCGGATGTGCCGCCGCCGGTGGACAGTTCGGGCGTGATCCCAGAAATCTTTTGAATAGCAGACGTGGCAGCTTCGATTAAGTTTCCGCGTTTGCTTAAAAATGGGTTTCCACTTAGGCGCCAGTTGATACGATAATTGTCGATATGCTGGGATATGATCTCTTCGGTGCGTGCTTTAAGTGAAGCTTCACTGGATGCTGTGGAAAATCGAAAATTAAAACGCGCTTCGGCGGTACCTGGAATGACATTCTCGATGCCATCACCGGCGTGAATATTGGATATTTGAAACGATGTGGGGGGAAAGGCATCGTTGCCATGATCCCATGTTTTGTTTGTGAGTGCGGAAACCGCATGGGATAGACGATGAATAGGATTGTCGGCAAGGTGGGGATAGGCCACATGGCCTTGAATGCCCTGTACCGTTAGTATTCCTGATAAAGATCCTCTGCGTCCGATGCGGATGGTGTCGCCTAATATGTTGCTTGATGATGGTTCGCCGACAATGCAATAATCCATGGTAACACCGCGTGCGACGAGGGTGTCTATCACACGTTTGGTGCCATCTTGTGCGTCGCCTTCTTCATCGCTGGTGATCAAAAATCCAATGCGTATGTTTGGGGCGGGATGATTTTTTAAAAAAGTTTCAACCGCAACGATCATGGCAGCCAATCCGCTTTTCATCTCGCCGGCGCCACGGCCAAACAACATGCCATCGCTTATGATTGGATCAAAAGGCGGCGTGTGCCATGCTTTTAAATCCCCAGGCGGGACGACATCGGTATGTCCTGCAAAAACAAAAAGAGGCCCGTCATTGCCATAGGTTGCCCACAGGTTATCCACAACACCAAAGCGCAGATGCTCACATTTGAAACCAACGGATTTGAGTCGGTTTGCGATGATTTGTTGGCAGCCCGCATCGTCAGGCGTGACCGATGGGCAACGAATAAGTTCTTGTGTCAATGCAAGCACGGGATCCATGGGCGAACTATGGCATGGGGCGATTATGCAAGCAATGTGCGAAAAGAAGCATCTGGTGCTAATCCCAAAACATGGTTTTTTGGCTTCGGATCTGGGAGTTTTTGCATCATACGTCGGTGCTTGCTGAATGGCGGTTGCTTGAGGCCAGGCAAAAATTAAATCAAGATGCCCACGAAGAAGTGCAGCGCAAAGCATTGTGTTGGATTTTGACCCAAGCGGTGGCCAAGGTGACCCATTACCGATCAGGGGTGCGTGTGATAGACGGTGTGCCGCGCCATTGGCTCCAGAAAATGCCAGTACTTGAACATGCTACCTTGCAAGAAGAACGTGAAAATATGCGGTTGCTTCCAGCTATTCACGCATGGGGATTGCTTGGACTGGATGCTGTTGCGTGGTCGAAATATACAGCAGGGCTTTTATATTGGTTGATGCGCACCGGCTATTCTTTTGGGATGCGCGTTGTGACGCCTACCATGCAAACGCGCAATGTTATTCGTGCGTTGATGGATTTGATACCAACGAACTTGGGGCGGGCGGTTCACGAACCGTCCCTACAACATAAACGACCTATTGTTTTGGTTGGCCCTTTGGAATGGCTGCTTGCGCAAGCACGTGTTCCATCCAGCAATGTGCGTGGGGTATTGTGCTTGGATGGGCCATTGCATGCAGAAGATCGGGCAGTGTTTGAGCAGGCTTGGCATGCCCCGATCACATCGGTGGTCTGTTTTTCAGAAGGTTTTACATCCATAGCGAAGCGGGATCAGGAAACGCCAGAGCTATTGCTAAGTCATGTGGCGGCTGAAATCCTTGATGAGCATTTGGTTCTTACTGATCTTGTTAATTACGCAACGCCTCGTATTCGTTACGACACGGGATTGCATGCCGTGGGTGACGCAACGGATCGGGAATTCACACAAATTTTTGAAATTATAAGATCTGCATCAAGGGGGCGGATCAACCGTCGTGCTGGCTAAACTGTTGTCGTAGATCACCACTTGGTTTTTTCCACGGGCCTTGGCTTCATATACCGCGAGATCGGCGGCGTGGACGACGCCGTTGGCATCGGGATGATCGTCGGGATAGGCCGCGATCCCGATGCTTGCAGTCACAGACACTTGGCCGCCGGGTACTTCGATAGACAACAGGCGGATGGCTTCACATAATATATTGGCAAGGTAGGTGGCACCTTTTTTGTTGCCTTCCACCATCAGAATGACAAATTCATCACCTCCGAAACGAAATGCAGTATCGGATCCACGGGTATGGAGTGCGATCGTGTTGCCTACTGCCACGAGAACCTGGCCGCCCACAATATGTCCGTATTGTGTGTTAACAGCCTTTAGTCCATCCAAATCGAGAAACAAAAGCGCATAAGTTCTCTCATAACGTTCGCATCGTGCATGCTCTTTGGCGATGATGCGTTCAAATTGACGTCTATTGTAAAGCTGCGTGAGATCGTCATGCGCAGCCAGTTGATGCAGCTGATCCAGGTTTCCATGGGCCTCGCTGAGGAGAACTTTTTGAATTTCGACGACATTTTTTCCGGCAAGTACCCGATGAAAGGCCGATTCGATATAAGCTTCAATGAGTGCCATGGGCCAAGACGGGTCGATATAACCATCGAGATGGCGTCCAGGCAAACACAAAGCCAAGGGATCTTGGTTGTTGACGCAAAGCAAGGTGGGGACAGGATCATGATTGGCCATCTCGCTGATGGTTTGCAACCAATGCTCAAGCGTTTTTTGATCAGGAGGCGATACGATGATGGCGTCGAAGGTCTCGTTGGGAATATTTCCCTCCGTACTTCGACACAGTGATATATGAGGGAGCTGCCAGTGCTGGGTGACACTTGCGTCGGAAGATCCAAGCACCAAAACACGATGTTTACTTTTGGCTATCATGGGAATGCGTATTAGTGTAGCGTCGTTCGGGGCCGGGTACAATTTGAGCACGAGCAAATTGTGCGAAAAGCTTGGCTTGTGCTGAATCTATCGCTAAGGACGTTGTGATTGTCATTATGCGTTGTGCGAGGGATATCTCATGGCCGGCCATGCAAAAGTTTCTAAAAAATTAACAGGCAAAGCCCCAAAAAAAGCCGTGGTGAAGGCACCCAAATCAAAACAGGTCAAAAAAGCTGATCCACGACCTGCCAGCAAAAGTGCCTCAAAAAGCGTAAAGAAAAAAGCTGTCGCCAAAAAGGTCATTGTGAAGAAACCGGTACCCAAGCGAGTAGCACCGTCACCTGTTAAAAAAACGTCTGCAAAACCTGTATTGGCATCGGTGAAGAAGAGCGTACCGCCTTCGAGCAAGTCCAAGGCCAAGCCGACGGCGATTGCCAAACCCAAAACTCCTGTGGTTATCGCCAAACAGGCGTCGGCCGCTGCAGGCAAGGCGAAATCAGCACCGAAGCTCGCGGCGAAGCAAACGTTGAAACCGGAGCCAAAGCCTGTGGTCAAACCAGCGCCCAAGCCGGTGCCTCAGCCAGCAGTCAATGAAGAGTCGATGCCAGAGCCCGCGATCAAAAAAGAAGAGAATGCTGGATTGCGCAGAGGCAAAGGATTTGGAAAGCCACGTGCAGAAAATCCACTGGACAAACAAAAAAAACCACTTCGTCCGCCTCCGCGCGATCGTAAATCGTTGTCACTTGGCGTACCAGAGCCCGTTCCCATTCGACGAAGTTCGGAACCCGCGCAGCCCGTGGTCGAAGGAACCATAGCCCCACGTCGCGTGAATCAAGAAGTTCCGCGCTCGTTGCCTGTGGCGGGACAGTTTTCCATGGATAAACTACAACAGCAGCATCATGAACGTCCTATGCCTGTTGGAAAAAAACGTTTGGAAGAGGATGCGCCTCCTCCGCCGGAAGATTACACGCCTCCTGACTATCTGACGGCAGCATTTAAAGTGGTTCCGCAGATCATCCCTGTCGATGATGATGATGATGATGAGTTCGATGGCGACAATGAGGATTTCGAGGACGATATTTGATACGTGGCGTGTATGAGTGAATTGATTGTGGCCGCTGTTCAGATGACATCCACATCGGATGTTCAAGACAATTTACATCGTGCAAAATCGCTTGTGATGCGTGCAATCGATCGGGGTGCGCATCTTCTTGTTTTGCCTGAAAATTTTGGTTTTCTAGGGGGGGAAGGTGAAGCAAAAAAACACGCCCAATCCTTGGAGAAAAGTTCGTTTATAAATCCATTTCGTGAAATATCTGCGCGTTACGGCGTGACATGTATTCTGGGTGGTTTACCCGAAATGGCTGATCACGGAAAAATGTTTAACACATGCGCCGCCATCGGGCCCTCGGGCGATGTGATTGCCGCCTATCGCAAAATTCATCTTTTTGACGTTGATCTGGGTCCAGGGCAAGTGATGCGAGAATCGGTCGATGTGTGTTCGGGCGATCTTGCTGCGTGCTCGGTGATCGATGTGCAGGGATGGCGTGTTGCTTTGAGCATTTGCTACGATCTCAGATTTCCGGAATTGTATCGGCGTGCAGTGCTTGAGCAGGGTGCGGAGGTGTTGCTGGTGCCTGCGGCGTTTACGCTTCACACCGGTAAAGATCACTGGGAAGTCCTGCTGCGTGCCCGTGCCATTGAGAACCAATGCTACGTTGTTGCGCCCGGGCAAGTTGGCAGGCACAACGATAAACGGATCTCGTGGGGAAAAAGTATGGTGGTCGATCCTTGGGGTGTGGTGATTGCCCAAGCCAGCGAAGGTGAAGGGATTGCTATTGCTGCGTGTGATCGAAACAGCCTTAACGATGTGAGGGAGCGGCTGCCTGCGTTGAAACATGCACGCTTGTGGTCTGCGATGATGGCGGGGAAAATATCGTGATTTTGATTGCGTTTGTTTGTTGTAGGGGCGCTTCGTGAAGCGCCCGTGCGGAATTTGCGTATACTTACAGGGCAGTTCGCGAACCGCCCCTACGCTGACGTTGCTGTTCTCTCTTTTTTTTATTTTGCAAGCGAATGTCGCAGAGGCAGCCAATAAAGCCGAATGGCAGGCTTCTGTGCAATCGGGGTTCGGGCAAGCCCATGTGTATTGGGGCGCTTTGGTGCGTCCTCGACTGCAAGGCAGTGGGCGTTTGGGATCTTTGGCATTGTCGATACCGCTGATGTTTAATTTTAGTAATAATGAGCCGGGCAGTCCCGGTGTGATGCTCAATCGGTGGAGTGATCCAGAAACCTATGCGGGGATCCTTGAAACATATGACGGTGTTTTTTTTAAAGATCAATTGCGTTTGCATGCAGGTGCGCTCACCCAAGAGAGTTTTCATTACGGATCTTTGATCGAGCAATACACAGGCCGCCTTGATTTTTTACGTTCGAAATCAGGTCTTCGCATGGATGGGAAATTTGCCCATGGTGGCACTACGTTCATGATCGATAGCATTGTTGCGCCAAGACTGCTTGGGTTTGCGGGTGAAATTTCCCCCTTGTCGGCAGCAGGCAAGGATCCCAATCACCGTTTGCGTTTGATAGGAAGTCTCGCCGCAGATGCCCATGCACCGAGCCTTCAAGGTGATCGTGCTTTGTGGGGAGGTGAAGGTGGCTTAGGGGTTGCCGTCTTTAAAAGTCAGCGTCACACCGTGGAGTTTTTTGGTTTAGGCGCGGGGCTGTTTGGTATGGGCGGTGGCGGTCATTTGGGTGTGAAATGGACCTTTGAGCAGGCCAAGCCCATTGATCGTGTGACGCTTCAGCTTGAATATGTGCTCTCAGGAGATGGCTACGTGCCGGGCTATTTCAGCATGGCCTACGCTTCCGATCGTGTGCAGCGTGCCGGATACGCCGGTCTCTCACAGCGCGATGTGGAAGTTCCAGGCGGCCATTGGGCACGATGGCAATTTGATTTACGTGCGGGACGTTTTCGGACCGGTCTTTTGGGCTCTGTGAAAGTGGGCGACTACGGCACCATGGCCTTGTATGCCGCATGGGTTGAACCGAAATGGCAAGTGCGTGCTTTGTGGCTCAAACGCCATATTGAAAATGCGGCGGGTGTCTTTAATTTGGACGATGCAACAGGGGCTCAGCTTGAGGCATCGTATGCCTTTGACAGTGGCATGTTTCTCTTTACAATGCTGTCGCAAACATGGCGCCTTGCCCATGTGGACAGTGATATGGTCATTGCGCGTGATTGGATCTTGGGGGCAGGTTATGCCTTCGGTGGTTGAAAATCGCGTAGCGGTGCAGCTTGCTGCGCCATGTGTGTGATTTGCCGCAGCGCTTCGTAGCTCACAATCCCAACACTCGTCGCAAGATTAAGCGATCGCAGTCCTTCGGTAAATTGCGGAATTTTAAGTCGGTGTTCATCGCCGATATATTCGTGCAACCATTGAGGCGCACCCGCGGTTTCTTTGCCAAAAACAAGACCATCGCCGTCGGCGAAGGGTGCGTCCCAGTGGATCGTGGTTGCATGGGTGCTCATCAGCCAGAGGTGGGTTGGCGCCAAAGGACTTTGGGTAAACGCTTCCCAATTGGCGTGTTCATGCACATCAAGGGAATACCAATAATCCATGCCAGCGCGGCGCAGATTTTTATCGTTGATTTCAAAACCCAAGGGATGAATGAGATGTAAGCGGATCCCCGTAAAGGCACACATTCGGCCTATACTTCCGGTATTTTGGGGAATATCGGGCTCAAAGAGGACAACATGTAGCATGGGACTGCTATCCTATCACTGCTTTGGGTCGTTGAGAATTGCGGTGTGCCTCAAAGTTGAGTAATCCCGCCGCATGGCACTTCAGTTTATTTTTACGATACAAAATCTACGCAAAATTGTTCAGCCGCGCCGGGAGATCTTGGGCGGTATTTATCTTTCATTTTACCCTGGAGCGAAAATTGGTGTTCTCGGCGCCAACGGCTCAGGTAAATCCACGTTGCTTCGCATTATGGCCGGTGTGGACAAAGAGTTTGACGGCGAAGCCAAGCCGGCTGCCGGGATTAAAATCGGATACTTGCCCCAAGAGCCGACGCTTGATGAAAGCAAAACGGTGCTTGGCAATGTCGAGGAAGCGGTTGCATCGACCCGCGCTTTGCTCACCAAATACGAAGAAGTGAGCATGAAGCTGGGTGAAGTCGCCGACGACAAAGAAATGAACAAGCTTTTCGATGAACAATCGAGGCTCCAGGATGCTATTGAGGCCGTGGACGCGTGGGAGCTTGATCGTCAGCTTGAAATCGCCATGGATGCGTTGCGATTGCCACCGGGCGATGCGGCAGTGACCCATCTTTCGGGGGGTGAACGTCGCCGAGTTGCTTTGTGCAAGCTCCTTTTGTCCAAGCCTGACATGCTCTTGCTCGACGAACCTACAAACCATTTGGATGCCGAATCGGTTGCATGGCTTGAACGCTATTTGCACGAATTTCAAGGTACCGTGGTTGCCATCACCCATGATCGTTATTTTCTCGACAATGTCGCAGGATGGATCCTCGAATTGGATCGCGGCAAGGGCATTCCGTGGGAAGGCAATTACTCCTCGTGGCTTGAGCAAAAAAGCCAGCGTTTGGCATTGGAAGAAAAATCAGATGCCAGCCGAGAACGCACATTGAAGCGCGAGCTCGAATGGGTGCGTCTGTCGCCGCGTGCACGCCAAGCCAAGAGCAAGGCGCGTCTTTCGGCCTATGAAGATCTGCTCAAGCAAGATCAAGCCGCCAAACAACAAGATGTTCAGATCTATATTCCTGCGGGTGAACGTCTTGGTGACGATGTGGTTGTGGCCGACCATGTGTCCAAAGCCTTTGGTGACCGATTGTTGATTGAAGATCTTAATTTTCGTTTGCCACGCGGTGGTATTGTGGGCGTCATTGGACCCAATGGTGCAGGTAAAACAACACTTTTTCGCATGATCACGGGCGAAGAAAAGCCCACCAGTGGCACATTTTTTGTAGGCCCTACCGTGAAACTTGCATATGTGGACCAAAGCCGTGATGCGCTTGATGCCAACAAGACCGTTTGGGAAGAGATCTCCGAAGAGAATGAAACATTGATGCTTGGCAAGCGGGAAGTTCAATCGCGTGCGTATTGTTCGTGGTTCAATTTCCGTGGATCCGACCAACAAAAGAAAATGGGTGTTTTGTCGGGGGGTGAACGCAATCGCGTGCATCTTGCAAAACTTCTCAAATCAGGCGGCAATTTGCTGCTTCTCGATGAGCCTACCAACGATCTCGATGTTGAAACCTTGCGTGCGCTTGAAGATGCACTGCTTGATTTTGCCGGTTGCGCCGTGGTGATAAGCCATGATCGCTGGTTTTTAGATCGTATTGCAACGCATATTCTGGCCTTTGAAGGCGATGCGAAAGCCGTATGGTTTGAAGGCAATTACCAAGCCTATGAAGAAGATCGCCGTCGAAGATTAGGGCACGATGCCGATCAACCGCATCGGTTGAAGTATCGGCGTTTGGCGTCTTAAGCTTCGCTTTCCTCGTGTAGCGTTTTCTTTATTTTATCTTCTTTGGCCCAGTGTGCTTTCAATAATTTCTTCACGCACTTTTCCGCCTTTTCCATCACACGGTCGATGCGATCACTCGGGACAACATACCAGCCGTCACGGATCACCACATCATCACCAATACGCAATCCCAAGGCTTCAACAATATGTTTTTGTGCGGAAGCACCACTTAACCCTGTTGAGGTAAGCAATCCAATGATCCCCAAGGGCGATTTTTTCATCGCCTGACGACTTAACGTATAGGCCTGGATCGGTTGGCCATCTTGGAAAAAAGCATGGTTGCCCGAGACGGGCCCTAAATTCCAATTCCATGCTGCTTTGCAAGATGGACATCCACCGACTACAGTGGCGCACGCAGCATCTTTTTCATCGGCGTGGGCGCAGCTTGGGCATTCGCGTGTGATTTGTTCACCATTGCGGCTACCACCCAGCAAGCCGACGACAAGCCTACGTACTGCTAAATCAAATTCAGCACGGCGTCCTTCTTTGGTATTGCTTGCGCTCATGGGCATGCAGCACAGACAACAAGGTGTTTCTTTGCGTGCTTGTTGCAACAGCAGACGACGGTGATCGTCCGTCACGCCTGGTCTGTCGGCTTCAACATGGGAAATGACAGCACCACCGATACAGCTTAAATCATGGCAATGTTCAAATGGTTTTCCGGCATACATTTCATCGAGAAGAAATCGCCCACGAAGTGCTGAAAATTGCATAAGTCGTTCGGCAGACATGCCTCGAATGGTACATGTTTGCAGTGAGACTTCTTGACCTGTTTGCCTGTCGATGATGCGAACAATATCCGAACCATCACGCTGAAGATTACTCCATGCACATTCTTCACAACATTCATTTCTGTTTGAGTCGCCCATGGTGAAAAAAACCATCGGTTTATTCTTGGGATCTGCATCCATAGATTCTTGGCATGCAACACATACACCAAAGGGACCATTTTCATGCGAAGTCATTTGAAAACGAAGGGATATTCTCTCCACGATATAACCAAGAAACATATTGCGTTCGTCGCAATGCCGTTCACCAGGCCATGCGTTTGCAATTCTACGTTGCAGCGACAAAGTGCTTTCAAAAATAGCAATGGCATTGGCAGAAGGTCTCGCTGATTGACTTAAGGAAACAACGCTGCTTGCAATCATGGGTATCTGAGGTGCAATGGCCTGCCAGCATGCTTTACGCCATCCTGTGTGGTCTGCGTCTGCCATTGCTGTGCAAATTGTCATTGCGATATGGAGAACTTCGGGGATACCATCAACAACAGGCATGGATGCTGACGTGGCCAGGCGATGTAATGTATGAGGCGCATGCTGCAACAAAGGTTCCAGCTCTCTTTGAATTTTGTCGTCATCTTCAGGAAAAATCGCAATGAGTTGCATGGCATAGCGTAGATGCTTTTCCAATGCAGAGACATCATGGGAAATAGCAAGGACACGTTGGGAAAACCCCGTTAATAAGGATGGAATAAGGGATGCAAAAGACTCTTCAACGTTGACTGCCTTTAAAATCGTATGGATGACTTTTATTTGTGCAAGAAATATATCAGATTCATCGAATGAAGACCATGGTTGTCTTTCCGAAGAAGCTCTCTGTGCAAGTTCATGAATACCCTGAAGAAGATGATGGGTCACTTGAGTCAAAGATTTAGCAGAGGTCTCGTGCCCATACATAAACTGAACGCGGTCGGCTGCTCTCAGGCGCCGTACCATCATATCCATGACATCTTGGTCGAGGGATTCATGCAGCATTCTTGGTGGAATTTTTTTAAAAATAGCTTCAAGAATTTCGTAGGAACTATCAAAGAAGTTTTGTTCATCATTGGGCAACAGATTGGCGACTGATTTTGATGTCGTGTCCCAAATAGCTGTCCATGTTTCAATGAATGAAAAGTAATTGATGTCCTCACGTTCCATGACCGAAGGAATCGATTTTCTAAGGATCTTCAGTGCATCTTTGCATTGCGCGACCCGTGACATCGAATTTAAACGACGACCTTGTGTCAAAAGATACTGCAATTCAGACATTGCGTGGATGATGTCATGCAAGCTGGCACCACTATCAACCCATGCGTGTGTTTGTTCAGGGAGATCTTTGAGCAAAGATTTGAGTGCGACATCACAGTGTTCGGAAAATTCGCAGACACCAGCAAATGACGCGCGAATCGTTACGTGTGCTGAACGTTGTTTTTGGCCCATAGAGGTCATCAATCGAAGATAGACTTCTTCGAGTTCTCGATTGATAGCCTGCTGGAGTCCTCTGTTGGATGGCACTGTTGCATGGTCAACTTGACGTATCGTGTACATCCACTGGCAGGGCCATAGCGGGTGTGCATTGGAATTGATGTCAATCTCATGTCTCTGAATATATCCATTGAGAAGGGCTATCATTTGGTCTTGAACCCATGTCATCTTGTCTTGGAAATATGCGTTGAGCGTAGATTGCATTTGTTGACAAAAAGAATACATGCCCATGAAACATTCGAGAGGATTTTTATCACTGGAAGTCATGATGACCTTCAGTGCAAAGCACGTTTTCATGGCATCTTCGATGCAGCTTTCTAGAATGCGTGTGTCAACACCATGCGTGTTGGCGTAAAGCCGCATCGTGGCGATGTTACTTATGTATACTTGAACTTCTATCATCGCTTCATCATTGCTGAGAGATGTTCGAACATAGGGATCGACATGGGATAATCGACGTAGAAGTTCAGACCGAATTTCCGTGTGTTCGGTTGTATTAAGGTATGCATCGCACCAGCGCATGAAAGCCAACTGGCGGTTTATTTTTTCAGATACGGGTAACCCTGACAGCGATTGTATAAGGCGATCTGCTCTATTTAGAAATGCATTTTTAATATGAATAGGCTGAATCGAGCCATCAATGTGTATGTTTTCGAGTGCAGTCATAAACCCATGACGATTTTGACCTTCTAAACCCGCGCTCAATGTATGAATAGCACTGTACCATATCGCGAGAACATTGATGTCATGCGTGGATCGCATTGGATCATCACCATCCATTGCTCGGACACAATTTTCCATCACCTCGCGCAATACACCCCACAGTGCATTGCGCGTTTCTAAAAATTGGTTTCCTGGAAAATCTTGAGCAATCATATCCACCAAGGGCTTTAAATAAAGGACAATGATTGCCGGATCTCTGTGTACAGAAACGAGGTGAGTCAATGCCACTGTCAGTTGGCGGAGTGCATGACGGTCATGATCTTCTTGTATCTCTTTGCCGTAAAACCTGAAATCGACGATGGATTTATAATGCGCAAATGCTTCTTTGGTTTGAATATCTGTCAGTGCATCCAAATTTTCATGTGAACGCATCACTGTTAAAATGTGACGTTGGCACACAATGCCAAGATCATTATTTCTCGTAATCATCAATTCACAGATCGCATGGATATTTCCACCACGCGCCAATATGGTCAAAGCATCAATACAGAGAACTGCTTGGGATTTAGATAAGGGTTCAGGCAATGGCAGTCCAGGGATCAAACCGCGCATTAAAAAACGCAAGTCCATACGCATGCGTTGCTTATTGTCTGCACGCCACCAAAAAAGATGATGGGTGGACCCATCATTGGTGGTGCGATAAGCGTCCATCAAATGCTGACGCAAATTGCCGTCTTTATGATGAGCCTGTGCCAATGCAATAAATTGGTCGATGGCGGCTTTTTCTCGTAGAGCTTCCGAGGGCTGTGTTGTGTGCTCTAGCGTGATGCCTTGCGGGCTATGTCCTAAGGCATCCTTAAGCAGGAGTGTGGAGGCGTTGGGAGGCGTTGCGAGGCGGCCTTCTGGATCATGTGCAATATATGGAGATGCCAACTGCCTCCACTGTCTCGTTTGTGCACAACTGTAAATCCAATACGTCCCCGCTGCTTCGCGCATGGCAGTGGGATGCTGGACCAAGATATGTTTAGAATCCAATCCCCATGCTTGCTGCCATATATGCACCCCAACGTCACCGACCTGTTCCCTATAAAAAGGTGTGTCTGACAGCTTATATTTTATTGGAACACCATCAACATGGCGACGCGCATGCAAATAAGAGACACCGCCTGCGCGCACAGGAAGCAACATGGATCCATCAGGCGTCACTTGCACCTGTTTTCCCGTGGAAAGAGGCAGGGTTGTATATGTTTTTCTTTTCCAAGGTTCATCATCGTGCTGCTCTGTCCACATGATGACTTGGGGTATGCTGCTTATCATTCCATCCACCCAGGGACGTCTGCGTGCGTGTTGGCCTTCGGAAGCATAAGCAATACCACCATGAGGCAGAGCATGAAAACGATGTATGTCTGCTTCTGCGGAGCCAGGTAATTTTGAAATTTCCCATGTCGCGTTGTCGTACGATAATACTTGTACGCGGTGTCGCTCAGGCCACGCGCGATGTCTCATTCTACTGGTTGGCGAGGTGAGTACGTGATGCGGATCGGGCCGCAATAGAATGCGGCCATCAGGAAGTAAATCATGACTTGCCATTTCTGGAACGGCATACTCTGCAATTTTTTCCCATTGGTCACCCCTGCGCCGAAAAACGCCATAGGTGAACGTAGCATCCGGCGTAGTGGGTTGCATCGGTGCGACCAGTTCTCCCAATGAAGTCACACCGAGATGTCGAACCCAAGGACGATTGGGATCTGGAGTTCGTGGTACAACATCGATCCCATCAGGAAGGGTGACTGCTGCTTCGCCTTCATGCAAGCGAACACTTATCACATCATTTTTGAGCAAGAGCTTGGCCCCCCCCGGGAGCTCTTGCACGACAACACCGTCGGGATCTGAAGAGGGGGTAAACGATGTGAGCTCTGATGGGTTTTGTGTGCCCTCGCGCAAGGCTCTGATTGCCTGGGCTGCGGCCTGAATGCGCGGTGCGGAGGTTGGTGGCATCCTATGAGTATTCGCTACTCTTGCGTATGTGTCCACCCAATTCCGTTCATAAGAAGCGAACAATGGTGTGGGCTATTTCGTACCTAGTTTTCCAATTGCGTGATGTCGTTTGTGGTGACAATCCGCACGCGATTAAATCGCGGATCATCGGCATTAAGTTTCCCACCTTGTGTTTCAATGTAGGCTTCTAGTGTTTGCAGATCGACGAGCCCTGTGTCGACGCAAGGATACCCACGCATATCGGGCCAACCGTCTTTTCCGCTGACGGAAAAACTATTGATAGACAGTGTGATGGATGGGCCATCAATACTTGCATCATTTTCAACAAGCATGCGTCCGTCGTCGAGCTGTGCGCTCACGATACGAATGCCTTCGATGCGCAATGTGATGCCATCGAGATGAAGTCGGCGATGATTGAGGCTGGTATGGCCGTTTGTGTTGGTCCCTGCTTGGAACACCAAACCGCGCAACACCGTGAGGAAATTTGCAGGAGTGAGTGTTACTGTCGAAAGTGTATTTCCAAACGGTAAGATCTTGAACAGATCAGAAAATGTAAATGCATTGGTTTCACCTGGTGTACCAAGTGATGTACGAATGCCACCGTTGTTGATGACGGCAATATCTGTTTTGCAAACAAATCGTTGTGATGCGGCAATCAAATGTCCAAGATTGCTTTCAATACCATAGTTTCCGCCGCGTCCGATGAAAGAACCCGTGACATCGCCGATCTTGCGATTCATTTGTTCGGCTGACAAGGCAGAAAATAAATCGAGTTGGCGTTGCAATGCTGGATCGGGTGTGACCTGCACGCCCCATGGAACGCGAATTTGTTTGCCATCTGTTCCGAGCAAGGGTGCGCCGAGACTGTCGGTACCAAGACGTCGTTCATTGATGGGCATGGTGCGATAGTCGGCGTGTGTGATCTTACTTGTTCCACGTGCAATATCTGTTTCCACGAGAAGATCGGTGCGTGTGATGGCCTGTGCATAGCATCCTGCTTGCGCAATAGGCACGCCGTTAACCGTTGTTGTTTGTTTGATCAGCGTATGGCTATGGCCGCCGACGATCAAATCAATGCCAGAAACTTCAGATGCAAGATTGTAATCGCCCGTGGCGGGTGTTGTTCTTGTTCCATGTTCGTCGAAGCCCAAATGGGTCAAGGCAATAATGATGTTACAATGTTTTTCATCACGCAATTCGCGCACCAATGTTTGTGCTTCAGGAATGACGGGACGAAACGAAAGTCCTTGAAGTACTTCGCCGCCTGCAATGTTGGGTGTGTCTTCAGTGACAAAACCCATGATACCGATGGTGAGATCGCCACGCTTGACGAGGGTGTAAGGCTCCAATGCACGGGTTCCATCGGCGCGATACACATTGGCACCAAGCCATGGAAACGCAGATTCGCCACGTTGACGTCCAAACACGGATTTGTCTTTGTCGAATTCGTGATTGCCAGCACACATGGCAACAACACCCAAATGGTTCAGCGATGTGGTCATGGGTTCGGCGCTGATGAGATCGGATGCAGGATTGCCGGAATTAAGATCGCCTGCATGAAGCATGATCACATGGCCTTTGCCTGTGCCTTCAATTTCGCGGCGAACATGTTTTACGATGGTGACTGCAGGGGCCATACCGCTTGCACCATATTTGTCGGCCCATGCATAGCCGTGGCTGTCGTTCATGGACATCACGGTGATTTGTTGCACACGCGTGCGCCCGTCGCTTACGCCGCGTTGTTGTACTGTTTCGTTGGGGGTTGTGTTGCTTTGTGTGGGGGATGCAATGTCGAGCGCGCGTACAGTGGCCATGGATCCTCCGGGATCTGTCGATATGCGGAGGGATGTTGTCTAAGTTCTCGCCTAAAATTTGTGTCTGTTGTCGCAATACTTCGGATCATTTGAAAAAAGTTCGTCATTGCGAGCCCGCGTCATCGTGTGGCGAAGAAACCTAGGTTTATCCTGTGCGTTGGTGAAAGAAATCACGCCGGAAATCACGCCGGGTATTGCAATGTGCATTTCTGGGCATCCTATGATATCTTCCCCGTCAATCGCTTCCAACACAGGATACCTCATCCCGCGTATGGTCTGCCTCTTCGGATGATTTTTGTATGCTGATGTGCAAAAATGCAAAGCGCAATACCCGGCGAGACTCTGCGAGACTCTTTCCCCGGACTTCGTGACACCCAGTTAAGCGAATTTAGAATTTAGGTACCGGGTATTCACATGACTTATCCCAACACACTCGGGCTGCGGCTCATGCGTGTAGGGTGTCAAATAGCATTACCCATGAATTCCATGATATCCTTACGGTATGGAAATCAATGCTTCCACTATCAGTCTCAAAGGACAAACGACTATTCCAAGTCGCGTTCGCAAAGCCCTAAAACTAAAGCCCGGAGATCGGGTCCTATTTCGCATTGACGACAATAACCGTGTTGAGCTTCTTCCTGGGGGCTCCATCGATATGGATTTCTCCGCTGCGGTCTCTGAAACCATGACCGAATGGGCAAGCCCCGAAGACGAGGAAGCTTACCGTGATCTTTAATGCTTTTGATCTCGTGGTGGTCCCTTTTCCATTTACTGATCTCAATGCCACCAAACGCAGACCTTCTTTGATACTAAGCCATGCACGGTTTAGCGATGAAACAAATCACAGCGTGTGTGCCATGGTCACAAGCGCCAAACATTCGGAATGGTCGGGAGATACCATCATTACCGATCTTGCAAGTGCCGGTCTGAGCAGTCCGTCTGTGGTTCGGTTCAAAATATTCACCATCGATAATCGCTTCGTTCTGAAGCACATCGGTTTATTGTCCAAGGCAGATAGGGATTCTGTCGTGCAAAATGTGAGAAAAATTCTTCCGCGATAATGCGATAAAATGGGGAGTCATTATGCCAGTCATTATGCCGAGTCATTATGCCGCGAGTCATTATGCCGGGTATTGCAATGTGCATTTCTGCACATCCCACGACATCTTCCCAGTCAATCGCTTCCAACACAGGGTCATCATGCTGGGTATTGCAATGTGGATGCCTACGGCGTGGCGCTATTTGATGAAATTTTAACCTGAAAACCTTCATGGCACCTTGTGATGCATCCCCGGATCATTGATGTTCTTGATGGGGGATTCATATGAGATGTTTTGCTCTGTTTTTTTTATTGTTTAGCTGCACACCGTTGGATAATAGGTCTTCTTCTGCACAAACAGAGACAGATCCAACGCTGCTTTTGATCGCAGATGATGCTTACGTCGATGATGACCCGCAAAGAAATTCCGTGCTGTCGCTTTCTTCGATTTTACAAGCGCCGCGGCCTGATTGGATTTTTTACGTTCGAGATAATGGCATTCCCCCATGGACGGGAGAAAAATTACAAAACGCCATGTCAATTTTTACTTTGGGTGCATCGACTTTGATACCTGCGGGTGAGCGACCCGTAGAAATGATAGGAGAATGGGATTATAGCTTTCAGCGTATTCCTAACGGCTCTCCCGATGGTAGTGGGGTTTATCGTCAGGATTTTCCCTGTTTCAATGATAAACAGGGATGTGAACGGCCGACCAGTGAAGAAGAGGCTTTACGAAGACTGCAATTGTACTATCGAGCCCGCGTAAAGCAATTGAGCGGAAATCCTCTTATTCTATCGGTCACCGGCCATTTTTTTTATCAGCATCGCGGTGCGGAGTGGGGTGCGCAACTGGTGCTCAGCGAAGTGGGTGAGAATATTATAAGTACGCAGGCTCACATTGCTTTTACCCGTGGCGCGGCTCGCCAGTATCACGTCCCTTGGGGAATGGACATGTCGTCTTGGTTTGGCCCCTCGATTCGAGACTATAGCTCTCCGCCAGTGTGGAAGGAACCATCGCCGGGACCGATTTATTCTTCTCCGACCGGAGGCCATTCATTAAGCCTCACAAAACGAATCTACTTTGCTTCTTACATGGCTGGGGCGAATTTTTTTATGGATGAAGCAGGATCCGTCAATTTTTTCGACGGCGAGGCTCTGTCACCTTTAGGGAAAGTGGCTCAGGACTTCAATCAATTCACGGTAAACCACCCTGACCGAGGAACGCCATACGTTCCCATCGCCATTTTGATGGATCGTATCCATGGCATGGGCTTGAGCTGGTGGGAATCAACTTCTTTGAATTGGGATACGTTTCCTATTGATGAAAACGACAGGTCCCGTTTGTACACAAAATCATTATTCGAGGCGATTTGGCCGCTGAGCTTTTCATTTCCACAAGACAACGACGAATCCCGTTTTTTGGTGGCATCACCCTTCGGCGATTCCTTTGATGTTCTCCTTGAAAACGCACCGACAACTCTTTTTTCACATTACCGTGTGATAATTGCAACTGGGCATTTGGCGAATGACCCTGCTTTGATTGCGGCTTTGAGATATTTTGTGGAAGCAGGGGGGATTTTAATCTTAGATCCTACAACGTATGGTCAGTATTTTATTTCGGGAACCGCTTGGGGTGCAACCCCCGTAAAGTTTCCTGGCGCTACAACAACAGATTACTATTCTGTAGGGTTAGGATCTGTTGTTGTTGTGAATGATCTGCGTGAATGGACGCCAGTTCTAACGTCAATCTCGTCGCAGGTTTTACCCTTTAAGGTCGATGGTTCCGTTGAATTTATGTTTAACAAAAAAGGTACGCGTTGGGTTGTTACGTTGCTGAACAACAAAGGCGTAACCAAACGTCCAAAGGATGCAGAAGTTGTTGATCCTCAAGCAGCCCAGACTGTTACTGTACAAGCAAAGTCAGGGAATATTTCTAATATTGTTTCTTGGCGTGGGTCAGACGTCGTCCAAATTAATTCCAACTCCTTTCTTACAACGATAGGGCCTGGAGACGTTGCCGTTTATGAATTTGAAACGACCGGGGCGATTTGAACCTGCAGAGTCATCATGCCGGGTATTGCAATGTGCATTTCTGCATATCCTACGACATCTTCCCAATCAATCAACCGCTTCCAACACAGGGCACCTCATCCCCCGTATGGCCTGCCTCTTCGCATGATTTTTGTATGCTGATGTGCAAAAATGCAAAACGCAATACCCGGTGTGGCCCTCGGTGTGGCCCTAAAACAAAGAAACAAGTTTGGCTTTGATTTCCTGAAGGGTATAGCGCTTTTGCTTCAATGCATTGATCGTCTTGATGCGTTCGATCATTTCTGGCGCGTAGAGTTGATACCCGGCGGGTGTTATTTTTTCCACGTCGAGGAGCCCTTCTTTGGTCCAATGGCGTATCGTGGAAGTACTTTCGTTCACACATTTTGCCAACGCACCTATTTTAAGTAAAGCTTCATCCTTGATTTCGACTTCTGTCTCGTTGTTGAGTGCTTTGAGATAAATGTCGAGTGAGCGATCCACGGCCTTCATGATGAGGCTGAGATAGTCATCCTTGGAACCCCCCAGCTGAGCCTTCTCAAGCGCGTTAAGATATACGCCAATCGGTCCCGTGTACGAATGATAGCGGCAGGATAGCCTTTCATGAGCAAAATCATATTCATCAGAAGGCGGGCAGTTCGACCATTGCCATCGACGAAGGGGTGAATGGTAACAAGCCGATAATGGGCTTCGGCAGCCAAGGTCACTGGATGCAGATCGGCCGTATTCTTCAGCCAGTAGATAAATTCATTCATGTGGTCCGGGATTTTTCAAGGATTGGGTAAAACCACGCGTGAGCCAGAAATACGTACAGCGACACTTCGATAGTGCCCAGCATTTGAATCATGGATGCCTTTGAGAATATGGCTGTGAATTTCTAAAATATCTTTTTCGATGATCGCTTGGGGGACGCTTTGTATTCTTTGACCCACCCAGTCGATGGCATGGGCATGATTGGCCGCTTCAAGATGCTCAATGAGTGATTTTCCACCGACCGTAAGACCTTTCTCGATCACTTACGCGGTTTCCTGGCGGCTTAATGTATTTCCTTCGATGGCATTGCTTGTGTAAGTCAGTTCGATGCGAAACCAGCAGTCCAAATTGTACACAAGCTCGGGTGGAAGAGGACGACGAGCGTCGATAAGCGTTTTTTTCTTACTCAGCGCATCGAATTTCATGTTTAAAGTGTAACGTGATACGTTACGGTTGTCATCTAATCATAATCCCCTGGAAACCCCGTGACATCATTCGGAAAAATCAACGGCGAGCTACAAAGTAACGGTGAATACCCGGCACCTTCATCGGCACCTTCATCCATGTGAATACCCGGCACCTTCATCGGCACCTTCATCTTAAAATCCATTTTTTAGGATGGATATCACGTGCCCCTTAGAATGGGGCGATGAACATCAAAGCATGGACGACCATTTTCTTGCGTGGTTGTTTTTCTCTTGCGGTGGCATCGATAGGGTTTGGCTGCAAGGATCCCAGCACTGATGCGACGGATCGCCAGACTGACAATCCAGTTGAGAACGAGGTGATCGTTGCATGGTCCGATATGCATGTCGCAGACGGCGATTTAGGAACGAAGCGTCTCTTTTTTTGGGAAGAAGGTTCGTTTAAGCCGGTGAGCCTTCGCTTGGCGTTTGAGCCGAGTGCAGATGTGCACATCCCTGTGAGTATTGAGAACGGCGTTGATCAGTTTTCCGTGGCGGAAGAATACACAATTGTTTTTACCGCTATGAATTGGAATGTTTGGCAGGAAATTACGGTAAGTGCCGACAAACTGCGCACAGATCCCGTTTTGGATCCTCCAGCACAACTTAAACTAGGTATGCCTCAAACCGATGATCCTGATTTTCTTTCTTCTGAGGCGGTGATTGCAGAGCTTCATGCGCTTAACAATTGCGATGTGTGGGAAACACTTGGAAGGCGCTATACTCACGAAGGCTTTGCGTGGGGCAATGGTGCCAAGCAGAACCCATTTGCCATTTGCGAGTTAGGCCATCTCTACGGTTTGGATTTATTTGTTCAAGAGCATTATCCATTGCAGAGTTTTAACGATTTAAAAGATGTCGTATTTCCTTCGGGCGATATCAAAGATCTGAAGATGAAACTTGATGCCGGTTTGGATGCAGGAACATTGCACTCATTCAATCTCATGAGCGATCTGGATCTTGGTGGATGTTCTGAGGGTGGATACGGTTGGGGATCTATCGGTGGCAGCGATAGCTTTTTTGCGGGTGATTTTGATGGCAATGGTCATACCATCACGGGTTTGTGTCAAGAATCGCGTAGCGATAGCGTCAACTACGGCGGATTTTTTGGCGTGCTCTTGTTTGCAGGGATTCATGATTTAATCATTGAAGATGCGTCCATCGAAGGATGGGAAATAGGTCAGCCACTATTTGATGCTTACTTGCAGGACGATGTTGCAGGCATTGGTGCCCTTGCGGGTGGCGCTATGTATTCCGAAATTTATGAAGTTGAAACGAGTGGAACGGTGAATATGCCGTATAGTTCCCATTGCAGGATCGTGGAGCCTGAAGAAGGATGCAAGGACGATTCTTTTCTTAGCGCAGGTGGCATTGTGGGAAATCTGAGATGGTCAAGCTTGCGGGGCAGTGATTCCAGTGTTCGTGTGAGCGGTGGTTCGATGACGGGTGGACTTGTGGGGAGTACGAAGAGTGCTCTTGTGGAACACAGTCACGCATCTGGCAAGATAGAGGGTGAACAAAATGTTGGCGGGATTATTGGGAACGCTAAAGCAAGCGATGTGAAGAATAGCTATGCCACAGGTGATGTGTCTGGCGTAGGGCTTGTGGGTGGACTTGTGGGCGTGGGGTGGCGTGGATCCTTGGGTTCAAGTTGGATTCGCGATTCTTACGCCACGGGCGATGTGACAGGGGCTGGAACCTTGGGTGGGGCTGTGGGGTTTTTATTCAACACCAGCTTCGATCATGTCCATGCGACAGGTGCTGTGGATTGGGATGACACGATCGCATTATTGGAGGATGTTGATTGGAATGCATGGACCGAAGATGGGATTAAGATCGCAGGCAAGCCTATCAATACGCTTGGTGGACTTCAGGCGGATTATTGGGGAGATTCCGATTCATCAGGCGCTATTCAATATGGGGCTCGGTCTGGTGCCTGCGGCGGACTTGTGGGGATTGCTTGGTCCATCAATACCAATACCAATGTTGATTCTCAGATCACAGATGTCAAAGCGAGCGGTGATGTTGCGTGTCCGGTACGTTCGGGTGGATTGGCGGGGGTAGTTCATCTTACAACGGAGAAATCGACGTCATGGCCTGTTGTGGTGCGAAGCTGGGCAGGCGGTGATGTTGACACGCAGCGCGATCAATTTTCGGCAGGTGGCCTTGTTGGTATCATCAGTATTAACGGTTATTATGTGGGGACTTATTCTTTTGTTTCTATAGAAGATTCTTACGCCACGGGTGATGTGACTGCGGGTGAAAAGACAGCGGATAGTGCCCCTCTGGCGGGCGCGGGTGGGTTGATCGGTTCGATATCTTGGGGCAATATCGATCAGTTACCCAACACGGCAGACGAAGCATATCACGGGGTGAGCGTCGAAATTCTACGTACCTATGCCATAGGCACTGTTACAGCCGATATGCCCAAAGGTGGTATTGTTGGAGTGGTTGATGCTGTTAGCAAGATCAAAGACAGCACTCCGTCTGAGAATGCAGTAATTCTCACCTGTGCCAATAATTTCTACAGCAGCCCTGACGGGCCTGGCGATGCATGTGAAACAGGAAGCACCAAAAAAACCAGCGATGAATTAAAAGCATCCGCAACCTTTGCGGATTGGACAATACAACCAGGTGGTTCTGTGACGCGAGACACCGTGTGGTGGAGTGACGGGCAATCACCACCCACGCTGCCGAATGCTGGCACTCCAGAATCTGTACCCTAAAAGTATTTATTTGATGTGTTGTAGGGGCGGTTCGTGAACGGCCCGTTCTTTGAAACGATTGAGCAGCGAAAAAAAGAGAGAGCAGGGCGCTTCGCGAAGCGCCCCTACATCATGGAAAATAATAAACGACGGCCATTCAACGATGAACATCCGCGTTTTTTAAGTCGTGGGATCCTTGTGCTGATCATCGTATGCACGGCCAGTGTATTACCTGCTTTTTCACGACAGACCTTTATGGCCGCGTTGGGTCTTCCGCATTTTGGACTTGGATACTTTTACGCGTACCGCGCAGGCAAACTGCGTCCGGCACGTTTTGTGCTGACCATGGGGCTTCTTTTTGGACTTCTGTTGTGGACAACACAATCGGGATTTCCGGCCGGATTATTGCGGGTGGTTACGTTGAGTTGGTTCATTATCCATTTTGCATGCGATGAACTTTTTTTGACGGGCCGAAAAATCACACAATTAGGACGACTTGCCTTTGGGAGTTTGTGGCTTGTGGTGACGGCATCGGCACTGCGCAATTGGTTATCTATTCTTCTTGGCTCTTCTCTGATGCTTGTTGGGTTTCTCATGGCGTTGGTGGCGACGTGGATGTGTACTCTCGATAAGAAAAAACACGTTCATTCGGGTGTTCTTGAATTCACTGTTCCTGCAATGTGTGTTGCATTGGTCGATTATTTATGGCGCCCCGATCTTTCGTGGACAGCGATGATTTTTATAGGCTTTCATTATTTGCACTGGTACGTGGCATACGATCACAAACTTCGCGAAAACAAATCCGCACTTCAATTTTTTCGGCGCGCGGTGGTGGTGGTCAATGTCATCTCAATGGTTGCACTTATGCTGTGGGGCCAAGGCGGCCGTTTGGGCCAGGGATTGGGATATTTGTTTTCGCCGGACGCTTTTTACATTTTGACGCTTGGGCATTTGTTTTACACCGTACGTGCCGAAGATTTTTCGTTGCTTAGGCGTGGTTTGAAAGAACCCATTTTGCAGCAGCGTTGGCGCTTGGGTTGGTGCACGATGGGTGCGGGGTGTGCTGCAGGTGCGCTAGGCGCTTTGGGATATGCAGGCCCATCGTTGTTGCCATTTTACATCGTCAGCATGGGGATCCTTGCGTGGGTTGCGCTATCTCAAGCGTCTGCGTGGAGGGTGTGCTTGTTTGCCGTGGGCTTTACGTTGGGCCAAATACCTGCGGCATTTCTTGGTGCTGTTTCGTGGGGTGAGGTGCTTTATATTCAAATCATTCTCGCCATGGGCATGTGTGCGGTGGTTCCTATGGTGTGCTGGGGACGCATGGTTCGCGCATACGGTGGTCAACCGCACGGTTTGATGGGTTGGATGATCGCATGTTTAGGTGCAATGGCTTGGGGTGCATTGTGGCAGTGGTTGCCTGAACTCTTGGGGTGGCCTGTGGCCATGTCCGCGCATTTTGTGGCGTTGCCTGATATTCTTGCGGCAGCGCGATGGATTGGCGTTGAAGGCTTGAGCGGTTTGATGGTGGCGGCATCGGTGATGTTTGCTTTCGCTCTTGGTACAAAAATTTCTTTACAATCAGTGATGCGTGGTGTTGTTGCTGCAACATCGGTGATTGTGTTCGCATGGATTTTGGGGTTTACGGCACGCAAAAGCGCAGCCCCGGCGATGTCTTCGTTGTCTGTGGGGATCCCTCAAATCAATGCATCGCCCACGTATTATGCTTCAAAGCCTAGCAACCAACCCATGCGCATTGCATTTCAAAGGCGTGTGCATGAATTACTTCGTGATCTTGAGCATGTTAATATGTTGGTGACACCGGAAGAATTTGATGGTGTGTACTATGCGCATTTGCCGAAGCAACTTGAACCATGGCGGCGCCGTGCTGTGGGCCTCAAACAAAATATCGTCTTGAGTGCACCGGTACAAACAGAAGAGGGTCGCCAAAACACAATGATGGTGTTGGACACCACAGGCGCTGTACGTGGCACCCATGCAAAGGTTAATTTGGCACCTTCGGGTGAAATCTATAAAGCCAAGGGCGCAGGATTCTCGCCTGTTGTTTTGACTCAAAATCGGAGTTTAGGACTTTTAATTTGTATCGAGGCGGGACTTCGCGAAGGTCCCGAAACGTTGGTACGCAAGGGTGCATCATTGTTGGTGACGAGCACCGATGACAGCTCGTTTGGTGGCCATGCTTTGACCTATTTGCATTTGGCGATGGCGCAATTGCGTGCCGCATCGGTAGGTCGACCGATGGTATGGGCGAGCAATGCGGGACCCAGTGGTGTGATCGATCGCTTTGGCCGTTTTGAAAAGGGTGCATCGCTTTCGAATGCTTCTGCGGCGCAGGTGAATGTTGCGCCGGCGTCTGATCAAACATTGTACATGACGATGGGTTCAAGAACTTTTATGCTTTGTGTGTTACTTATGTTGGTCTTTTCTTTTGTTCTTGGAGGGAGAACTGGAAGTTCTCCTTGTGCGAGTTTGATGCGAGGACAAGATGTCCTCGGTTCTCATTTGCAATATGTCGGCTTTTTCATGGGAATTGTTGTATTGCTTAGTATGGGTACATTGGTGCAATGGCGGCATCGTGGTGTGGATGCTGCGTTGATTGCATTTCGATCGCCCTTTCCACCTGTGCCCATGGCAGTGTTTGATCAACCGACCGTGGATGGTCATTTGAGTCCCAGCGATCACCGATTGGCTGCGAGTATGTCGCTGTTTCTTGAGGACGTGGGCATTCATCGTTCGTGGAAAGAACTTGCCGAAGCATTGCATGGTGTTAAATCGCCGCAGGATGCAATTTCCTATTTGGTCAACGCATTTGGGATCCGAACAACGTCCATGTCTATTAATGCATTTTCCCATCGTGAAATGCGCGGTTTATTACGAAAAAATGATAATACGTGGATGTCTATTCGATCAAAGCGCGATGATGTGATTGAAGTGTTTGATCCAGCCAATGGAAGTATGCAGAAATACACGCTTGCTGAGATGGAAAGAGAATTTCCAGGAACATCGGTGATTTCTTTGGCGCCGGTTGTGGTAGCTCGTTAAGGTGCGTGTGAAGGAACCGCTACGCACCGTAGATTGCTATGGTTTGGAATGTATATCTCACAAAGTGCGCGCACGAAATCGGGATGTGTGGGACCCACACCGCTCGCGTTGTGAAATGAAGATCGGCTATGCATGGGAATTGCAATGCCATCTTCCACAGTAATTCGAAATGAATGATCTTTAAATGTGATTTGATTGTCCTTAATGAATAGGTGCCGGGTATTCACCGTTACTTTTTTGGCATACTTTTTGCTCGGTGTGATCGCAATTCAATTTCGATATCTTTTATCTCAAATCGTTGTCGTGGAATAGGAATAGGTGCCGAATAGGTGCCGGGTATTCACCG
>SXGR01279689.1_pt1 | contig 65868 bp, 58 predicted proteins | sample 3174711 | NCBI WGS metagenome assembly SXGR01 (sample SAMN11356860, study PRJNA531348) | freshwater metagenome | isolation source: freshwater sample F1-60 | place: China: Fuxian Lake, Yuxi | collected 2017-12-25 | reverse complement strand
TCCGTGGCGGCCGCGCCCACCGTACGTGTCGACGATGATTTTGCGGCCAGTCAAGCCGGCATCGCCGTGCGGGCCGCCAATCTCAAATCGGCCGGTGGGATTGATATGGACCTTCATCCGCCGCGGGCGCAGTTCCTTCGGAATCGTCGCCTCGATGATCTCGCGCACGACCGCCTGCCGGATGCGGGCGTTGCTGACATCGGGGCTGTGCTGCGTCGAAATCACCACCGTGTCGACGAGGACTGGCTTGTCGTTCTCATACAGCACAGTGACCTGTGACTTGCCGTCCGGGCGGAGCCACTTGAGCGTCTGATCTTTACGCCGGGCGGCCAGCGCCATCGTCAGTTTGTGGGCGAGCATAATGGGGAGCGGCATCAACTCTTCGGTCTCGTCGCAGGCGTATCCGAACACCATGCCTTGATCGCCAGCCCCACCCGTATTGACGCCCAACGCAATGTGCGCCGACTGTTTGTCGATCGTGGACATGACCGCGCACGAATCAGCGTCGAAGCCGTATCCCGACTCGGTGTACCCGATCTTCGCGATTGTGTCGCGGACGAGCTTCGGAAGGTGCACGTACGACGTGGTCGTGATCTCGCCGAAGATGGTCGCCAATCCGGTCGTGACCATCGTCTCGCATGCCACGCGCGACTTGGGATCGTCAGCAATGAGGGCGTCGAGGACTGCGTCCGAAATCTGGTCTGCGACCTTGTCAGGGTGTCCTTCGGTTACAGACTCTGACGTAAAGAGGTGCGGATGCTTCACGGGGCGATGTGCGTAAGGTGAGAGAAACGGCGGAACCGAGCGCCCGACGTCATTTGATCGATCGTGCGGCCAGTGGAGAATACCGGGTGCGTCACGCGTGGAGCAACTCGCTGTCCACCTCGGCGACAAGCCGTTCGCGCAGGATCTGCTCGGCCTCCGCGGCCGTTGGCGCGAGAAGGGCCGCATCGGCCGCCTCGGTGGCCACCGCGGTGCGCAGTCCACGGACGAGCAGTTTCACGCGGGGGATGGCGATGGGGCTGACGCTCAACTGACGAATACCGAGCCCAATGAGCGCGAAGGCCATCAACGGATCCGACGCCATCTCGCCACAGACGCCGATCGATATGCCGCGCGCGTCGGCCACCTCGCACGACATGCGAATCAAACGGAGTACTGCGGGGTGCAGCGGCGTGAATCGTGACGCAAGGCTCGCATTACTCCGATCGACGGCGAGCGTGTATTGCACGAGGTCGTTGGTACCGATGGAGAAAAACTGGACATCGCCCGCGAGCGACCCGGCCAATACGGCGGCCGCCGGCGTCTCAATCATGACACCCACTGGCACGTCCGCCGGATGCGCGACCCCGCGTGCCTTGAGTTCCGCCGACGCCTCGGCGATGAGGGCGCGCGCTTGGCGCACCTCGTCGACCGTCACGATCAGCGGCAGATTGATGCGCACGTCGCCCAGCATGGCCGCCCGCAGCAGAGCGCGCAGTTGCGTCTTGAAGATCTCTGGCTGGTCGAGGCACATCCGGATGGCGCGCCAGCCGAGGAAGGGATTGGCCTCGTGAGGCCAGCCGCCAACCGGGAGTTTGTCGCCACCGACATCAAAGGTGCGGATAATCACCGGCCGCGTGCCGAAGGCGCGAATGACGCCGGCATAGGCCTCGTACTGTTCATCCTCATCGGGCATGGCCGCCCGACCGACGACCAGGAACTCGGTGCGCATCAGCCCGACCCCTTCGGCGCCGTTCGCGACCGCCAGTTCGGCTTCATCAGGGAGATCCACGTTCGCAAACAGCGTGACGCGCTGTCCGTCTCGCGTGATGGCGTCTTCGCCACTCAGCCGCGCCAGTGTTTCGCCTTCCTTCTCTTCGCGACGCTGGCGCGTGGCCGCATCAGCGAGCTCGGTGGCCGAAGGACGCGTCGTGAGCGTGCCCGTCGTCCCGTCGAGAATGACCTGTTCACCGCTGCGCAGCTTCGACGTGGCATCGAGGAGGCCTACCACGGCAGGGAGTCCGAGCGAACGGGCGAGGATCGCGACATGCGACGTGCGCGTACCGGCATCGGTCGCGATGGCTGCGATGGCCTCGCGATCGAGCTGCAGGGTCAGGCTCGGCGTCAGGTCCGACGTGACGAGAATCGCGTTTGTGCCCTTGGGCAGGTCGACCGGGTCGTGGTCCGGCAGGTCGAGCAGGATCGTGAGCACGCGAATGTGCACGTCCAGCAAGTCACTGACACGCTCGCGCAACATCGCGTGTGGCGAACGAGCGAAGTGGTCGCGCCACTCGAGCATCACCACGTCGAACGCGCGCTCGGCGCTGAACTGCTGACGGATGGTGCGCTCGACACGCTCTTGAAGTTCCACATCCTGGATGATCGAGATCTGGACCTCGAAGATCGCGGCGTCGGCTTCGCCGGCGGTGCGCACCGCGCGTTCGCTAATGGTCCGCAGTCGCTCGATCGCGCGCGCGAACCCAATGCGCAGCCGCTCGATCTCAGCCTCGACATCGTCGAGCCCGATCACCGTCGCCGGGACGGCGGGCACTTCCCAGCGCAGCAGGTGCACCGGCCCAACGACGATGCCAGGTGATGCGGGGATGCCCTTCAAGACGGTGATCGGCATGGTCAGGCCTCCCCGAATTTGGCGGCGAAAAGTTCAGCGATCGCTGCGACGAGCGGCTCGGCGTCTTCGCCGGCGGCGCGCACCAGCACGGTAGAACCACAGGGGGCCGCGAGCATCATGACGCCCATAATGCTCTTGCCGTTGACGTCGAGCCCATCATGCGAAAGCACCAGGGCCGACTTGAACTTGGCGGCCGTCTTCACGATTTCGGCCGACGGACGCGCGTGAATCCCCGACTGATTGACGACAGCCACCAACCGTTCGGCGATCATCGGACCACCACGGCGATCGCCGCGGCGACCGCGAGCAGTCCGATCGCCGCGCGCCATCCGGCGACCCGACCGTGCAGCAGTGCCAGCAGCAGCGCGCCCAGTGCACCGATTCCACCGATGATGAGCACGCCGGTTGGCGTGACCCCGGCGGCGGTACCAATAGCGAGCGGAAAGCCGAGGCCCGCAGCGAAGGCCGCGGCTCGACTCAGTTGCGCGGGACCCGTTCGAAAGATCGGTGCGCCGAGCGCATGCGCCACCGCGAGTCCGTCACGCCAACCGGCGTGGAGCCCCCAGATGCGCAGCGCGAGGTGCCCTGCGTTGTACAACGCAAGGAACCCGATGACGACCCGTGGCGCGCCGAGACCGAGACCGAATGCGACGAGCGCGATGAGCGAGCAAAGCGGTAACCACGCCGCCCAGACCAACCGGTCGCCGACACTGCCAAGCGGACCACAGCTCGCCGTGCGGAAGCGTTCGATGCGATCGGGGGCCTCGAGCGAGAGTTCGGCGCGCGCCAGCGCACCCACGGCGATTCCAGCGAAATACGGATGGCAGTTGAAGTAGCGGCTCTCGCGGGCCATCGCTTCGCAATACGCGGCGCCCGTTGCGCCCCCTGGAAGCAGGCGCAGCGCCGGCTCCATCGCGAAGGCGATCCCGTTCCCGATCATCGTCTCGTAATTGTACGAGCCTTGCAGCGTGAACAGGCGCGCAAGGATCGCTATCCTGGTGCCGAGTGGCAGCGTGGGGGAAGTCATCGGGCAAACACCAACCCGAGCCCCAGGGCCGCCCCTGCGGCGAAACACCACGACGCGCGCGGCGCGGATCGCGCAGATCGTGCGATGGTCGCGCCACCGACGGCGACGGCGAGCACGATCGGCCAGGCGACCGACGGTCCGTAGCCCACCTGCCAAGCGTAGAGCAGCCGTTGCGTGACGCCAAGTGAGACCACGAGCGCTACGGCGGTGACGATCACGCCGCGCCCGAAATCGGAGACGATACCGGAAAGGTGCAGGCGCGCCACGGCATGCCCGGAGCCAGCGTCGAGCGGCTCGCGGAGGCGTAACGCCAACTGCGCGATCACCCGTCGGTGCCAGACCATCGACGAAGAACCCAAGGCCGCGGTGGCGAGCCCGGCAAGCGTGGCGACAACGAGTGACCCGGCAGCGTCCGCACCGCCAACCAGATAAGTGGCGCCTGCGACAACCCCAGCCGACCCCCACTCCGGGTAACGGCTTGCACCGAACGGCAGGGTTTCGATGGCGAACAGTTCCAACACCGCGCCAACGACGATGCCATCCTCAGGACGGCCGAGCAGCGCGCCCGCGATTGTGGCGGATACGATCGGTCGCGATATCATGGCCTGCAACAGGCTGACGGTGTCGAGCGAGCAGAGCGCTCCCGCAAGCACGAGCGTCAGGAAACCCGCGAGCTCGATCATGCGCCGCGTTCGCGCAGCAAGTCGTCGAGCGGCATCGGGCTGGACGCGGGCAGGTCCTGTGCGGCAATACGCACGCCGCGGGCGGCTATCGCTCCGAGTCCCGCCGCTTCGTCGTCTGACAGGTAGACGTACGACAGGCAGGCGGCGCGGCCCGGGCGGTGGTGGAGGCCGCCGATCGTGACATCCCGTATCGCCGGCGCAGCGGCGGTCAACCGGCCCATCGTCGCGACGTCGGCGGTCAGCAACATGCCAGCATCGGTGCGCGCGGTGAACTCCGGCATGCGCGCCACGACCGAGTCGACTGTCTCGACCAACAACTCCATCTCCGGTGGTGTGCCCATCCGGTAGAGCTCGCGCTCCCAGTCGTTCGAGGCGACGCCATCGTCTACGAGCACGATAAACCTGAGCTGGAGCGGCTGACCCCATCCCACGACAACCTGTCCATGCACGAGGCGGTCATCGATGCGGAAATGCTCAAGCGGCACCGTGGCCTCCGGATGCGGGCACGACAGTGATGGACTCCCGTCCCCGCACGGCCGCACGCTGCAAGTCGGGTGCGGAGACACCGTCACCCAGAGCGAAATCGAGCAGCGTGGCCACCGTGACTCCCGTGACGATGGCGATCGACGGATCGAGGCGGGCTAGCCGACGGGCAGCCATCGTGCAGCTGCCAGCCGGCAAGTCGGTGAAGATGACGCGCGCACCGTGCGCGTCGAGGGCGCCGCGAATCGCCTGCTCGACACCGCCAAGGTCGAGCCCCTCATTGCTCACCGCGATGAACACCTCCGGCCGCCCGGCAATCTTACCGACGGCCGATACGATCCCGGAGGCAAAGCCGGCATGGCCAGCAACAACAGCGCGGGGCCCGGATGCGTCAGCCATTCTACTCGTCGTCGTCCTGGAGGTAGCGGCCGACATTCGGCGTCGTTGCCTTGATGCGTGACTTGAGGCGTTCGTTGAACGCTTCCGCGACGTTCACGCCGCTGTACTTCAATAGGTGATTGAGCGCGATCACTTCGGCGATCACGGTGATGTTCTTGCCGGGGTTGAGCGGCACCGTGACCACCGGCAGCGCCACGTCGAGAATCTTCGTGGACTGGCCGTCGAGGCCAGTACGATCCACCTCGTTGAGCGCGTCCCACTGTTCGAGGTTCACCACCACTTCGATGCGCTTCTGCTGCCGGACAGCGCGGATACCAAAGATCTTGGAGACGTCAATGATGCCGACACCGCGGATTTCCATATGGTGATGCGCGTGGTCGTGCGCGCGCCCGATCACGACGTCGGTACCCTGCCGGCGGACGATCACGAGATCATCGGCCACAAGTCGGTGTCCCCGTTCGACGAGATCGAGCACGCACTCGGACTTGCCGATACCGCTCGATCCCGTGAACAGAAGGCCGACGCCAAACACATCGGCCAGCGAACCGTGCAGCGTGGCTGACGGCGCGAATGCCGACTCAAGGAAGGGCCCGATGTGACGGTAAAACTCTTGCGTCTTGAGTTTCGAACGGAGGATCGCGAGCCCGACCGCCTTGGCCTCGTCTTCCATGCCCTTCGGAAGCGCCTGCCCCTTGGTGATCATCACACACGGAATCGGATACGAGAAGAACTGCTTGATGTTTCGTGTGCGCTCCTCATCGCTCAGCGAGTTGAGGTAGCTGACCTCGGTTTCGCCGAGGACCTGAATCCGAGCGGCTACATATCGGCCAACGTAGCCGGCCAGCACGAGTCCCGGCCCTGAGGCATCGACGGAGGTGATCTCGCGCTCGAGACCCGCCGGACTGCCGAGCAGTTCGAGCTTAAGCGCTTCCTTCATGCGTTCGTAGAGCTGAGCGACCAGAAGCTTTGGCATCGTCCGCGTCGGAGAAAAAGTGGAGGCGCTACCGAGCAACAGTCCGGAGGTGTGCTTCGGTTTCGGTCGCGGCGTTGTCCCAGGTGAACGACTGCGAAAATTCCCTCGCGCGCAGGCCCATCGATTCGACCAGTTCCCGCGACCCAGCAAGCCGGCCCATCGCCGCCGCCAACGCATCGACGTCCCCATGCGGCGCGAGGAAGCCCGTCTGCCCATCGAGCACGGACTCGCGGATGCCAGGCGAGTTGGACGCCACGACCGGCGTGGCGCAGGCCGCCGCTTCGACGTTCGTCAGGCCCCAACCCTCCTTGGGTGACGCCAGCGCGACCGCCCAGGAACGGCGCAGCAGCGCGAGTTTCTCCAATTCGCTCACGAAGCCAAGAAACCGCACGCGACCTGTGAGGTCAAGCGTGTGCACGAGTGCCTCGAGTGCGGGGCGATAGTCCCCGGCCCCGGCGATCTCAAGCACGGCTGTCGGGTGCGCCAGTTGTGCGAAGGCGTGCATCACAATGTCCACGCCCTTGTAGCGCTTGAGACGTCCGACGTAGGCGAATGTCGGGACCAGCGCGCGGGAACCGGCCGCCGGCGTGAACGCCTCGGCGCTGACCCCGGGATAGATCACCCGCACATGGTCTCGCGGGATGCCACGGTCCACGAGGTCGGCGGCGGTGCTTTCCGAGATGGCTTCGAATGCCACCTCACTATACGCATACGGCAGCGGCCGTTCGCTCAACCAGACTGCGGCGGCGAGCGGCCAAGGCAACTCCTGAAACACCGTCGCGCCAAAGAGGTGGGGCACGCAGGCCACGATCGGCGTTCCACTGCCCCAGAGCGGCGTATACAGTGGCGCCTTATTAATATCCTCGACGATGACGTCGAACGCCTGCCCCGCTAAGTGGCGGCGCCAATGCGCGAAGACCTTGAGCGCGAAGCTCTGTCTGGTGCCGACGCGCTGCACGTCCATCCCTCCGAGCGTCACGCGGGGCGCACAGCCGGGCCAGCCGCCACAGAGCAAGGTCACCTCGTGACCACGCGCCGCGAGGCGTTCAAAGATTTCATGCAGGTGCAACTCCGCGCCGCCAGCCAGCGGATTCTCCCGATCCTGCCAGTTGGTGACGAGAATCTTCACGCGATGGCGCCCACGCGGCGCGCATGCGCGTCGAGTACGCCGTTCACGAAGCTCGCCGCTCGCGCCGTGCCGTACCGCTCCGCCATCCGGACATACTCCTGAATCACGACCTTTGGCGGCGTCAGTCCCTGGGCGAACTCGGCGATGCCAAGCCGCAGCACGCAGCGCTCGATTGCGCCCAGCCGCTCCACGCGCCAGTTCGTGGTGACCTCAGCGAGATCAGCATCGAGTTGTGTCCGGCTGGCCACGATCCACCGAATGAGTTTTTCGGCGAACTCGAGTTCTCCCGGCTGCACCTGCAGGTCCTCCCACAGGGTCACCGCGATGCGCAGGAGGTCTGGCTCCCCGCGCACGTCCCATGCGTAGAGTGCCTGCAACGCGCGTGCGCGCCCTCGCGTTTCAACTCGTGCAGGCATCGCCCGAATCTTCTGGTTGGTCCGTCGCGGCGTCGAGCCGCGAAAAGAGGTCCACCATCTCGAGGGCCGCCAGTGCGGCATCCCAACCCTTGTTGCCGTGTGCCCCACCTGCGCGGGCCTCGGCCTGCGCATCGGTGTCCGTCGTGAGCAGGCCAAATCCGATCGGCGTGACAAACTCATGCTGGAGGTTGGCCAAGCCGCGCGCCGCCGCGCCTGCGACGTAATCGAAATGCAGTGTTTCGCCGCGGATCACGGCACCAACCACCACGAGCGCGTCGTACCGCTCCGTGGCGAGCATCCGTTCGGCGGCGGCTGGAAGCTCCCAAGCTCCCGGCACCCAGACGACGTCCACATCCTCAAAGCGCACGCCGTGCCGGACGAGGCACTCGACAGCGCCCTCAAGCAGCTTGATCGTCACTTCTTCGTTAAAGCGACTCGCGACCACGCCGACTCGGCGCCCTCTGCCGAAGACGGTTCCCCGGAACTCAGCCATCAGAGTGCCCCGAGGTGGCCGAGTTTGCGCCGCTTCGTCTCGATATAGTCGGCACTCTCGTGCGAATCGGGCGCGATGAGCGGCACGCGATCGTGCACGAGAAGTCCGTAGCCTTCGAGTCCCACCAGTTTTTTCGGATTGTTCGTCAGGGGGCGGATTCCAGTGAGGCCGACGTCGAGGAGGATCTGCGCGCCGATGCCGTAGTTCCGGAGATCAGGAGCAAAGCCCAGCTTTTCGTTGGCCTCCACGGTGTCGGCGCCAGCGTCCTGCAGTTGGTATGCCTTGAGTTTGTTGAGCAGTCCGATCCCGCGACCTTCCTGGTCGAGGTAGACGATTACGCCGCGGCCTTCCTTCGCGATGCGCTCCATCGCGGAGTGCAGCTGCCAGCCGCAGTCGCAGCGCGCTGAGTGAAAGACGTCGCCCGTCAGGCACTTGGAGTGCATGCGTGCGAGGACGTCGCTCTTGCCGACAACGTCGCCGAAGACTAGCGCCACATGTTCGTGGTCGTCCACGTCGTTGCGGTAGCCAATGATGCGAAACTCGCCGTACTCGGTCGGGAGCCGCGCCTCGGCGACGCGATGCACGAGCCGTTCCGTACGCAGTCGGTACGCGACAAGCTGGGCGACCGTGATGAACGTCAGCCCGTGTTGCTGCGCGAACGCTTCGAGTTGCGGGCGCTTGGCCGTTGCCCCGTCGTCGTTGAGAATTTCGCAAATCACGCCGGCCGGCTGCAGGCCCGCCAAGCGCATGAGATCGACCGCCGCCTCCGTGTGTCCAACACGTTGCAGCACTCCGCCCTCTCGGGCGCGCAGCGGATGCACATGCCCCGGGCGGCGAAGATCCGTGGGCACCGCCTGCGGATCGGCCGCTGCACGAATCGTCGCGGCCTGGTCGGACGCGCTGATGCCGGTCGTCACGCCGAAGCGGGCCGCGGCGTCGACCGTGACGGTGTACGCGGTGCGCATGGCGTCGGTGTTCTCGGCGCCCATCATCGGGAGGTCGAGCTGCTGGATCTTTTCGGGCGAGAGCGCCAGACAGATCATGCCCTTGGCGCCCATCAAGAAGTTGACCTTCTCGGCGGTGATGAACTCGGCCGCCGCAATCAGGTCGCCCTCATTCTCGCGGTCTTCGTCGTCGGCTACGACGACGAACTTGCCCGCCTTCAGTTCCTCGATCACCTGCTCAATCGTTCCGAATTTCATACAGTCACCGGCCTGCGCGCCAAGTCGACCACGCGGCGCGCCGGGCCGTTCCTTGTCAGAGTGGGTCCTGCATCGAGTCTATCGACGATAGCGAACCAGTCGCCAGCCGCTGGACATACTTCGCGATCAGATCGACTTCCACCTGCACACGGCTCCCCACGACGAGTTCACGCAGCGTCGTGTGCCGGAGCGTGTATTCCACGAGCGAGAGCTGCACGACGGCCGGATCGCGGAGCGCATTCACGGTGAGACTCACGCCGTCGATCGTGATCGATCCATGCGGCACGATGAACGGCGCCAACGCAGCGGGTAATGCCAGCGTGACAAGCCAGGCGTCACCGGACTGCTCCACTTCGGTCACCTCGGCGACCGTGTCTACGTGACCGAGCACGTAGTGGCCACCGAGCCGGTCTGATGCGCGTAGCGCCCGCTCGAGATTGAGCCGGCGCGCCGCTTGCCAGTCGGCCATCGCGGTGCGCTGGAGCGTCGTGGTCACCGCCGCGGCGGTGAACCAGCCAGCCCCGCATTCGCGCACCGTGAGGCAGGCCCCATTGACGGCAATTGACTCACCCGGCGCGAGATCGTTCCAACAGCACCGCACGCGGAACTCACGGCCCGCCGCTGTCGCAGTGACCCGGTCAATAGTTCCGACGTCGGTTACAAGGCCAGTGAACATCGCGTGAAGGTCAGGTACGTGGCGCAGTCGGGTCGTAGATGGTCATGACGTCAGGGCCAAATCGGCGCTTTGCGACTACGCGGAACCTCTCAAGCAACGATGCGTTGTCGAACGCGGCGATCGCCCCGGCGCCAAGGCCTCTGGGTGCCCGAAAGATAACCACCCGGTCCACGAGGCGGGCCCGGAGAAACGCCGCCGCGAGGATCGGCCCGCCCTCCACGAACAGGGACCGAACGTCGCGTTGGGAAAGCAGTTGCAGCGCCCGCTTGATCGACCGGGCTCGGATGACCTCGACGCCCGTCCTGAAGAGCGCCAGTTCGCGCGCGGCGGCCGGCTTTGCCGCGATCACGACCGTCGGTACCAACTCGGCGGTCGCAGCGAGGTGGGATTTGAGTGGCAGCCGGCCTCGACGGTCGAAGACTACGCGAACGGGCGGGACGCGCGGTGGCTTTCCCAGACGAACCGTGAGTGTTGGGTCGTCGGCGATGGCGGTGCCGATTCCGACCGCGATCGCGTCCGATTGCGCACGCAGCCGGTGCACTGCTCCGTCCGCCGCGAGGCTCGTGATTTTCGCTTGCTTCCGTCCCTTCGCGCCGACCGCACCGTCCGCTGACAGGGCGAGCTTGAGCGTGACCCATGGCCTGTCCGGATTGCTGAACCCAAAGAAGAAGGGCGCGTTGAGCTCGCGCGCGGCCTGCTCCTCCAATCCAATCACGACCGCGATTCCTGCGCGCCGCAGCTGTCGGGCTCCACCACCAGAAACCGTGCCTGGGTCGCGCGTGGCGCAGACAACGCGTGCCACGCCGGCTGCGATCAAGGCGTCGGTGCATGGCGGAGTCTTCCCCCAATGAACGCAGGGTTCGAGCGTGACGAACACCGTCGCGCCGCGCGCCTGCTTCCCGGCCTTGGCAAGCGCCATCACCTCGGCGTGCGACCCACCGAACCGTGCGTGCCATCCCTCGCCGACGATCCGTCCGCCGCGAACGATGACGGCGCCAACCATTGGGTTTGGCGCCGTCTGACCCCAGCCGCGGCGGGCCAGGGTAAGCGCGCGCTGCATCCATGCGCGCTCACGCTCCACTCCTGCCTGGCGGCGGGAGCTCACCGAACTAGAACGCGATACGGAGCCCACCGGAGAGGTAGGTGCGGGGGCCATCCGCCGGTTTGTCGAACCGGTTGGTCAGGGTACCCATCGATCCGCCCGACACTTGCCCGGCCTCGGCGACCAGCTTGAAAACCAAGAGGTTGATCGTCGCGCCGACGAACAGGCTGGTGCGGGTCATGCTCATCGAGGCGTTCCCGCTGGCACTCTGCCCGCTGACGGTCGCGGCGATGTTGGCAGACGACGAGTAGGTGTCCTGGCCGATACCGGCCTGCACACCGAAGATCAGCAGGTTCTTAGCGGCCACGAGGCGAATCGCCGTCGTCTTCACAGAGAAGTCGTTGAGCGCCAATGTCCCGCCCACTGACCCAGCGCTGCCAGACGAACTACCGACCAACGATACCGTGGGCAGGTCGCGCTGGAGGTAGCTCACGTAGAGGCCCGGCGTCACGATGGTTTCGTCGAGCAGGCCGACGCGAACACCGGAGCCAAGCTTCAGGTTGCCGTCCTTGGCCTTGATTGAGAAATCGCCGCCCTCACCCGCAACGTCCGGGAGGTACAGCGCACTGATGATGAGGTCGACCGCGCCAATGTGCGTGGCACCGAGATTCAACCCTTTGTACAGGCCGAGCGCGGCGTCAACGCCAGCTCCAGGCACCGGCCGAAAGTCCACCGCGTAAAGTTGCGGCGTGTCGTTGAGATTGAAGCCTTTGTCAGCGACATTCGGAATGCCGCCATTGATGACGGCTGTGCCGCGGATGCTGACCGCGAACCGACCGAACCCGCCGAGCGCACCGCTCTGACCGAGCGTGCTGCTACCGCCCGCGATGGCCGTGGCCAGCTGCGGGGTCATGTAGTTGACGAGATCGACAGAGGCCTTGCAGGCCTGACGTACCTGGATCGGCGCCGACGAACACTGCGCCGCGGCAGTGCCGGCGACCGTGACCGAGAGACCCATGATCGTGAACAGCGATGATTTCATTGCGAAGCTCCTCGGTTGAGGATCACGCGACCCGAGCCCGCGACGAGCGTGCCAACCTTCCACGCCGGTATACCACGGCTGAGAGCACTCGCGCACACCGCCTCAGCACCTGCTTCGTCGGTGACGACGATCAACCCTATGCCCATGTTGAAGGCGCGGAACATCTCGGCGTCCGAGACACCACCTGCCTTCTGCAAGACGCTGAAGACGTTTGGAACGTCCCACGAGCGCGTATCCACGTGGGCATCAAGTGTCGGTGGAAGCGCCCGATCGAGGTTACCCAGAATGCCGCCGCCCGTGATATGGGCCATGGCGTGCACCTGTGGCAACACCGGCTTCATCACCGCCAGGTAGGAGCGATGGATGGCGAGGAGGACGTCGGCCACCGACTTGCCGTCGGCGCCGGGGAACGCATCGTGCGGGCCGATCTTGAGCCGGTCCTGAACGATTTTGCGGGCGAGCGAATAGCCATTGGTATGGAGGCCCGAACTCGCGAGCGCAACGAGCGTGTCGCCTTCGCAGGCACCGTCGCGCGAAATCACACTGGCCTCTTCGACTGCTCCCACGATGAATCCGGCGAGGTCGTAATCCGGCGGCGTATACAGGCCGGGCCTCTCGGCGGTCTCGCCGCCGACGAGCGCGCAGCCATTCTCGCGGCAGCCTTCCGCGACGCCGCGCACAATCGCCTCGACGGTCTCGGGCACGAGCTTACCGAACGCGACGTAGTCTAGGAAGAACAACGGCACGGCCCCCTGCACCAGAATGTCGTTGACGCAGTGATTCACGAGATCGTGACCAACGGTGTCGTGGCGCCCGGCTTCGATCGCGACCTTGACCTTGGTACCGACGCCGTCCGCGCTCGACACGAGCAGCGGTTCCTTGAGTTCTTTCGGCACGCGGAACATGCCGCCGAAACCGCCGAACGCGCCGCGTGTACCAGCCGTGAAGGTGCTCTCGACGAGCGCCTTGATGCGGTGCTTACTGTCATCGGCGGCGTCGATATCAACGCCTGCCGAGCTGTAGCTGAGTGGAGGCCACTTGGTCACGCGTTCACACCAGTGCGTCGACTGAGACCAGCCGGTGAAACTCGGCAACGCGCCGCGCAATGTCATCCGAGCCGATCTCAAGCAGTCGGGTGATCGAAAAGCCCTCGACCACGAACGAACCCATCACCGAGCCGTACACGACGGCGCGGCGCAGATTCGCTTCGCTCAGGTCGTCGGTCTTCGCGAGGTAGCCCATGAACCCTCCAGCGAAAGAATCGCCCGCCCCGGTCGGATCGAAGACCGAATCGAGCGGGTAGGCAGGGGCAAAGAAGACACGGTCCGCATGGAACATGAACGCACCGTGCTCACCCTTCTTGATGACGACGGTCTTCGGACCGCGGGCCATGATCCAGCGGGCCGCGCGCACGAGGTTGGCTTCCTCCGTGAGCTGGCGCGCCTCCGCGTCGTTGAGCGTGATGAGGTCAACCTTGCCGAGCAGTTGGATCAGATCGTCGCGGCGGCTCTCGATCCAGAAGTTCATCGTATCACAGGCGACGAGCTTGGGCTTGTCGACCTGACTCAACACTTCGATCTGCAGGCGCGGATCGATGTTGCCGAGAAAAACGTACTTTGCCCGTTTGAACTGCGCGGGGATCTTCGGCCTGAAATGTGAGAACACGCCGAGACGGGTTTCGAGCGTCTCGGCAGAGTTGAGGTCATGGCGGTAGCGTCCGCGCCAGCGGAACGACTCCCCATCGGCCTGCTCAAGCCCCGAGAGATCCACGCCGCGCGCTTCTAGGACGCGGAGTTTGTCCATCGGGTAGTCGTTGCCAACCACTCCGACGAGTTGCACCGGCGTGTGCTGTGACGCGCTCGCTGCAAAATACGTCGCTGAGCCACCGAGGGCGTCGTCCGCACGACCGAGCGGCGTTTCGACGGAATCGAGAGCGACGGAGCCGACAACGAGGACTGTCATGAGGCGCGGTGGGCGGGCGACGGGAAAGGAGCGAGCTGGTGAAAGGCGATCGGCGGAATCACATCCGCTCCGGCGCCGAGATGCCGAGCACGGCGAGCGCATTCGCGACGACGATACGACTCGCCTTGGCGAGTGCCAACCTCGCGTGCATCACGTCGGCGTCCTCGACCAATACGTGGTGTTTGTGGTACCAGAGGTGAATCAGGCGGGCGGTTTCGTGCAGCCAGTTTGCCACGCGATGTGGCTCGAGTGCATCGGTCGCGCCGGCCACGAGCGACGGCCAGTCGAGCAACGCCTTCACGAGTTCGCGTTCTTCCAGCTCGGCGAGGCGGTCCCACGCGACTCCGGCACCAGTAATGGTGGCCATGCCGATGTTGCCGACGCGGAAAATGCTCGAAAGCCGAGCATGGGCCATCTGGATGTAGTACACCGGATTCTCTTCCGACTGCGAGCGCGCCAGGTCCACGTCGAACACGAGCTGACTCTCGCCCTTTCGCATCAGGAAGAAATAGCGCACCGCATCGCGACCGACTTCGTCCACGAGGTCGCGGACGGTGACGTAACTGCCAGCGCGCTTGGAGATTTTCACCTCTTCGCCGCTCTTCATTACCGTGACCATCTGGTGCAGCACGTACTCAGGATACCCCTTAGGGATGCCCATCTCGAGTGCTTGCAGCCCAGCGCGCACGCGCGTCACGGTGCTGTGATGGTCCGCGCCCTGCACGTCGATAGCGCGCGCGAACCCGCGCTGCCACTTGGTGACGTGGTAGGCCACATCGGGGACGAAGTACGTCGGCTCCCCGCCCTTCTCCGGACTGCGGCGCATCACGCGGTCCTTATCGTCACCGAAATCGGTGGTGCGCAGCCAGAGCGCGCCGTCCTGCTCGAAGGCATGACCGGCTTTGACGAGCTCCCGCATCGTCTCCTCGACCCGCCCCTCAGTGTACAGCGACGACTCGAGGTAGTAAACGTCAAACTTGACGCCAAACGCCTTGAGATCGGCATCCTGCTCTGCACGGAGCGCCGCGACGGCAAACTGCCGCACATCGTCGCGCAATCGGGCATCGCCAGACCACGCGGTGCTCACCGATTCGCGCGCCGCTTCGATCGTTATCGTGCGCTTCTGCGCGCATGCCGCGACGAACGCGGCGGCGACGTCTTTCACATACTCGCCGTGGTACAGATCTTCAGCGAGCGGGGCGTCCATCATGCGGCCGTAGACGCTGTCGCAAAGGCGTGCAATCTGACCGCCACCGTCGTTGTAGTAGAACTCGCGGGTCACGGCCCATCCAGCCTGCGCGAGCAGCGACGCAATCGCATCGCCGAGCGCGGCCTGCCGACCATGTCCCACGTGGAGCGGACCGGTGGGATTCGCGGACACGAACTCGACGTTGACTGGCTTGCCCTCGCCGCTATTGCTCCGTCCGAACGCTTCACCCTGGTCCAGCACACCTTGCAGCCCGGACGCGAGATGCGCGGTGTCAAGGTGAAAGTTGATAAACCCCGCCGCGGCAATGGATGACTCCGCAACGCCGGCTGCCGCCGGATTCATCTCGGCGAGCAGCGCCCTGGCCAACTCCTGCGGCTTCCTGCCGAGCTGTTTCGCGAGCGCCATCGCGGCATTGGTCGCCCAGTCGCCGTGCGCGCGGTCACGCGGGCGGGCGAGCGAGGGCGCAAAACTCTCGGGCGCACCAATGGCGTGGGCGGCCCGCGTTACCTCAGCACGGAGTTTGTCCTCGGCGCTCACGAGTCGGACTTGCCAGTGGAGGGCGGCAGCGCGGGCGCCTTCGCTTCGGCCGGCTTGGCCGCTGCTTTCGGTGAAGCGGCATCCGCTCCGGCGGCCGACTTCGATCCGTCGCTCTTCGATCCGTCGCTCTTCGATCCGTCGCTCTTCGATCCGTCGCTTTTCGTACCGTCGCTCTTCGATCCGTCGCTCTTTGATCCGTCGCTCTTTGATCCGTCACTTTTCGTGACATCACTCCCGAGAGCGCTGGACGCCGCTGTTGCGTCCCGCTGGTCCTTCTTGCCGTCCTTGCCGTAGTCCGTGATGTAGAACCCGGAACCCTTGAATACGAGTCCGCCACCGGCCGAGATTTTGCGCTCCGCAGTGGCGCCACAGCTGGGGCACGGCAACTGACCGCTGGCCACGCTGATGCGCTGCACGAACTGCTCAAAGTCGTGCCCGCCCGGGCACCGATATTCGTAAGTCGGCACGGCGAAATTGAGGTCGGCTGAGGAGAACGGACATTCGCGCCTTGACGGCGCGATCACTCTCGAGAATTTACCCGCGCGGAGGGCCTGACGGGAGGTCACAGCGCGGTCCGCTACGGCATGCGGATCGCGAGCCCGAAGTGAATCAGGGGTGAACGGGCCTACTCCCCCGAACCGCGTTCCGTCACGAACTGCGGTGGCGCCCGAACACGGACTCGAGGACGTCACTGATCTCGCCCACCGTTCCGCGAGCCCGCACCGCATCGATCAGGCAATCCATGAATGCACCGCCCGGTGTGCCGAGTGCGGAGGCCGCCACGCGAAGCGCGGCGAGCGCATTGGAAATCGTCTCGGCGTGGCGACGCGCACGCGCGTCACCCAGCCGAACCACCTGTTCTCGCTCAAGCGCGCGGAAATCCGGCGCAGGAATGATCGGCACGGGCTGGCCGTCTTCGTACTTGTTCACCCCGACCACGATCCGTTCGGCCGACTCAACGGCACGCTGATCGTCGTACGCGCTGCGCGCGATCTCGTCTTGAAGGAAGCCGCCATCGATGGCCTTCACCGCACCACCCTTCGCCTCGACCTCCGCGAGCAGCCGCATCACGCGCCGCTCGAGCTCGCTCGTGAGCGACTCCATGAAATACGAACCGGCGAGCGGATCAACGGTGTTCGCGACGCCGCTCTCGTACGCAACGATTTGTTGCGTGCGGAGCGCGAGCGTCGCCGCGTCGGCCGTGGGCAGCGCCAGCGCTTCGTCGTAGCCGTTCGTATGCAGCGACTGCGTGCCACCAAGCGTCGCGGCGAGCGCTTGCATTGTTACGCGCACGACGTTGTTGAGCGGCTGCTGCGCCGTCAGCGTCACCCCACCGGTCTGGGTGTGAAACCGCAGACGACAGCTCGCATCGGATGCGTCGTAGCGGCTACGCATGAGCCGAGCCCAGATGCGGCGCGCGGCGCGGAACTTGGCGACTTCTTCGAACAGGTCGCTATGGCAGGCAAAGAAGAACGAGAGCCTTGGCGCGAAATCGTCCACCGCGAGGCCGGCTGCGACCGCCGTATCGACGTACGCAAGCGCATTCGCGAAGGTGAACGCGAGTTCCTGCACCGCAGTCGCGCCCGCTTCGCGCATGTGGTAGCCCGAGATCGAAATCGGGTTCCATTTCGGCACCGATTCCGCGCAGAACCGAAATGTCTCTGCAACCAGCTTGAGCGACGGCGCTGCCGGATAGATGTAGGTGCCGCGGGCGACGTACTCCTTGAGGATGTCATTCTGGATCGTCCCCGAGAGTGCCACGCGCGCCACGCCGCGCTCCTCGCCGACCACGACGTACATCGCGAGCAACGTCGACGCCGTCGCGTTGATCGTCAAGGACGTGGAGACTTTGTCCAGCGGGATCCCTTCCAGCAGCCGATGCAGGTCGTCCACGGTGTCGATCGCGACACCGACACGCCCGACCTCGCCCGCGGCGCGCAACGAATCGGAATCGATTCCCATCTGCGTCGGCAGGTCGAACGCCACAGACAATCCGGCCTGTCCGGCCGCCAGCAGGTGTTTAAACCGCGCATTGGTCTCCGCCGCGGTACCGAAGCCCGCGTACTGTCGCATTGTCCAGAGCCGACCGCGATACATCGACGGCTGGATGCCGCGTGTAAACGGAAACAGACCGGGATCGGCGAGATCGCGTGAATAGTCCGCGGCCGCGTCGGCGGGTCGATACACCGACGCCACCGGAATCCCGCTTGGAGAGAGTCGCTCGTCAGCCATGGATGATCGGAGTGAAATCCACCGCTACTTCGCGCCGAGCATCTCGCGTGCGATCGCGATGTCACCCTTGCTACCGACATATACCGGCGTACGCTGGTGCAACTCGGTCGGCAGCACGTCGAGCATGCGCTGCGTCCCGTCGGTGGCCGCGCCGCCGGCCTGTTCGCAGATGAACGCGAGCGGATTGCACTCGTACAACAGCCGTAGCTTGCCACCCGGGCTCTTGGCGTTCGCGGGGTACGCGAAGACGCCACCGCCAAGCAGGTTGCGATGGAAGTCAGCGACCATGGAGCCGACGTAGCGCACTTTCATCGCTTTGCGCTGGCTATCCAGCCCGCGGTAGCGGCGCATCAGCGCGCTCACGGGCTCCTGCCAGTACTGCTCGTAGGCGTTGTTCACGGAGAGGTAGGCGCCCGTTTCGGGCATCCTGATATTGGGGTGCGAGAGCAGGAACTCTCCGAGGAGCGGATCGAGCGTGAACCCGTGCACTTCGTTGCCGGTGGTGTAGACCAGCATCGTGCTCGAACCGTAGATCACATAGCCGGCAGCGACCTGAGCGGAACCTGGCTGCAGCGCATCCGCAATCGTGCCGTGCTTACCGTCGGTTTTCTGCGGCAGGACCGAGAAGATCGTCCCGACGGGAACGTTCACGTCGATGTTCGACGAACCATCCAGCGGATCGAACAACAACACGTAACGACCGGTGGAAAACTTTTCGGGAATCGGGATGAGTGTTTCCACCTCTTCCGATGCCATGCAGCACAGCCGCCCGCCATGATCCATCGCCTTGATGATGGTCTCGTTGGCGATGATGTCGAGTTTCTGCTGGACTTCGCCCTGGACGTTCTCCAGTCCCGCGGAGCCGAGTACGTCTGCGAGGCCAGCCGATCGCACCTTGTTAGCGATCATTTTGGCGGCGAGCGCCAAGTCGGTCAGGATGCCAGAGAGCGCCCCGGTGGCACCCGGATGCTCGCGTTCCTGTTCGATGATAAAGCGGTCGATTGTCACGACCGATGTTGCGGTATTGCGCACCACGATGCGGATTCGCCCCGATGAGATGTCAGGAGTTAAGGTCGAACCCCACGCGGAAAAAGGGAAGACCGGAGCGGCACTTTGGTGTCACCGTCATAGAGGATACGGCCCTCCGGATCGGTGCGCAGCACAATCGAGCCACCGCGGTCGGTTCGCGCTACCATGATGCCCCGTGCAGCGAGGGTGTCGAGCAATAGGGGCGATGGATGGCCGTATCGATTGCGTGCGCCAACGGAGATTAGGGCGAGCGACGGCACGACGGCGTCGAGGAAGGGCCCGCGCGTACCGGTGGCACTGCCGTGGTGTGCCACCTTCAGAACGTCGGCCCTGAGTGCGGACGGATCGCGCGCCAGCAACCACTTCTCCTCAGGCCACTCGATGTCGCCAATGAGCAGGATGCGCACGTCGCCGAATCGCACGCGCAGCACGGTGCTCGCAAGGTTGGGATCATCGAGCCCCGCGTTCCAAGCCGAGTCGGGCGCGAGCCAGGTGATGACCACGCCGTCGATGAAGGTCGAGTCACCGGGACGCACGCGATGCCAGGACACGCCGCGCTCCTGCGCCGCGATCAGCGCTGCCCGGTACGACCGGACTGGTGCCGGCGAACGCCGCGTCGCGGATCTGGCGGGTTTGAGTAGCGAAATGAGCGGCGCGGCTCCGCCGACATGATCGTCGTGCGGGTGCGTCATCACGAAGAGCGCCACATCGCCCCCGAACCGGCGCAGATAGGGCACGACGATGCGGCGACCGGCGTCGCCCCCACCCCGCCCGCCGCCAGCGTCCACGACGATCCACCGCCCCTTGGGCGTTCGCATCGCGATCGCGTCACCCTGCCTGACGTCGATGACGTGTAGCTCGAGCCCGGCCGCCGCCCGCGGGACGATGGGCCACCAGATCATGGCAACGAGCGCCAACGCACCGGCGGTCGCGAACTCGTGGCGATGCCGCTGCGATGCGGCGGCCCCGGTGACGCCAACTGCGACCAGTCCACCGAGCAGGGCCACCACGAGCGATGGCGCGACGATGACCGACGCGTATGGCACGGCACTCCCCGCGACGGCGACGGCGTTCAGCGCGCGCACGAAGATCCGCGCGCCGTCCGCCGCCACTTGGGCGACCGGCTCACATGGCGCGAGCACGAGCGCGAGGAAGAGTGCGGGCTGCATCAGTGCGACGATAGGTGCGGCCACGAGATTCGTCAGCGGCGCGATGAGGCTCGCGCGTCCAAAATACCAGGCCACGAGTGGCGCTGTGACGAGGCTCGCGAACACCGAGACGGAGAGATCGGTCACGATCTGGCGCTTCGAGCCCAGAGCGTCGCCGCCGTGAGCGCGGCAAATCCGGCCACGCTGAGCTGGTAGCCGAGGTCGGTGACCACCTGCGGGTCGATCGCGATTGGGACGGCGGCGCCGAGTGCGAGCGTGGCCCAGGGGGACACGGGCCGCTGCAACGCCCATCCGGCGGTCGCCGCTGCCAGCATGGCCGCACTACGCACGGCCGGAGGTGGAGCGCCGATGGCCGCGACGTACGCCGCCGTAAAGAGGACTGCCAACCAGCGAGCGAGCGAGGCCTGCACGCGCGCCGCGCGCAAGGCCAGGAGCAGAGCGCCGGAGATGATCGCGACATGCATCCCCGAGATCGACAGGACGTGGACGAGCCCAGCTCGGGCGTACCGATCACACACGTCGGCCGGGAGATCGCGTGTGTCGGAGATGAGCAGAGCACGGACCACGCCCGCGTCGTCGCCGAAGAGCGTGTCGATTGAGGCGCCCGCCTTGGCGCGCCAGCGGTCGAGCGGACCTGCGGTTGCGGCATCGCTGCTCCCGGACGCCGGTCGTGCGCCGACGTGCACATCACGGGGTGCGTGACGGGGTGCGTGCGCACCGGTTGCTGTCCGACCGACCGCGACCATCGCGCCGACCGCACTGATGAGCAGACAAGCACCGAGCGTAGCACGGCGCGTGACGAGCATCGCGACGGCCGCTGCCGACGCGACCGTGGCAACGGCACGACCCACCCCGCCAAATCCGGCAAGGAGGCCACTGGCGTACGCAATAACAGCGAAGGCGATGAGGGGCACGGAACCGGGCGACGGGTCCACGCACGCTGCACCACCGGCAAACTCAACGCGTCATCAGATTCCTGCGATCCGAACCAGTTCGCGGCATCAGTGCGCAACCGGCAGCGGCGCGCGCGCAGCGACGGGCGTTCCCGTATACGTCGACCCGGTCGTCCCGGTGAGTTCCACCGTAAGATAGTCGCCGATCTCGGCGGACTCGGCGGGCACCATCACGCTACGGAAATCCCGCGACCGCGCCTGGCGCAACTGCCCGCCTCTCTTCGCTTCCTTTTCCACCAGCACTTCACGGCGTTCGCCGAGACGCGCCATGTTGCGACCCCGCGCGATACCGCGCACGACCTGCAACAGTTCGGTGTATCGGCTATTGACGACTTGTTCAGGCACCGTCAGTTCGGCTGGCAGGCGCGTAGCGGGAGTGCCCTCGCGTGGCGAGAACTTGAAGGTGAAGGCGTCGTCGAAGCCGACTTCCCGAGCGAGCGAGAGGGTGTCCTCGAACTCGGCGTCGGTCTCTCCGGGGAACCCGACAATGATGTCGGTTGTGATGCTCACACCCGGAATCGCCGCGCGGAGGCGGGCCACGCAGTCGATATAGCCTTCGCGAGTGTAGCGACGCAGCATCCGCTTGAGCATCGACGTCGAACCCGACTGCGCGGGCAGGTGCACGTGCTCGCACACCGTCGGCACCTCGGCCATCGCCCCGATGACCGGATCGGTAAAGTCGTTCGGATGCGGGCTGGTAAATCGCACGCGGCGGATGCCGTCCACGGCCCCGACCGCACGAAGCAGATCACCAAAGTGGCCGCTCCCGTCGTTCCACGAATTGACGGTCTGACCGAGCAAGACGACTTCGGTGAGTCCCTGCGACACAACGTCGCGAGTTTCGCGCACGACATCGGCGAGTACGCGGCTCCGTTCGGACCCGCGTGTATACGGCACGATGCAGTAGGTGCAGCGATAGTCGCAGCCGCGCTGCACCGGAATCCAGGCCTTGACCCCTTCGAAGCGGCGCGCCTGAAAATCCTCGTAGTGTTCTTCGAGATCGAAATCGGTCGCCAGCGCGCGTTCGCCGTGGCGGGCGCCATCAATGAGTTCTGGCAGCGACCGATACGCATCGGGGCCGACCACGAGCGATACGCGTGTCTCCGCATCGAGCAAGCGCTGGCCGAGCCGCTGGGCCATGCATCCCGTCACACCGAGCACGGTGTCGCGCTTCATATGCCCCTTGAGCTCACCGAGCCGGCCTAGCACGCGCTGTTCCGCGTTGTCGCGCACAGCGCAGGTGTTCACGAGGATGACGTCTGCGCCCTCAGGATTCTCGGTGTGGTCGTAGCCGGCAGCCGCGAGCTTCCCGAGCATGAGCTCGGAGTCGGCCACATTCATCTGACAGCCGTAAGTTTCGAGATAGATGGTGGGCATCGTCAAGCAATGTACCGGCCAGTGGGCCGCGGTGGCTCCACAGGTTCCGGGGGCAGTTCGATGAAGAAAGTACTCCCCTCACCCTCCGTGCTCCTTACCCAGATCCGGCCGCCGTGCGACTCCACGGCCAACCGGCAAAACGTCAGGCCAAGCCCTGAACTGCGCACACGGGGCGCATGCTGCGCCCGCACCTGCTCAAACTTCCTGAAGATGATCTCCTGGTAGTCCACGGGAATTCCGGGCCCGTTGTCCGTCACCGTAAACAGGATGCCGCCCTCATGGCGCCGCGCCGCGAGGGCGATCGTCACCGGGCCCGGCGAGTGGTTCACGGCGTTCTGCACGAGGTTCGACAATACCCGCTTGATGAGCGCCTTGTCGGCAGAAATAACCGGTGCGTCATCGGCGACGTCCACGCTCGCCGTGGCACCCTCCTGCTGAAAGCGCAGCTGCCAGTCGTACACAATTTCGGAGAGCAGCGCCGCTGGGGCGATCTGCTCCGGCGCGAGCGCGAGCGTGCGTTCCTCGATCCGCGACACCTCGAGCAGGTCCTCGATGAGGCCGAGCAGGTCTTCGGCTTTCCCTTCGGCGTCCGAGAGGCCGCGCGACTGGGGTTCGGTGAACGCACCGAAGTCGCCGTCGCGCATCATCTCGAGCGTAGCGAGAATCGACGTCAACGGCGCCTTCAAGTCATGCACGATCATCTTCATCAGGTCGTCGCGCACTTTCTGCAGTTCGCGCAACCGCTTGAGGCTCTCCTCAAGCGCATCGGTCGCGCCCTTGAGTTTGAGCAGCGATTGCACGCGAGCGTTGAGGACCGGCCGGTGGTACGGCTTGTTGAGAAAGTCGTCGCCGCCCGCCTCGATCGCCTTCACGCGGTCCGACGTCTCGCTCAGCGCGGTAACGAACACGACCGGGATGCGCGCGGTGCGCGGATCGCGCTTGATTCGGCGACAGACTTCAAACCCCGCGTCACGGTCGCTCACACCGAGATCGCCTGCCGGCATCGAGACGTCGAGGATCACGAGGTCCGGCTGATACTGGATGGCCGACGCCACCGCGGACATCGCATCGCGCGCCACGACGACCCGGAAGCCGAGTCCGTCGAGCTGGTCCATGAGCAATTCGACGTTTGCTTCCGCGTCGTCGGCGACGAGGATGAGCGGTGCGCCCTGGCGCTCCGCCGGCGGCTGGGGTGCGGCCGATGGTCCTGCCGTGGAGGTCACGGCGCGCGGCGCATTAGGGGCGGATGCCGATCCCGACGCTCACCAGCCACGATTTCTCGGAGATACCCGGCACGTTGCGCGTCGCCCTACTGGCGCCAACATCAAGGATCGTGCGACCACCGATGAATGGCACCCCGACACCACCGCCGATCGACGACTCGGTCACGGCCGTTGCGCCGTAGGTAAATGGCAGCCCCCGCGTCCGGTATCCAGCACGAAACAATACGGGCGTGTTCGAGATTCTCGGGCCGGCGATTTCCGTGCCGATGGCCATGTCAACTGCATCCTTCAGCCCGAGCGACGAGGACCCAAGCCCGCGCAGGTCGCTCCACCGCTCGGTACCGATGCGGACACTGAACACCGATCCGGCGATCCCGTCGTACGACGCCGACATGCCCGCGCGGAACGGGATCTTCCCTTCACCGACTTTTGTCGAATCGCCGAGTCGCATCGCCAACTGCCCACCGAGCCGCAGGTCACCGCTCAGGATCAGATGTGCTTTCGTCACCACGTACACCGCGCCCAACGACAGCGCGCTGCCCGCGAAGGTGTAGGCGTTCGTGACGTCGAAGTTCCCCGCGTGCACCGAATCGGAGAAGATGCGACCGACACTCACCTTGTTGTCGCCAGGGTACAGGTGCACAGCGCCGCCAACGTGGAAGTACTCCGTGAACGTCCACGCTACCGCCAACCGCGCGTCGGCAATCCCGCCCACACTCTGCGTCAGCACCGTCGACGCGATGCGCTCGCTGCCCAACGACTGCGTGTCGGCGTAGGTGTTGATCCAGGTTCGATCCATGAGCGACGAGAACGAGAGCGCGACGGTCGCCTTGTTCTGATGTCCCGTCACCATGAACAGGGGAAAACGTGACGTCGTGGTTTTCGTACTGTTTCCGCCGATCGTGACCGTGCGGAACTCTGGCTCGTACTGGCCGTACGCCTGGAGCCGGCCATTGAGCACAATGGAAGCCGGGTTCAGCGGCGTCTGCGGGTCGATGCCGGCCAGCGCCGAACCCGAGCCCTGAGAACGCGCGCTCTGACCGCCGATGGGGTAACCGAAACCCTGCATCGACAGCGATCCCTGCGCCGCTGCCGGCGAGACCGGAGCCGCCAGCAGCGCCGTCAGCAGCGGTGCCAACAGGGTGCTCCAGGCGCCGACCGTTACACACACCCGCGATGTCACTCGCATCAGGGAACCCCGAAGCCGATTTTCGGAATGTAGGTGATTCGCATCGTCGGTCTGAGTCCGGCACTGGCCGACGAGGAGTAGAACGCGGCCACGCGCGGAAAGGTGCCTTCGTTGGCTGCGGTCAGCACCACGGCGCGCGCCGGTGCGTTGGGCGAAGCCGACTGGGCGGCCCACTGCCGCACCAGCCCGTAGAGCTCGAGGGTGCGCTGTCCCGAGTCGCGCGGCACCACCGCGAGCGAATCGGTGATCACAAGACCGGTCACGCCAATGAGCGTTGACGCCCGTCGGTTGTCGGTGATGAACTGCGAGGCCAGTACGATGTGCGGGTGAATGATGACCGAGTCGCTCGGATCGCCGAACGGATACCGCGCCTGCGTCAACCGAAGCGTCGCGCGAATGATCGTCGTCGAGTCCGTGATGTTCTTCGGGAGGTTGAACCGGAGGTAGACGCGGCGGCCGGGAACGCCGCCGAGCATCATCGTGCCCGAAAGCGTCGGCAGCGTGTTCTTCTCGACCAGCATGTAATCCATCAGGTCTCGCCGTACATCAGCCCGGTCGGCCGGTCCGGCCGATGCCGGAGCGATCACGAGGGCACGGGCCGACGTGTCGTTCGACGGACGGTACCAGAGGTAGGCGGCGGCGCTGCTCTCGACGCTCCCAATGCGGAACGCGACGGGCCCCTTGCCCGTGACACGAATGGCAATGCGCATCCGGCCCTTGGTCAGGGGCAACGTGTCGCGCACATGCGCGAGCACCGCCGAGTCCTTGAGCGATACGTATAACGAGTCGATCAGTTGCGCCTTTGCGTACTTGCCGCCACCGATCCGGTATTGCGGCTTGAGGCGCGCCAAAATCGGAGCCGCGGCCGTGTCGGCGGCGGTACCGGCGTCGACGTCGTAGATGTCGATGTTCACACTGTCCGGGATCGACGCGCGGGTCAGGTCGATCATCAGGCGGATTCGTGCGGAATCGACGTAGGTGATCGACCGCGCGGTGTCGAGCGCTGGTAGATAAAAGGTGCTGAGCGAGTCATAGCGCACCACGACCACGGTCTGCAGAGTGTCGCCGCGCGAAACGAGCGGGAGGAAATACTCCGCGCCTCGACCAGGGAATCCGTCATAGGTGCTGTCGAACGCCAGGACCGGATTGATGATCGTGTCGCGAATCTCAACGCCCTGACCCGGGCAGAGCGGCGACGAGGCGGAACAGACACTGCCGCTGTCGAGCGACTCGCGGCAGGCGCCAAGCAGCGCGGCGCCAGCAAGTAGGGCCAGCCCGAGCAACGACCGACGACTGGCAAGAAATGGTCTGCCGCGCATTACGCGTGCCTCAACGACTGGCCGGTGAACGGCGCAGGAAGAAGATCTCCAAGGTTCCACTCCGCATGAGCACCTACCGATCCAACACTCCACACCGACAACGTCGGTGCAAACTCGACCAGCGCTTGGCGGCACATCCCGCAGGGAGGCGTTGGTGTATGGGCCTCCGTCACGATCGCCAGCGCCGTGAAGGCGGTGCGTCCCGCCGCGACGGCAGCGCCAAGCGCATTGCGCTCGGCGCAGGTCCCGACTGGGTAGGACGAATTTTCGACATTGCAGCCTGCGTAGATGGTTCCGTCGACTGCCAACAGCGCAGCGCCAACACGAAACTGCGAGTATGGCGCGTAGGCGTTCCGCATCGCCGCGTCAGCCGCGGCGCGTAAGGCGTTCATGGGCGAAGGCGTCACGAGCCCACCACGAGCGGCAAGAAGGAGCGCCCACTGCCGCGGAACGGCAAGCCCAGCCACTCGGCGATCGTGGCGCCGACATCGGCAAAGGTGTCGCGGCGGCCGATGGCGACGGGTCGCACACGCGGGCCGAACACCAGCACGGGCACGCTCTCGCGAGCATGATCCGTAGACGGCGTGGTCGGGTCGTTCCCGTGGTCGGCGGTAATAAAGAGCAGGTCGTCCTCTCGAAGGGCGGCGATGATCGCCGGAAGCGCAGCGTCGAACTCCCGCAACGCCTTGTAGAACCCCGGAATGTCGTTCCGGTGCCCGTACAGTTGGTCGAAATCTACAAGGTTGCCAAACAGGAACCCACTTCCCCCCGCCAACCAGGCCAAGAGTCCCTCAACGCCCTCGGCGTTCCCGGAGGTGTGCCCGCCGACGATTCCCCGCCTCGCGAAGAGGTCGTCCACCTTCCCCACCCCCGTGCGCTCGATGCCCGCAGCCGCCAGGGCGTCAATCAGTGTCTCCCCAGTTGGCTGGACCGAAAAATCACGCCGGCTGTCCGTCCGCTTGAAGGCGCCGTCGGGGCCACCGAATGGACGGGCGATGACCCGCGACACGTTGTGCGGTGCGACGAGCATCGCTCGGGCGATTTCGCACGCCTCGTAGAGCTCGTCGAGCTCGACTGTCCCCTCGTGCGCTGCCACCTGGAATACCGAATCCGCCGAGGTGTAGACAATCCAGGAGCCAGTTCGCAGATGTTCCGCGCCGTACCGATCGACAAGCGCGGTACCGCTGCCCACCACGTTGCCGAGGACGCCCCGGCCGGTCCGCTTGGAAAACTCCGCGATCACCTCAGCCGGAAACCCATTCGGATAGGTCGGAAACGGCGTCGCGAGATGGACGCCGGCGAGTTCCCAGTGGCCGGTCGTGCTGTCCTTGCCAGCCGACTTGGGCTCGAGGAGTCCGTACGCGGCGAGTGGATTCGGTACCGAAGGCACGCCATCGAGCTGCGCGATGCGGCCGAGACCGGCCTTTTTGAGATTGGGGAGAGTGAGTCCGCCCACGGCGCGCGCGATGTTCCCAAGTGTGTGCGAGCCGACGTCGCCATAGGCGGCCGCGTCAGGCGCGGCGCCGATGCCGACGCCGTCGAGCACGAGGATCGCCGCACGGCGCGCCGGCATCAGATGTACAGCCGCGGCGCGCGCGCGCGGAGCGCCGTGAGCAGCTCATATGGCGAAAGATCACAGGCCGCGCCCACCTGCTCCACCGTGAGCCGTTCCTCTCCGTCCTGGCCCATGAGCGTGGCAATGTCGCCGCGTTGGCACTCGATACCTGTCACATCGACCATCGTCAGGTCCATCGTGACCGTGCCGGCAACCGGCGCGCGCTTCCCATTGATCAGCACCGAGCCGCGGTTACCGAGCGAACGGCGGTAGCCGTCGGCATAGCCGACGCCGAGCGTCGCAAGTCGCGTGGGCCGTTTTGCCACCCACGTCGCGTCGTAACTCACCGTGTCGCCAGGCTTGAGATCGTGGATGTCCACGACGCAGGCGTAGAACCGCACGACCGGCTCGGGCTCGATCTTCCCGCCGCTGCCCACGCCGTACAGGAACACGCCAGGCCGCACCACGCTCCAGGGCGAGGGCGACGTCCGTTCGATAGCCGCGCTGTTTTCTGTGTGTAGCATCGGCGGCACGGCCGGCATCGCGGCCACAGCATCGAGGAACCGCTGCGTCTGCAGTTCCATCGAGCCGTTGTCGAGCTCTGAAGAATGGAAGTGCGTGAACGCCCCCGCCGGAGGGCAGTCCGTCAACACCTCAGCGAGGGACCCGATGTCGTCGTAGCGGATTCCCGCGCGGTTCATACCTGTATCGATCGAGAGGTGCCAGTCGCCGCCGCCGGTCATCATCCAGAGGCAAATCGATTTCGCGTCGCCGAGCGCGGGGATGAGGTTGGCCGCACGAATCGCCTTATGCGGCTTGGCGGTCGGCTCTTGTGGCGTGATGACGAGGATCGGGCGGTGGATCTGCGCTTTGCGGAGCTCCTCTCCTTCGGTGATGGTTGCGACGCCATAACCCCAGGGGTCGGTCGCCTCCAGCGCGCGCACCACGGGAAGCATGCCGAGCCCGTACGCATCGGCCTTCACCATTGGCATGAGCGGCTTGCGGGCCTGCGCGCCCAACGCCTTGGCGTTGCGCACGAGGGCGTGCAGATCGACCTCGATCCAGCAGCGGTCGGTGGCGCGAGTGGAAGGCGTGGTATTCACGGGGTAGAATCTAGTCGTCGGTGGGTGGCGTGGCCCGTCTCCCCCCGCCAGTTTCCCTCCGATGACCGACTCCTCCAAGCGTACGCTCGACGACGCGCTCGCCATCATGCGGGACCTCCGCGCGCGCGACGCGTGGGACAAGGCGCAGACGCACGAGTCGCTCCGCCCCTACCTGAACGAGGAGGCGCACGAGCTCGACGACGCCCTTCGGGGCGGCGACGACCACGCGATGCGCTCCGAACTGGGCGACGTCCTGTTGCAGGTGCTCTTCCACGCGATCATTGCCGAAGAGCGCGGCGCGTTCGACGTGAACGACGTGGCCGGCTCACTCGTCGAGAAGATGACCACGCGCCATCCCTGGCTCTACGGCAACGCGACGGAACGCGAACCGTGGGAGCAGATGAAATCGAAGCAGCGCAAAACGCTCGCCGAGGGGCTGTCGGCAGGGCTTCCCGCCCTGCACCGGGCCCACCGGTTGCAGGAACGTGCGGCGGGCGTGGGGTTCGACTGGCCCGATGTGCGCGGTCCAGCCGACAAAGTCCGCGAAGAACTCGCCGAGGTCGAAGCGGAGATCACGAAGCACGGCGCGCAATTCGAGACGCACGGTGTGCCGAGTGCGGATCCGCGGCACGCGGCTCTCGAATCAGAGCTCGGCGATTTACTGTTCGCGGTAGTGAATTTGTGCCGAAAGGCCGGCACGCATCCTTCGCTCGCACTCGACAAAGCGAACGCGAAGTTTCAGGCGCGGTTCGAGGCGATCGAAAAGCTGGCGGCGGCGCGCGGGATCGACGTGAAGGCCGCGGGGCTCGAGGCGCTCGACAAACTGTGGGACGAGGTGAAGGCGGGCGAGCGCTAGGGCTTCAACCGGTTCATCATCCGCGGGAAGGCGATGCACTCACGGATGTGCTGTATACCGCAGATCCACGCGACGGTGCGCTCGAGTCCGAGCCCAAAACCCGAGTGCGGAAAAGTGCCGTACTTCCGAAGCGCGAGATACCAGTCGTACGCCGCCTCAGGGAGTTTCTCCTCACGCAACCGGTGCAGGATCTTGTCGTGGTCGTCCTCGCGCTGCGAGCCGCCGATGATCTCGCCGTAGCCTTCTGGCGCGAGACAGTCGTCGCAGAGCACCGTGCGCGGATCGGCAGGATTCTCCTTCATATAAAATGCCTTCGCTTCCTTTGGGTAGTTCTTCACAAAGATCGGCGTCGTGTAATCCGCCACGAGCAACGCCTCGTCCTCGGCGCCCAAGTCGTCGCCCCACACCACCCTGCTTCCCTTCTGCTGGAGCGTGGCCACCGCATCGGTGTAATCGATGCGCGGGAACGGACCCTTGATGCATTCTAGCTTCGACAGGTCACGCTCGACTTCCTTGAGCTCGGTCTGCCTCCGCTTGAGCACACCCCCGACCAGAGAGACCAGCAGGTCTTCCTGTAGCTGCATATTATCGTCCGAGTCGTTGAAGGCGACCTCGGGCTCAATCATCCAGAATTCCGTGAGATGGCGGCGCGTCTTGGACTTTTCGGCGCGGAAGGTCGGCCCGAACGTATAGATCTTTCCAAACGCCGCGGCGGCGGCCTCACCATACAACTGTCCGGTCTGCGCGAGGTACGCATTGCCTAGGTCGAAATACTCGGTCGCGAACAACCCGGATCGCTCTCCGATGGCTGCCGTGAGGATCGGCGTATCCACGCGCAGAAAATCACGCTCGTAAAAGAAATCGTGGATCGCCTGTTCGACTTCATGGCGGATGCGTGCGATGGCCAGCTGACGCGGCGTACGAAGCCAGAAGTGCCGGTTGTCGAGCAGGTGATCGACGCCGTGCTCCTTGGGCTGCAGCGGATAATCAACCGGGCTGGTGCCAATCACCGAGAGATCCGTCAGGCCGACTTCGTGACCACCGGGCTGACGCGCATCGGCCTTTACCTGGCCGGTCACGGCGATGCAGGCTTCCTGCGTGAGTTGTCCAAACAGATCCCACACGTCGGGCGTCACCTGGCTCTTCACCACCACCGACTGGAGAATGCCGGTGCCGTCGCGCATCACGATAAACGCGACCTTGCCGCTGGAGCGCAGGTGCGTCACCCAGCCCTTGACCGTGATCGTGGATCCGACATGCTGCGCGAGTTCGGAGATTCGGGCGGTTGACATCATGACTCAGGCGAGGGACGTATACGGCGAGTAAGCGGCAAATTTGTGACGGGCGAGCGCCGAGCTGGTGACGACACCCGAGTGACGCGAATTACCTATTGCCCTTGTAGCTGATCTTGTAAATCGTACCGGCCAGATCATCGGCGACATACAGGGAACCGTCGGTGCCCTGCGCGAGACCGGTCGGACGATGGATGCGGCCGTCCTTGCCGGGAAGTCCGTTCGGTGCCGCAAACTCCGTCGCGAAGTCGCGGTGCGTCGACGCCTTCTGGCCATTCAACGGAAGGAAGGCGACGCGGTAGCCCATGTTCGGCAGCGGCGCGCGGTTCCACGAACCATGGAACGCCACAAAGGCGCCATTCCGATACTCCGCCGGGAATGTTGAGCCGGTATAGAACATCATGTCGTTCGGCCCCCAGTGGCCAGGGAACGCGTACGCCGGCAGCTTCTTGCCGCCGCAACGGTCAGTCTTTTTGCCATCGCCACCATACTCGGGCGCGGTCACGAGTTTCTTCTCCTCGTGCGACCAATAGCAGTATGGCCAGCCGAAGTCGTCGCCTTTCAGGATGTGATTCACCTGCTCGCCTGGGTTTTCGGCTCCGTACGCATTGTCGTGCCCAGGCCAGAGACCAGCCGGCGGCGGCTGCAGCCCATCGCGACCGTGCATCGTGGCCCAAAGCGACTGATCGCGCGGATCGACCGTGAGTGCCACCGCGTTGCGAATGCCGGTGGCGAATCGCGCCCCGTCGCCCGGCTTCTGGCCGATCTTGTGCGCATCGAATGCCCAGATACCGGCGCGGGTCTCGAGTTCGACGCACGGATCAACGCCCGGCGTCTGTGGCGCACGCTGCTCGCTGTTTTCACAGGCATTCGTGCGCGAGCCGACGTTCATGTAGAGCGCCGCGCCCACGACGACGAAGTTGTACGCCGCGTGGCCGCCTGGGACGAAATCCGAGACGATCGTGTCGGCCTGACCGAGCGCTGCCTGACCCGGCATGTATTTGTAGCGGACAATCGCGCGACCGATCGTGTGATAGAGGTAGCCGTTCGCGAGCGCGATGCCCGAGCCGCTCGCCTGAGCCAGCTTCTCGGCGGCATCGGCCTTGCCGTCACCATTGGCGTCGCGCAAGCGGTAGAGCGAGCCAGGGACAAGCGGCATGTTCGAACGTCCGCCACCGCGCGGACTGCCGCCCACGAGGAGTTCTCCGTTTGGCGCGACCACCATGTGGCGCGGACCCTGGAGGCTGTCGGCGAAGACAGTCGCGCAGAAGCCGGCGGGCAGCGTCAGTCCGGCGTTGTCGACGGCGCAGGGCACGGCCCTCTGCTGCGGCGAGGCAGCGACAGTAGCGGCGGTAGCCACGGCCATGATCGAAAGCGTGAGACGCATACGTGAGCTCCTGGAAAGACGGGCGCTGGGACCTCCGGTAAATCTAGCGGCACCGCTCTGCTCAACCCACCCTGAACAACTCCATCGCGCGATCAAACCGCCGGCGCAGCACCTGATGAATGGGCGTGTTGGCCTTGGACGAAAGCATCGGGTCCTTAGCGAGCAGCCCGAGCGCAGATTCCCGAGCCAGTGCATTGAGTTCAACATCCACGAACGGGTTAGCAATCTTGAACGTGGCTTCGCCGTGCTGACGCTGGCCGAAGAGGTCGCCCATGCCGCGCAAGCGAAGATCGGCCTCGGCCACCTTGAACCCGTCGCTCGAGTTCACGACGACCGAGAGCCGGTCCTCGGTATCGGGCGAGACATCGCCGAGCAGGATACAGAAACTCTCATCCGCCCCGCGACCCACGCGACCACGCAGTTGATGAAGCTGGCTCAATCCGAACCGTTCTGGATGCTCGACGAGCATCACCGTCGCGTTGGCCACGTCGATCCCGACTTCGATCACCGTAGTCGAGACGAGCAGATCGATCGTGCCGTCGCGGAAACGGCGCATCACGTCGTCCTTAGCCGCGGCGTCCATGCGGCCGTGTAGCAGTTCGAGGCGACGGTGCGAGAGGCGACCCTTCCGGAGTTCGTCGAACGCCTTCGTGGCGGCCTTGAGCTGCACTTTCTCGCTCTCCTCGATGAGCGGCAGCACGACATAGGCTTGCCGCCCTTTCCCTAGCTGCGTGTCCACGAAATCGAACACCTTGTCGCGCGACTTCTCCAGACGCCGAACGGTCGTCACCGGTTGACGGCCCGGCGGCAGCTCGTCAATGATGCTCACGTCGAGATCGCCATGGACCGTGAGCGCCAACGAGCGCGGAATCGGCGTGGCGCTCATCAGGAGAATGTCGGGACGCTCGCCCTTTTTCCCGAGCGCGAGGCGCTGCTCGACGCCGAACCGATGTTGCTCGTCGACGACGGCGAGCCCGAGCCGGCTGAACTCAATGTCGCCCTGGACGAGCGCGTGTGTGCCGACGACGAGGACCGGTTCCCTGCTCGCAAGCCGAGTGGCCGCTGCCCGGCGCGCCTTAGTGTTCAGGGAACCGGAGATGAACAGCGGCGAGAGCCCGAGCGGCGCCAACAGCTTCGCGAAGGTCGCCGCGTGCTGCTCCGCGAGCAGCTCGGTCGGTGCCATGACGGCCGCCTGAAATCCATTCTCCATCGCGAGCAACGCGGCAAAGAGCGCGACGATGGTCTTGCCGCTGCCGACATCGCCCTGCAGCAAGCGATGCATCCGCTCATCACTCGTCATGTCTTTGACGATTTCGCGCGTCACGCGCACCTGCGCGTTGGTAAGTTCGAACGGCAGCGTGGCCTTGAGTTTCGACGTCAGATCGCGACGGTTCGTGAACCGAATGCCCGCCCGCGGCGTGCGCGCCAGGGCGCGGGCACGGATGTGCAGGATGTTTACGAACAACAGTTCCTCGAACGCCAAGCGCGAACGCCCTCGCCGTGCCTCGTCGAGCGTCGCCGGCCGATGCACCATGCGAAGCGCCTCGGGGAGCGTCGGCACCTGCGCCTCGTCGAGCATCGCAGACGGCAGATACTCCGTGACCAGGGGCAAGTAGGTTTCGAGATTGCGCTCAATGAGCGCACGCACCTGCTTGAACGAGAATCCCTCCGTCGCCGGATAGACGGAGAGCACGCGGCCTGCCGCCTGGTCCTCTTCGTCGGCACCGAAATTGATCGTCTCGCGCGGAGCCAACTGACGGCCATGGAAGAACCGCACCGTGCCGGCGAGCAGCAGCAGGTCGCCCGGGTTGATCGACCGGTCGAGAAAGGGCTGGCCGGGCCAACCGCACTCGATCAGCCCGCTCTCGTCCTGAATGACGGCCTGGAAGACGCGCAGCCCCTTTCGCATGGGGATGATCCCCTTAGAAATCACCCGCCCCATGATCGTGGCGTCGTCGCCGATCCGGAGCCTGCTGATGCGGGCGATGGTGCTTGCGTCTTCGTAGCGGTGCGGCACGTGGTGGAGCAGATCGCGCACCGTGAAGATGCCAATGCGGCGCAGCGCGTCGGCGCGAACCGGACCGACGCCGCTCAGGTACATCACTTGGGTGTCGAGCGACCGCCGCGGCCCGCGGCTCTGGCCTCGGCTATCACTACCGGAGGATTGCCCCGGAGCGTCGCTCACTCGCTGAAGAGTCCCTGCGCGAACGCCGTTGCGTCGAATGGCTCGAGGTCGTCCGCGTTCTCGCCCGTGCCAACGAACTTCACCGGCGCATCGATCGCTTCGTGCACGGCGACGACGACGCCTCCCGTAGCCGTCCCGTCGATTTTATTGAGCACGATACCGCTGATCGGCACTGATGCCGCGAAGACCCGCGCCTGCACGATGGCGTTCTGCCCGATGGTGGCGTCGAGCACGAGCAGCGACTCGTGCGGCGCACCAGGCATACGCTTGTCGATCACGCGGGCGATTTTGCGAAGTTCTTCCATCAGGGAATCGCTGGTGTGGAGCCGGCCGGCCGTGTCAATGATGGCGACATCTACGCGCTTGGCCACTGCCGCGTCGATCGCCGCCCACGCCACGGCCGCCGAATCGACCCCCGCACCAGCGCTTAGCAATTCGGCCCCTGAACGCTCGGCCCACACCCGCAGTTGATCCACCGCGCCCGCACGAAAGGTGTCGCCCGCCGCGACGAGGACCTTCTTCCCTTCGCGTTGGAGGCGCGTCGCGAGTTTGCCGATGAAGGTGGTCTTCCCCGCACCGTTCACGCCGAGGACGAGATAGATCGACGGGCCGCTCGGCGCGCGGACCAATGACGGGTCGTGGCGACCAGACATCAGCGCCGCCACCACGCCTTCGCCGAGCGCTCGCTGGAAGTCGGCTTGGGTCTTGAGTTCGCCACGTTCGCCGCGCTGCTTCACATTGTCGACGAGCGTCGCGGTGACCGCCGTACCGAAATCGGAGGTGAGCAACAGCTCTTCGAGCTGCCCGAGCAAGCGGGAGTCGACGCCACCCTGCGCGATGACCCGAATGTCGGTCAGCGCGAGGCGCTTGAGCCGGGACCAGATACCGCGTATGGTCATGCCGTCGCGTGCAGCGGACTGCTGCTAACGAAGCCCAATTTTTCGGCGCAGAATCCATTCCGCGCAGAGGGCAGCGAGCGCGATAGCGTAGAGCCACCAGGCGCTACGCGCCTGAGGCGCGCGGCCCATCGCGGCCGCGTTGCCGATTGCGCCCGCCTGCACGGATGCGCGTCGCGGGATCCACTCACTCGACGCGTTCACCGCCAGCAGCCCTTCGGAATCGCCAATATTTGTGGTGTAGACACCTGCGGCCATCGGTTCAGTTTCGGTGTATGTGCTGCCGGTACCGAAGCGAAGCTGGATGGTATCCGGCGCCTGCCCACCGCGGCGACTGAGCACCACCAGCGCGCTCGAGTCACGCATGCCGCCACGGCGCCAACGAATTGGTTCGCCGACACGACTCCACGACGCGGCCGGACGCGGACCACGCAGATCCACGGTTTCCCCGGCGAGCCAGTCAAAAATCGATCCCCAGAGCGAGACAAAGGTGTCGGCGGTGCGGCCGCCACGAAAACGCCAGCGCCAGAGGCCCGCAGCCGGCACGATGACGGTGCGATTCGGCATCGCCGACCCGACGATCACTTGACGTTCGTCGAGCCGCCGTCCGCGCTTGGCCGTGAGTGCGGTCCACTCAGACTCGCGCGGCGATTCGCCGACTTCGATCGGAGGAAGCGAGTCCCAAGGCAGCGTCGAAAAGGTGCCGAGCAGCGGCGACGGCGGCGACGACGTGGGGTAATACTCGTCACCACGTGCGACCGGCGGCGCGATGAGCGCAAGTGCGCCCCGCGCATACGAGCGCGGCGGGCCAAATACCGCGGTGTCGCCGTGAATGACGACGATCGGCGCTTCGCTCATCGAGCGCTTCACCTCTTCCTCGGTAATGGCAGCGAGCGAGCCATCCACACGCCACTTCCCTGGTGCCACGCGGTAGTAGCCACGCGTCGGGACGGCGAGCGTACCGCGCAGCACATCCAATGCGTAGCGGGCGTCGAAGTCTGGCGCGGTCGAAGCGAACACTGCCGAGGCGCCGGCGGCCACATCCAGCGTCGCATACAGCGTGTCGTTGCGCGCGAGGGCATCGCCCGACGCCGTCACGAGCACACGCACCAAGCGCTGCCCCGCCTTCGGGCCAACATGTACACGCCAGCGCACCTCGCGTTCGGCGAACGGTGCCATGGAATCGATCGTGATTGCGGCCACGGACGCGCCATCAATCGAGAGATCCACCGCACCGGCCGCGGACCCGCCGCTACCCGCCGCGATCACGGCGGTGAAATCGACCGAATCGCCCGTGACCGCGGCGCCTGGGCCGCCGAACGAAGCCACCGCGGCATCACGGCTGGAGCCTCCGTCCACGATCACGATGGCAGACCCACTCGGCAGTTCGCTCAGTCGCTCAGGATCGTCAATGCGACCGTCGGTGACCAGTGTGACCGCGCGGCCCGCACCCAAGGCCCGCTCGATGAGCGGCCCGACACGGGTCATGACGTCGGCGGGTCGCTCGGGCGCCTTGCCGGCCCGCACGCTGTCTCCCACGAGCAGAACGGTGTCGGTGGCTACAGAGTCGGCGGCGCGCCTGGCACGTGTCCAGAGCGCCGTATCACCAGACGCCAGCCAGCTCACGGAGGCGTCAACGGCGACGTATGGCCGGCCCGGACTGCTCCAGCCGATGGGTGCGTTGAGCATGAGCGCCAGGACGATGACGACGGCAACGGCACGGAGCGCCTGCAGCCCGTAGGCGTGCCGGGCGCCGGCGAGGCGGTACTGGAATACCGCGAATGCGGCGCCCCCGATGAGGGCGATAATCCACGAGAGCATCGGGCAAAGTTACGCGGCGGCAACCGTAATGGCTGCCGCCGCGTGCCTGCCAGATCAACGCTTGCCGGGAGCCTGCCGGCTGAGGATGCTTCTGGCGGATGAAATCTGGGCCGGGAGCCTGCCGGCTCAGTCCATCTGTCTCCGAATGAAAGTCGGGATTTCGAGATCGTCCATGTCGAGGGCTGGTCGGCGGTCTGGCGCCGCGGTCGCGCGCCGCATCGCCGGCACGGCACTGCCCGTGTTCGCCTGTCCACCCTGGAACGCGCTGCCAATGGCGGGCCGCGGACGCGCGCCGTCGATCGGGATGACCGGCGTACCGCCACTTACAAAGGGCGTCCGGTTGCCCGGCGTGTGGGTCGCGGAGCGGGCCGTGGTGTTCGGACGGGCGAAGCCGGTCGCCACGACCGTGACGCGGATCTCGCCGAGCATTGAGGGCTCCTGCACCGCACCGAAGATGATTTCGGCGTCGTCGCCAGCCGCGTCGTGAATCACGTCGGCAATGGCGGTGACTTCACCGAGCGTCAGGTCGGGGCCGCCGGTGACGTTGAGGAGCACGCCGGTCGCGCCGGCGATCTGGACGTTGTCGAGGAGTGGGCTGGAGATGGCCTCGCGCGCCGCCGTCATGGCGCGGTCCTCGCCACGGCCGATACCGGTACCCATCAGGGCTGCGCCGCCGTCCTTCATAACCGTCCGAACGTCGGCATAGTCCACGTTGATCATGCCAACGCCAGAAATGATGTTCGAAATGCCGCTCGTGGCGTGCAGGAGCACCTCATCGGCCTTCTTGAGGGCGTCCTGGAAGGGGATGTTCTTCCCCACCACGGCGAGGAGCCGTTCGTTAGGCACGACGATCATCGTGTCCACGTACTTGCTCATTTCGATGATCCCTTCTTCGGCCTGACGGATGCGCTTGCGGCCTTCGAAGAGGAACGGCTTCGTGACGATGCCTACGGTGAGTGCGCCGGCCTCGCGGGCCAGCTCGCAGATGATCGGCGCCGCGCCGGTGCCCGTGCCGCCGCCCATGCCGCAGGTGACAAACACGAGGTCGGCGTTGGCCAGCACGCGGCTCACGTCCTCGCGATTCTCATCGATCGCCTGGCGCCCGATTTCCGGGCGTGCACCGGCGCCGAGACCGCGAGTGAGCTTTTTGCCGATCTGGATCTTGATGTCGGACTTTGAGCTGAGGAGCGCCTGCGCGTCAGTGTTGACCGAAATAAACTCGACACCGCTCAGCGCCTCGTCGATCATGCGATTGACGGCATTGCCGCCACCGCCACCGACGCCAACAACCTTCATGCGGGCGCTTTGCGTCGGCGTGTCCTCGAACTCAAAAATGCTCATCTGCGCGATAGTGGAATGTGTGAGGGAGACAAATGATAACGTGCCGACTGAAGGTACAACAGCGAGCGGACAGCGAACCCTTCACGTCACGCGGTGCTTTACGGTTCACCGCCCGCGCTATACGTGGTAGTGACGAGCGAACAGCTGAAAAGGCAAAGCGGCCGCACGCGGACAATTGTCCACATACGGCCGATGCTATCAGGGTTGTGATGCGGCCTCGGTTTAGGCCAGCCCCGACCTAAAAGAAATCCTGCAACCAGGTCTTTACGCGCTGCCCAAGCTTGTCCATTGACGGCGTCGCGCCCGACATCGAGATACGGCGACCCTTGGACATCGCCCCGCCAAGTGCCACACGGTGCGCTCCGTACTGGACCAATCCGACGACCGTCGAGAAACGCGCATGCGCCACGTTGTCCGCCAGTCCGCCCAAGAACTCGCCGGGTAGACCGATCCGGGCGCCGGTCCCAAACACGTCGCTCGCCAGTTCGGCCGTGCCCGGCTGGGCCGCAGCGCCGCCAGTCACCACGACGCCAGCCGCAAGTTTCTTGATATAGCCAGCCTGCTGCACTTCTCGGCAGACCATTTCGAAAACTTCAGAGGTACGCTGGTGCATGATGTGCGCCAGCAGCTCGCGCGGGATTTGCCGATCGCCCTGCGCCACCGTACTTGGCAGATGGATGACATCGGCGCGGTCCACCATCGGCTCGTAAACGCAGCCGTACTGCTCCTTGATCTTCTCGGCGTCGGCCTGCGTGACGCCAAGTCCGTGCACAATGTCGGCGGTGACGTTCACGCCGCCCAGCCCGATTGTGCCGAGGTGGCGGATCTTTCCTTCGTGAAAGACGGCGACGTCGGTCGTGCCCGCGCCCATCTCCACAAGGCAGACGCCCAGTTCTTTTTCATCACCGGTGAGCACGGCCAGCGCGGACGCCAACGGCTCGAGCACCAGCTCTCCGACCTTGTACCCGGCCCGCTCGACTGCCTTACGGAGGTTCATGGCCGGACTGGAGCCGATCGTGACGAGGTACATCTCCGTCTCGAGGCGCGTGCCGATCATGCCGATCGGGTCGCGCACGCCGATGTTTTTGTCGACCGCGTATTCCTGCGGAATCGCGTGAATCAGTTCCCGGTCCTGCGGAATTGGCTGTGCCCGTGCGACGGCGTTGGCGCGGTCGATGTCGGCGCGCGAAATCTCGGAGCCCGTCACCGAGGCGATGCCCGTCGAGGTCATCGCTTGCACGTGCTCGCCTGCGATGCCGGCGTACACCGTGGTCACCTTGACGCCGGCCATCCGCTCGGCGTCTTCGAGCGCCTTCCTGATGGAGCGAGTCGACTCTTCGATGTCAGCGACGACGTTGCGGCGCAGTCCGGTCGTCTTGGCCTGCCCCACGCCGAGGATCTTCACCGTCGGATGCTTGGGTAGATCACCAACGACCTCGGCGATCACCGCCGTGGTCTTGGCCGATCCGATATCGAGTCCGGCTACGAAGTTTTCGTTCTTGCTCATGGCAGTCTGGCGATGACCTGGTCGCGGTAGCGCAAATCGAGCTCGGTGGCCGTGGCATTGCGCCGCGCCAAGTCCTGCTCGACGGGAATGATCTCTGACAATCGCTGCACGGTGAGGTCCGCTGACGCGAGCACCACGCGCGTCGCCGGTTCGTTCAGGCGAATCGCGAGGTCCCCGGCCGGCGTCCGCCTGACATCGCCGATGCGGGCGAAGACCAACGGCAGTGCCTCCTGGACTTCCCCGAGCAATCGCAGCGCCAGCGTGTCGCGGCTGCGGAGCACGGGCAGATCCACGTCGACGGCGGTGGGATCAACCGGCAATGTGCGCCCGGCCGCGTCCACCGCCACCAGTCCTCCGGAAACCTGAATGAGCGCAACCGGCGGATTTTCCGTGACCCTAATGACGAGCGTGCCCGGCAGCTTGCGCTCGATGCGCACATCGCGCACCGACGGATGCACCCGAACCCGTTCTTCTAACGGCCCGACGTCGTCCCACACGGACGCCGACGAGTCGACCCTCAATCGCGAAACGATCTCATCGGGGCTCGCGTAACGCGCGCCAAGCACTTCCACGCGGCGCACGCGGAAAAAGTCGAGGTTTGACAGCACCGGCCGGTACCACCACGGACTACTGAGGATCGCAAGACCAGCCACGAGCATGCCGATGGAGCGCAGTCGCCGGCGCCAGCGCGAGCGAACCAGCGGGGTGCTGCCCTGCGCCTCGCCCATGTCCGTCATGCGGTGCCCTGCCGCAGGAGCGAGAGGAGTTCGGGGCCGGTTCTAGTGATGTCGCCGGCGCCGATCGTGATGACCACGTCACCGGTGGTGACCGACGCCTTCAGGTTGGAGGCCAGCTCGGCACGCGGCCCCCGCCAAACTGGTGCCTTGCCGGCATCGGCCATCTGGTCGGCGATGAGCGCGCTCGTCACACCGCGCATCGGCTGTTCGCGTGCGGGATAGATGTCGGCTAGCCAGGTCTCGTCGGCCGCGCAGAGCGCATCCGCGAACTCGGCTGCAAAATCTTTCGTGCGCGAGAAGAGGTGCGGTTGGAACGCCGCGATGATCCGCCGGCCCGGGTACGCGAGGCGGGCCGCGGCGAGCGTGGCGCGAATCTCCGTCGGATGATGGGCGTAGTCGTCGATCACCGACACACCACGGGCGTCGCCGAGCCGTTCGAAGCGTCGTTCGACGCCGCGGAAGTTGGCGAGGCCGCGCGCGAGCAGCTCGACCGATGCACCCCAGCTCCCGACGCCAACGGCAATCGCGGCTAGGGCGTTAAGAACGTTGTGCGTGCCGGGCACCGAGAGAACCAAACGCCCCATCGGCTTTCCGTCGAACACCACGTCGAACGCCGAGCCGCCATCCACCGCCGTCACGTTGCGGGCGACGAAACGCGCATCGGGACTCTCGATGCCGTAGCGCAGGACTTCCGCGGTCGTGGGCGAGGGCAGCAGGTTGGCCCACCGGTCGTCGGCACAGATCACCAGCCAGCGCGACCGCGCGCTGAACGTTGCAAACGTGTCGCGGATGTCGTCGAGATCCTTGTAGATGTCGAGGTGGTCCGCCTCGATGTTGGTGACCACGGCCACCTGCGGGTCGAGCGCGAGGAACGACCGATCATACTCGTCGGCCTCGACCGCGAACACCTGGTCGGCGCCTTGGCTCAGATTGCCACCCCAGGCGCGCACGCGCGCTCCGACGACGCCTGTCGCATCGATGCCAGCGCCCTTGAGGGCTTCAGTCACCATGACCGTCGTGGTGGATTTGCCGTGCGTGCCCGCCACCGCGACGAGCCGCTGCCCGCCAGCGGTGGCCTCGGCCAGCGCCTCGGCGCGACGGACGACCGCAATGCCAAGCGCTCGAGCGCGCACGATTTCGGGATGGTCTTTCGGGATCGCCGAACTCACGACCAGTGCGCGGTGCCCACCGAGGTGCGACGCGTCGTGCCCATGGCGCACCTGAATGCCGAGGCGTTCGAGATCGCCCGCCTGGTCCGCCGCGTGGTCGCAGCCGGTGACCGTCGCGCCCCGCCGGACGCAGAGCTCCGCCAACGCGCTCATGCCGGCGCCGGCGATGCCCATAAAATGAATCGGACGCGAGTCCTTGTGATCAATCAGCGGCATGCGAGCCTTTCGATCTGGCGAATGCGAGAATGTGGCCAGCGATATCATCGGCGGCGTTCGGGCGCGCGCGCAGCAGCGCGTGCCGTGACAACGTGCCAAGCCGGTCCGGAGCGGCAAGCAACGCGCCCAGGTCCGCACCGAGCCGTTCGGGCGAGAGCTGCGACTGGGGCAGATGGATCGCCGCGCCCGCACTCTCGAGCGCGCGCGCATTGGACGTCTGATGGTCGTGTGCCGCGCTGGGCAACGGACAGATGATCATCGGGAGGCCCCATGCGCACCCCTCAGAGGTGCTCATCATGCCGCCACGCACGAGCGCCAGATCGGCCGCGGCGTACGCGTCTGCGATCGGCGAGAGATACGGTAGCACGCGAACGTCTGCGCGATCGCATCCCTGGTAGAGATCGTACTGGCCCTTCCCCGTCGCCCAGATGACGCAGAGCGACGACGGCAGTCCGCGTTCGATCAATCCGAGCGTGGCGACGTTCAGCGCGCGCGCACCCTGGCTGCCGCCGAACACGAGCAGCACCCGCGCCGACGGCGGAAAGCCAAACTTTGCCTTGGCCTCAGCGGCGGCCAGCCGGATCTGCGGCGGTGGCTCAATCGGGTTGCCGGTGTCACGATAGATGCACCGGCCCTTCGGCAGCGATGCCTGCGCCTCAGGAAAGCCGAGGTATGCCTCGGCCGAGAATCGCGCGAAGAACCGCGCCGTGGCACCCGCATAACTGTCGCCGATGTGCTGCACAATTGGGACGCCGTGTGCCGCCGACCAAGCCAACGCGACGGCGCTCGCGTATCCGCCCGTGCCGACGATCAGATCCGGCCGGAACTCGGCGGCCGCGCGACTGATGTCGCGCCACGCCGACAGGCCGCCGCGCAGTGTGTGGAGATTGCTGAGCCGCTGGCTGCGATAGAACGGATGCGCATCGACGAGGGTGTGGGCAAACTCGGTGCCCGGCAGCACATCGCGTTCGATGCCGCGTCGCGCGCCGAGAAAATGGGCGCGCACCGTCGCGTCACGCCGCCGCATCGCGCGCGCGATCGCGAGTGCCGGGTACAGGTGTCCTCCCGTGCCGCCGCCTGCGAAGAAGACGTTCATCGAGTGCCCGATCTGATCAGAGCCGGCCCGTCGACCGCTCCAGCGGATTCGTCGCGCTGACGCCGATCAGCCGTTCGCGCACGCTGCCGATGTTCACGAGGATGCCCGTCATGAGCATCGACAGGATCAGATTGGAGCGGCCATACGAGATGAACGGCAGGGTGAGTCCGGTCGTTGGCAGTAGCCCGGTCACGACGCCGAGGTGCAGATACGCCGTCACCAGCATGGTCACCGTCAGACCGATCGCCACGAGCTGCCGGAACTGGGTCTCCGCCTTCTTCGCGATGCGGAACCCGAGCCAACCCCAGGTCGCGTAAAGAATCGTCACGCCCGCGATACCGACGAATCCCCACTCCTCGCCGATGGTCGCGCCGATAAAATCGTCGTACGATAGCGGCAGATAGCCGTTCTGCTGACGGCCCTCTCCGAACCCGACGCCAAAAAATCCGCCCGACCCGACGGCGATCAGCGACTGTTTGAGTTGATAGTTGACGGTCTCGTGCGCCACGCTGGCTGCATCGGCGAAACCGAGGAGTCGCTCCATCACATACTGGAGGCGTTGCGCTTTTTCCCAGACGATCGGCACGCTCAGGAACGCGAGCAGCACGAAGTGGCCGATGCGTCCGCCGGCGGCAAAGACGATGATGCCCATCTGGAGTCCGAAGAAAATCACCACGGAGAGGTCAGGCTCGAGCGCGGCCATCACCCCCAGCGCTCCGATCACCAGTGCGATCGGCAGCATGCCCTTCGAGAAGCGGCGCATCTGCTCACCCTTCTTGACCACGAGCATCGAGGTCCAGATCACGACGGCGAGCTTGGCAAACTCCGACGGCTGCACCGATCCGCCAAAAAGGAACCGGCGCGCGCCAAGAATCGGCGGCGCGATGGCGCGCGTGAATGGCAGCACCGTGAGCAACATCCCGATCATGGCGCAGACCATGAGGTGCCAGGCGTACTTACGCCAGAGCTCCGCATCGACTTTCGCGGCGACCGCGAAGATGATGGTCCCGATTCCGACCCCGGAGAGTTGCTTCACCAGGAAGTACGCGCTGCTCTTGCCGATCTCCACAGATTTGAACGCGCTGGCGCTGTAAAGCGTGGCCAAGCCGAATGCGAGCAGGACCGCACTGACGAGCATCAAGGCCCGTGCTTCGACGTCGATACGCCAACGGGTGCGTGCCTGCGACGGCGCGTGGGCGCTCGGGTCAGCGGGCCCAAATCCCGCGCCGGGAACCGCGATCGACGTCACGAACGACTCCGCGCCAAGCGGCGGAATGTCGCGCCGCGTTCTTCGTAGTTGGTGAACATGTCGTAGCTGGAGCAGGCGGGAGAAAGCAACACGGCATCGCCGGGCGTGGCGAGTGCGCGAGCTCGGCGGATGACTTCCTCAAAGGACGATCCGAGACGCTCGAGCGGCACGCCCTGGAGCAGCGCCCCGAGGTCGGCTTCGACGCGCCCCGCCGCCTCGCCATACGCGAGGACGGCCTTCGCATGCTTGACGATGGCTGGCGCCAGCGCAGCATACGCTTCGCCTTTGTGCTTGCCGCCGAGTAACACGATGGCCGACCTGGTCATCCCTTCGATCGCCACGAGTGCTGACGAGACATTCGTCGCCTTGGAGTCGTTGATCCAGGTGACGCCACCGACATCGGCCACGACTTCGAGCCGGTTGGGCAGCGCCGTGAACGACTGCACACCGGCTGCGATGCGCGCACGCGCCAACGGCGTCCTGAACTCGCGATCGGCCAAGGCGACGGCCAGCGTCGCCGCGAGGACGTTGGCCACATTGTGGTCACCGATGAGCGGGATGTCGGCGCGCACCAGTAGGGGTGCATCGAAAAGCGACACGGCGCCATGCCCCGCGTCGAACCGCGCGTCGACCGGCAGTCCGCCGACAGAAAACCGATGGTGTGCGCCCGCCACGCCAGCCGTGCGCCGGCGCACCTCGGCGTCGTCGGCGTTTGTCACCCAGCTCGAGTTGGTCGACGCGTTGGCGAACAAGCGGCCCTTGTCCGCGTAGTAGTCGCCGAGCGACTCGTAGCGATCCAGATGGTCTGGAGCGAGGTTGGTCAGCACCCCGACGTCCGGATTGAGCGAGTAGGTGTCGTGTAACTGGAACGACGACATCTCGAGCGCCACCCAGGCGGGCGGCTCGGCCATCAGCGCCACGTCACTGAGCGCCTGGCCGATGTTTCCAGCGGCGATTGCATCGGTGCCCACCGCATGCAACAGGTGCGCGATCAGCGACGTTACCGTCGTCTTGCCGTTGGTGCCCGTCACGGCGATCAGGCGGGTCTGCGGCAAGAACCAAAGTGCCAGCTCGACTTCACTGATCACCGGTACGCCTGCGTCACGCGCGACCACCACCGCCGGCGCCTGCGGTGGCACACCGGGGCTCACAATTGCGAGCGACGCCTTGGCGATCCGGGCGAGATCGTGAGCACCCCACTGCGCGTCCACACCGAGCGCCACGAGCGCACCGGGCGCAGAGCTTTCGTGCGCCGGGCGCGCGCCCGAGTCGGAACCGTAGACGTTTGCACCTTCACGCGCGGCCAGCGTGGCCGCCGCAAGCCCGCTCCGCGCGAGCCCGATGACGGCGACTTCGCCGACCGTGAGCAGGTGGTGCAACTCGCGCATCAGCGCAGCTTCATCGTGGAAAGCGCTACAAAGGCGCAGAGGATACCGATAATCCAGAACCGCACGACCACCTGCGATTCCGGCCACCCCTTGAGTTCGAAATGGTGATGCAGGGGCGCGCGCAGAAAGACGCGATTGGCCTTGGCGTACTCCAGCCCGTGCTGGCGCTTGCGCCACTTGAACGCCGAACGCTGGATCAGCACGGACATCGTCTCGGCAACGAACACGCCGCCGATGAAGACGACGAGGAACTCCGACTTGAGCAGAATCGCTACTGAGCCGAGCGCGCCGCCAAGGGCCAGCGAGCCCGTGTCGCCCATGCAGATCTGGGCCGGCTTCGTATTGAACCAGAGAAAGCCGAGACAGGCCCCGACGATAGCCGTACAAAACACGGTCAGTTCGCCCGCGCCGCGCAGGTAGAACAGGCCGAGGTACTGCGCGGCATCAATGCGACCCATCGCATAGGCGAACGCGGCAAAGGTCGCCATGGCGATCGCCATCAGTCCGCTGGCGAGGCCATCGAGTCCGTCGGTCAGGTTCACCGCGTTCGAGGTACCGACCATTACAAAGGTGACGAACGGTACGTACAGCCAAGCCAGCCCTATCGCCGCAGGCACGATGAGCACGTTTTTGAAAAACGGCACCGTCGTCGACGCGCCAGGGAGCGGATTGAGTGGCACCTGCCAGAGATAGAGGCCGAGCGCGATACCCAGCGTCACCTGCCCCACCAGCTTCCAGCGTGACACCAGTCCTTCGTTCTTGAGCCCCGCTCGTTTTTGGCGAAGCTTGAGAAAGTCGTCGAGGAATCCAATCGCGCCCATCCAGACCGTCGTGATGAGCGCGAGCCAGACGTAGCGGTTGTCGAGGCGCATCCAAAGCAACGTCGGAATCAGGATCGACGCCAGGATGATGAAACCTCCCATTGTCGGCGTCGTGCCCTTGTCGGCGTGCGTGTCGGGCGTGCCTTCGCGCACCACCTGGTGCACCTGCATCCGCTGCAGCCAGCGGACAATGAACGGACCCACGACAAACGCGACGAACAGCGCCGTGACCGCCGCACCCGCGGCACGAAACGAGATGGAACTGAAAATGCGAAATGGCGAAAAGTACTCGCGCAGCGGAAAGAGGAATTCGTAGAGCATGATCAGTCCGTTTTGGACGGAGAAATCGTCGCACTCGCGGGAATCGTTCCGCCGGTCGCCCACAGCGTGAGGTGTGGTACGATCCGTTCGAGCTTCACGCCGCGTGATGCCTTGAGCAGGATCGCCGCGTTGGGGGGAAGCCGGCGCTGCAACACCGGCCAGAGGTCGTCCACGTCGACGCCGGTGATCACGCGGGCGTCACCGACGGCCACCTCGCGCAGCGCCGCGGCAAACTCGCCGATGCCGGCCACGAGTGCGGCCCCCGACGCCACGGCGTCACGGGCGACATCGCGATGCGCGCGCGCAGACTGGTCGCCGAGTTCGCGCATAGTGCCAAGAATGACGACGCGCGGCCGATCGCCGGCTATCGCCGCCAGCAGCGCGAGCGCCGCCCGCGCCGAACCCGGGTTCGCGTTGTACGCGTCGTTGATCAGCAGCGCCTCGCCCAGCGGTTCGACGGCCGAACGCATGCCGGGCATACGCGCCCGGTCGAGCGCGGCGATGCCCCGGCCCGCATCGCCGGTGCTGATGCCGCACGCGCGTGCGACCGCGAGCGCGAGCATCGCATTCCGCAGGTTGTGCAGCCCGCGGAGCGGCACAGACAGATCAGATCCGTCGAGCGTGAGCACACCACTGCCGTCTGCTTCGAGCACAGCGCGGCTTGCCGACAGGTCGCCGTCGGCGATCCCGCAGGTCACGACCTGCTTGGCCCGCTGGCGCGCCTCGGCGACGAGCGCGGTTTCGTACGCCGGCACCACAGCCAGCGCAACGCCGTCGAGCAGTGCCGCCTCTTCGGCGAGCACACCGGCCAGATCGCCAAACCCTTCGAGATGCTCCTCCTCAATCGCCGTGATCACGGCGATGTCGGGCCGCACGATGTCGCGAAGCATCGCGATCTCGCCAGGCTGGTTCGTGCCCAGTTCAATCACCGCGATATCCGCCGCGTCACTCAGCGCCAACAGAGTCATCGGCACGCCGATCTGGTTGTTCAGGTTGCCTTGGGTCGCATGCACTTCGAGGCGGGCGCTGAGCGCCGCGCGGATGAGTTCCTTCGTGGAGGTCTTGCCGTTCGAGCCGCCGACCGCAACGACCGGCCTCCCCCAAACCATCCGCCGGTAGCGCCCGAGTTGACCGAGCGCGCGCGTGGTATCCGTGACTTCGAATACCGGCACGCCCATGAACGCCGCGAGCCGCGCGTCGGTCACCACCACTGCACCAGCCCCGGCCTCGACGGCCTGATCGAGGTAGTCGTGTCCGTCGAAATGCTCGCCCTTGAGTGCAACAAAGAGATCGCCGCGCCCGATCGTTCGCGTGTCGGTCCAGACCCTGGCGAGTGGTGTGTCACCGCGCGGATATCCCTCGCCGGCCGCCGCCGTGGCGCCCATGCGGGGCGCCGTCCCCTCCCATGGCACGACACCAGCGAGCGCGTCGGCAACGCGGGACAGCGTCCAAAATGCCGTGACGCGCGCGGCCATCAGTTGGTGACTCCGGCGCGATCCGCTGCCGCGGCCCGCGCCGCCATGATCTCACCCACGATTTCGCGTTCGTCGAAGCGCAGTTTCTGCGTGCCGCGCACTTGAGAGTCCTCGTGTCCCTTACCCGCGAGGAGAACCAGGTCACACTCGGGATCGGCGAGTGCGATCGCCCGCTCAATCGCCGCGCGACGATCCTCGATCCGTTCGTAGCCACCCATGGGGAGCGCAGCGGCAATGTCATCCATAATCTGTTCGGGATTCTCGGTGCGCGGATTGTCGCTCGTGAGCACGATCAGATCCGCGTGTTTCGCTGCGACGGCGCCCATCAACGGCCGCTTGCCCGCATCACGATCGCCGCCCGCGCCGAACACCACGATCAGTCGGCCCGGCACGAACGGCCGCAACGCCTTGAGCGCGCGCTCCAGCGCGTCGGGGGTGTGCGCGTAGTCGCGCAGGACCACCGGACGCTCGCCAACGCGGTCGAGACGGCCGGGTACCTGCGGCATGTTCGACAGACGCTCGGCGACTAGGGCAACTGGCTCGCCAAGCGCCATCGCCGCGGCCGCTGCGCCGAGGGCGTTGATCACGTTGAAGTCACCAATCAGCGGCAGCGTCACGGCCGCCGACGCACCCGCCGCGACCAACGTGAAATGGCTGCCGCGCGGCCCGTAGGTCACGCGGCTTGCTCGCACGTCACAGTCAGCTTCTGTTCCGAACGTCGTACGCCGAGGTGCGGCGGGCAGGGCCTCCCACGCCGCATCGTCGGCGTTCACGACGAGCGCGCCGCCCGGTGCGAGATGCGCCACGAGTGACGCCTTGGCCGCGAGGTACGACGCCATCGTGCCGTGATAGTCGAGATGATCGCGGGTCAGGTTCGTGAACACCGCCGCGTCGAAGGCGATTCCGCCAATGCGCTCCTGCGCCAGCGCGTGCGACGAGACCTCCATCGCCACCGCCCGTACACCTCGATCGGCAAGCCGGCGCAGGAGGCGCTGCAGCTCGACCGGCCCAGGCGTGGTGAGCCCCGCCCCGCCAGCCACGCTCTCACCCGCGCTCCCGACGAGCACCCCAAGCGTGCCGATGCTGGCCGCGCGCGCGTTCGGCGCTGGCGCATCGAGCAGATGCCGCAGCATTTCGACCGTGGTCGTCTTCCCGTTCGTTCCGGTGACGGCCACAAGGCGCATACCCTCGGACGGGTTCCCGTAGAACGCGGCGGCCGCGACGGCCGCCGCCCGTCGTGCGTCGCGCACGATGATCACGCCGCCAACGGCGCCACCAGCGGCGCCACCATTGGCGCGCGCCGCGTCCTCAGCGATCACCAGCGTTGCACCAGCCGCGCGTGCCGCGGAGATGAAATCGTGCCCGTCCGCTGCAGTGCCGCCGACCGCGACGAACGCCCCGCCCTTCACGGCAGCGCGGCTGTCGTCCGTGATCTCCGTGATCCGCTCAAGCCTCGCCGCAAGCGCAGATACCAGCAGCCCCGCGCGATCGAGCGCAGCCACGATCACCGCAACCGGCACCGCCGGCATCAGGGCGCTCGCTCCAACGTCACGCGGCTTCCGGTAGTCAGCGCCGTGCCAGCCGCTGGCGAGGTGCGCGCCGCCTTGTCCCCGCCCGATGTCGTTCCCAACAGCGCTGCGCGGAACCCCGCGCGGTGCAGCTCGTACACCGCGCGCCGAACCGGCATCCCCGCGACATCCGGCACCGTCCGCATCGCTACCACCGGCTTGCTCGTCTCACGCGGCTCGTCGAGGCGCGCGACCCACGCCACGCTTCCCGGGCGGGAGGGTTCCGCTCGCGGCGCCGATGCCGAGGCCGCCACCGCGGCCGTCTCGACGACCGTTGGCGCCACTATCGTCGCGACGCGCGGGTCCGGCTTGGCGTCAGCCATGACCACCGGCGTCAGTACCGGCTCCCGCTTCCGCGTTGGTTCCTCGGCGAGCGTTCGCCGGTCGAGTGCTGCGTCGCGCGCGGCCAGCGCTGCCTGCAGGACAACCTTCGACACCGGCGCCGCCGCCCTGCCGCCGTAGATGGATTTCGTCGGACTGTCCAGCTTGACAAGGATCACGAGCTGCGGGTTGTCGGCCGGGAACATCCCAACGAAACTCGCCGTGTACCGCCCAGCGATGTATCCGTGTGGCCCAGCAACCTTGGACGTGCCGGTCTTGCCCGCCACGTCAAAGGTGGAAAGGTTGGAACCCACCGCCGTACCGGCCTCGACCACGCCGCGGAGCATCCCCCGCACCGCGCGCGCCGAGGCCTCGGTCATCACGCGGCGCACCACACGGCGGGTATGTCGGTAGGTGACCTCTCCCGAGGGCGTTCGGATCTCCTTCACAATCGCTGGCTCAAGCAACTCGCCGTCGTTCGCGATGGCGGCATAGGCCGTCGCCAACTGCATCGGTGTCACGCTGACTTCATATCCCATGGCGAGCGACGCCGGCGTGAGCGCGGTCCACGTGCGGGGAACCGGCAGACGGCCCTGCGATTCCACCGGATACGGCATGCCAGTCGGCGTACCGAAACCGAGGTCGCGATAGAGCTCGAACTGCTCGTCGCGCGAAAAACGCCCCGCGAACTGGATGATGCCGATGTTGCTCGAGAACTTGATCACGTCGAACAGCGACGCCTCCCGCAGCGGATGGTCGTCCTCGATCTTCCGGCCGTTCAGTTCCCACTTCCCGCCGTGCGTATTGATGATTTCGTCGCTGCGTGCGCGGCCCAGGTCGAGCAGCCGCGCGGCCGCAAACGGCTTGAGGGTTGAGCCGGGTTCATAGGGCTCCGAGAGCGCCGTGGCGACGGTTGAGCGCTTATCAGCGCGATGGCTTACCATCGCGCGCACCTCACCGGTCGTGGGGTCGAGCATCACAATGTCGCCGCCGGTCGCACGCATCGTGGCCACCGCCTCGCCTAGGGCGCGCTCCGCGATGTCCTGCAGCCCTTGATTGATCGAGAGCACGACGGTGTTGCCAGGCGTGGGCGCGGCGTCCGGGACGGCTGGCGAACGCATCCGCCGACCCCGCGCATCACGAACTAGTGACTCGCGACCGCCTTCGCCGCGTAGTATTTGGTCGAGAGACTTCTCAAGCCCGTCCACCGGACCGCCGGCGTCGTCGGCACGACCCACGAGGCGTCGCAGCCCGTCGTTGGCGGGCGGCACGCGCTCCAGCGCCGGAGTCGAGTTGACGCCGTACAGGCTCGTGATGTTCGAGACGTCGGTGGCGAGGTACCGGCCCGGGATCTCCACCCACTTGCGGCTGGTGTCCCGAACTTTTGCGATCAACTCTTTTGAGACGCTCGCGAGCGCGAGCGCGCGCGTAAGCGTCGCCATCCGCTCGATACCGTCACCCTTCCTGCGCAGCGTGGCGACGACCTGGTTCGGGGCGATGGTGATCTTCACGAGCTGGCGCGACTCGACGAGCACGATGCCGTTGGCGTCGAGAATCGTGCCGCGCGGCGCGGGCAACGGCTTGGATGCCATCTGCTGAGCTCTGGCCTTCTGCCGCCAAAGGTCGCGATCGAGCAGCTGCACCTTGACCGCGCGCCCGACGAGGGCGAGCGCGAAAATCAGGAAACCAGCCTGCACGAGCCCCGCACGTTTCCACGGAATTCGTGGCTCGATCACCGCGGCGGTCTCGTCAGAAGAATCACCTGACTGTCATTCGGGATCTGCATATGCAGGCGTTCCTCAGCTACCCGAGCCAACGAGGCCCGGCTCGATGCGTCGCGGATGTCCCCTTCCAGCTTCGCACGCTCGGCGAGAAGCGCCGCTCTTCGCTGTTCAAGGCGGCTCTCATCGCGCGCGCGCGCCATGCCGGTACTCCGTCTCCATATGACGCCTGTCGCCACAAGGACGAAACCAAGCAACACGATGAAGACGACCGAGCGCCCCCTCACGGCCGGACCTGCCGCTCAGCTGAGGCTGCGACTGGCGAAGCGGCGACGATCGCTACTTGGCGGTCATTGGGCGCGAACGACGGCGCCAGGCTCGCAGCTTGGCGCTGCGCGCACGGGCATTTCTGAGAATCTCGTCCGCGGCTGCCGTGACCGCTTTTCGGGTAACGACATCCCCCAGGGCGTTGTTCGCCCCACAGGTACAGATCGGGTGTCGCGGCGGGCAGACGCAGGAACGGCTCCAGTCCCGGAAGGCGTGCTTCACCAGCCGATCCTCCCCCGAGTGATAGGTGATCACCGCGATGACGCCCGAAGGAGCCAGTCGGTCACGGAGTTGGGGAAGGGCGCGTCCCAATACCCCGATCTCATCGTTGACGGCAATCCGAACGGCCTGGAAGATCCGGGCAAAGTCTGGCGGGCCTGACCGCGGTCCCAGCACGGCCCGAATGACGCCCACGAGATCGTCGCTGGTGGCGAACAGCGTGTTGTCGCGGCGCCTCACGACTTCCCGGGCCATGCGGTCCGCCTTTCGTTCATCGGCATAGTCGCGGAAGGCCTGCGCCAGCTCGGCTTCATCGGCTTCGTTGAGGAAGTCGCCCGCATTCATCGCACCACCACCAGACATGAACTCCATCCGCATATCGAGCGGCGCACCCTCTCGGAAGCTGAACCCGCGGGCGGCGTCGTCAAACTGGTGCGATGACACGCCGAGGTCGAGCAGAATCCCGTCGAACTCCTGTCCTTCGAGCCGCGGCGCACTGGCCGCGTCACCAAAGTTGGTTTCGATCGCGCGAAACGTACCCGCCGCCACCTGCGCCGCGAGCCGCACCGATGCTTCGACAATCGCGTTCGGATCGCGGTCGACTCCCGTCACGTCGGCGCCGAACTCGACCAACGCGGCACTGTGTCCGCCGCCGCCCAAGGTGCCGTCGAGAATCCGCCTGCCGGCCAGCGATGGTTGCGCGTCTCCGGCTTCCGGCTTTGCCTCAGCACCGGAGAGGTAATGGCAGACCTCCGCCACCATCACGGGCGCGTGGTACGGCGAGTCAAAGCGCGAGGCGGTCACGGACGAAAGATAGGCGTTAAGCGAAGCGGCCCGCGGACTTCGTCCGCGGGCCGCCCCAATCTGCCGTTCGAACAAGCTTACTTCTTGCAGTAGGCCTTGGTCATCTGCTCAACGGAGCCATTCATCTGCATCAGCGAACCCATCACCTGGCGCGTCGCGTCGGGCGCAAACGAGCCACCGGCTGGGAGCGCCACCTGCGCGATGATGAACAAGTCGTTCGCCTGATTGGTCAGCGCGCACGCTTCTGGATATGCCTTGTCGAGCATCGCCTTCTGTTTCGCGGCGTCTGGTTTGGTCGCCTTGATCTCTTCAGAAACTTTCCGCACGACGTCGCCACCAGCGATCAGGTGGCCCTGTCCGACGCTCAGGGCGGCCACGCCCATCAGGAACTTGGCCTGCGGGGCGACCTTCGTGCCTTTCGCGAGAGTGTCGGACCATGCGAGTTCGGCGTACGCAACTTCCCATGCGGCGAACTGCGCGGCGGCATCACCGCCGCTGGACTTCAACTGATCAGGAACCTTCCGGAGCGCATCACCCGCGCTCACCGCGATACCGGCGATCTGATCCTTGTCCTCGCCATTGGCCAACATCTCCTTGGCCATCGCAATCGCCGAATCGATCTGCGGCGGAGTGGCGCCAAGATATGCGGCACCGATCTGCACGCGAAGGTCGCGTTCCTTTGGGTTGATCGCGAGGGCGCGGCGCGACGCGGCGATCGACGCCGACGTGTTCTTGAGACGGGACTGGAGGCCGGCTTCAAGCTTCGGATATTCGACGAGTTTCGAGAACTTCGTGCCGGCACGATGGGCGATGTCTGCGGCCTTGGCCGTGTCGGCCATCTGAATCGCGAACCCGATTGATCGGTTGAAGTAGACGGTGTCCGCCGTCACCGTATCCATCTTCACCATTTCGTCGCCGACTTCGAGCGCCTTCTTGTAGTCCTTCATCGCGCCGAGGATCAGCCAGTAGGTGCGGACAAGTCCCATGTCGCCGGGGTTCTCGGCGACCGCCTTCTCGACGATCGGACGCGCCTTCGTGAAGTCACCCATACCGGCGAGTTCGTTGCCGATGTCGGTGTTGAGCCGCGCATTCGTCGGGTCGGCCTTCTGGAGCGCCATCAGCACTTCGATCTTCTTTTCCTTGTTGCCCGCCGCGTCGTATCGCGACACGAGCTCCTGCAGGGCAGCCTTGCTCAGCGGGTCAAAGGTGCGGATTTCCTCGGCCAGCTTGATGATCGCATCGCCGTCGCCCTTTTGCTCTCTGAGCAGCGTCATATGGCAATACCGCATCCAAGTGGACGACGGATATTCCTTGAGACCGCCATCGATTTCCTTGCGCGCTTCAACGTACTTCCGCTCGCGGATGTTCATAAAACAGTTTTTCTGGCGCTCAAATGTCTTGTTGTGCGCGTCCTGGAAGGCCTTCGACGACACACCCATCACGCCTTCGAGTTTCGCGTTCTCCCACGAGCCGAGCGGCTGAATGAGATTTGGGTCACGCTGCGGCACGAGAGAAGCTGTCAGCTTGTAGCCAGCTGAAGTCTTGTCGATGGTCGCATCGATGTAGACGTCTGCGCGGATCTGCTTGGCAAGTGCGCTGGCGTCGCCCTGTGCGAGCGCAGATGACGGGTCGTAGCCCGACGCGGTGAGTGTGTTCTCGACGTCTGCCTTCGGCAGTACGTAGAGCGTACGATACGACACGTCACCTTCGATCTGACTGCGGAGCTTGTCCGCGCACAGAATCGCGAGCGTCTTATCAGTGGTGCGGCACGCACTCACCATGAGTCGTGGTGCGTTCGGATTCGGGCCGCGCGCACTCTGCGCCTCAGCGAGCGACGGGAGCGTACCGATCGTCAACGCGGCCATAGCCGCCATGCAAGCATTTTGCCGAGCCATCACGGTCCTGAACCTCCGAATGGTGAACTTTCCTTACGCCGGCGCTGGGTGCGTTCAGGCCGAGTCCGGCGTTAAAATGGGCGAAGAGGGACTCGAACCCCCGACACCCTGCGTGTAAGGCAGGTGCTCTAACCAACTGAGCTATTCGCCCAGATCCTTCTCTTGCCTTACTCGCCCCTAAGCCAGAATCGCGTACGGTACCAGCATACAATATCCGATGACGAGCAGGAGCGGCGCCAACGTCATGCCGCCCCGGGCGAGGTCCGCGTAGCCCACAGTCAGTACCAATCCGGCCACGGCCCATCGATGCGATGCTCTTTTCGCCATTAGACGCGTGGTTGCCTCTGACACGGTTACAGCAAGTCGCGCTGCTTTATTCATAAGAAGCTGATTTTACGGTGCGTTTATGGTAGTGTCAAGGAATGCCATTAGGCGCTCACATCCCCTTAATCTGATCATCATTATTTATTTCCGCCAAAATGTTCCCCCTCGCCGAGGAGGGCGTCCAGAGCGCTTTCCCGCTCCCGTTGGTCGGCCAGTTCATCGGCGGCAATCAGGGCGGCCAGCCGCGCGCGGTCCCTTCTCCGCCTGATCAGCCAGAAGGGGCAGATGACGAGGAAGAGCACCAGCGAGGCGAACCCGAGGTCGCCCAAGACCGCGAGCCCGCCGTACCTCCGCCGAGTCGTCTTTCGCCAGGTGGCCTCGAAGCCGTCGAGGGTCAATCCATAGGCTTGGCGGAGGGCGGAATCGAGCGCCCCCGTCTCGCGCCAGTACCGAAACAGCAGCGTGAGTCCCCCCCTGGGGTCAAGCGCCGCGATGTCGGCCACGGCCCGGTGGGCCAGCGCGTACCCCTGCTCCGCCCGGACCGTACCGCCAGCAATCATGGTGTCTAGGGCGGCGAACCTCGGCACGCCCCTGAGCGCGAGCACGATGCTGGACGCGAGCACGTCGTCGCGTCCCCATTCGCCTGCCGAGTATGACGCAAAGCCTTCGTCAAACCACCGGGGTGGCGCGCCGCGCATCGTTTCGTAAAGTGCGAGGTGGGCCAGCTCGTGACGAAGCGTGGTACGCGGGTCGCCGGCACTAGCGTTCGCTCCCCGGCCCTGCATCACGATGCGCCACTCTTCGGGAATGGCCACGGCGATACCCCACTCTGGGAATCCACCGCCGATCCAGCGGTGGAGCGTGGTTTCGTCCGGGGCGATCATGACGGTGGCGTGCCTCGTCGGCCGCGGCAGTCCGGGAAAGGTGTCGCGGGCCAGGGCGTCGGCGAGGAGATGCTTCGCGAGGCCTGCGTCGGCACGCGTCACCACAAACGTGAATCGGCCGGTGGCGATGCGCTCCGTTCCCGCCGGGTCGGCAAACCCCTGCGCTCGCCCAAGTCCCGTGATCGTCAGGCAGAATCCTAACAGCAGCCTCAGCATTCGCGCTTCATCACCTCACGACAGATGGAGCGGCGGCGCACCGCGACGCACCGCGGAGCAACCAGCGCCCGCGGTGTGCCTCAGTTTCACTCGTCGCCTATCGTATAGAAGCCCAAGTATTCCAAGGGGTCGGCGTGGTTTTCTAGTTCGGGCATCTCCGACACGGTGCACAGCGACTCTCGAAGATCGGCCGGAAGAGGCGACCGGAGATCCAGTTCTTCGCCGCTAACCGGATGCTGGAACTGGAGCCAAGCGGCGTGGAGAAACTGGCGCTTTGGCGGCATGTTCACGAGCCGCCTCGCGCCGCCGCCGCCGTAGGTGTCATCCCCAACCACGGGGTGACCAACCGACATCAGGTGCACGCGAATCTGATGCGTGCGCCCCGAGTGCAGGTGCGCGCGTAGCAAGTCGGTGCTCGTGAACCGGGCCAGTCGGTGGAAATCGGTCCGCGCGGCGCGTCCGGCGCTGCCGATCGCCATGCGCTTTCGGTCGTTTGGATCACGGCCGATCGGCTGGTCCACGGACACGTTGTCGTCGGTCATGTGGCCCCAGCAGAGCGCCGCGTACCGCCGCGTCACCCGCCGCTCAGCGATCGCCTTGGAAAGAATTCGGTGCGCGCGATCTGTCTTGGCGATCACGATGAGTCCGGACGTTTCCTTGTCGAGTCGGTGCACGAGTCCGGCCCGGACTTCGTCGCCACCGTCGGCCAGCGCCTGACCACGCCCGATCAGCGCGTTCACCAGCGTGCCGGTCCAATTGCCGGGTGCCGGATGCACCACCATACCCGCGGCCTTGTCGACTACGAGCAATTCGTCGTCCTCGAACACCACGCTCACGGGAATCTGTTCCCCAAGCACTTCGCGCGACGCGGAGGGCGGCACGCTGACCGTGACCTCGGTGCCCGGATCGGCGATAAAGCTTGCCTTTTCCGCGTGTTCTGCCACGAGCACCAGCCCGCTGGCGATCAACGTCGCGGCCTGGTTGCGTGAGAAACCCAGCGTGCGTGCCACGACCACGTCGAGCCGGTCTCCCTCTGCGTCAGCTGTGAAGCGGTGTGTCGGTCGCTGCGGCTCCTGAGGTTCCTTCGCGTCCGCTAGCGATGAGGGGTTGTGCCCCGGCTGAGCCTGTGCCTTCGCCTGCTGCTTCGTCTTTTCCTTCAGTCGTTTGATCGGTTTCACGGTTCTGATCACCCGCTTCGCGGCGGGTATCCTCGCGCCAGAGCACGACCGCGAGCAGGATGGCGCCACAACTCACGGCCATGTCGGCCACATTGAAGGTTGGCCAACGCGACGTGCCGATGCCGACGTCGATGAAATCCACAACTCCGCGTGGTAAGCGAAGCCGGTCGAGCAGGTTGCCGAACGCGCCCCCTGAAACAAGCGCGATCGCGATGACGCGCACGAGATCGCCGCGCTCCGTCTCGCGATAGAGCTTGTACAGAAGAACGAGCGCGCCGATTGTGAGCGCGGTAAAGATCCAGCGGGAGTAGGGACCGAGATGCAATCCGAACGCCGCGCCGGGGTTGTAGACGAGCGTGAACCGGAGCACATCGCCGACGACCGAGTGCGGCAGGTACACCGCCACGAGCCGGTCCACAGCGATCAGTTTCGTCACCTGGTCAGCGACGAACACCGACCCGATGATCGCGGCGACCAGTCCGGCCCGTCCAGGCGGGTTAGATGTTTCCATTTTCCTCTTTCTGCTTGCAGTTGATGCAGAAGCGCGCATGCGGCAGCGCATCAAGTCGCTCGAACGCGATTTCGCCGTTACAGCTATGACAGCGGCCAAACGTTGCCGGCTTCTTGTAGAGCCGCCGAAGGGCTTCGTCGATGTGCCAGAGGAACCGCCCTTCAAGGCTCGCAAAGAGGAAGGCCTTTTCGCGTTCCATCGCGTCGGTGCCCTGGTCCGCCATATGAAACGAGTACGACGACAGGTCGCCGTCGGCGCCTTGCGGCGTATTGCCGAACGTCTGGTCGTAGTGACCGAGCTCCTTCAGCACGCGCTTGCGTTCATCGAGAAGCCGCTTCTCGAAATGGGAGAGAATTTTCTTTTTCATCGGCTTGAATTCCTTGGTCGCGACTTGCTTTACCGCCATCGTCAGCTGTCCTTGGAAAGGGCAAGTTGTGCCGTCACGCCGTCGAGTTCAACGGACACGGCCGTGAAACCAGGCAGCAGATGGTCCGCGGCGACTGGTATCGTTTCGGTGATCACAATATCGCGCGCGAGGACTTCGCCGGCGATCCACTGCCGGTGTGTTTCGGCGGCGCCCGTCACAAGCGCCGGTCCAGCAATCCTGAGGATAATACGGTCGCTCACTTCAAGCCCGGTTTCTTTACGAAGCCGTTGCGTGCGGCTCACAAGCTCGCGCGCGATCCCCTCCGCTCGCAACGCCGGGGTCACGGTAGGGTCGATCGCGGCAAAGAGCGGGCCGTCCTGTTGCACCACGAGGGTTCCCGATGCTTTACGGTGCACCGTCAGGTCCTCAACGGTGAGCTGGTGCTCGCGGCCGTCCACGGTCACGGTCACCGACTCACCGCGCTCAAACGCCATGAGCGAATCCGGTCCAAGCGCGCCGACGACAGCCGCGGCCTTGGGCGTCTCCTTCCCAAATACCTTGCCCAGGGCGCGAAAGTTCGGCTTAGCCTCAAGCGACACGAGCGCGTCAGCGCTCGTCGCAAACTCGACGACCTTCACATTGAGTTCGGCGGCGAGGATGGTGATGAGGGCGTTGACGTGCACTCGCGCCGCGGCACTAAGCGCGCCCGGGACGCACACCATTTTCGAGAGCGGTTGACGCACGTTGACCTGCGCCGTCTCGCGCGCCGCGCGACCCGCGGACGCCAGCGAGCGGATCGCCGCCATGGCCTCTTCGAGCGCGACGGCTCGATCAGCATGCGCGGCACCCTGCCCTCGCACATACGGCGCGAAGTGCACCGAATCACCGCCCGTCAGTTCGCGGTGCATCCAGTCAGTGACGTACGGCGCGAACGGCGCGAGCAGGCGACACGAGGTGACCAACACCTCATGCATCGTGGCGAATGCGGCGCGGTTGTCGGCAGTACTCACATCGTAGAACCGGCGCTTTGCGAGCCGCACGTACCACTTGGAGACGTCGTCGTCCACGAACTGCATCACGACCCGGGCCGCGCCGGTGGCGTCGTAACGCTCCAGCAGAGCGTCAGCGTCGGCTTCCACCGCCGCCAGCCGCGAGAGCACCCAGCGGTCGAGCAGCGGCCGATCGGCAGGCTTCGGATCAGCGGCGGACGGCGCCCATCCAAAATTCGCATACTGTGCGAACGCGCCGTGATAGAGGTTGCGGAGCGTAACGAGAAACCGCCCCGCGCCGTCGCGGATCACCTGTTCGTCGAAGTTTTTCGGCACCCACATCTGGCTCGACGACACCAAGAAGAGTCGCGTCGCATCGGCACCATGTTTCTCCATGATCGCCCACGGATCGGCCGCGTTCCCGCGACTCTTGGACATCTTCTGGCCCTTCGCATCGCGTACGTGGTCGTGCACGATCACATTTCGGTACGGCGAGGCCTGGCCTGCGCCGTTGTTCGGCAGCGTGTCACCCAGCCCCGTCGCGATCGCCAACAGCGAATAGAACCATCCGCGCGTCTGGTCCACGCCCTCGGCGATATAGTCGGCCGGAAACTCCCGCTCAACGCGTTCCACGTTTTCGAACGGGTAGTGCCACTGCGCAAACGGCATCGAGCCCGAGTCGAACCAGGCGTCGATGACTTCGCGCACGCGCTTCATCGTACCGACGGCTGCCACCTCCGGCGGGTTCGGTGAACCAGCGTCAGAGCGGCAGATCATGCACGGCCAGGTCCACCGGTCGATGTACGGCTTGTGCGGATCGAATCCATCGCCGAGCGGACGCCCCGCGAGCGTCGATAGTTCGTCGAACGAGCCGACCGCGACCCGATGTTCTGGGTTCGCATCGCACTCCCACACTGGCAGCGGCGTCCCCCAGTAGCGATCACGCGAAATCGCCCAGTCGATATTGTTTTCAAGCCACTCGCCGAACCGCCCGCTGCCCGTCTCCGCGGGGTTCCAGTTGATGGCCGCGTTCCGCGCGATCATCTCATCCTTGAACGCCGTAGTGCGCACGAACCACGACGTGCGGGCGTAGTAGAGCAGCGGCGTGTCGCAGCGCCAGCAATGCGGGTATGAGTGCGTGACCGTCGCCGCCTTCCAGAGCAGGTCGCGCGCCTTGAGTTCCTCAATGATCCCCGCGTCGGCGTCCTTGAAGAATTTTCCACCGATCACCGGCATGTCGGCCGGGAACTCACCGCGCGCGTTGACGGGCTGCAGAAACGCGAGGTTGTGCCGCTTGCCCGCCGCGTAGTCGTCGGCGCCGAACGCGGGCGACATGTGTACCACGCCGCTTCCGTCGTCGGCAGATACGAAATCTTCTGCGACGATAACCTCGTGGTTCGTCCCTTCTGGATATGCCACCCAGTCAAACGGACGCTTGTAGCGAAGCCCGGCGAGATCGCGGCCCTTGTGGGACGCGACCAGCTCCCATCGCTCATCCCATCCCTGCCCGAGCACGGCTGCTGCGCGCGACTCGGCGAGAATGAGCGTCCACTCGCGCCCAGACTTTTTTCGCACTTCCACGTAGAAGAGGTCCGGATGAACGGCCAACGCCGCATTCGAAACCAGCGTCCACGGCGTCGTCGTCCAGAGCACGATCCGCCGGCGGGACGGACTCCCGTCCCCCACACCCACGGCGCCCACGAGATCCAGTGCCACATACACGGACGGATCTTCGACGTCGGCGTACCCCTGCGCCACTTCGTGCGAGCTCAGCGTCGTCCCGCACCGTGTGCAGTATGGGAGAATCTTGTGTCCGCGATAGAGATTGCCCGCATCGAACAGCGTCTTGAGGGCCCACCACTCGCTCTCGATGTATTCGTTCGTGTACGTGACGTAGGGACGCTCGTAGTCCAGCCAGTGCGCGATTCGCTCAACGAGCCGCTCCCACTCCTCACGGTATTTCCACACGCTCTCGCGACACTTCGTGTTGAACGCCTCAATGCCCACGCGTTCGATGTCTTGCTTGCCGCTGATGCCGAGTGCCTTCTCGACTTCGATCTCGACCGGCAGCCCGTGCGTATCCCATCCCGCCTTCCGCGGCACGTAAAAGCCCTTCATCGCGCGATGGCGGCAAATCAGGTCCTTTACGGTGCGGGCGAGCACGTGATGGATGCCCGGGCGCCCGTTGGCGGTCGGCGGTCCGTCGTAGAACACGTAAGTGGGACGCGAACCATCGGCACCGACCGCGAGTGCGCGCGCGACGATCTTCTCCTCGCGCCAGCGCACCAGCAGCGTCTCCTCCAGGTCGCGCACCGAGCGGTCCGACGGCAGCGGCGTGAAGCGCGGCGGCGGCACGCTGGCCGTGGCGACGGGGGCGAGGGGCTTCGTCACAGCTGCTCCACGACGCCGCGTACGAGCGCCGTCAGCTGCGGCTCGGCATTCGCCGCCACCGCGAGAATTTTGTCGAGTGACGCCGGCTCCAGCGCGTCGGGGATGCACAGGTCGGTGATGATCGAGAGACCCAGCACGCGCAGGCCCGCGTGCCGCGCCACGATCACTTCCGGCACGGTGCTCATGCCCACCACATCCGCACCGATCGAACGCAGCATGCGGTATTCCGCGCGCGTCTCGAGGTTCGGCCCAGCCACGGCCACGTACACACCTTCGCGCAGCGTGATGCCCTGCGCGGCCGCGACCGAACGCGAAAGCGTTCGCAGCGACGCATCGTACGCCTCGCTCATATCGGGAAAGCGCGGACCGAGCGCATCGTCATTCGCTCCGACGAGGGGATTGTCGCCGATCATGTTGATGTGATCACTGATCAGCATCAGGTCGCCGGCGTTCCACTCCTCGCGCATCCCACCGCAGGCATTACTCACAATGAGCGTGCGAACGCCGAGCGCGTGCAGTACACGCACCGGGAATGTCACCTGCTGCAGCGAGTAGCCTTCGTACTTGTGGAACCGGCCCTGCATCGCGATGACGCGCTTGCCGCTGAGTGTGCCGACGAGCAGGCGCCCCATGTGTGACTCCACGGTCGACAGCAGGAATCCGGGGATGGCGCCATAGTCGACGGTCGCCTCGACCTGAATGGCCCGGCCGAGCCCACCGAGCCCGGTGCCCAGAATGATGGCGACTTCAGGATTGGACGCGCCGATCTGGGCACGCACAGCGTCGGCAGCCGCACGCACCGCGTCCACACGGTGCGCATATTCGGCGCCCGCGATTCGCAGTGGCATCGGCTCTGCACGCGTTCCAGCCACCAGCGCTACTCGGCCACCTTTGTGTCGAGCCACGACGCATCCTTCGCGCGCGCGCCCCTCACCTCCGCGACGGCCTCCGCGACGGCCTCCGCGGCGTCGACCGGCGTTGGACGTGCGGGCAACGGCGCCTGCCCCGCGGCCGCGAGTTCCGCCAGTTGCATCTCGGCCATCGTCCTCATCTGGGAGAGGTAACTGCGACGCAGTCGCTCGAGCGCATCGGCGTCACGCCCCAGCTGCCGCACTTCAACCCGTGCCGCCTCGATCAACCGTTCGGCTTCGAGCCGCGCTTCGCGGATCATGACATCGGCCTCGCGCGCGGCCTGCTCCTTCGTCGCTTCGCGCATCTGCTGCGCGGAGATCAGGGCTTCGTTGAGCGCCTTGTCTCGCTCGCGAAAGGCGCGCAGCTGTTCGTGGAATGCCCGCGACTTGGCGTCCAGTTCCTGGTTCACGCGCACCAGTCGCTCGATCTCGTCGGCGACCTGCTCGAGAAACTGGTTGACCCGCGCCGTGTCGTAGCCGCGAAACGTCGTACCAAATTCGTAGCGCCGGACATCGACCGGCGTGAGATGAAACCCTTCGTCAGTCATGGCGTTCGCTCCCCGAACAGGACGGTTCCGAGCCGCACCATCGTTGCCCCTTCTTCCACGGCGACTTCGTAGTCAGCAGACATCCCCATCGACAGATCAACGGCGGGCAGTCCCGCCCTTTCGCACACCGTTCGCGCCGCTCTCGCTCCGCTGAAGACGCGTCGCAGCGTGGCTTCATCAGCATCGAATGGCGCCATCGTCATCACCCCACACACCTTGATGCCCTTGAGTCCGGCGATCCGCCCCGCCTCACGCTCGAACCCGCCCGGCGCGTATCCACCCTTCGACGTTTCCCCTGAGACGTTTACCTCGAGCAAAACGTCAACCGGCGTCCCACGCGTGATGCCCAACGCGTCAATCTCATCCACCAGCCGACTGCTGTCGGCTGCCTGAAAGAGCGAAAATCGATCCAGAAACTTCACCTTGTTGCGTTGCAAGTGTCCGACCAGGTGCCAACGGAGCGGCTGCTCGGCACGCCCAACCGCCAGAATGCCACCCGGTACCGCCACGAGCGCCGCGAGCAGATCCTGCTTCCCGATCGCTTCCTGCACCTTGTTCTCGCCAACATCGGTCAGTCCGACCCCAACCGCGGCGAGCACCGCATCCGGCCCGTGCGTCTTCGTGACGGCGATGATGCGGACGCCCTGTCCGTGACCGCCGCGCGCCTTCGCATCGGCGATTTTCTGACGGATTTCAGCGACCCTTTCGGGTAGGCCAGAAAATGACATAAGAGTATAAAAATACGAAAAGTTACGCTCAGCTACAAGCGTGCGACCTGTACCCAGAACATAGGGAACGGTGTCCGGCGCGATGCCGGATTTTTTTGCTGTTAAAAAACTGGGGGAACTGCCACGACATCGTTCTGTCGTTCGCCGTTCCCCCAAAACCGTCAGAGACCGCAGCGCTGATCGGGGCCGTTACGCCGGACTCGGCTCCGCGCCGCCCAACATCGGCGGCGTGCGCTGCGGTTCCACCACGGCAGGCGCGACCGACGGGCTCGGATCTGACGCAAGCACCTCCGTGGCGCGCGGCGGCAGCGTATCGCCACGCATCAGCACGATGATGTCCTCACGCGACAGCGTTTCCCGTTCGAGCAGCTTCGCCGCGATCTTGTCGAGGAGCTCACGATTTTCCGCGAGCACCTGCTTCGCAAGGTCAAACGCCCGCTGAATCACGCGCTTCACTTCTTCGTCCACGAGCTGCGCGGTGCGCTCCGATACCGTGCGGCGGGTGCCGAAGTCACGGCCGAGAAATACTTCGGCCTCGTTCTCACCAACGAGAATTGGACCGATGACATCCGACAGTCCCCACTGGGAGACGTAGCGTCGCGAAAGACCTGTCGCGAACTGGATGTCGCTCGCAGCGCCGGCCGTCACCTTGTCGTGACCGAACACGAGTTCCTCAGCCGCGCGGCCACCATACGCCATCACCAGACGGGCTTCGAGCTGTTCGCGCGTGACGCTTACGCGATCGTCCTCGGGCAGCGTCCACGCCACGCCGAGCGTGCGCCCGCGCGGCACGATCGTCACCTTGTGCAGCGGATCGTTGCCTTTCACGAGCATCGCGCACACCGCGTGTCCACCTTCGTGGTAGGCCGTCAGACGCCGCTCTTCGTCCTTCATGACGAGCGACTTGCGTTCGGCGCCAAGCATCACCTTGTCCTTGGCGTCCTCAAAGTCGATCATAAAAATCTTTTCGTGGCTGCGCCGTGCCGCGAGCAGGGCGGCCTCGTTCACGAGATTGGCCAGGTCGGCGCCGGCCATACCCGGCGTCGAGCGCGCCATAGCCTCGATGTTCACGTCTTCGGCGATTGGCTTGTTCCGCATGTGCACGCGGAGGATTCCCTCGCGGCCACGATAGTCGGGTGAGTCCACGACGATCTGCCGGTCGAAGCGGCCCGGGC
>SXGR01371060.1_pt1 | contig 65946 bp, 60 predicted proteins | sample 3174711 | NCBI WGS metagenome assembly SXGR01 (sample SAMN11356860, study PRJNA531348) | freshwater metagenome | isolation source: freshwater sample F1-60 | place: China: Fuxian Lake, Yuxi | collected 2017-12-25 | reverse complement strand
GCAAGTACATCGAGAAGGACGGAGCGCTCGAGCGTCGGTTCCAGACCGTCGTGGTTGAGCCACCCTCGGTGGATGAAACAGTGGAGATTCTTCGCGGCGTCCGGAAACGCTATGAAGACCATCATCGCGTGACGATCCCTGACGAAACGCTCGCGCTGGCGGCGAAACTCTCGGAGCGGTACATCACTGATCGCTTCCTGCCGGACAAGCCGATCGATGTCATCGACGAGGCTGGAGCCCGTGCGCGGCTAGCGGCACAGGCGCCGCCGCCGGAGATCGCGAGTCTCAAACTGAAACTCAAGGCCGTGAATACCGAGAAGGATGCGGCCGTCCGTGATCAAAATTTCGAACGTGCCGCGGCGCTGCGGGATTCCGAACGCGAACTCCAGGGCGAGATTCGCACTCGACAGGAAGAATGGGACAAACACCGGCAGTCGCACCGTCCCGTTCTTGGCGAGCAAGAGATTTCGTTCATCATCAGTCGATGGACCGGAATCCCGGTGACACGCCTCCAGGAGGCCGAAACGGCTCGCCTGATGCGCATGGAAGACGAGCTGCACCAGTCGGTGGTGGCGCAGGATGAGGCCATTCGCGCCATCGCGAAGGCCATTCGCCGCGGGCGCGCGGGTCTCAAGGATCCCAAGCGTCCAATCGGTTCGTTCATCTTCTGTGGCCCGACCGGAGTAGGAAAGACCGAGCTGGCTAGAGCACTCGCGAAGTTCCTGTTCGCGGACGCGCAGGCGCTCATTCGGGTGGACATGAGCGAGTATATGGAGAAGTTCTCCGTGTCGAGGTTGATCGGCGCTCCTCCGGGGTACGTCGGCTACGAGGATTCGGGCGCGCTCACCAAGGCCGTTCGGCGCAAGCCGTACAGCGTCGTGCTTCTCGATGAAATCGAAAAGGCGCACCCTGACGTGTTCAATGTGCTGCTGCAGGTCCTCGACGAAGGCCACCTGACCGATAACTATGGACGCCGGATCGACTTCAAGAACACGGTCGTCATCATGACGTCAAACGTTGGCGCCAAGGACATCACCAAGAATCGCACACTTGGGTTTGGTGAGCGTGACTTGGGTGTGTCGTTCCCGCGCATGTCGGAGAAGATCCGCGAAGAACTCCAGCACGTGTTCAATCCGGAGTTTCTGAACCGGCTTGACGACACCATCATCTTCCATCCGCTCGAAAAGGAACATATCGCGCAGATCGTGACGATCCTGCTTCGCGATGTGTCGACGCGGTTGACCGACGAGGAGCTCACGCTGAAACTCACCGACGGCGCTGTCGAGTTTCTCGTCAAGAACGGGTTCGACCCGAGCTATGGGGCCCGGCCGCTGAAGCGGGCCATTCAGCGGTTCATCGAAGACCCGCTTTCTGAGAAGATTCTGCTCGCTGAGTTCTCCAAGGGGGACGAAGTCGATGTCGATGTCGCGGGGTCAGGTGACAAGCTGGATTTTAGGGTTTTGGCGAGTACGCCGAAGGCGTGACGGAAGCGAGCCCTGGGGTAGCGGGGGCAGGCCGGAACTGAAGGGGCTGGAAGGGGTTAGACCCCTTTGGCCCCTTCACCTGTTATTATTGGAGGATATGCGGAAATCCGCGCGCCTTTTGGCGCCCGTCCTGATCCCGGTGCTCACCTCCCTGCTTGCTGCGCCTCTCATGGCGCAGGACGGCGGTGGACGGTGCACCGCGCCCGATTCGATCCGCGTACTCGGCAACTCGCGGATCGCGGCGGCGACGGTCATCACCGACGCGAATCTCGCGCCGGCGATGCTCACGAATTTCACGACGATTCAGCGGGCTATCCGCGCCCTGTTCGAGACGGGGCAGTTCGACGAAGTCGCTGTCGAGTGCCTCCTGCTCGACGAGCCGGCCGCCAAGACGGTGTACCTGATTCGCGTGAAGGAACGGCCGATCCTCGATAACGTGGACGTCGCGGGGCCGAAGGCGATTTCGCTCAACAGCGTGCGGGACAAGGTCGATCTGCTCATTGGCCGTCCCCTGAGCCCGGCGAATGTCGCCGGCAACATCGCCCGAATCGATTCGGTGTACCGGGCGCAGGGCTACTGGGGCATGCAGGTCAGGCCGGAGACGACCACCACAGCACCAGACCATGTGTCGATTCTTTTCCGGGTAGACGAAGGGCGCAAGCTCGCCGTGTCGGGCGTCCGGGTCGACGGGAGTTCCGCTGTCCCGGCCAAGGAAATCGTCAAACAACTGCAGGTCAAGCCTGAAGGACTCTTCTTCTGGCAGAAGGGGGAGTTCGACACCGACAAGTATGCCCAGGACCTGGGCGAGCGTATCCCGAAGCTGTACGCCGATCGCGGGTACATCGATTTTCAGGTCGAGCGCGACACGCTCATCGTGGACCGTGAGCGTGGCAAAGGGTTGATCGAACTGAAGATTGCCGAAGGGCGCCAGTTCAGACTCGGCACCTTCGAAGTCACCGGTAACCGTCGCTACTCCTCGGTGGACATCGCCCGGTTCTACCCGTTCAGCGATAGCGCCGTCTCCCTTGCGCGGCGACTCAACGCCGCCGTCCGGGGGCGCCCGATCCGCACAGGTGTATTTAGCCAGAGCACGTGGGATGACGGAACCGAAAAGGTGCGCAACGCGTATGCGAACGACGGTTTCATCTACTCGCAGGTTCGCCCGATTGTGGACCGCCAGGTCGGCGCCGATTCGGTCGGCGTGGTCAATCTCCGATGGGATATCACGGAGGGGCAGCCGGCGATCATTAACCGGATTGAGATCCTCGGGAACGACTATACGACCGAGAGCTGTATCCGCGACCAGCTCGTCATCATCCCCGGTGACGTGTTCAGCCGCGACCGCCTCGTTCGCAGTTGGCAGAGCCTTGGAAACCTCGGGTTCTTCGAGACGCCTATCGCTGCTCCTGACACACGTCCGGCGAACGAACAGGGCGACGTGGATATCGTGTTCAAGGTCAAGGAAAAGCGCACCGGTAACGTGAACTTTGGCGCGTCCATGGGGCAAGGCACCGGACTGGGCGGCTTCATTGGCCTCGACCAGCCCAACCTCTTCGGTCGCTGCAAAAAGGCATCGCTCAACTGGCAGTTCGGTCGCTACATCAATGACTTTCAACTGTCGTACACCGATCCGTCGATCGAGCAATCACGGTTTTCTGGCACGGTGATCGCGTACCGGTCACAGTCCCGCTACACCATTGCCGACCTCGGCCAGACGACCCGCACGGGTGGACAGGTCCGGGTCGGGTTCCCGCTCCTGAGTTCGCGATACACGCGTGTATTTGCCTCGTATGGCGCCGAGGCCGTCCGGTACGGCGACTACGGTCTGCTCGGCACCGTGACGACCAATCAGTGCGCCGGCTGCTTCAGATCTACCTTCGGCGTAGACGTCACCCGCGATACGCGCATTGAAGTGCCGTTCCCGACCGACGGTGTGCTGCAGTCGCTGAGCTCGCAGTTCAATGGCGGACCGCTCGGTGGTTCCGCGTCGTTCCAGCGGTACACGACCGAGTTCAAGGCGTATACGACACTCGCGGCATTCGGCGATGGTCGAAGCGGCGAGAAGATGAAGATCGTGGCCGGCGTTTCGCAGAAGTCGGGGTTCGTGTTCGGGGATCCGGGACCGTTCTTCAGCTCGCAGGCATTCGCGCTCGGCGGCGTGCAGTACGGCGAAGCGCTGCGTGGCTACCCGGAGTTTTCGATCACGCCCATCGGTTTCAACGCAGGCACCAGTACCAACAACGCGGTGCGTAGTTCATTCGGCAACACCTACTTTACGTCAACGGCTGAAGTGGGCTTCCGCGTCAGTTCGCAGTTTTATCTCAACGCATTCTTCGAGGCTGGCAACCTGTGGTCGCGGCCGCGCGACTTCAACCCAACGCGGCTCTTCCGCGGCATGGGGGTCGGCGGGTCGGCCGTCACGCCGCTCGGTCCGCTCGGACTGGATTACGCGTATGGGTTCGATCGCGTGGATGCATATGGGCGTCCGGATCCGAAGTGGATGGTGCATTTTAGACTTGGCCAGTACTTCTACTAAATCGGGAGATTCAATGTTTTCGTTTGCTCGTTTCCGTGGTGCGATCCTGTTCCTGGCGCCGGCTTTCATCCTTGAGGCGCAGGGCTCTGTTCCGGCCAAATTCGCGTATGTCGACAGTCGTTTTATCGTCAACGGGGCACCCGGCACGCCGATCGCGCAGGCGATCCTGCAACGTGACGGCGCGACCGCCGAAACGCAGGTCAAGCGCATGAGCGATTCGCTCGATGCGCTGACCGCGGCCTTTAGCAAGGAGCAGGCAACGTTGACGGGTGAAAGGCGCGACGCACGCATCAAAGTCATCAACGACCGCCAAGGTGAGTACCAGCAGCGGTATCAGGCGCTCCAACAGCAGCTCCAGGATCGCGAAGCTGAGGTCATGCAGCCGATCCTCGACCAGATCAAGCTGGCGCTCGAGGACATTCGGGTCGAGATGGGCCTGACAATGATTCTTGATATTTCGCAGAGCGGCGTGCTGGTCGCGGCAGACAAGAACCTCAACATTTCCGATCGTGTGCTCGCCAAGCTGCGCACGATGCCTATACCGATGCTTGCTGAGAAAACGGCCGCGCCAACCAAGGCTGACGCGAAGGCGCCGGTCAAGGCGGCTCCACCGGTAGGCGCACCGGTCCAGACTCCGGCTGGTATCGGTCGGCCGGGCGGCGTTGCGCCGGCGGCGCAGGTTCCGGAAAAGACGGACTCAGCGAAGAAGGCCGATTCGCTCAAGGTGAAGCGGCCGGATTCCACCGCGACGAAGAAGCCTGAGTAGCGGTAGCGAGCCGCGTCTCCGTCCCGGCCGCGCCAACCCCGGATGGTTGCGCCCGTGATGAAGCCGTTGACGGCAGCCGAGATTGCGGCCGCCGTCGGGGGTACGCTGACTGGCGAGTCCACGGTGGTGGTCAGTACGGTGGCGCCGCTCGACCGGGCCAGGGCAACTGACCTCAGCTTGTTGGCGCACGCGAAGTATGCGCCGGCATTCGAGTCTTCGAATGCCGGCGTGGTGCTGGTGACTCCTGAACTCGCTGGCACTGCGGGGCGCTGCGCGGCGCGGGTGATCGTCGCTAAGCCCTACGACGCGCTCGTCGCGCTCCTTCCAAAGTTTTACGCCGCGCCAGTCATGGAGCCCGGCATCCACGCGACCGCCATCGTGGGCAATGGGGTGAGCCTTGGCCGCGACGTGCGCATCGATGCTTACGCGGTGATCGGCGCCGGTGCGTCGATTGGCGATCGAGTCTGGATCGGAGCAAGCGCCGTGATTGGCGACGACGTGACGATCGGCGCGGATAGCCGGATCTTTCCGCAGGTGACGGCGTACCCCGGTACAGTGGTAGGTGAGCGGTCGTTCATTCACGCAGGCGTCCGGCTCGGAAGTGATGGTTTCGGCTACGCGTTTCGCGATGGGGTTCACCACAAGATCCTGCATGTCGGACGCTGTCTGATCGGCAACGACGTCGAAATCGGAGCGAACAGCACGATTGATCGTGGCAGCATCGATGATACGGTCATCGGTGACGGCACGAAGATCGACAACCTCTGCCAAGTCGCGCACAACGTGCGCATCGGGCGCCTCTGTCTGCTGATGTCGCAGGTGGGGATCTCGGGCAGTACGCATTTGGAAGACGGGGTGGTGTTTACGGGTCAGTCGGGTGCCGCCGGCCATCTTATAATCGGCAAGGGTGCCATGGTTGGCGCGAAGAGCGCAGTCTGGAGCGATATCCCGGCGGGTGAGATCTGGTCCGGCAGTCCGGCCCGGCCGCACCGCGAATCGCTCCGTGCGCATGCGGCGACGCTGAAACTTGCTGAGTTCATGAAGCGCGTTGAGCGGTTCATTGCGGGGAAGGGCGCGTGAGCCGCCGCACCATTCGTGCGAGGGCGGCAGTTGACGGTATCGGGCTTCACTACGGGAAAGTCTGCCGGCTCGTGTTTGCTCCGGCTCTGTCCGGCCATGGCATCCAGTTCCGACGAGTTGACCTGCCCGGCACACCGGACATTCCGGCGCGCGTGGACGAGGCCGTGCTCAGCGAACGACGGACGCAGATCGGCGATGGTGAACGTGCCTTGCATACGGTCGAACACGTACTGGCCGCCGTGGCGGGGCTCGGCATCGACGATTTGTCAATTGAGATGGACGCTGCAGAGCCACCGATTCTCGATGGAAGTGCGCGAATGTTTCACGATGCGCTCGTGGCCGCTGGGATGGTCGAGCATGGCGGTGTTGTCGAGGTGCTGCGCCTCACCGATACGGTTCGCGTGGTGCATGGCGACTCGGTGTACGTCGCGACGCCGTCCGACTCTCTCGATCTTGACGTGACGATCGATTATCCGCATCCCTTGATCGGCGCACAGGCCGGCACGTGGCGCGTAACGCCCGAGTCGTTTGCCGTCGAGTTGGCCGGTGCGCGGACGTTCGGATTCATGCACGAAGTCGACATGCTCCGCTCACAAGGACTGATTCAGGGCGCCTCAACACAGAATGCCATCGTGCTGGACGAACAGGGCATCATTGAGAACACCCTGCGATGGCCGGATGAGTTCCTTCGGCATAAAGCCCTGGACGTGGTCGGCGATCTGGCGCTCGCCGGACGTCGAGTTCGCGCGCACATCAGCGCGCACAAGCCGAGTCATCGTGGTACCGTGACGCTCGTTCGCGAGCTGATCGCCAACGCCAAGCCAGAGCCGAAGGAGGCCCGCGTGATGGAAATCGACGAGATCATGAAGATCCTGCCGCATCGCTATCCGTTCCTGTTGGTGGACCGGATCCTCGAGATCGAGGTGATGAAGCGATGCGTGGGCATCAAGAACGTCACTGTGAACGAACCGTTCTTCCAGGGGCATTTTCCTGGACATCCGATCATGCCCGGCGTGCTGATCGTGGAAGCGATGGCGCAGGTCGGCGGGATGCTACTGATGGGGGCGGTGCCCGATCCGGGATCGAAGGTGGTGTATTTCATGTCGCTTGACAACGTCAAGTTCCGAAAGCCGGTCAAGCCGGGCGACCAGCTTCGGTTTGAGCTCGAGATGAAGCAGGTGCGCGGTACCGTCTGTCGCATGGCTGGCATCGCTAAGGTGGACGGTGTGGTGGTGTGCGAAGCCGAGATGGCGGCTATGGTGCGCGATAAATGACCACGACAATCCATCCAACTGCGATCGTCGACAAGAAGGCAGAGATCGGCGCTGGCGTCGAAATCGGCCCTTGGGCGTTCGTCGGGCCGCACTGTTCGGTTGGCGCTGGATCAAAGCTTGCAATGCGGGCCACGCTGGAGTCGCACGTCCTCCTTGGCGAGAACGTGACCGTTGGCATCGGCAGCGTGCTCGGCGGGCTGCCGCAAGACCTCAAGTTCAAGGGTGAGGAGACCTGGGTCGAGATTGGTGACGGTACGACAATTCGCGAGTATGCCACCGTCAACCGGGGGACGTCCGAGTCCTTCAAGACGACGGTTGGCAAGCACTCGTTTCTCATGTCGTACGTGCATCTCGCCCACGACTGTCATGTCGGCGACCATGTGATCATTTCAAACGGGACGCAACTGGCCGGGCATGTCACCGTTGAGGACTATGCGGGCATCTCGGGCCTGTGCGCGGTGCACCAGTTTACTCGTATCGGGCAGCATGCGTACATCGGTGGCCATTCACGCGTTCCGAAGGACGTACCGCCCTTCGTGAAAGCAGTCGGCAATCCGATCAAGCTCTACGGGCTTAATAGTGTCGGACTGCAGCGGCGCGGCTTCTCAGCGGAAACGTTGACTGAATTGAAGAAGGCGTATCGGTTGTTTTTCCGCAGCGAACTCAACGTCACCCAGGCGATGGCGCGCGCGTCGACTGAGCTCACGCAGACTCCTGAGATGAAAGCGCTGATCACCTTCCTGTCGGAGAGCGAACGCGGGGCGACGCTGTGAGCGCTGCCGGCGCATCGCCGCCACGGATTGGCGTGATCGGTGTGGGCAGTCTCGGCTACCATCATGCGCGCATTCTCCGTGAGGTGAAGACCGCAGTATGTATGGGGTTCTTCGAAGCGTACGCTGATCGTGCGGGCACGGTGTCCCGAGAGCTGGGAATCCGCGCATATCCGTCGATTGCCGAGTTGCTGACCGATGTGGACGCCATTTCGGTGGTGGTCCCGACCAAGGCCCACTTCGACGTGGCTAAGGCTGCGCTGGTTGCCGGTAAACATGTGCTGATCGAAAAGCCGATGACCGCAACGCTTGAGGAAGCCGACGAACTGCTGTCGCTAGCCAAGGACAACGGCGTGATCGTGCAGATCGGCCACATCGAACGGTTCAATCGCGCGATTCGGGCAGCCGCTCCGTACATCGACCGGCCGCTCTTTCTCGACAGCGATCGTTTGGCGCCCTTCAGTCCACGTGGTGCCGACGTAGCCGTTGTGCTCGACTTGATGATCCACGACATCGACCTGCTGCTGTCGCTTGTCGGATCGAAAGTCCGCGACATCTCGGCGGCAGGTATTCCGGTACTGACGCCATCGGTGGACATCGCCAACGCGCGCATCGCGTTTGAAAACGGGGCGGTGGCAACGATCACGGCAAGCCGCGTGTCGAAAGACCGCATGCGCAAGCTCCGGATCTTTCAACGGAATGGCTATCTCTCGCTCGACTTGGCCGCCGGTACCGGCGAACTCTACCGACTCCGATCGGACGTGGACCTCGCGACGTTGGTGCAACAGGCGCAGCCGCTCGAGGCATTCGTCGAGCGCATGCCGCTCGAAGCGCCCGAAGGCGAGCCGCTCAAGCTCGAACTGGAAAACTTTGTCTCGGCTTTGCGGGGCGAGTCCAAGGTCGCCGTCTCAGGCGAGGAAGGGCGCGATGCGCTCGCGGTCGCGCTGCGTATCGTTCGCGACATCGAGCGAGCGCTGCCGGGGGTTCCCGCGTTGCGGACCGGCGTCGGTCCCGGTGCCTGAAGTCCTGATTGTCGCGGGTGAAGCGTCCGGCGATCTGCACGGCGCGGCGCTCGCGGATCGGCTACGCGTGATCCGGCCGGACCTCATCCTGGCGGGGGTCGGTGGATCGCGAATGGAAAGTGCAGGGGTGTGCCTACTGGAGCGCACAACGGGGATCATCGGCTTCGTCGAAGTGCTTCGGCATATTCCGGCACATTGGCGCCTCCTCCGACGGCTTCGCGCACGGTTTGCCAGCGGAGAGGTCGGGCTGGCGGTGCTGATCGATTACGGTGGATTCAACCTCCGTGTGGCCGCGGCGGCGCGCGCGGTCGGCGTTCCGGTGCTCTACTACATCACACCGCAGGTGTGGGCATCTCGCGCCGGGCGTCTCAAGACGATGGCGCGTGTGATCACCCGCGCGGCTGTCATCCTGCCGTTTGAAGAGGCGCTGCTTCGGGCGCATGGTGTCGACGCGACGTTCGTCGGGCATCCGCTGCTTGACCGAGCGACCGATCTGCCCTCAAAGGTGGAAGCGCGTCGCCGGCTCGGGATGCAGGAGGACGGCGAAATCCTGGCACTGTTCCCAGGGAGCCGGGCGCAGGAAATCCGGCTTCACACCGCGGATTTCGTCGCCGTTGCGCGTGAATTGGAGCGCCGCCGTCCTGGGCTGCGCGTAGTGGTGGGTGTGGCGCCAACCGTCAGTATTGATCTGGCGGAGTTTCCTTTTCAATTGCTGCGGGCACCTGCGTTCGATCTGTTGCGGGCCGCCGACGTCGCCCTCTGCAAGAGCGGGACGACGACGCTCGAAGCGGCCATCGCGGGTTGCCCCTGTGCCGTAGTCTACCGCACCAACGCGATGACCTATGAAATCGTGAAGCGGCTCGTCCGCATTACGCATATCGGATTGGTCAACATCGTCGTGGGGCGCGAGGTGGTGCCTGAATTCGTGCAGGCCGCATTCCAGCCGATTCCGGTCGCCGATGCGCTCGAGCCGCTCTTCGATCCAGCTTCAGCGGCGCGTGCGACGATGCTTGCCGGCCTCGCCGACGTGCGTGCGCAGCTTGGCGAGCCGGGAGCATCAGAACGGGTGGCCCAGATGGTCGCGGGCATGATCCGATGACCGCACCGGTCGCCGGCCGACGTGATGACTGGCGCCTCTGGTTCGGCGTTCCCGTCGGTCTCCTTTTACTGCGCTTGGTCGCGTTGACGTGGAGATTCGAAGCACATGGCGATGCCGGTTGGCGGTCGCTCGTGGCGGCGAAGCGGGGCGTTGTGCTCGCGCTCTGGCACGGCCACCTGTTGCCGCTGGCCTGGTTTCTGCGGGGACACAAGATGTCCGTGCTCGTCAGTGAACATCGCGATGGAGAAATCATTGCCAGAATCCTCCAGCGGCTCGGCTATTCGATGATCCGTGGGTCGTCGACGCGCGGTGGCGCACGTGCACTCGTTGAGATGGTGCGTGCACTCAAAACTGGAGCGGCGGTCTGCATCACGCCGGATGGTCCAAAGGGTCCCGCACGAAAGTTTTCACCTGGTGCGGCGGTCGCAGCGCAGCGAAGCGGCGTGCCGATCGTGACGATGTTCGTGACCGCGGAACGCGCGTGGGCGCTCAATAGCTGGGATCGATTCATGATTCCGATGCCCTTCGCAAAAATTGTCCTGCATTTCGGCGAGCCGACCAACGTTCGGCCAGGCACACCGGGTGACGCGGTCGCCGACGCGCCGCGCTTCGAGGCGCTGTTCGTCGCGAGCAATGTGGCGGCCCGTGGCTGATCGATTCCTCAAGCGGCGGTGGGAGTCCACGTCCCCGTTTTCGCGGCTTGTCGGCGCGGTGCTCGCGCCGTTGAGTTGGCTCTACGCGGCGGCGGTGCGGATGCGCAACGCCGCCTACGACCGTGGCACGTTCGCCACGCACTCGCTCGGGCGGCCCACGATTTCTATCGGGAACCTCACGGTCGGAGGGACCGGGAAGACTCCGCTGGCGTCGTGGTTTGCTCAACAACTGTTGGCGGCGGGCGAGCGCCCGGCCATTCTGTTGCGCGGGTACGGCGGCGATGAGGTGCTCGTTCACGAGCACCTCGTGCCGAGCGCCCTGGTCGTTGTCGGGGCCGACCGGATCGCCTCCGCGGCGCACGCGCGTGCTCGGGGCGCCACGGTGCTCGTGCTCGATGATGGGTTCCAGCACCGTCGTGCGCAGCGGGACGCCGACGTCGTGCTGGTGTCGGCCGATCGGCACCAAACGGTTCGCATGCTCCCGGCAGGCCCGTGGCGCGAGCCAGCGGAGTCGCTTCGACGCGCAACGCACATCGTGGTGACACGCAAACGCACGCCGCCGCAGGGTGCGAAGCAAGTGGCTGGCGACGTCTCGCGCTTGGCACCAGATGCGAAGGTGTCCATCGTGCATCTCGCACCGGACGCACTGGTTCGGTGGGATACCGGAGAACGAAAACGTCTCGAGCTGTTGATCGGTGCTCGCGCGCTCGTGATCTGCGCGATCGGAGATCCACAAGCATTTGTAGCGCAATTGCAGCAACTGGGCGCACGGTGCGTGGCGCGCACCTATCCCGATCACTATGCCTTTTCCGGGGATGACGTACGGCAGCTGGTCGACGATTCTATTAATGCAGACTTCGCGGTGTGTACACTCAAGGACGCGGTCAAGCTGGGCCCGTTGTGGCCTCCCGCGGCGCAGCCGTTATGGTATCTTTCGCAGCGCGTGAGTATCGAGCATGGCGCGGAACCCCTCGATGGGCTTGTCCGCCGCCTCGCCGCCTCCGCCCACAACTGACGACACAGCGCGCCGGTCCGGACCGGCGAAGGATTTTGAGCAGATGAAGCCCGACCTACTCCTCCCGGCCTCCCCGATTGTTCGTCCTGACAAGGATCGCTTCCTCAACGAAGAGAATCCATTTGAGGGCATGATGTCCCGGTTCGACAGGGCCGCCGAGTTGCTGGACCTCGAGCCCGGCATCTACAAGGTCCTTCGACACCCGGAGAAGCAGATTATCACGTCGGTCCCCGTGATGCTCGACAGCGGCGAGGTCGAGGTGTTCACCGGGATTCGTGTGCTGTACAATACGTCGCGCGGCCCCGCCAAGGGTGGCATCCGCTTTGACCTCAATGTTTCCCTTGATGAAGTCACGGCACTTGCCGCATGGATGACGTGGAAGTGCGCCGTTGTCAATATTCCGTTCGGCGGCGCGAAGGGCGGCGTGATCTGCGATCCGCTCAAGATGAGCATCGGCGAACTGGAACGTCTGACTCGCCGTTACACCACATCGATCATCCAGACACTCGGCCCTGACTCGGACGTCCCGGCGCCGGACGTGAACACGAATGAGCGGGTCATGGCATGGATCATGGACACCTACTCCATGCGTGTCGGACACACGGTGACCTCCGTCGTGACGGGCAAGCCAGTGGAGATGGGTGGTTCGCTTGGCCGTCGCGAGGCGACGGGCCGAGGCTGCATGCTCGTGACCAAGGAAGCGTTGGCCCACCTCGGCATGCCGATGAAAGGCACCTCCGTGGTCATTCAGGGCTTCGGCAATGTCGGCTCCGTCGCCGCACAGTTGCTCCAGAAGGAAGGGTGCAAGATCATCGGCATCAGCGACCGGACTGGTGGATTCCTGAATGCGAAGGGCATCGACGTCGTCGACGCGATCGCATACGTACAGGAGCACCGATCGCTTGAGGGCTACAAGAAGGGCGATGCGGTGACCAACGAGCAGTTGTTGACCACCCAGGTCGACGTCCTGCTGCCCGCCGCGCTCGAAAACGTCATCACCACAAAGAATGCAGCGCAGATCAAGGCCAAGATCATTTGCGAAGGTGCGAACGGCCCGACCACGGCAGCGGCCGACGCGATTCTGGACGCCAAGGGAATCTTCGTGATTCCGGACATCCTCGCAAACGCGGGCGGCGTGACCGTGTCTTACTTCGAGTGGGTTCAGGATCGAGGCGGGTACTTTTGGACTGAGAAGCGCGTGAACGAATCGCTCCAGGAAATCATGGAGCGCAGTTTCCACGCCGTACTTGATCTTTCGAAGCAACACAAGGTCAACATGCGCACGGCCGCCTATATGCTTGCGATCGGCCGCGTGGCCACCGTGCATAGACTGCGCGGCATCTACGCCTGAACATCGACGGCGGCGAAGCGCGTGTGACGCGGGATGAAAGTCATCGTCGCAGTAGTGGGACGGGCACGGCATCCGGCCGTGGGTCCTGCTGTGCGGGACTACGAGGAGCGCGCGGCGCGTTACTGGCCGATGCATGTTCGGGAGGTGCGCGAGGAACCCGCGCGCGGAGCCGGGCCAGATCAGGTTCGCGACAAGGAAGGCGTGCGGTTGCTGGCCTGCGCACCGGTCGGCGCGCACGTAGTGGCGTGCGATCCGGGCGGACAGGACATGACATCGGAGGCCTTCAGCGCTTGGCTCCAACAGGAACGCGAACGCGGTGTCGACCTCTGCTTTATGATCGGCGGAGCGCACGGATTGTCGGACGCGATCCGGTCGGCAGCGCGCACGCGATTGTCGCTCGCACCGTGGACGCTACCGCACGAGATGGCGCGCCTGGTTCTGGCGGAACAGCTCTATCGCGCTGGCACCATCATCCGTCACGAACCCTACCACAAATGAGCAGCGTGTGAGCGAAGCCGCGATCGCGCGCGTGGTGGCGGAGCCGTTTGGCGGCGGGGCGCTCGCGCGCGCCGCGTTGGACGGTTCTGCGCCGAAGGATTGGTTCCTGCCACAGCCGCGCGGTGCGGATCAATGGCGCCGTCACGCCGAATCGGTCCGCGCGGGCTTCACGGGCGCGAGTTGGCTCAAGGCACTGCTCCCGGCAATCTCGGCGTCAGGCAAGGCGGCCGAGCGCCTCGAGCGGGTCGCAGCTGGGAAGGGTGTGGTCGTGACGACAGGACAGCAGCCGGGGTTGTTCGGCGGTCCCGGGTACACTTGGCTAAAGGCGCTGACGGCGATCACGCTTGCCGATCGTTTTGAGCGCGAAACGGGCATCCCTGCCGTGCCGATGTTTTGGGCAGCAACAGACGATGCGGATTTCGCCGAGGCAAGTTTCACAACCGTCGCGATCGGTTCCGAGTGTCGTCGCGTATCGGTCGAACGCATGGGTGAGGAAGGCCTCGTCATGTCGCAGATGCCACTCGGCGACGTCTCATCTGCCCTCGCGGCGTTTGTGGAGGCGACGCGGTCCGCGCCGCACCGCGGCATCGTCGAGGCAGTGCAGCGAGCGTACCAGGCCGAGAACACTGTTGGCAATGCCTACGTGCAGTTGCTGCGCCACGTGCTCGAGCCACTCGGCATGCCCGTCATCGACGCGTGGCATCCGTCGGTGCGCGCTGTTGCCCGGCCGGTGCTCGTCGCGGCGCTTGGCCGGGCCGCCGCGATCGATGAAGCCGTATCGATGCGGACCGTGAGCATTGAGCGGACAGGATATCGTGCGCAGGTGTCGCGGGTGTCGCGCTTGTCGCTCGTGTTTCGCAGTACGGACGGGATCAAGGAACGCGTCCCTCTGTCGCAGTCCAGCGATGCCGGTCGGCGTAAAGGCCTGGTGCTGTCGGCGAACGTGCTGTTGCGTCCGATTGTCGAACGCCGAATCCTGCCGACCATTGCGTATGTGGGCGGTCCTGGTGAAGTGGCCTACTTCGCACAGGTCGGTGCGGTGGCCGCTGCCTTAGGTGAACCCCTGCCGCTCGTGGTTCCGCGATGGTCGGCGACAGTTGTGGAACCCAGCGTGGACCGGATGCTGGGCCGCCTAGGGATGATGGTCGACGATGTGCGCGTGGCGCACAACGCGGAACGGAAGATCGGTGATCGCGCGATGGCACCTTCGGTGCGCGAGGCGCTGGCTGCGTTACAGTCTGCTGTTGAGCTGCACGTGACCGCGCTCGCCGGCGCGGCCGCCACGGTAGGGATGTCGACGCCCGAGGTCATCGAAGGCGCGCGCCGCCAGCTCATGCATCGCATCGAGCGACTGGAGCGGCGCGTGCGCACCGCCGCGACCAAGTCGGAGACTGAGGCCGTGCGCGATCTCGCGGCCATTCGCGCGACGCTGCTGCCCGAAGGCGCCCGCCAGGAACGTCGCCTCAATTACCTGCCATTCTTCGCACGCTACGGCGACCCGCTTGTCTCGCGCCTCAAGGACGGCGCGGCGCTTCACGCGGCGGCGCTGATAGGCGCACGGTGACGGCTACCACGCCGACCGGCCGCCAAGGCGCCGGGGGGGCGGTGGCCGTCGGAGCGGGAATTCTCATCAGCCGGTTGTTCGGGCTGGTCCGCCAGCGGGCGATCGGGCACTTCCTCGGCGTCGGCGATACTGCCGATGTCCTCAGCGCCGCGCTTCGCATTCCCAACGTCTTGCAGAACCTATTGGGTGAGGGCGTACTCTCAGCGTCATTCGTGCCGGTCTACGCCCGTCTGCGGGCCGAAGGGCGCGAGGGCGATGCCGCTCGCCTTGCCCGCTCGGTCGGCGCGCTGTTGGCGGCTGTGTCGGCAGTGATGGTGTTAGCGGGAATGGCATTCGCGCCGGCACTGGTGGCCATGATCGCTGGTGGGTTCTCAGCGGAGAAGCGCGCCCTCACGGTGCACTTCGTGCGCATTCTCTTTCCGGGAATGGGGGCCCTCGTGCTGGCGGCGTGGTGCCTCGGTATTCTCAATGCGCATCGCAAGTTCTTCGTGAGTTACACGGCGCCGGTTGCGTGGAACATTGCGATCATCGTCACGCTCCTGGCTGGCGCGCCCACGCAGGATCCAGCCGGTGTAGCACGACTCGTGGCGATCGGCGCAGTGATCGGCAGTGTGCTGCAGTTCGCCGTGCAGTTGCCTTGGCTCGTGCATCTCCTTCCGGCCGCGAGGGACGGGCCATGGCGCACGGCGGAATTGCGATGCGTGATGACCAATTTCTTTCCGGTGGTCCTCGGCCGCGGCGTGGTGCAGGTCAGCGGCTGGCTGGACCAACTGATCGCCTCGTTTGCCACCGCTGGCGCGGCGTCGGTCCTGTTCTACGCGCAAAACATCGCGTTACTGCCGGTGTCGGTGTTTGGGATGGCGGTTTCGGCCAGTGAACTGACCGAGATGTCAGGGCGTTCCTCGGACAAGGTCGAACAGGCGATTCATGAGCGCCTGCAGGGTGGGCTTCGTGCCATCGCATGGTTCGTCGTACCCTCCTCGGTGGCACTGCTGGTGCTGGGTGATGTGCTGGCCGGAGCCGTCCTCCAGACCGGACAGTTCCAACGCAGCGACACGGTGTGGGTTTGGGCTGTGCTTGCCGGTTCGTCGGTCGGCCTGCTCGCCGGAACGCTCGGCCGCCTCTACAACAGCGCGTGGTACGCCTTGCACGACACGCGAACGCCGGTACGCATCGCGTTGCTCAGGATCGTCATCGCAGCAGTGTCGGGGTCGACGGCAGCGCTGCTCGTTCCGGCCTGGATCGGCATCGAGCCCAAGTGGGGCGTCGCGGGGCTGACGTTGAGCGCCAGCGTTGCCGCATGGGTCGAGTTCGCGTTGCTGCGCCGGGCCCTCAATGCCCGGATCGGCTGGACGGGGCTACCCAACGGGTTCCTTCCGCGACTCTGGGGCGCGGCGTTGATGGCCGGCGCCGTTGGCTTCGGCATCAAGATCATGCTCGGCGCCACGCACCCCGTGTTGCTCGCCGTCATCGTCTTTGCGGCATACGGCGTGCTGTATTTCGGCATGACGTCGCTGTTCAGCATCAGCGAATCGGAGGCTGCGTTGCAACGTATCCGTGTCCGACTGGGCACAGGGGTTCGGTCCGGAGACGGTTCGTGATTTCGGACCAGGTCGCTGCATCCACGTTGCGGCTGCCCGACACGCCCGGTGTGTACCTGTGGAAGGGCCTGGACGGCACCGTGTTGTACGTCGGCAAGGCCATCAAGCTGAAAGCCCGTGTGCGGAGCTATGTGCGTAGCGAAGAGTTGCAGACGCCAAAGACGCGCGCGTTGATGGAGCAAGCGACGGCGCTAGAGACCATCGTTGTTCCCGACGAGGCGAGTGCGCTGATGCTCGAGTCGAACCTTATTAAGGAGCACCGGCCGCGTTTCAATATCCTCCTGCGCGACGACAAATCGTACCCGTTTGTGAAGGTGACCGTGCAGGAGCCGTACCCGCGCGTGTACGTCACGCGGCAACTGCGCGACGATGGGGCCCGCTACTTCGGACCGTATACGGACGTCGGTGCGATGCGACGGACGCTCGACGTCGTGAAACGCATCTTTACGGTGCGTTCGTGCCGGTACGACATGCCGCGGGACATGCCCCAGCGAGCCTGTCTCGACTTCTACATCAAGCGCTGCAAGGGACCGTGCGTAGGCGCGCAGTCACAGGACGACTATCGCGACATGATGGACGAAGTGGTGGCCTTCCTTGCCGGGCGGACGGAAGAGGTGACGCGCCGCCTCCGCGACAAAATGACGGGTGCCTCGGAACGACTCGAGTTCGAACATGCCGCCGAACTGCGCGATGCCATGGCGCATCTCGAACAAATCGAGGAAACGACCGTGATGGTCGATGTCGGGGGTGGCGACCGCGACATCCTCGGCTATGCTAGAGACGGTGACGACGCGTGCGTCGCGATCCTCATAGTGCGCGACGGAAAACTGATGGCGCGGGAGCACCGCCTCCTCGAACATGTTGAAGAGTCGTCGGACGGTGATGTGCTCGGCGCGTACATGACGTCGGGCTTCCTGGCCCGCGAAGGCCGGCCCGCCGAGGTGTTCGTCCCTTTCGAGTTCAGCGACCAAGAACTCTTCACGGTGCTTGCGGTCGGCACGCACGTGCGCATTCCGCAGCGGGGCCAACGTCGTGAAATGCTCGACGTGGCTGAGCAGAACGCCCGCCATCTGCTGGAAGAGTTCAAGCTCGAAGGGCTCGAGGCCGACGAGCGCGCGGCGGATCCTGTCTACGATCTCGGACGGGAGCTCGGCCTTCAGCGCATTCCGCGGTCGATGGTCTGCTTCGATAATTCCACGTCACAGGGCAAGGACAACGTTGGTGCCGTCGTCTGGTTCGACAACGGCCGTCCGCGCCGGGCTGATTATCGGACCATGATGGTGAAGGCGCTGGCCGACGAATCGACAGGGCCAGATGATTTCGCGTCGATGCGTGAAGTGGTGTCGCGATACATGCGGCGGCGAATCGATGAGCAGAAGCCGCTCCCGGACCTCATTGTGGTGGATGGTGGGAAGGGGCAGCTTGGCGCAGCGATCGAGGCGCTGGACGCACTCGACCTCGCGGCACTGCCTGTGGTGGCACTGGCAAAGCGTGAAGAAGAAATATTCGTGCGCGGGCGGTCCGAGCCACTCAGGCTGGCGCGACGGTCCGCGGCGCTGCGGCTGCTGCAGCGCATCCGCGACGAAGCCCACCGTACGGCCGTCGGTTACAACAGGAAGCGTCGCACGATGCGAACGGTCACGTCCGAGCTGTTGCGCATTGACGGCGTCGGCCCGGCCAAGCGTAGGGCGTTGCTGACGCAGTTCGGTTCTCTGCAGGGGGTTCGAGACGCGACGGTCGATGCTATTGCCGCTGTGCCCGGCTTTTCGGCGAAGTCCGCCGAGCGGATTCTCACATCACTGCGCGTGAGTGACCCCGTGTTCGGCCAAACGCATGTCACCGCCCCCGCTGCGCGCGTCGATGCGGCAGGTGAAATTGCGGTCTCATCCCCAAAGGAATCGGAATTATGACGGCTGCTCCGTGGACCCTCCATTGCACTGCCTGCGCATACACCGTTTCGGGTGACCGCCTTGCATCGGTTTGTCCGGACTGCGGCCAGCCGCTCTCGGTGAAACTGGCTCCCGTCCCGCGAACGGCCGTGACGTCCGCGCCGGACATGTGGCGCTACGCGGTTGCCATGCCGATCCTCGATGGCGAGACGAGGGTGTCGGTCGGCGAAGGGATGACGCCGCTGGTCGAGCTCCCGGAACTCGCGGCTGACGCTGGCGTCGCGCGCTTCTGGGTGAAGGATGAAGGACTGAACCCGACGGCCAGCTTCAAGGCTCGCGGCCTCTGTATGGCGGTGACGCGGGCAAAGGCGCTCGGATTGTCTGGTGTCTGCGTCCCGACGGCTGGCAATGCAGGGATCGCGCTTTCGGCGTATGCCGCAGCGGCGGGTATGAAAGCCCGCATCTACGCACCCAAGACCACGCCACCGCCGATTCTCGGAAGCATCCGAGCGTACGGCGCCGAACTTGAGCTCGTCGATGGCCACATCGGCGATGCTGGCAAGGCCACCATGCAGTTCGCGAAGGACAGCGGATTCTTCAACGTGGCGACGGTCCGTGAGCCGTACCGCGTCGAGGGAATGAAGACGATGGGCTATGAACTCGCCGAGCAACTCGCGTGGGCCTTGCCGGACGCCATCGTCTATCCCACTGGTGGCGGTGAAGGGACGATAGGCATCTGGAAAGCGTTCAGGGAAATGATCGACTGGGGCTGGTTACCCAAGGACACCGCGCTGCCCAAGATGATCGCCGCACAGGCAGCCGGCTGCGCGCCGCTCGTCCGCGCGTTCAACGCCGGAGAGGAGAAGGCGACGCCCTGGGAGAATCCAGTAACCCACGCAAGCGGGCTCCGCGTACCTGGACCCTTCGGCGATCGATGGACGCTGCGTACGCTGCGCGAGAGCAAGGGTGGAGCTTTTGCGGTCGATGAGGAGAAAATGCGGACGTCGACGTTCAGGCTGGCGTCGTCGAGCGGAATCGACGCCGCTCCAGAAGGTGGCTGCGGCTTAGCGGTCGCTGGAATGGCGCGCGAAGCCGGTTTGATCAGCTCCGATGCTCGGGTCGTTGTTTTTAACACCGGTTCTGGCGCCTCGTATCGCTGGTAATCGGTTTTGCACGCAGCTGCGCTAGATTGGGTCCATGACGCGCGTCGCAATCGTTGAACCATCGTCCGGCATCGCAGGGGACATGATGCTGGGCGCGCTGCTGGACCTCGGACTCGACGAGGCTTGGCTCGGCGCGTTGCCATCGGCACTTTCGCTCGACGGTGTGACCGTGCGCACGGAGCGCGTGCGCCGCGGTGAGATTGCCTGTCGGCGAGTGGAATTCGCGATCCCACCGCAACCGCACGGCCGCCACCTCAAACACATTCGGGCGATCGTCGACGCGTCCAAGGCGCCGGATCGCGTGAAAGAGATTGCGAACCGTGCGTTTGTGATGCTCACTGAGGCAGAGGCTGCCGTGCACGGGACCACAGTGGAAAAGGTTCACCTGCACGAAGTCGGAGCCGTCGACGCGATTCTCGACGTGGTGGGGTCGGTGTGGGGGCTCGACCTGCTAGGCGTCGCTGGCGTGCATTGTGGTACGATCGCGCTCGGAGACGGTTTCGTTGATGCCGCCCACGGCCGCATGGCCGTCCCAGCTCCGGCGGTGATCAAGCTCCTCGAGGGCTTTGATGTCCGTCCTGGGCCTAGCGAGAGCGGAGAACTGACGACGCCCACTGGCGCCGTCCTGATGCGCGCCCTCGCGACCCGTGGTGTTCCGTCGATCTACCGACCGGTGAACGCCGGCTACGGAGCGGGGACAAAAGACTTCAAGGGACGAGCGAATGCGCTACGCGTAATCCTTGCCGACGTGGACACAGTCAGTGAGGCTGAGGCGGTGACCCTCCTCGCGTGCGATATCGATGACATGTCGGCCGAGTACCTCGCGGCGGCTGCGGAAGTCGCCCGTGCGAATGGCGCGCTCGACGTGACGCTCCTGCCGATCGTGATGAAAAAGGGCAGGCTCGGCACGCGCGTCGAGTTGCTCTGCGCCACCGACGCGGCCGACCGCCTCGAGTCCTTGCTGCTCACTCACACCAGTACAATCGGTGTGCGGCGCACCGTGGCAACAAGGCGCGTGCTTTCCCGTCGGGCAGTGGCCGTATCGGTTTTCGGCCACGACGTGGCGCTGAAAATTGTGACGCTGCCGGACGGGACGACCCGGCTGAAGCCAGAGTTTGACGACGTCAACCGGGTCGCAAGGGCGACGGGGGAAACCCACGCAGATGTTCTGGCTGCAGCGACCAAGGCAGGCGAGTCAAAGTAGGCGCAAGTTGTTTCAGTAGATTGACTTTGACCTTTGCGCTTGATATTTTACATCAATGGTTCGCGTCAACCGCATTGCGCCGGGTAGCATTGCCGATGAGTTGGGTATCACCCCAGGTACTGAACTCCACTCGGTTTCCGGTCGGCCAATCGATGACTTCCTCGATTGGGAGTTCCTGACGGCTGAGGAGGCCTTCGAGGTCCAGGCAACGCTTCCCTCGGGCGAGCAGGTGCTCTATGACATCGAACGGTCCGACGGCGATGCGCTTGGCGTCGAGCTGGAGCCGCCTTCGGTTCGCCGTTGTGCCAACCGCTGCGAGTTCTGCTTCGTCGAAGGGCTGCCGAAGGGCCTTCGAAAGCCGCTGTATATCCGAGATGACGACTACCGCCTGTCGTTCGCGTACGGAAACTTCGCGACGCTCTCCAATCTCAAGCAGCGCGACACCGATCGAATCCTCGAGTACCGGCTGTCGCCGCTGTACGTGTCGGTACACGCGACGCCTTGGGAAGCGCGTAAGGTGTTGCTGAACAATCCGCGTGTGCCGAACATCATCGAACAGATGCGTGTGCTCGCCGCGGGCGGTATCCAGTTCCACGGACAGATGGTCATCGTGCCGGGCCTCAATGACGGCGCCGTGCTTCAAGAATCACTACAGGATCTTTGGTCGCTCGAGGGCGCGGTGCTCAGCGTTGCGCTCGTACCGGTCGGCCTCACGCAATTTTCGCATCTCTACACAGGGAAGACCATGGACCGTGCCAGCGCGACCGCCCTACTCGACGTCGCTGAGGCGTGGGGAGGCCGCGCCCGGCGTGAACGCGGCAACACGTGGGTATTCGGCTCCGACGAACTGTACCTGCTCTCCGGCCGTGAGTTACCGCCCGCATCATTCTATGGCGACTTCGAGCAAGTGGAGAATGGCATCGGTGCTGTGGCGACGCTCCGCTCGCGGGTTGCCGAAGGACTCGATCGGTTGCCACGTCTCGATGGCCAGAAGATTGGCGTGGTCACCGGAGTCTCGATGCAGCCGTTGATGCCGCCACTGCTGGAGCAGCTGGCACGGGCGACTGGCGCGCAGTTTGAAATCATCGAAACGACGAACTCACTCTTCGGCCCGACAACGACGTCAGCGGGGCTTCTGGTGGGCGCAGACATTCTGCGCGCACTCGAGGGTCGCTCTGACCTCAACCTCGCGCTCATTCCCGCAGAAACCATCAATGAGAACGGGCTATTCCTCGATGACATGACGCTTGAGTCGGTACGGAGCGCGCTGCCCGTTGTGGTCGAACCGTCATACGACTTCATTGACTTGCTCGCCGCGGTGGATCTGTCTCCCCTCACCATGGAGGCCCGATGAGCCGGCCCGTCGTAGCGATCATCGGACGACCCAACGTCGGAAAGTCCTCGCTGTTCAACCGGATCATCGGTACCGACTCTGCGATCGTCAGCGAAGAGGCGGGCACAACACGCGACCGGCATTTCGCCGAGGCCGAGTGGAACAGTCGCTCCTTTTGGCTCGTGGATACGGGCGGACTGCGCGAAGGGTCGGATATTCCGATGGACGCGGAGATTCGCCGCCAAGTGGGTGTCGCGATCGAAGAGGCCGATCTGATGCTGCTCGTGCTGGACGGACAGGCCGGTCTGCACCCGAGCGATGCTCGCATCGTCGAGATTCTTCGCGAATCGGGGAAGCCGTGGATCGTGGTCGCCAACAAGGTTGACGACCCGCGCAGTACTGATTTTTATGAACTGTTCAACCTCGGTGCCGGCGATCCGATCCCCGTCTCGGCGCTCAACGGAAAGAATTCCGGCGACCTGCTCGATGAGCTGGTGAGGCGACTGCCGGATTCGGCTGCTGAGCCGCCTGCGGAAACGTTGCGGGTGGCCGTGATCGGCCGCCCCAACGTCGGCAAGTCATCGCTGATCAACAAACTGCTCGGGGAAGACCGTCACGTCGTAGCCTCCGAGGCGGGTACGACGCGTGATGCGATCGACTCGCCGTATACGTACCACGGCCGTCAGTTGATTTTCGTGGATACGGCGGGCTTGCGGCGGAAATCGAAAGTGGACGACGGGATCGAGTTCTACTCGTCGCTGCGCACGCGGAGGGCGATCGAACGTGCCGACATCTGCCTGCTGATGATCGACGCGACCGAGGGCCTGCACAACCAGGACCTCAAGATCGCCGCGTTGGCGTGGGAGGCCGGTCGCGCACTGATTATGCTGGTCAACAAGTGGGACATCAAGGAAGACAAAGGTGACAAGACGGCCGCGCACTTCGAGGGGGAGTGCGGCGAAAAGGCGCCCTTCCTGAAGTTCGTTCCGTTCCTTTTCACGAGTGCGCTCACTGGCCAGCGCGTGGCGAAGACGCTTGACGTGATCCTCCAAGTCGACGCGGAACGGCACAAGCGCGTGTCGACGTCAGAAGTCAACAGGGTGCTCGGAGAATTGATGGCGAGGCTGCAGCCCCCGCAGGCCGCGGGAAATGAGGTGCGGCTCAACTATGCCACGCAGGTCGATTCGATTCCTCCGTCGATCGCCATCTTCGGTAATCATCCGGAACTCGTTGCCGAGCACTACATCCGGTATCTGCACAACGGCTTCCGCGAGCATTGGGGCTTCCTGGGCAATCCGCTTCGCATTCTGCTACGGCGGAAGTCGTCGGCCGAACGGTGAGCGTGACCGGCATTCTTGGATTGCTAGTGGCATACGTCGTCGGTTCGTTTCCGAGCGCGTATCTGGCCGGCCGGATGCTGAAGGGCATCGACCTGCGAACGGTCGGATCGGGCAACCTCGGCGCGACGAACGTGTTCCGGGAACTCGGGCCTGCGGCAGCGATCGTCATTCTGCTCGTTGACCTGCTCAAGGGAGCGCTCCCGACGCTGCTTCTGCCTGGGCTGCTGGTGACTGGGATCCAGAGCGAGGCCGGCACGGAGCTCTGGGCGATCGGTTTTGGTGCAGCAGCGATTACTGGTCACGTCAAGCCCGTATTTCTGCTCTGGAATGGGGGCGGGAAGGGCGTTGCGACTGCGGCCGGCATGTTCTTGGCGGTCTCGCCCGCGCCGGCTTCGCTTTGTATCGTTGCGTTTATCGCTGTCGTGGCAGCGACGCGATTCGTCTCGCTCGCGTCCATCATCGCGGTGGCGCTGCTGCCGGTATTTGAATGGTTCGCCATGGGGCCTTCTCCGGTGACTGGCGCAAGTGTGGGGGTCGCGCTCTTCGTCGCTTGGGCACACCGCGCGAACATCGCACGACTTCGCGCTGGTGTTGAACCACGCCTCTCGCGACCCGGCGGGCAGCCATGAAATGTGCCGTCATTGGCGCCGGTGCTTGGGGGACGGCGCTTTCGGCCGTGCTGGCCGAAAACGGGCACGACGTGACCATCTGGGCGTTCGAGGCCGATGTCGCCGAGGCAATCGAGGATCGGCATGAGAATCCGCGGTTCCTGCCTGGGACGGGACTCGCGGCGTCGATTCGTGGCACGACCGACAAGGCTGAGGCGCTAACCGATGCGGAGCTTGTGGTTGTCGCATCGCCTAGCCACGTGGTGCGCGCCGTCCTCGAATCCTGCCATGGCTGGACGTTACCCGCGGCGCCCGTGGTGGTGGCGACGAAGGGAATCGAACGGGGCACGCTCTCTCTGATGACCGAGGTGGTCAGCGAAGCCTTGCCCGGACGTCCGATTGTCGGCCTTTCGGGACCGAGCTTCGCGGTGGAAGTCGTGGCACGGCAGCCCACCGCGATCGTTGCCGCGTCGCGCGACCTTGCCGCGGCGACGTTCGTCCAATCCGCGCTGAGTTCGCCGATTCTCCGTGTGTATACGCACGACGACGTGATCGGCGTGGAGCTCGGCGGGGCGCTCAAGAACGTCATGGCGGTTGCCACCGGTATTTCAGACGGGCTCGCACTCGGCTTCAATGCCCGTGCGGCGCTGATCACGCGTGGTCTCGCGGAAATGATACGACTCGGCATCCGCCTCGGCGCGCGCCCAGCGACATTTGCCGGGCTTACCGGTATCGGCGACCTCGTGCTCACCTGCACTGGGGCGCTTTCACGAAATCGCGCGGTTGGACTTGAGATCGGCCGCGGGCGAACGCTCAGCGAGGTGCTCGCCAGCCGCGAGACTGTCGCGGAGGGCGTGGTCACGACTGAGAGCGCGATGGGCTTGGCCGCACGCGAGGGCGTGGACATGCCAATCGTCACGGCGGTGCATCGAATCCTGTTTGAGCGACAGCCGGCGAGATGGGCGCTCGTCGAACTCATGACGCGCGGACTGCGCAGCGAGGAGGACTGATGGCCACGAGAGCCCACGACCGCCCGGAGCCGGTACAGGAATTCTTCTCGATTGGCGAAGTCTGTGAGCTCACCGAGCTGAAGCCGCATGTGTTGCGCTATTGGGAATCACAGTTCCGGTTCCTGAGTCCAGCGAAAAACCGTTCCGGCAACCGCGTGTACTCCCGACGCGAGATCGAGCTGGTGGTGCTCGTCAAGCACCTATTGTACGAGGAGAAATACACGATTGACGGGGCGCGTCAGAAGTTGGATGACGAGCGCAAGGGCGGGGGACTGAAGCTGGCAGCAAGGGCAGGACTCGACCTAGAGTCGATCCGCCTGGTCGAACGCGAACTGAAGCAGATCGCCGCGCTGCTCGCGGCAGACGGGGCCTGATGCGGCTGCTCTGCAGTAACGATGATGGGATTCTTGCCGCTGGTCTGTCGTGCCTCGAACAGGCAGCGCGCTCGCTTGGCGATGTATTCGTCGTCGCGCCAGACCGTGAACAGAGCGCCACCAGCCACTCGCTGACCCTCCATCATCCGCTGCGGCCGATTCAGCTCGCCGAGCGCCGCTGGCAGGTCGACGGCACGCCCACCGACTGTGTGATGCTGGCCATCGAGGCGCTGATGCCAACGCGGCCAGATTTTGTGCTCAGCGGCGTCAATCACGGGCCCAACATGGGTGAGGACGTCCTCTATTCGGGGACGGTGGCCGCCGCGATGGAAGGTCTGATGCTCGGCGTGCCGGGAATTGCCGTGAGTTTCGCTGGCAGCGACTTCGGCACCAACCAGGCCATACTCGACCAGCACGTCGAGCCGCTCGCGGCATTGCTGGCCCACCTGACTTCGTTACCGGCGTTTCCGGCGCATACGTTGCTCAATGTGAACATCCCGCCGATCCCGGCCGCAGAGATCAGGGGTGTGAAGCTCACGCGGCTCGGGCGTCGAGTCTTTTCGGATTCCATCGCCAAGATGCAGGACCCGTGGGGACGGCCGATCTACTGGATTGGCGGTGGGTCGGTTACTTGGACCGCCGGCGAGGGAACCGACATCGATGCGGTGCGGGCCGGATTCGTGTCGGTGACGCCGCTGCATCTCGACATCACTCACGAAGCGCGGCTCGAAGACGCGGCGGAATGGTGGAAGGCGCCCTGACGTCTCCGGTCCCGCAGTTTACCGGCGCCAGAAGGCGACTCGTTGAGGAGCTGAGGGCGAAAGGCATCGCCAGCCAGTCTGTACTGGAGGCGTTCGAGCGGACCGCGCGCCATACGTTCGTTCCCAGCGGAATGCGGCATCGCGCCTACGAAGACTCGGCGCTTCTGATCGGAAGTGGGCAGACGATCAGTCAACCGTTCGTGCACGCGCGGTCGCTCGAGTTACTCGCGCTTGAGGGCGCAGAGCGCGTCCTCGAAATCGGCACGGGATCCGGGTACCAGACGGTGCTGCTGTCGCACCTCGCCCGTGAGGTCTACAGCGTCGAGCGAATAGACGACCTGATCGAACGGGCCGGTGGTGCCGTTCGTACCGCCGGCGCCACCAACGTTCACCTCCGATGCGGCGATGGAACGCTTGGCTGGGCAGAGTACGCGCCGTACGATGCAATCGTGGTGAGCGCTGGAGCACCGGGCATTCCTCAGCCGCTGCTCGATCAACTGGCTGAAGGAGGACGGCTGATCGCGCCGGTCGGCGATCGCGACGAACAGCGGCTGGTGCTCGTTGTTCGGAACGGATCGACCTTTGACCGAACGACGCTCGACCCCGTCCGGTTCGTTCCGCTCGTCGGCGAGCATGGATGGAACGGATGACGAACTCCGCGTCTCGGATGGCAGACACGCCGGTGGCGGCCGCGGCTCGCGCAGCGATTCGAAGCGTCCAGGATTTTCCCAAGCCGGGAATTCTGTTCAGGGATATCACCCCGCTCCTCGCGAATGCGACATTGTATCGTGAGGTGACCGACGAGCTCGGTGCTGCGTTCGTCGGACAGGCGATCACGCACGTGGTTGCCGTAGAGAGTCGTGGATTCATCGTGGGGGCGCCGATCGCGATTGCCATCCACGCGGGATTCGTGCCGGTTCGCAAGCCGGGCAAACTGCCATCGGCGACGCTCAGCGAACCGTACACGCTTGAATACGGTGACGATTCGCTCGAGCTGCATTCCGACGCGCTTCCCGCTGGCGCGCGGGTGCTGGTCGTCGATGACGTGCTCGCGAGTGGGGGGACGGCCGCCGCCACCTGCCGCCTCGTGGAACGGGCGGGAGGGATCGTGGTGGCCTGCGTCTTTTTGGTCGAGTTGGAAGCACTGCACGGCAGGCGGCAGCTGGGAAACCGTTCGGTATCCGCCTTGCTCGCCTACTGACTGTTTGCTGCGACTACCCACGGGTGTGGAACACGGATAGCCTTCAAGGCAAATGCATGTTGGCCCCCGTAGCTCAGGTGGATAGAGCAAGCGTTTCCTAAACGCTAGGTTGATAATTGAAAGGCACTTTTCTAGAGGGAGATAGCGGCGTTAGTTCTTGTACTGCTGGTTGTCTGTCAGTTTTCTGTCACTTAACCACGCTTTGACAGACAAAACGCTATGTCGATTTAGACTGTCTTTTCGAGTGCGAGGGTTCGTCGTTTTCAGCCATTTGAGGCGAGAAATCGGAAATGAAAAACGCACACCGAAGCTTGGTGTGCGTTCTGAATTTCGTCGCTTGTTGACGGTGCTCTGAGACCTACCAGCAATCGTGCGCTAGTGTGAAGTGCCGCTCTGCCCCCCCCACACAGTTCATCGGTACTGAAATTTCCTGTGAAATGCCATCGATGTAGCGAAGAAGTGGGACGCATGGTGGCCTAGCAAGTTGGCTGATTTCGAAGCAGGTTCTTGATGGAAACTCGGCGGTGCATTCTCACGAGGAGCAAGAATGAAACTTGTCAAGTGCTTGGGAGTCGTGCTCGCGCTCGGACTATCCTCCTGTACCCACACTTATTTTTGGTTTCGAATCTCAACTCGCTATCACTAGGCTGGACGAAACAGGAGTTCCTCCAGAACTTTAGCGCAGACGGCCCCGGCTGTACGGGGGGAATATGGGCTGGATGTGATGGAGCAATCGTCAGGGCGGCACAGGTTGGAAAGGATGGCGTCCTCACCGAAGTGCTAACCGTGAACATGGCACCCCTCGACTTTTCCACGGTACAGCATTGGTTCCTGTTTCGAAACAATGTTCTGGTTCAATGGGGCCGCCCAGAGGATTGGCAAGCCGTCTCTGCTCGGTACGAAGTGAACTTCAACCCTGGTCCAGCGGTTCGTCCATAGAGGTCGGTCATTGGCTTCGAAGCGCGACAGTTTTCTCCTCTATAAGCATCAAATGTCTGTGTCGTAGGATATAGAGTATTATTAGGTAATCTGTTGTTGTGTAAGAGTTTGCCCCCGTAGCTCAGGTGGATAGAGCAAGCGTTTCCTAAACGCTAGGTCGCCTGTTCGAGTCAGGCCGGGGGCACTAAATCACGGCGTCCGCGGATCTTTCGAGGGTCCCAAAGGGAAGCGCGGGCGGTTATTTTATCTAAATTAAAGGTCTCAGGAGAGTCAACGACTATGGGAACGTCAATACCGGAAACCGCTGGCAAAAAAGGGCTCGACGCGGACACCATCAAGGACTGGGTCGTACAACGGGCCAAAGCGCTTTCTGTTGCAGGTGGCGTCGTGGTCGTTGGAATCGCCGTCTATTTGTTCTGGCAACAGTCAAACCAGATCAAGAACGAACGAGCCGATGCAGCGCTGGCGACTGGTCAAAATGCCTTCTACTCTGGCAATCCAGTGCTCGCGAAGTCCGACCTCGACAAGGTGGTGACACGCTATCCCGGCACGGTTGGCGGGACGCAGGCCGCAATCCTGCTCGCGCAGATCGCCTACGGCGAAAGCAAGTACGACGACGGGGTCAAGTTGCTGACGGCCGCGCAGAGTGGCGCTCCAGCGCAGTTTGCACCGGCCCTTGAGGAGCTGATCGCAGCCGGCCATTCCGATGCCAAGCGCTACGACGAGGCAGCCTCGCACTACCTGAAGGCAGCCAACCTTGCGCCTTTTCCGTCCGACAAAGACATCTACCGAGCAGAGGCGGCACGAAGCTACGGGATGGCTGGGAACGAGGCCGAGGCCAGAAAGCTCTGGCAGGCGTTGGCGACGAACCGGGAGTCGCCGGTGCTCAATGAGGCCAGGGTACGCCTCGGAGAGCTGGATGTAAAGGCGGCTGCGAAGTAGTAATTCACGACAGAGAGTACGTGAGCTTATGATAGCTAACTGATTCAATGATTAGGAGATGGCCACTAACAGATGGTCATCTTCTTTTTTATCATCTGCCTGTCGCTTAATACTGCGTATAATATGTATTATGTAAACCAAATCGACACAGCGGTGTGGAAAGGCTAGAACTCCACCAGCTCTCCGGCATATACCAATCGACCCTCTCCGCGAAGCGATGGGTGTATCGCCTTGTCATCGTGGGTCACAGACACCGTCAGGAGCTTCCCTGATGTCGTGAGTAGCTCCACTGGAGGCTTGGCCAGCCCCCACGCCTCCAGGACGATCGCCGAGGCGGCTGCGCCTGTACCGCATGCGAGCGTTTCGCCTTCCACGCCGCGTTCGTAGGTCCGCATACGCCATCGAGCGCCCGCGGGCGAGATAAAGTTTACGTTGGCGCCGGCCGTGAGGCTTTTGTGCCGCCGCAGTGCTGCGCCGCGCCGCATCAGGTCGATGGAGTTGGCGTCGTCGGTGAGGACAACTAGGTGCGGCACGCCAGTGTCCACGAATCCGATCCGCCGTTCGCCAGGCTCAGCCAGAATGTCGGCATCCGGTTGAAGCCCTTGGGCCGCTGGTAGGTCTAGTTCGGCCTCATTCCCGACGATCCGCCCAGCGATGGTCCCGACGTCCGTACAAAACCGAAACGCTGCAGGATCGGCGAGGCCGAGCATGACTGCCAGCATTGAACTGCAGAGCGAGGCATTGCCACAAAGTTCGCCCCGGCTCCCGTCCCGGTTGAAATACCGGATGCTGAACGGTTCGACGGGGTGCTGTCCGATGACCACCACGCCGTCTGCGCCGACGCCTTCCGTCCGCGAGCAGAGCCGGCCGATGGCCTCAGGGGTCTCGAATGCGCCGACGCCGGGGACCCTGCCATCGAGGAACACGAAGTCATTCCCGGATCCGCTCATCTTCCAGAACCCGCGGCCAGCCCCTCCCGGCCTCGGACGCGGCGCTGTCAGGAGCGGATCGTCTGGCGCGACCATCATGCTACAGCCGCCCAGTAAGTGCCCAGAAGCGCAGTCGCCACACCATCCAGATCGCTTCGCGGACGATGCCTCTGTTCATCTTGCTCGTGCCATGGGCGCGGTCTGAAAAGACAATCGGGATCTCCTTCCCCTTGAACCCTTTCCGGAACGCGCGAAAGCTCATTTCAATCTGGAAGGCATATCCGTTCGATCGCACATCGTCGAGGTCGATGGCCACAAGGACGCGACGGTGAAAGCACTTGAAGCCGCCGGTCGCGTCCCAGAGGGTGAGGCCGGTGACGATCCGGGCGTACACATTGGCGAAATAGCTCAGCATGAGGCGGGACATCGGCCAGCTCATGACGGTAATTTTGCCGTCCAGGTACCGCGACCCAAGGACGAAATCCGCATCCTGTGCGGCCGCGATGAACTTTGGGATGTGGGCCGGGTCGTGCGAGAAATCGGCGTCCATCTCCAGGATGTATTCGTAGTCGCGTGCGAGGGCCCAGCGGAATCCGTCCCGGTACGCGGTCCCCAGCCCCATCTTGCCGGGTCGCCGCATCAGGTGCACGCGGGGATCCTCGGCCTCGAGCGCGGCGACAATGTCGCCCGTACCATCCGGAGAGTTGTCATCGACGATGAGCACGTCGGCGCGCGACTCGCAGCCGAGTACCGCCGAGATGATGTTCCGGACGTTTTCCTTCTCGTTGTACGTCGGGACGATGACGAGCGCCTTCTCAATCATCACGCGGACTTCTCCAATGCGATGGCATCCATGGCACGGGTGCGCCGTCCACCGGTCCGTGGACCTGACGGAATCAATCCAGCGAGCGTGGCGAGCAGTGCGAGCAGTGTCGCTGCGATCGTAATCGTTTTGCCGCGCTCGAATGCGGGACTCGTGAAGGTCAGCTCGACCGTTTTCGCGCCTTCGGTGAGCGGCACGCCAATAAGCACGAGATTGGTCCGCTCGACGGTCACAGGTTTCCCATCAACCGTTGCGATCCAGCCCGGGTAGAAGTTTTCCGCCACGACGAGGGCGGAGCCAGCTGGCGCCGGTGTGTTCAACGTCAGCGACATCTTCCCTGCGGAATAGTTGGTCGTCGATACGACGATCGGCAACGGGGCCGGCACTGCGGCGAGCGTGACTGTCTGGAGTGTCGACTTGGGATCGACCAACGCGACACTGTGCGCTGGGAAGTTCGGCGCCTTCATGGCTTCCATGATACTCTCGTCCGGATACTTCGCGATCACCGGCGCTACCCAAGCGAAGCGGTGCTCACCGGGCAGTTCATACAACGAGACCCGCGTGCCGGCGGCGTTCACCGCCGGTCCGGCAACCCGTTTCGCGCCAGGAATGTCCATCGAGTCGTTGTTGACGAGCAGATATCGAGTGTTGGTGATGGCCCATGTGGTCGGGTTCCCGACCATTTGTGGGGTCTGGAAGAACTGATACCGGCCCAATTCGTTCCCGTGGTATCCCAGCATCGACGACACGCGGTGCACCATCAAGCCATCGCCATTGAGGAATGGATCGTGCGGCGCTGCCGGCAGGTTGTGATCCTCGAAGGCGAGCACGCGCGCTGGCTCCGTGAGCTTGTTGAGGTATGCAATCGTCGCGTCGCTAGCGTAGATCTGCAATGCCGGTGGTACGGATCCCCAGTACCGGCGCTCGATCGTCCAAAGATCGGCGGCGCTCAGGACGGCGAGCGTCACACCGGCCTTCCACCCGCTGAGTCGGCCGCCAGCGATGGCGACCATTGCGCCGGCCGTGAGCCCGACGAATGCCAGTGACCGAATCGCGCCAAGTGTGAGGGCCCCTGCCCCGGCATCCACACGGTCCATGAGTTGAGGAATCGTGACCAGACTCCGGGCGAGCGTCGACAGGGCACCCGAGATCGCGAGTAGTGTGATCACGCCCGAGGCCACGAGCCATCCGATGACGTACCCACGACTCAGTCGCTTTTCGAGAACCCGCTCAGTGCCGATCGCGGCGAACACGGCGATCGCAAACGCGGTGATGAAAAAGATCGTGCTTGGCGCGCGAAAAAATGTCGTGCCTGGCACGACTGCATAGATCAGCGCGTAGAACGGGGTTGAGCCGCCTAGCGCCCAGAGCAGCGAAACCAGAGCCACGCCGAGCCAGAACCGAAAGAACCGCTTGCGGGCGACGGTGGTTGCGGCACCGAACGCTGCGCCGGCCAGCATCAGGACCGCGACCCCAGCGTATTCACTGTGGAAGTGAATGCCGTTACGGCCCCAGTAATCATTCAGGATCCCTGAAAACTGCGGCAGATACAGATTCAGTAGCTCTTCGATTGGGAATGAATACGAAGTCGCGAACTGGTAGTCGCGCCCCCCCGCCCGCGGAGACCAGGCTGCGTATTCAGCGACCGGCAGATACTGAATGGCGCCCATGGCCGCGCCGAGCATCACGCCACCGAGTGCGAGGCCGAGGCGCGTGAAGGCCGTTTTCACCGGCATGCGTTCCACACCGACGCCGCCAAACGCGAGAAACAGTGCCCACGCCGCCGAAGCGAGCAGCAAGTACTGAAACAGCTGTGGGTGCGGTGTCAGGAGTGCGAGTCCGACGATCATCGCAAACGCGCCCCACGCCCAGCGTTTCCCGTCGCGCATCGCCCAGGTGAGCATGAGCAGCGTGATCGGAAAGAGCGCGTTAACAAACAACTTTCCGTCGTGACCTGCAGAGAGAAGCGATGACACAAAGCCGGTCATCATGTACGCGACGCCCCCAACCAGCGCGGCGAAGAATGACAGTCGTCCCGCTACGCGCAGAAACCAGTAAGTCGCGATGCCGCAGAGAAAGAAATGGCCGACCATTCCCCACGACATGGCGACGTCGACCGGCAGGATCAGTCGGAGCAGAAAGGTCGGATAAAAAATGTCGCCATGCATCGCCGCAACGAAGGGCATGCCGCCTTGGAGATACGGATTCCAGAGTGGAAATGTCCCGTTCGCCCGCATGAAACTCGAGGCAAACTCACGAAACGCGTAGCCGGCGAGGTACTGATCGCTGTTTGGGTTGACGAGAAAGCGGCTGGCCACCACCGGCCACGCGAGCGAAAGCGAGCAGAGCGCGTACGTCAGCGCGGCCCACGCCGAGGCGAAACGTGGCCCAGCGATGGGCGTGGCGGCCTGGCGATCTGCAATCATTCAGGAGTTGGCTTGGTGATGGCGGCGTGCCGTCTGCGGAAAAGCAGGAACAGTACGCCGGGGAATACTTCAAGAATAGTCAGCCAAAGGCGCGAGCCCAGCACCACCAGCAGCGCCTCGCCACCAGTGGCGAGGCCAAACCGTGGAAGGAGATCGAGCATGAATCCCTCGCGAACGCCGATTCCGCCAGGTGCCGGGAGGAAGAGAAAGCCCGCCAGGTAAGACCAAGTGAAAGTTGCCGTCGAGCCAGCGAGCGTGCCAGTTGCGTGGCCAAGAAGCGCTAGGTGGAAGCAGCGGAAACCGACGCCATATAGCACCCACGCCACGGTGCAACCGGCTGCTGCGATCCAGACGGCTGAATGTGGCAGTCGAGCAATACGGATATCGCGGCGAAATATCGCCGACGCGGTGCACGCGACGATCGGCAAGAGCCAAGGGGCCGCCACCATTCCGACCGCGACGACGACGGTCGCCGGTATCGCCCACTTCGGCGAATCGAGGCCACCTGCCCCGCTCGCGACGGCCACCGCCGCGCCGGCAAGGATATTGACGATCGAAACGACAATTGACGAACCGACCGCGGCGACCGGCGACACGCCGACTCGCTGGGCAAGCATTCCCATCGCGCCGATCTGCCAGACCTTTCCCGGGAGGTAACGACCGAGGTTCGACACGAACCAGATTCGTGCGGCGCCGCCGAATGCCAGGCGTTCACCCCACGCGCGCACCGTGCGCTGCCAGGTCCAGATGAGCACGAGGTAACTCAGCGCGACGATCGCCGCAGAGGCGGCGAGCAAGGCGTAGTCTGGCGCCAGCGTAGCGCTAGCCGCCGAAAGCTCAGCCCACTGTGCGCTGATGCGTCGCCCCGCGAACCAGAGCACGGCGACGACGATCGCGACCTGGGACAGCTGCCAGAGTGCCTTGCGGGTCATCTGACCGCCGCCTCGTACACGGCGTGGTACGTCGCCGCCGCCGTAGCTGGAGAGAAAGCCGACAACATGCGAGCTCGCCCCGCGGCGCCCATCCGTTCGGCGCTGGTCGGATTGTCAAGCAGTTGCATGACCGCGGCAGCCAGTTCGTCGACCGACCCTTCGCGGGTGAGCAACCCGGTCTCGCCATCGACGATCAGGTCGACGATCCCGCCGGAGCGATATGCCACAACCGGTGTTTCGGACAACAACGACTCGACAGCGACGAGTCCGAGGCCTTCGTCGCGCGAGGGCATCACGGTCGCCAGGGCGCCTCGATAGAGGGGCGCCACCGCAGACTGCGGCAGCCGACCGTGCCACCGTATCCTGCCACCGACGCCAAGCGTACGCGCCATCGTGTGCAGACGGTCGCGATCAGGGCCGTCGCCGACGATGTCGGCCGTCACGGCGTCGGGCAACTGGGCAAGCAGCTGAATGCAGTCGGACACGCCCTTTTGATCGTTGAGTCGGCCAACCGCAAGGAGAGTCGGTGTTCTTGGCCAGGCACCTGGTGTGAAGAGCGCGGTGTCCACTGGCATGGGGGCGACACCAACCTGGAGACCGGGAGCGAACCCCTCCGCCGTTTTGGCGAGCCAGGAACTCACCGCCATCAACCGGGCCGACCGGCGGGCCACCAATCGAAACAGTGCCGGTGCCACCACACTGTGGGCTGCCAAGCGCACGTCGCTGCCATGCATGGTCACAACGACCGGTGTGTTGCCCCGAGCGAGCGCGGCCCCAATGCCGCACGGAAACCACCAGTGCGCGTGAATCACGTCGGGGCGCCATGTCGCGGTGATCCTTGCGACCGCGCGGCGAGTTCCGTCGATCAGGCCGACGAGGGCCAACTTGCCGCGCATCGTGTCCGCGACCTGCTCCGCCATTGTCCCTTCGTAGGCGAGCGTTTCCCACGAACGCGGCGCGTATCGAAAGCGGCTGACACGGACACCGCGAATGGTCGTTTCCCGTTCGAGCCCTGGAGCGGACGGCGCCAGGACGCGCACGTCGAAGCCGGTCGCGACGAGCGCGACGGCGAGCCGGAGGATGAACTCCCCTGCGCCGTCTCCGTCATGTCGCGGAAACGAATGCGTGACGAAGAGTACGCGCATGCGGCGCGGCGAGCCTATGCGTCCGACAAACTGTCGGACGCCCGCTCATCGAGCCGGCGACGCAGCTCTCGCTGCTCAGCACGCAGAGCCGCAATCTGTTCTCCAAGGATCCCGGTCGCGAAGAAGACCGACCCCAGCGTCAGCGCGGACTGAATCATGGTCCAGTAGGGCCGTGTACCGGCCCGCGTCGTCAGCAGGAGGAGTCCAATGATGCCGGCGACGCCAAACATCGCACCGCCGAGGATGCCGAATGCAAGCAGCGGCTTGCGGCCGAACCGTAACTCAAACCAGACGGCGAGCATATCGAGCACGCCGATCGGGATTCGCGACAATCCGAACTTGGACTTGCCCGCGTTGCGCGGATACAGCGGCACGGGGATCTCGCTCACGGAATATCCCTGCGCAACCGCGAGTACGATCATGTAGCGATGCCAGTCCGGCCGCACCGGCTGGTCGTCCATCACCTCGCGCCGATACGCCTTCACGTTGTTGAGATCTTGGACCGGAATCTGGAAGAGTGTGCGCGACAGTCCGTTGTAGATGCGTGAGACGAAGGCTTTGTAGTATTTCCCTTCCTTGCGGCCCGTGACCATGTCGGATTCACCGGCCAGGATCGGTGCCACGAGCCTGGGGATGTCTTCAGGCTTGAATTGCAGATCGGCCGGATAAAAGACGAGAATCCCGGCATTCGACGTCAGGTAGCCAGAGCGCAGGGCGTCAGCGATGCCGCGTCCACTGCGATGCCGAACCGTTCTCACGAATGGATATTGCGCGCGAAGGCCTTCGAGCACGCTCCAGGTACTGTCGCGCGATCCGTCGTCGATGACGATCACTTCGTAACGCTCCGCGCGCGTGCGAAACACCACGTCGCACTGCTCAATGAACTGGGCCAGGCTTTCCGCTTCGTCGCGGGCTGGCACCAGTACGGAAACATCGACGGTCGCCGAGGGTCGTTGCACGATGGCTGCTCCGCCAAAAGATGGAGTTTGTGGGTCGGTCATACGCGCTTGCGCATCCTCGCCGAAAGCACGCCGAGCTGGTCACGGTACTTGGCGACCGTCCGGCGCGCAATCTGTATGCCGTCACGTTCCAAGAGGGCAACGATCGCCTGGTCGGTCAACGGATTCTTGGTATCTTCGTCGGCCACGAGCGTCTCGATGATGGCCTTGATGCAGCGGGCCGACACGTCTTCACCATCGACAGTGGCGAGGCCGCTCGAAAAGAAGAACTTAAGCGGCAACATGCCGCGCGGGGTCTGCGCGTACTTGTCGTTGGTCACACGGCTCACGGTACTCTCGTGCATGCCGATCGTGTCAGCGACCTCGCGGAGCGTCAGGGGTTTTAGGAAATGGATGCCCTTCTCGAAGAAATCGCGCTGCCGATTGACGATGAAGTGCATCACCTTCAGCACAGTCTGCCGCCGCTGCTCGATCGCTTGGATGAGCCACTGCGCCGCGTTGAGCTTACTCGCGATGAACTCCTTCTGCTCTGCGTCAAGCGTCTTGCGATTGCGCGCGAGGTGCCGGTATGAACGACTCAGTCGCAACCTGGGGAGGTTGCCGTCGTTGATGAACACGAGGTATTCGCCGTCACTCTTCTCGACGATCAGGTCCGGTACGACGTAGTTGTCCGGGCCGGATGATGGCAAGCGACCCGGTTTGGGATTCAGTTTAGCCACCGCGTCCGCGGCCGCTTGAGCGTCCGCAGGCGTGCACCCAACCTGACGGGCGATCTCGGCCCACCGGTGCGCGATGAGGTCGTCATAGTAATCGCGGACGAGTCGCAACGGGAGCGCATCGTGGCCTGCATCGTGGCCTGCATCGCGGAGTTGGAGCAGCAGGCATTCCCGAAGGTTGCATGCACCGATTCCAGCTGGCTCCAGGGCCTGGATGACCACAAGCATCTGGGTGACTTCGTCGTCCCTGTACAGTGGGAATGGGACGTTGTCGCGACCTTCCTTCTCTGCGGCCTGAGTGACCATGCTGTTGATCCCGTCGCGGATCTCATCAAGTGAAGCGGTCAGGTACCCGTCGTCACCGATGCTCCCGACAAACTCGTCGGCAAGCAGCAACTGCCGAGGCGTCAGGTCGAGCAGCTGGATCTGGTCCCGGAGATGGTCGCCAAGGTCGTGCGTGGCGATCGGGGTCAGCTCGAAATGTGCCCGCTCGTCCCGCTCCTCGCGCGCGGCACCCTCAGGTTCGAAGCCGTCTTGCAGGATCGTATCCCACTTGTCGGTGTCGTCATCGCCGTCATCCGCGAGTTCAAGAAATGGATTGACCAGCAGCTCCTGCTTCAGCTGTTGCTGGAGATCCAGCAGAGGCATGTACAGCATGTCCATCGCCTGATACAGGCGAGGGTTGATCTTCAGCTCTTGTCCGAGACGAACGGACTGACTGAGCCCAGCCTTCATCCGGACGTGCCGTGCTCGTCGAGAAACCGCGCGCGGAGCCGTGCGGTGAGCGTCGGTCCGAGGTAGATGTCGGCCACGGTGTCGTCAAACACCAACTCGCGCACTGTCCCGGAGACCTGCATCTGCCCATCGTACACGATGTACGCGCGGTCCACGATATCGAGCGTCTGCTCGACGTTGTGATCCGTGATGAGCACGCCGATGCCGCGGTCCTTGAGGCTCGCGACGATCTGTTGAATATCGTGCACGGCGATCGGGTCAACGCCAGCAAACGGCTCGTCGAGCAGCATGAACTTTGGCTGCGTGACTAGCGCCCGCGTGATCTCCAGGCGCCGGCGTTCACCGCCTGAGAGTGTATACGCCTTGCTCTTGCGCAGGTGTGTGATGGCCAGTTCGTTGAGCAGCGACTCGAGTCGCGCATGCTGCTCATCCCTGCTCATCGGCATCGTTTCCAGAATGGCGAGGATGTTCTCCTCAACCGTGAGCTTTCTGAAGACTGACGGCTCCTGCGAGAGATAGCCGATGCCTCGTCGCGCCCGCTTGAACATCGGGGTGCGCGTGATGTCGTCGCCGTCGAACAGAATGCGCCCTGCGTTGGGTGGGATCAGCCCGACGATCATGTAAAACATGGTCGTCTTGCCTGCCCCGTTTGGCCCAAGCAGGCCGACGATTTCGCCCTGCTTGACCTCGAGTGCCACGTTGTTGACCACATTGCGGCGCCGGTACGTCTTGACCAACCCTTCAGCGCGGAGCACGCTCGTGCCTTCGACGCGGGCCGCCACCTGCTTTCGTGCCACGGTATGCTCGCTGGTGTTCCGGAGCGCATGAATCAGTTCATCGCGCCGCGCCAGCATCCCGTGCCAAGCCAGCGGTGACACCCGCCAGGCCCCGCCGTCGCCGCCATCGTCAGCCGGGAGCGGCTCGACCGCCCCAACGCTGATGAGCCGAGGCAACGCCACGCGCGCCAGATGCAGCCGAATCTCATCGAGTGACACACGGCTGGCCTCGCCGTCAGCCTCGCGTCCCTCTGACCTCAGCGAGGCCACGTAGGCGGCGCGATGTGCCACGGCGATCTCATGAAGGCTGGCTTCGCCCGTATCGTTCGCTGCCTGAATCAGCGCCAGCAGCGCCATGGCGGTGGACCGATCGCCTTCCGTGAATTGCGCCACGAACGCTTCGGGCGCTAGTGCCTGCGTTGGATCTGTCATCGTGAGTCGCGCCTCGTCCTGCCTGAGCCTGGTTTCTTTGCCGCCGACTTCACCTTGCTTGTATCGGCTGAAGGCTGCACGAGAAGTCCCGTGACCTGGTCCAATACGCTGAGTCGGTCGAGTGACCGGTCTTCCGCGAAGCTCACGGTAATCATCCGCCCAGTGATGTAGTTGATGGCGGGCGTCGAGTCAGGGACGGGCACGCCAGACCGCGCGCTCTGTTGCCAGCTGCGTGCGCTTCCCTTCGCCACCAGCGAGCGAATGCGGGTGGCGGACGACGTGTCACGGGTCGCGACCGAGTCGAACTCCGCGATGATCGTATCGCCCGCAAACCAGTCGCGTTCGCGTGACCGCACATTGAGCGAGTCCGCGAGCGTGGCGACTTTGGCGTGATGCACTGCATGGATCGCCCGTAGGATCTGTCTAGGCATGGCGATGTCAATGGAATCCGCCGTAATGTCACGTCCGGACTGCGCGGCGCGTGCCCCCTTGGGACCCCATGCGGTCGCGTTGGACAGTTGTTGATCAGTGACGTACAGGACGATGGTGTCGGCGTCCAGCTGCACGGCGTCGCTCATCGCCTTGGCCGCGCCAGAGCTCCGCACGCGCTCGGCCTGCCGGTTGCGAGAGTAAATGTCGATTGCATGACCGGAGAGCACGAACGATTTCTCGCCACGGCCAACCACCTTCGGCGTCAGGCGGAGCGAGGCGATCTCGCGCCCCTGATCCATCATCGCCGAGTCGCCGGTTGCTATGAGATCAGGCCGTTCGATGATCACCTTACCGAGCGCGTACACGAGCGAGTCGTTGTCACTAATGAGCGAATCGGCTAGCACGTGCACCGAGTCCGGTTTGTCTGTCGCCGACCCGGCGTCGCTGCCGCTGATCCAGGTGTCCGGCCGACCGCCGGCGTCGAGGCGCGAGCGGTCCCGCAGTCCCTGCTTTGCGCGAAGGTAGACCGCGCTCGGTCCCGTGAACCGCGTGCCGGCGCTCGTGCGGCCAACCACGTGCCCTTTGGCGACCAAGCGCTCTTCTCCCATGAAATACGTGATCGTGTCTGCGTCGAGTTGCATGCGCTTTTCGATGTACCGTACCCGTCCAATCAGAATGAGGACGCGGGTGTCACCGTAATGTTCAGCGCTGTCCGCAAGGACCTTCTGGTCCGAGTTCCGGCAGTAGCCGTTTACGCCGCCACCGACGAACAGGTTCGAATGCCCAGCCGAGGTGCTGTACGATTGGAAGTGCGTCGTGATAACTCCGCCGACCTTCGCGCCGTCGAACTGGGTGTCGCAGTCACGGGAACGTGGCTGAGTGGCTTGGCCCTCAACCACCCACGCGGACGCGAGCGTCAGCGCGATGGTTCCGGCGACCGTGAAGCGCGTCACTTGGCGGGCATGGCTATGATCCCGGCCTTGCTGCTGATCAGCGTGGTGACGGTGAACGTGTTGAGGTCGGCATCCGAGCGAAATCCCTTGCCCCGGAGGTCGCGCCCGGGCTCAGACATGACAAAGGTGCTGTCGCTCGATATCAAGTTCAGCCGTTGATCGAACCGGCAAAACGGAGTCTGGAGTCGCTTGCCGTCAAGCGAAGTCACCACGACGTCTCCGCTTGCTTCGAGCGCGCCCAGCCGCGTGTCGTACACACCCTGTCGTGCGGTGATGATGCCGTCCAGTGCACCATTGGAACTAAAGAACGTTCCGCGCAGCGGGCGCAACACGATCCGGGTGTTGTCGTGAAAGAAATACGACGTGTCACCCTCGATGTCCGCGCGACGCAGACCGCGGTCCGTAATCGTGAACTTCGATCCGTACAGGATCTGGTCGGACGAGTCGGCGAGCGAGTGCGCCCGCGCACCGACGGGCGGACCTTCGCGTTTCGTGCACGCTGCGGCCAGGAGGGTCAAAGTGGCCAAGAGTCCGAGTCGTGCGCCGAGGTTCACGCCGCCCCCGAACGCAGGAGGTCGTGCAGGTGTACGACGCCGACAACGCGCTGCTGAGCATCGAGCACGGGCATCGAGATGATGCCGTGCTGCTTCATCCGAAACACGACGGCGCTGCCGAGCTCATCTTCGGTCGTCGTCTTGGGCGCACGCGTCATCACGTCGACGACCGGCACCGTCCAGATGTCGCTCTGCTTCTCCATCAGGCGCATGAAGTTTCCGGTTGTCACGACTCCCTGGAGCACCCCGTCCTTCACGATGATGGCGATCCCGCGCCGCTCGGCCAGGTGTACGACGGCTTCGCGCATCGTCGCGCCGTTCTCCAGCAGAGGGAGGTCGTCACTGAGCATCACGTCGGTCACGCGCGTCAGCAATTGCTTGCCGAGCGATCCCCCAGGGTGCAGGCGGGCGAAATCTTCGCGCTTGAACCCCTGGTGTTGCAGGAGCGCGACAGCGAGCGCGTCGCCAAGGGCGAGCGCCACAGTGGTGCTTGTCGTAGGGGCCAAGTCGTGCGGACACGCCTCTTCGCGCACCGACCCGTCGAGCGAGGCATCGCAATGTCTGCCGAGGGTGGACTGCGGCTCGGCCGTGATGGCCACCGTCTGTACACCCAGACCCTTCAGTTGTTCCAGTAGCGGCAAGAGTTCGGCCGTTTCTCCGCTCTTCGAAATCAGGATGGCCACGTCGTCTGATGTCACGATGCCGAGGTCGCCGTGGACGCTCTCAACCGGGTGCAGGAACATCGACGGCGTACCGGTCGACGTCAGCGTGGCGGCGATCTTTCGTCCGACAAGTCCCGACTTGCCGACACCAGCGACGATGACCCGCCCGCGGCTCGCGGCGATCATCTCCACGGCGGTCGCAAATGATGCGCCTAGGCGCTGTTCTGCCGCGGCGAGCGCGTCTCGCTCTGCGCGAAGGACGCGGCGTCCACGTGCAATGATATCGTCGGAGCTCATGAGCGCGTCCGCTTCTTCGGCGACGAGGTTGCCGCCGCCCAGACGTCGATGGCGCGGTCGAGGAGATCTTCGAGATCGCGGAGCGGAACCATGTTCGGGCCGTCACTTAGTGCGCGATCGGGATCGGGGTGCGTTTCGAGGAATAGGCCGTTCGCGCCAGCGGCTACTGCGGCGAGCGTCAGCGGCCTGATCATTTCACGAACGCCATCACTGGCGCCGCCGACGCCTTTGCCAGGCTGTTGGACGGAATGGGTGGCGTCGAAAATCACCGGACACTTCGTGGCGCCGGCCATGCGGGAGATCGCGCGCATGTCCACGACCAGATCGCCGTAGCCGAAGAACGATCCGCGCTCAGTGACGGCGATCTCGGCGGACTTCCGTTGCGCACCCCGCACCTTGTCTACGGCGCCTCGCATGCCCTCCGGATGCAACCACTGCCCCTTCTTGACGTTCACCGCTTTGCCGGTCCGCCCAGCCGCGACGAGCAGGTCCGTCTGGCGGCAGAGAAAGGCGGGGATCTGCAGAACGTCCACGACCTCGCTCACGATGGCGCATTGCTCGGCGTCGTGCACATCGGTCAGGATGTGAAGGCCGGTCTTGGCGCGAACGCGGTCCAGTGCCGCGAGGCCGGCGGCAATGCCGGGTCCTCGATGCGCCCCAGCGTTCGACCGGTTCGCCTTGTCAAAACTGGCCTTGAACACGATGCCACCAGGCACGCGTTCGGCCAGACGGGCGAGCGTGTCGGCGACCTTGAGGTTGACGCGATCGCTTTCGATCACGCAGGGGCCTGCGATCACAAAGAACTGCTTGCGCGGGAAAAGCGGAGCGGCCATCGGTCAGCCGGCTCCGATCGCGCTACCGCCGGCCGTTGCGCTCGATGCTTTGTAGCGACGCGCAGTCGCCGACGCCGAAACAAACGAGGCGAACAGTGGATGCGGCCTTGTCGGTCGGCTCTTGAGTTCGGGATGGAACTGGCACGCGATGAAGTACGGATGGTCGGGCAGCTCGATCATCTCGACCAGCGAGCCGTCGGGCGATAGGCCCGACAGGCGCATGCCCTTCTCCTGGAAGAGGTCGCGATACTGGTTGCTCACCTCGTACCGGTGGCGATGGCGTTCGTTGATTTCCGGTGCGCCATAGATCTCGGCCGCCATCGAACCAGGTCGGATGCGGCACGGGTACGCGCCGAGGCGCATCGTCCCACCCATGTCGGTCACGTGCTGCTGCGATTCCATGAGCGAGATGACTGGATTGGAGCACTCGGGCACGAACTCGCTGGAGTTGGAATCGTCGAGTCCGCAGACGTGGCGCGCGAACTCGATGATCGCGACCTGCATGCCCAGGCAGATACCAAAGAACGGCGTACCGGTCTCGCGCGCCGCCTTGATCGCCTCGACCATCCCCTCGACGCCGCGTACGCCAAAACCTCCCGGCACGAGTAGTCCGTCGAACGTCGACATCAGCTCGCGCGCCCTGGCGGTGTCAGTGAACAGGTCGCTCGACGTCCAGACGATGTCCACGCCGACGTCATTGGCGATGCCACCGTGGATCAGCGATTCCACCACGCTCTTGTAGCTGTCCGCATAGTCCGTGTACTTGCCGACCACGGCGATACGGACCCGTGACGCGGGGGCCGTGACTTTTTGGACGAGGGCGCTCCAGTTGCCTAAGTCTGGTGTGTCGCCGTCGAGTCCGAGTTTGCGGCAGAGCAACGCGTCGAGCCCCTGATCGTGCAACGAGAGCGGGATCTGGTAGATCGTACTCTCGTCACGGCTCTCGATCACGGCGCCGAACTCGACGTTGCAAAACAGCGCGATCTTGCGCTTGACGTCCTCGGACAGCGGCCGGTCGGTGCGGCAGATGAGCACGTCGGGCTGGATGCCGATTTCCATCAGTTCGCGGACTGAGTGCTGCGTCGGCTTTGTCTTCACCTCGCCGGCCGCCGCGATGTACGGTACGAGCGTCAAGTGAATGAAGACGGCGTTGTCGCGTCCGATATCGTGGCGGAACTGACGGATGGCTTCGAGGAATGGCAGCGACTCAATGTCGCCAACTGTCCCACCGACTTCGACGATCACCACATCGTTCTCTGGGGCCAGTCGGCGAATCGCCGCCTTGATTTCATCCGTGATGTGCGGGATGACCTGCACCGTCGCTCCAAGGAAATCGCCGCGGCGTTCCTTGGTAATCACGGTCGAGTAGATACGCCCCGTCGTGACGTTGTTTTGCTGCGACAGCGGGCGGTCGATGAACCGTTCGTAATGACCAAGGTCGAGGTCCGTTTCGGCCCCGTCGTCCGTGACAAACACTTCGCCGTGCTGGAATGGCGACATCGTCCCCGGATCGACGTTGAGATACGGGTCGAACTTCAGCATCGTGACCCGAAGTCCGCGCTCGACGAGCAGCCGGCCGATTGAGGCAGCGGCGATGCCCTTGCCTAGGGACGATACGACGCCGCCGGTCACGAACACGAACTTCGTGGTCTGCTGCGGCGATGCAGGCGTGTTGGCCATCAGAGATTACCTACGGCGGTGGGTGACAAGCTGGACTGCACAGGATTGGGCCACGACGCGTTGGCGCGGCGTAGGTCGTCTTCGGTATCGATGCCAGCCGAGGCCGTCGAGGTGATTCCTACCCCGATGGCCAGTCCGTCTGCGAGCGGCCGGAGCTGCTCCAGTCGTTCGGTGAGTTCGTGGGGAGACGGCGGGAGGGAAACCCACCGTTCAAGTGCCGTACGTGAGTAGGCGTAGATCCCGATGTGTCGTAGGATCAGCCCGGCCTGGACGCCGGCATCGCTGCGGTCGCGCAAGAACGGGATCGGGGCGCGTGAGAAGTACAGCGCCCGATGGGTGCGGTCGGCGACGACCTTCACAATCGAGGGTTCGTTGAGAATTGAGGCGTGGTCGTGGCAGGCTGCGGTACCAATTGCAAAACCGCCGCGTGCAACGAATCCGACGGCCGCTTCGACGGCATCCTCGGCGACGAATGGTTCATCGCCTTGGATGTTCACGATGACGTCGTGCGCCCGATAGGCAGGCAGCGCAGCCACTTCGGCCACGCGGTCGGTGCCGCTGGGATGGTCGCCGCGTGTGAGGACCGCCACGCCACCGGCGTCGCGCACGGCCGCCAGAACCGCTTCTGAGTCAGTCGCCACGACGACCGCCGCACCGGTATCCATGGACTGGACACGCTCAAGTACGCGGATCACCAGCGGTTTGCCGGCAAGGTCGCGGAGGGGTTTTTGGGGGAGCCTCGTCGCGCCCAGACGAGCCGGGATGACGATGAGCGCGCTCACAGGAGCACCGATTCAAAGAAGGACGCGGATGCAAAATCCACGCCACGCAAGATAGGCCCGTGCAGGGTAGAACGCAAAGTGATGCCCCTCAACGGCTTGACTGGACTGCTCCGGTGCCGGAACAGGTCAACGTTGACCGGCTGCTGACCCAGGCTCCCCGACGCCCGCTGGCAGGCGGACCTGTTTCAGGAAGTTCGCGAGCAGGTCCTTCCCTCGCTCCGTGAGCACCGATTCGGGATGAAACTGGACGCCCCAGACGGGATGGGTGCGGTGCCGCATGCCGTGAATCTCCAAATCGTCGTCCACGGCCGTGGCGGTGACTTCCAACGCAGCAGGCAGCGAGGCCCGCTCGACGACCAGCGAATGGTAGCGCATCACCCGAAGCGGGCTTGGAAGGCCATCAAAGAGTCCACTGCCGTCGTGGCGGACAAGCGAAGTCTTGCCGTGCATGACGCCACGCGGTGCGCGGATCACCTTGCCGCCGTACGCCGCGCCGATAGCCTGGTGCCCAAGGCAAACGCCAAGAATCGGCACCGTTGGCCCGAGCTGCCGGATGAGTGGCACGCAGATGCCGGCGTCTGCTGGCGTACGGGGCCCGGGCGAGAGCACAATCGCCTCGGGGCTGAGCCGTTGCACCTCGTCGACGGTGATCGCGTCGTTCCGCTCGACGCGGAGCTCCTCGCCAAGCTCGCCGAGGTACTGGACGAGGTTGTAGGTAAACGAGTCGTAGTTGTCCACCACGAGAATCATGGTGTGAACCTAGCGGATCGGACGCCCGGTCTCCAAGCCGGGCTTCGTCATCCTCTTGGGTGAAACTGCCGATGCACCGACCGCAGGTATTCGCGGTCAACGTGGGTGTAGATCTGCGTTGTCGAGATGTCGACATGCCCGAGCATTTCCTGGACGGCACGCAGGTCAGCGCCGCCCTCGAGTAAGTGCGTGGCAAATGAATGGCGCAACGTGTGCGGCGTCACGCGAATACTGATACCAGCTTTCGTGACGTATTTACGCAGAATCTGCCATGCGCCCATTCGACTGAGCGGCCGACCGCGGGCATTGAGAAAGAGCCGGCCCTTCCCCTCTCCGCGCTCTAGGCGTGGGCGCAACTCGCGGAGATACATGCCGACGGCCCCAATCGCCGAGCGGCCGATCGGGACGAGCCGCTCCTTGGCCCCCTTTCCGAACACCCGGATCACGCCGTCGTCCATCATGAGGTCTTGAACGCTGATACCGATCCACTCACTCACTCGTAGCCCGCCACCATAGCCGAGTTCCAGCATGGCTCGGTCCCGAAATACCAGCGGCTCATCGATCGAAACTGACTCGATGAGCTTGCGGACATTGTCTGCCGACAGCACCTCGGGCAGCGTGCGCCATCGCTTCGGTGTTTCGAGCTTGAGCGACGGGTCCGTGGCGACGGCGTGCTCTCCGACGAGGAACTTGTAGTACGTCCTGATCGCGCTGATAGAACGCCTTATGCTGGAGGAAGATAGGCCAAGGTCCTTCAAGTAGTACACGAAGGATCGTAAGTCTGCAGGTGTCGCCTCGCCCGGGGCACCGATTCGCTTCCCGACGCACCAGTCAGCCAGGCGGGTCAAATCGCGGGCGTACGCCTCTGTGGTGCGGGCACTCGAACCCTGCTCAAGCGCCAAGAACTCGCCGAAGCGTTCGATGAGAAATGCGCGGTCATGCGGAGAGGTGACGATGCGGGCCACGCGAATAACCTAAGGGACTGGCGCCTGCTCCGAGTCCTTCCGAAACCTTCGCTGCCGCCAAATGGCCCAGAGAACAAGCCCAGTCAGAAGCAGAAATGCTGCCGCGGTCAACCCGACGCGAGCGAGCAGCCGCTCCACCGCGTCGCGGAACATCTCCCAATCGCTGCCCACGCGGAATGCCAGTGCGGCGATCAGTCCGTACCAGATAAGCGACGCGAGCGTGATGAGCGATATGGCCTTCCAAAATGGCACCCGGAGCATACCGGCCGCCGGTGGCACCAACATCCTCAGGCCTGGGATGAGCCGCCCGATGAACAGCGCGCCGAGGCCATAGCGGCCGTAGAGAGCCTCGATGCGTCGCTCGGCCTTGTCGACTCCCATCCGACGGAGTCGCTCGTGCATCCAGGCGGCGCCGAACCGCCGGGCCACCCAGTACACCACGGTGGAGCCGGCCGACATCCCGCCGACAGTCAACGCGATGGTCAACCAGAGATTTGCCCCGCGCTGCGCCGCCAAGAACGCGCCGAGCGCGACGATGATGTCGGCCGGCATCGGAGGGAACATCCCTTCGATGAACGAGATGAGCGCGAGCAGCGCATACAGCGTCGCCAGCGAGACCTGGTCGAGATATGCGAGGAGGTGAGTCACGGAGTGCCTATCTGCGCGCGAGCGATGCGACCGCGATCACCGCGATTCCTTCGCCTCGGCCAATCCAGCCCATGCGCTCGTTCGTCTTTCCCTTCACCCAGACCGCGTCGACGGAGACGTCGAGCGCGGCGGCCAGCGTGCGGCGCATGGCCTCACGCACGCGCGCGATGTTCGGCGTTTCGCACACCACAGTGACGTCGACATTCGTGACGGTCCAGCCGGCGGCGTGCACCATTTGCGCCGCCACGACCAACATCTGAATGGAGTCGCGGTTCTTATTGTACGTGTCGGTATCAGGAAAGAGCGCGCCGATGTCGCCGAGGGCCGCTGCCCCGAGGATCGCATCAGTGATCGCATGCGCGACGGCGTCGGCATCAGAGTGCCCGATGAGCGACGCCGCGGCCGGAATGCGCACGCCTCCAAGCAATACGGCGTCGCCGGGACCGAAGCGGTGCGAATCGTATCCAACGCCTACGCGAAACTCAGGACGTGCGTGGTCAACGTGTGGCATAGGGGGGGTCGCGGAGTCGCCATCAGGCGACCGCGTGCGCCTCGATGAGCTGGTAGTTCTGGCGCCGACGGCGCGGCTCAAACCCGGCGCCACGAATCAGCGCCTCCATTTCATCCGTCGTTGTCCGATGGGTAGTGTTCGCTGCCGACACGACGTTTTCCTCAAGCATGAGCGACCCGAAGTCGTTGCACCCGTAATGCAGTGCCGTCTGGCCGACCTTCAGACCCATCGTCACCCAACTCGCCTGAATGTTCGGGATGTTGTCGAGCACCGTGCGCGCGAAGGCCGTGGTCCGCAGGTACTCCACCGCGTCGGTCTTCGGCATATGACTCATTGTTGGCGTATTCTCCGGCTGCAGCGGCCAGCAGATGAACGCCGTGAATCCCTCCGTCCTCGCCTGCAGGTCGCGGAGTCTCGTGAGATGTTCGATGCGTTCGGCCGGCGTTTCGCCGATGCCGTACATCATCGTGCAGCTGGTCTTCAGCCCTTCTCCGTGTGCGATCTCCATCACCTCGAGCCAGCGGTCGGCACCAGCCTTCTTCTTGGCCACCTGGTCACGTACGCGCTGGACGAGAATCTCGCCGCCGCCGCCAGGGATCGAATCGAGTCCGGCCTTCACGAGTTCTCGGATGACCTCGACGGCCTCCATCTGGTACAGCGTGCTCCAAAAATCCACCTCGCTCGGACTGAACCCGTGGATGTGGATTGGGTGATGCGCCTTGATGTAACGCAGCAAGTCGAGGTACCACTCGAATGGGATGTAGGGGTTGTGCCCGCCCTGGATCAGGATTTGCACACCACCAAGCGCCTTGACCTCTTCGATCTTGGCGCCGATCTGTTCGTAGGACAGCGTCCATCCTTCGTTGTCCTGCGGGCGCCGGTAGAATGCACAGAAGCCGCAGTCGGCCACACAGACGTTCGTGTAGTTGATGTTGCGATCGACGATGTACGTGACGATGCCTTCTGGGTGCAGCGACTTGCGAACGCGATCGGCGTCGGCGCCGAGCTCGAGGAGCGGCGCGCGAGTGTAGTAGTCGAGCAGGTCTTTGGACACTCAGGCCGCCGGGAGAAAGGACAACCGGCCGGGATTCACACGTCCCGTGAGCGTGAGGCGCCGGTAAAAGTCAGTCAGGCCACCGAGGTGCAGGTCGCTCAAGCCATAGTCGAGACCGGCGAGGTATTCCGAGCACGCCGCCGTGGCCACGCCCGTCTGCTCGGCCGCTTCACGCGCCAGCACGTCGAGGTGCTGGAGCCCCCAGTCGCGGCTTTCAATCAGCGCCACGCGCACGCCGAGCACGGCGGCCGTCGGCGCGGTCCGATTGGCAACCCAGACCGCGAAAACGAACGGCAGTCCGGTCCACTGCTTCCACACGGCACCGAGGTCGTACTGATAGGCGTAATGGCTGGCAATCGCACCAGTGGCGAGCATGAGCGCCGCATCGCCAATGACGAGCCGTGCCGCAGGCGTGGAATCCGACCGTCCGTGCGTGGCGGCGGCCACGTCGCCAGCTTCGGCGTCGCCCGGTACGAAGTTCGGGCTGGCGTGCCAGACATGTTCGAACAGGAGCTCGAGCAGGTAGACGCTCGTCATCGAGCTGCGACTCACGAGGACATCCGTCCCGCCCAACTCGGTCGCCGGTCGATCGCTGAACAGCATCACACTCCGCACCGGTCCATCGCAGCTAATCGCGAGGTCGGGCAGCAACAGATACCGCTCCCAGTTGCACGCATATGCGACCGCCGATACGACACTCACGTCGAGCGCACCGGACGCCATCATCGAGTTCAGCGCCGTGGGGACGCCGTTGACGATCGTGGCAGTCAGCGGCACGATGCCGCGATCAATCGCCCCGTAGACCGGGTAGCAGTTCACATACGGAATCCGACCAACTCGCATGCGCGGGCTCATGCGCGCGCTCATACTGGCACCGCAACGGGTGGCACGCTCGCGTCAAACGTCCGCAAGATGCGATACAGCGAATCTCGCTCTGCTGGCTGTTTGCCGGCGCCGCGGATGAGCGCGAGCACTTGGTCGAGCGTCATGCCCTGCGGCGTGTGCGCACCGACCGCGTGGTAGATCTTTTCCCGAACGACGGTACCTTCGATGTCGTTGACTCCATAGTGGAGCGCGATCTGCGACAGGAACGGCGTCACCATGATCCAGTGCGATTTCACGTGCTGGAAGTTGTCGAGGAAGAGCCGCCCGACCGCCACCATCTTGAGGTCGTCAACACCCTGCGTAGAGGTGCCTTGGCGCCCGAGCTGCCTGCCGAGTTCGTTGTCGTCCGGGTGATACGCTAGCGGGATGTAGGCCAGAAAGCCGCCGGTCTCGTCCTGCAGGCTACGGAGCATTGCCAAATGGGCGACGCGATCCTCCAGCGTCTCCACGTGCCCGTACAGCATCGTGCAGTTGGAGCGAATACCCAGCTCGTGTGCCGTTCGATGGACACCGATGTAGTCGGCACCGGCGAGCTTTTTGCCCGCGATCTGTTGGCGCACCGCGGCACTGAACGTCTCGGCGCCGCCGCCCGGTAGTGTGTCGAGGCCTGCCTCGCGCAACGCGATCAGCACGTCACGCCAAGTCATCTTCTCGATGCGCGCAATGTGCGCGATCTCAACCGCTGTGAGCGCCTTGATATGGACATGCGGAAACTGCGACTTGAGCGCACGAAACGTTGCCTGGTAGTACTCGAGGCCGGCCTGCATGTCGAGGCCGCCGACGATGTGGAACTCGCGGGTCAGTCCGTCAGCCGCGTGCGCGGCCTCCGCGAGCACCTGATCGAGCGTGTATCGATACGCGCCAGCTTCTTTCGGGAGTCGCGCGTAACCGCAGAAGGTGCAGGTCGTGCGAAGTACGCAAACGTTCGTCGGGTTAATATGCTGGTTCGCCGCGAACGTCACCACGTCGCCATTCTTCGCGCGGTTCACGGTGTCAGCGAGGTACCCAAGGCCGGACAGGTCACTCGTCCGGTACAGGTCGAGCGCGTCGTGAGTGGTCAGCCGCTCGCCTGCCGCGAGCTTTCCGCCAATCCGGCGCAGCGCGGTGTCCCACACGCGCCAAAGGTCCATCAGCCGGCCAGCCGCCGCATGGCGATCGTCGCGTTATGGCCGCCGAATCCGCTTGAATTCGATAGCACCGCTGACACGTCACGGGTTACCGGCGTGTTCGGCGTGCAATTCAGGTCGCACTCGGGGTCCTGCGAATGCAGGTTGATCGTAGGCGGAATGATGCCGTTGACGATCGTCAGCAAAGAGACAATTGCTTCCACCGCTCCAGCCGCGCCAAGCATATGTCCAGTCGCCGACTTCGTCGAACTGACGTTGATGCCGTCCGCGTTCGCGCCGAACACGGTGCGGATCGCACGAATCTCGTTCGAGTCGTTCATCGGTGTGCTTGTACCGTGCGCGTTCACGTACTGCACATCGGCTGGCGTCAGGCTCGCGTCTCCAAGGGCACGGCGCATAGAACGCTGCAAACCCTCGTGATTGGCAGGCTGGCCGGTGAGATGGTAGGCATCTCCCGTGGCACCATAACCCGCGACCTCGCCGTAGATGCGGGCTCCGCGTCGGAGAGCGTGTCCGAGTTCCTCGAGGATCACGATTCCCGCCCCTTCGCCGAGCACGAACCCGTCACGCGTGGAGTCGAACGGACGGCTGGCCGTAGTCGGTGAATCGTTGCGCTCCGACAGGGCCTGCATGTTGGCAAAGCCGCCAATCGCCATCGGGCTGACCGCCGCTTCCGACCCGCCAGCGATCATGACGTCGGCATCGCCATAGGAGACGTGGCGGCACGCCTCGCCGATCGCGTGGGCGCTGGTCGCACAGGCCGACTGGGTCGCAAAGTTTGGGCCCTTGGCGCCAAATCGCATCGACACCACACCGGCCGCAATGTCGCCGATGAACATCGGGACGAAAAAGGCGGAGATGCGGTTCGGGCCCGCGTCGCGAAAGACGTCGTGCTGCGCCTCGAACGTGGCGATCCCACCGATACCGCTTCCCACGATCACGCCCGTCATGAGCGGGTCGTAACCCCCGTGCTCGAAGCCCGCGTCGCGCATCGCCTGGACGGCGGCGGCCAACGCGAACTGCGTGTAGAGGTCGGACCTCTTGGCCTCCTTTCGGTCCATGTACAGCAACGGATCGAACCCCTTCACTTCACAAGCGAAGTGGAGCTTGTGCTTCGACGAATCGAAGCGCGTGATCGGTCCACCGCCCGACTTGCCGTCGAGCAGCGCCTGCCAGGTCGTCGCCACGTCGTTGCCGACGGGCGTCACGCAGCCGAGGCCGGTGACGACGACGCGACGCCGCACTACGCCTCGAGCTTCTGATTCAGATAGCTGATCGCATCGCCGACCGTGCGAAGCTTCTCTGCATCCTCATCCGGGATGTCAATATTGAATTCTTTCTCGAACTCCATGACGAGTTCGACGATATCCAGGCTGTCGGCGCCAAGGTCCTCGATAAAACTGGCCTCGTCGGCAAGCTTCTCGCGCTCTACGCCAAGTTCCTTCTCAATAATGTCCTTGACCTTCGCGGAATGATCGGCCACGGGCTAAACCTCGGTACTGAAAAGGGTGGGAGGCAACGTCAGGAATATAGTTGTGGGATGGACCACAGTCAGGTCGCAAGCCCACCGTCGATGACGATCACCTGGCCAGTTACGTACGCAGCCAAGTCGCTCGCCAGCCAGACGACGGCAGATGCAACGTCTTCAGGCTGGCCAAGGCGCTCGAGCGGGATCCCGGTGATGAGCGCCTCCCGCGCTTCCGGAGTCATCGCTGCCGTCATGTCGGTCTCGATGAACCCCGGTGCGATGGCGTTGCACAGAATGTTGCGTGAGCTCAGTTCCTTGGCCACCGACTTGGTCAGACCAATCAAGCCTGCCTTACTGGCAGCATAGTTGGCCTGCCCCTTGTTCCCCATCAGCCCGACGACGCTCGTGATGTTGATGATCCGGCCGAAGCGGCGCTTCATCATGCCGCGGCACGAACCCCTGGTCATCAGGAAGGCCGATCGCAGATTCGCGTCCAGCACGGCGTCCCAGTCGTCGTCTTTCATGCGGAGCATCAGGTTGTCACGCGTGATGCCGGCGTTGTTCACGAGGATGTCGATTCCACCGAGCGCAGCTTCGGCGTCGGCCACGAGTTGTTCGATCTCCGCCGGAACACACACGTCGCAGCCAAACCCCTTGGCGCCGGTGATCTCGGCGGCCACTGACTCGGCCTTCGCCTTGTCGCGGCCGACGATCGCCACGGCGGCGCCACACGACGCAAGCGCGCCGGCGATGGCGCGACCGATTCCGCGCGTGGACCCCGTCACCAGCGCCCGCTTTCCTGTCAGATCGATCTGCATGACTGAGAGTGTCCGGTGTGGGTGATCAGGCGAGCGCAAGCAACGATTCGACTTCCGCGACGGTCCCGCAGGTACGCGCCGGGTGCTCCGGCGCGAGCCGCTTCAGCATCCCGGACAGGACATTGCCGGGTCCCATCTCAACGAATGTGGCACCAGGGTGGGCGGCCGCCATCGCGCGAATCACCTCGACCCATTGCACCGGACTCGTGAGTTGCCGGAGCAGCAAATCACGGCCCTCCGCTGCAGTGTGCACGGCGCCGGCCGAGACATTGCTGAACACGGGCCACGCCGGTTCGTGCCAGAGCGCCGCGTGGAGCGCAGTCGAGAGTCCCGAAACCGCTGGTTCCATCAACGGGCTGTGAAACGCCCCGCTCACGTTGAGCTTGATCGCTCGCTTCGCGCCGGCCGCTTTGGCCAGTTCCATCGCGCGTTCAACACCGGCGACTTCGCCAGAAATCACCGTCTGCTCGACCGTGTTGTAGTTGGCGGGTACAACCACGCCAGCCGCCGACGCCACAGCGCACAGATCATCAATCGATCGATGGAGTTCGCCGAGGATAGCGGCCATCGCCCCCGGCGTAGCCGTGCCTGTTTCCAACATGAGTTCGCCTCGCCGGCGCACCAATCGCACGGCGTCGGCCAGCCCAAGCGCCCCGGCCGCGTGATATGCCGTGAACTCGCCGAGCGAATGCCCAGCGGCGGCGCTGACGCGCGGCCCGATGGCGTCGTGCACGACCGCCCATACCGCAGCACCGTGAGCAAGCAGCGCAGGTTGCGCGTTGTGGGTCAGCGTCAATTCCTCTGCCGGGCCATCGAACGCGACATACGACAGTGCCGTCCCGAGCGCCGCGTCGGCAGCGGACCACACATCGCGCGCCGCGGGGAATGCTGCGGCGAGATCCTTGGACATGCCGGGCTTCTGCGAGCCCTGCCCGGGGAACAGTAGAAGAACGTCAGTCATCGTTGGCGCCGCGCGCTAGAATCGCACAACCAGCGAGCCCCACGTAAACCCGGCGCCAAAACCGACGAACATGACCGTCGAGCCATCCGTGATGCGGCCGGCTCGACGGGCTTCATCGAGGGCAATCGGAATCGAAGCCGCCGACGTATTCCCGTAGCGATCGACATTGACGTACACCTTGTTCATCGAGATGCCGGCATGCTTCGCGGTCGCCTCGATGATCCGGGTGTTGGCCTGGTGCGGAATCACGAGGTCAATGCTGTCCGCTGACAGTTTGGCACCGTCGAGCGCGCGGTCGCAGGCATCGGCCATCGAGCGCACGGCATGCTTGAAGACCTCGCGCCCCTGCATTTGCACCCAGAACGAGCCGTCAGCCAGCGTGGCCTCACTGACCGGGTTCGCCCCACCGCCGGACGGGCGCCATAACAGTTTCGCGAGCGTCCCGTCGCTTCGGATGTACGACGAGAGCACGCCGCGGCCTTTTTGCGAACGCTTGACGATCGTGGCGCCGACCCCATCCCCGAAGAGCACACAGGTGTTCCGGTCCTTCCAGTTGACGATCCGTGTCAACAGCTCGCCGCCGATCACGAGCACCGTCTCGGCCGTCCCGGTCGCCACGAGTCCCTCGGCGACGACGACGCCGTAGATCCAACCGGTGCACGCCGCTCCCACGTCAAATGCGGCGGCGCGCGTTGCGCCAAGGGCCGCCTGCACTTCCACCGCCGCCGCCGGCAGCAAGTGATCCGGCGATACGGTGGCCATCACAATGGCGTCGATTTCGCTCGCGGCAACGCCGGCATCGGTCATTGCAATTCGTGATGCTGTCGCCGCCAGCGACGTGAGCGTCTCGTCGGGACCTGCCACGTGGCGCTCACAAATGCCTGTTCGATCTCGGATCCACGCGTCATTGGTATCGATGCCAATGGCGACGAACTCATCGTTCGTCATGACACGCTCCGGCGCTGCACATCCGGTGCCGGTCAACATCACAATCGGGCGCTTCACGACGCTCCGTGGACGACCGGTGCGGTGCGAAGGCTCCGCCCGATATGGGCGCTCATGTCATGCGCGATGGCCAGCGACGCCACATGCAGCGCGTTCTTGATGGCCGTCGGAGACGATTTGCCGTGGCAGATGATCGAGACGCCGCGAACACCGAGCAACGGCGCCCCGCCGTACTGCGCATAGTCAAACATGGCGAGCAAACTCTCCAATCCGTCCTGCTTGATGTCGAACTTCACCAGTAGGCCGAAGATCATCGGCGCGACGCTTTCATACAGCTTAAGCACAACATTGCCGGTGAATCCGTCGCAGACGACAACGTCCAGAGCGCCGTGCGCACAGGTGCCATGGGGGATGTCGTGACCCTCGACGTTGCCGACGAAATTGAGTCCGCTCGCGGCAAGCAGGGCATGAGCTTCCTTCACGGCGATGCTACCCTTTTCAGGCTCTTCACCTACGGACAGGAGCCCGATGGCCGGATTCGTTCGGCTCAGAATGTCCTCAGCGTAGACGGCGCCGAGCCAGCCGAACTGGAGCAGTTCCTGGGGGGAGCAATCGACGTTCGCGCCAGAATCGAGCATCACCAGTGGAACACCGCGATCAGTGGGCACCAGCGTGCCAATAGCCGGACGCGTGAGTCCCTCGTGCAGCCTCAGAATGACTGTGGAGGCCGCCATCTGGGCACCGGTGCTGCCGGCCGAGACAAACGCATCCGAATGGCCATCAGCCTGCATGCGAAGTCCGACGACCATCGAGCTTTCACGCTTACTCCGCACCGCAACCGACGGCTTGTCGGTCATTTCAATTACATCGGGCGCGTGCACGACCTCCACCCCCGATTCGTACGCGGCGGGCACTCCACCCTGACGCTGCAGTTCGGCGCGTATCTCGTCCTCACGTCCCACCAACTGGATCGTCGTACTGGCCGGAAGCTCGCCAAGAGCAAGCAACGCGCCCGCGACCGTGGCCGCGGGCGCGTAGTCACCGCCCATCGCGTCGAGAGCGATGCGCGGCATCAGCAGCTCAGCCTTCTCGTGCGGCGATCGCTTGGCGGCCTGCGTAGAAGCCACACTCTGGGCACGCGCGATGCGGGCGACGCGTACCGCCGCACTTCGGGCACGCCTGCATCACGACCGGAGCCGCCTTCTTGTGCGTGTTCCGCGCCCGCTTCTTGCGCTTGGATGTCCTTCTCTTCGGTACGGCCATGGGCTCTCACTCGGGGGACTTCCGGGCACACGCGCATGCGCCCTGGTTCAGATTGGCACCGCACTTCGGGCACAGCCCCTTGCACGCGGGGCGACAGAGCACCAGAGCGGGAACTTCCAGCAACCACTCCTGCCGAACTGCCGGCCGAAGGTCGATCTCCGATCCAGTGCGCCCTTTCGACATGGGAAGTACGTCCGGATCGTCCTCATCTACAGCCGATTCATCCGCGAAGAGCACGTGTGTTTCGGTATCCACGATCGCCTCGACCTGCACGAGACAGCGCCTGCAATCCAGCGTGACGGACCCTTTGAGCGTGCCGCTGAAGTAGACGCGGCCTGGGCCGGCTTCTGACAGCCTGCCAGTCACTTTTACCCCTTCCCCCAGCGGAAGCTGATCGCCCTCAAGCCAGACCTTGTTGTCAGGGTCAAGCTTGCCGTCAACCAGCACCGCCCCAGCGTTCAAGACCTGCGTCGGGAAGGACAGCATAAAGGCGAAATATGATGGGTGGCTCGACTACGGTCAAGTCGTGTTGGGACCGCAACTTAGGTCTGTCCAGCGACTGCTAGCAGTCCAGATAACTCCTAGCCTCTGATGCAATCGGTTTCGGCGAAGAAGAAGCGTGATTCGCGGGCGGCGTTTTGATCTGAATCCGATGCGTGAATGGCATTTCGACCCTTCGACTCAGCGTAGAGCTTGCGCACTGTTCCGGCGGCCGCCTCGGCGGGGTCCGTGGCACCGATCGCCTCGCGCAACGCCACAACCGCCGATGCCTTTTCAAGAATCATCGGCATACAATCGCCGCTCGCCATGAACTCGACGAGTTCGGCGTAAAACGGCCGGCCGTTGTGGACGGCATAAAACTCGCCAGCCTGCGCGGTGGTCAGCCGCATGACGCGCGCGGCGACGACCTGGAATCCGTCCTGTTCGAGATGCGCGATGATCTTGCCTGCTTTTCCGGCGCCGAACGCGTCGGGCTTGATGATGGTCAATGTCCGTGAAGTCGTCATGTGCAATGGTCTCAGGTCTTAGGAAGGCGAGCCTTGATCAGCTCGACGAAGTCCATCGGGCGTTTGGCGACACCAATGCCGCAATGTTCGAACGACTCGATCTTTTCTGCTGCCGTGCCTGCCGATCCGGAAATAATGGCGCCGGCATGGCCCATGCGGCGCCCGGGCGGTGCGGTCTGGCCAGCGATGAAACCCACCACAGGCTTTTTCATTTTGTCGCGGACGTATTCCGCCGCTTCCTGCTCATCGGTGCCACCGATTTCACCCATCATCGCAATCGCCTTGGTGGCCGGGTCCCGTTCAAACGCCTCGAGGCAGTCGATGAAGTTCGTGCCGTTGATCGGGTCACCGCCGATGCCTACACAGGTTGTCTGTCCGATGCCCGCACTGGTGAGCTGATAGACCACTTCGTAGGTCAACGTGCCGGACCGGCTCACGACACCGACCGGACCTGGGGTGCAGATGCGTCCCGGAATGATGCCAACCTTTGATTGACCTGGCGAGATCAATCCCGGACAGTTGGGGCCCAGGAGGCGGACGCCACGCTCCTTGACGAACGCATAGACACGGGTCATGTCGAGCACCGGCACGCCTTCCGTGATGCAGACCACGAGCGAGACGCCCGATGCCGCGGCTTCCATGATGGCGTCGGCCGCGTATGGTGGCGGCACATAGATGACGGCGGTATTAGCGCCAGACGCCTGCACTGCATCTGACACGGTGTTGAAGATCGGGACCGTGCCCTCGAAAGACTGCCCACCCTTCCCGGGCGTGACGCCAGCCACGACCTGCGTGCCGTACTGCATCATCTGCTTGGTGTGGAACGAGCCATCGCGGCCCGTGATGCCCTGCACCACCAACTTGGTGTCCTGGTCAATGAAGACGCTCACGCGGCCGTTCCTCCGGATGCAGCGGCGGCGAGCCTCACCGCTTCCTTGACCGCTTCGTCCATGTCAGACGAGGCGGAGAGTCCGTTCTGCTTGAGGATCTGCATAGCGATTTCTTCGTTGGTACCGGTAAGGCGGATGATGAGCGGCACCTTCAGTGGGTTCGACTTGATGGCGGTCACGATCCCGTTGGCGACGTCGTCGGTTCGCGTGATGCCACCGAAAATGTTGAACAGGATCGCTTTCACGTTGGGGTCTGCCGTGATCAGCCGGAGCGCGTTGACGACCTTCTCGGGATTCGACGAGCCGCCGATGTCGAGGAAGTTCGCCGGCTCCCCACCGTAGTACTTCACGAGATCCATGGTGGCCATGGCGAGCCCGGCGCCGTTGACGATGCAGCCGACGTTGCCGTCGAGCTTGATGAACGTGAGGTTGTGGCTTCGGGCATCGACCTCAGCGGGGTTTTCGCTTTCCACATCGCGAAGCGCCTCGAGGTCCGCACGCCGTTCGAGTTCGTTATCGTCGACAACCATTTTGCCGTCGAGCGCGACGACGTCGCCCGCCGGAGTGACGACGAGCGGGTTGATCTCCGCGAGCGAACAGCCTGTCGCCATAAAGGCCGCATACAGTTGCTGCATGACTTTCGCCGCTGCGCGCGCCAGCTTGGCGTCCTGGTACAGGAAAAACCCGAGCTCGAGCGCTTCGAACGGCATCAGGCCGTACCGAACGTCCACCGCGTAATAGCGAATCTTTTCGGGAGTCGTCGCGGCGACTTCCTCGATGTCGATACCGCCTGCCGCACTGACCATGAACACCGGCTTTTTCCGCGCGCGGTCGACGATGATGCCGACATACGCTTCGCTCACAATATCGGCGGCCGGGGCGATGAGCACCTTCGTGACGGTCAGCCCTTTGATCGACATCCCGAGAATGTTCGAGGCCTTCTCGTACGCTTCGTCGGCGGTTGTGCAGAACTTCACGCCGCCGGCCTTCCCTCGCCCGCCGACATGAACCTGCGCCTTCACCATCACGGGTCCGCCGAACTTCGTCGCTGCTTCGCGAGCCGCTTTAGGGGTCGTCACAACTTCGCCTTGCGGCGTGGTCACGCCAAACCGGCGCAAGATGTCCTTGGCCTGGTATTCGTGGAGATTCATGGCCTTTGCGTGCGTGTGTGAGGAGGACGACTACGACTGCTGCAGCCGCCAAATTTAGCACCGGCGCTCAGCGAACGCTCGGCGCACCCTGCCGGCAAACGCCCCACGGGGAGCCACCAATATGCCGGTGACGGACTCAGGTCGCGCTAAAGGACACGCCCTGGGTCGCGAGCCATCCGGAGAATTCCGTGCGAATCTCCGCCACGCGAGCCGCGGAACGCGCTTCGATACGGAGGACGAGGATCGGCTGCGTATTCGATGCACGAATCAGGCCCCAGCCGTCGCCGTACAGCACCCGTACGCCGTCCACATCGATCACGTCATGCCGGGCACTAAAGTAAGCCGTGGCTGCAGCGACGATAGCAAACTTTTGGTCATCAGCACAGTCCACGCGCAGTTCAGGCGTCGAAACAAACCGCGGGATGTCCGCGAGCATCTCATGCACCGGCCTGTTGGCATCAGCCACGATGCGAAGCAGCCGACCCGCGGCGTAGAGTGCGTCATCGTGACCGTAGAACCCTTCGGCGAAGAACATGTGCCCCGACATCTCGCCTGCCAGCGGGGCGTGCAGTTCCTTCATCTTTTCCTTGATGAGCGAATGCCCAGTCTTCCACATCACCGGTCGTCCGCCCGCCTGCTCGATCGCGTCCGGCAATGCCTGAGAGCATTTGACGTCGAAAATGATTGACTGCCCGCTGCCGGTGCGTGCCAGCACGTCCCGCGCGTATAACACGAGCAGGTAGTCGCCCCAGACAATTGTGCCGTGTGCATCCACCAGTCCGATGCGATCGGCGTCGCCGTCGAATCCGATTCCGAGGTCGGCCTTGTGTTGCTGCACCGCAGCGATCAGATCGGTGAGGTTTTCGACGACGGTCGGGTCGGGATGGTGATTGGGGAAGGTGCCGTCACTGTCGGCGAAGAGCATCGTCGGCAACGCGCCAATCCTTGTGAGGATGCGCTCTGCGACGAGCGAGGCGACACCGTTCCCGCAGTCGGCGACGACGCGAAGTGGGCGCGCAAGCGGTCCGACCAGCGCCACAATGTCGTCGACGTAGGCATCGATCACGTCCTCGGATTGCACGGCGCCAATCCCGCCGGGCGCCGTACCGTCCACCACCAGCTGGTACAGTCGCTGGATGCCATCGCCGTGTAGCGACGCGGTGCCGATGGAGAGCTTGAGTCCGTTGAACTCAGGTGGATTGTGCGATCCCGTGATCTGGATACCGGCGGCGACTTCAAGGTGATGTACGCACCAGTACACGACAGGCGTAGGCACCACCCCAACATCCGTGACGGCGACACCATTCTCGGTCAGGCCCGCGACGAGGGCGTCACGCAGCCGCTCTCCGCTCGGACGATTGTCACGCCCGACGACGACTCTCGGCGCGATTCCTCGTTCGGCGAGCAGGGCCGCGAAGGCGCGCCCGATCGCATGCACCGCATCGACCGTCAGATCCGTATCGACAACGCCACGAATATCGTACCGGCGAAAGATTCCGTGATCAACCATTGGCGAAGCTTACTGCCGCAGCCGCAGGGGCGGCGGCGCGCACCCCCGGGTAGCTGGCAAATCAGGGCTTAGTAGGCGGCGACAGCGCGGCAGTCGGTCCCTGCAGTGGAGCCGCGACCAGCGCGTTCGTGCGCGCCCACGAAGCAAGTCGGTTCGGAAAGATCCCGAGCAGGAGGATCAGGCCAACGCAGGCCACGAGCACGGCCCGCGTATACGGTGCGAGCGCTGGAGGCTCGGTGGCTCCTTCCGGCCGAGGGCGCATGAACATGACGCGCACGACGTGCAGATAATATCCAGCCGACACGACCGAGGTGATCACCAGAAGTACTGCGAGCGGCACGAGTTCGCGCGGTGAGGTCATGGCGGCCTGAAGGACATACCATTTGGCGAAGAAGCCGGCGCCGCCAAAGATCGGGAATCCAAGCAGCGCTAGGAGGCAGATGGAGAATCCGATCGCCAGCCAGGGGCGGGTGGTCCACAGCCCGTCGTAGTCGGAAATCGCGGATGCGTACTCGCCGGGTTTCGTCATCGAGGAGACCACGGCAAACGCACCGAACGTCGCGAGAGTGTACGCCATGGCATAGAAGAGGAACGCGGCAGATCCGAGCGGCGCTCCGGCCGCGACGGCGGCGAGCAGATACCCGCCATGCACGATGCTGGAGTACGCCAGCATCCGCTTGACGTTGCGCTGCGCGAGCGCCACCACGTTGCCGACCACCATCGTTGCCGCAGCGAGCCACCAGATCGGCGCGAGCCACGCTCCGTCGAGCAAGTTGAACGATTCGATCCAGACCCGGAGGAACATGGTGAAGGCCGCGGCCTTCACCGCCGCGGCCATGTAGGCCGTGACCGGTGTCGGTGCGCCTTCATAGACATCGGGCGCCCACATATGAAACGGCACCGCAGCGACCTTGAATGCGAACCCAATCAGCAACAGCCCTACGCCGATCAGCAGCATGGAGTGATGGACGAGCGAATAGGTGATGATGCGCTCGCCGATCAGCGGAATGCTGGTGGTGCCGGTTGCTCCGTAGACCAGGGCGATCCCGTACAGCAGGAACCCGGTAGAAAACGCGCCGAGTAGGAAGTACTTCAGCGCACCCTCTGCCGACCGTACGCTCGATCGATTGAGTCCGACGAGCACATAGACGGCGATCGACATGATCTCGACGGCGAGGAAGACGATCATCAGATCGCGCGCCGACGCCATAATCATCATGCCGGCAGTAGCGAACAGGATCAGCACATGCGACTCGGCAGACAGAATCCGGTCACGCGGGTTCGACTCGATGCCGATCAGGATTGCTGCGGCGGCGCCAATGAGAAACACCATGTCCGCTGCCCAACGGAATCCGTCGACGGCGATGATGCCCGGCGAGGCCGTGGCTCCTGACGTGGCGTACCACACCACCATCGCCATCGTCGCAACGATCACGGCGACACTGACTTGGCCAACGAAGCGCTGGTGGGCGTCGCTCTCGGGCTTCCAGGCCGCGACGAGCATGAGCACCATCGCGCCGACCATCAGCACGAGGTCGGGGCCAAGGGCACCCACTAGCTGCCCCGGAACGGCGAGGTCGAATGTCATGGCCGTACCACCGCAGCTGATGTCGCGTCACTCATGCCGTGCACTCGCTCGATAATCCGTGTCGCCGCCGCATGCGTTCGATTAAGGATCGGCGCGGGGTACACGCCCAGCCAGAAGATCGCAGTGATCAATGGCAAGAGCAGCCCGATTTCGCGCCAGTTGAGATCCTTGAGCGCCGCATTCTCCGGCTTTGACAGGGGGTTGTAGATGATGCGTTGCAGCGCCCAGAGCATGTAGACGGCCGCAAACACGACGACTGTCGTCGCGATGACGGCTGCTACTGGTTCCGTCGTGAAGGCCCCGATCAGAACGAGGAACTCGCCGACGAATCCGTTCGTGCCGGGAACGCCGATCGAACTCAGCGCCACGATGGTGAGCAGCACCGCAAACACGGGCATCACTTTCGCGATGCCGCCGAAATCGGCGATCATGCGTGAGTGACGTCGCTCGTAGAGCATCCCGATCAGCAGGAAGAGTGCACCGGTCGAGATGCCATGGTTGATGTTCACCATCAGCGCACCCTGCAGCGACTGTGTCGTGAGCGCAAAGATGCCCAGCATCACAAAGCCGAGATGGCTGACGGAACTGTAGGCGACGAGCTTCTTGAAGTCCGGCTGCACCATGGACACGAGAGCGCCGTACACGATGCCGATCACGGCGAGCACGATAACGCTGGATCTGACCACAGGGTGATTGACCGCATCCGGGAACATCGGCAGTGCGAATCGGATGAAGCCGAACGTGCCCATTTTGAGCATGATCGACGCCAGTACCACAGAGCCGGCCGTCGGCGCTTCCACGTGCGCATCCGGTAGCCAGGTGTGGAACGGCCACATCGGCACCTTCACGGCGAACGCGACGAAGAACGCGCCAAAGAGCCAGAGCGACGCCGTGCCCGGATAGCTCGCAGACTGCAGGATCCAGTCGTAGGCGAACACTGGGCGTCCGAGTGGGTCGACCGTCTTGAGTCCAATGTAGAGAATCGCAACCAGCATCAGCAGCGATCCGAGCATCGTGAACAGGAAGAACTTGAGACTGGCGTAGAGCCGACGCTGACCGCCCCAGATGCCAATGATCAGGTACATCGGGATCAGCATTAGCTCCCAAAACACGTAGAACAGCGCCAGGTCCAACGCCATGAACACGCCGAGCATCCCGGTCGTGAGCACGAGCAGCAGCGCATAGAAGGCGTGCGGCTTCTGGCGGATGCTGGTCCAACTGCCAAGTACCGTCAACGGCATCAGAAGCGTGGTCAGCAGGATCAGCAGGACGGCGATGCCATCCACGCCGATCCGATAGAAGATTCCCCACTGCGGAATCCACGGGACCGTGACCGTGGCCTGCCAGTCGGCAGTGCCATAGTCGATCGACCACCACAACCCGAGCGATATGACGGCTTCTGCGGTGAAGAACAGCAGTGCGGTTCTTCGCGCCGATCTCATCTTCGTCGCGTCATCGGCCTGTCCCGACCCGGCGGCCTGCACCGATAGCATGACCGCACCCAGCACGGGGAGCAGCAGCAACGTAGTGAGGATCCATCCGTTGTAATTCATCGAGGAGAGCATTGCGTGCATGGCTGGGGCTTCCTTACGACGCGCGCGCGAACGCGCGGAGGAGGAGGAGCGCACCGAGTACCAGCATCCAGGCGTATGTCCCGACGCGTCCGGACTGCAGTTGACCACCCATCCAACCCAGAAAACGTGTCAGTGCGGCCGAGCCGTTGACGAGCAGCGTGTCGATCAGGCCCACGTCGATGCCCGTCCAGAGCACGGACTTGGAGATCGCGTAGGTCGGCTTCACGAGGGTCGCATCGTAGGCTTCGTCGACGAACCACTTGTGCTCGAGGACACGCTGGATACCGGTGGAGGGCAGCGACGCCGACTTCGACACGAGCACCTCAGGCTTGAGTCGCATCTTGGCGATGACGATGCCGGCCATCGCGATGGCGACCGCAAATCCGATAAGCACTTCCTCTGTCGACGCCGACAGATGCGTACCAGTTCCGGCGACGCGTGCCGTGGCCTCGCCCACGACCGGTTCGAGCCAGTGCTCGAGCGTTCCGGATGGACCGATCGGCATCAGATCGGTGATGACCGCCGGCAGGTTGAGCCATCCGCCCACCAAGCTGAGTACGCCGAGCACGACCAATGGCCCAGTCATGATCCAGGGCGCTTCCGCTAGGTGGGGCGTATTGGCCGCGCCGGTGCGATTCGGTCCATGAAAGGTGTAGAGCATCATCCGCGTCATGTAGATCGCCGTCAGCAAGGCCGACGCAAGCCCGAGTACCCAGACGATGTACAGCACGGTGCTTCCGGGCAATCCGAGCAGCGTCGCGTCCGCCAGCGTCGAGCCATGGGCGCGGGCGAATGCGGCACCGAGGATTTCATCTTTGGAGAAAAAGCCGGAAAAGGGCGGCACGCCCGCGATCGCCAGCGTCGCGATCCACATCAACGCCCAGGTGGCCGGCATGTACTTCTTGAGGCCGCCCATGTTGCGCATATCCTGAGCGTCATCGCCATGGTGGTGCGTGGCGTGGTAGGCGCGGTGCATCGCGTAGATCACCGAGCCAGATCCAAGAAACAACAATGCCTTGAAAAAGGCGTGCGTCACGAGATGAAACACGCCCGCCGTGTAGGCGCCGACGCCAACGCCGATGAACATGTAGCCGAGTTGCGACACCGTGGAATACGCGAGGACCTTCTTAATGTCCCATTGCTTCAGGCCAATGGTCGCCGCAAAAAGCGCCGTTACGGCGCCGACGAGGGCAACGGTCAGCGACGCTACGGGCGCGATCGAAAAGAGCATCGAGCTGCGCGCGACGAGAAAGACGCCTGCCGTGACCATCGTCGCGGCATGGATCAG
>SXGR01274179.1_pt1 | contig 65979 bp, 63 predicted proteins | sample 3174711 | NCBI WGS metagenome assembly SXGR01 (sample SAMN11356860, study PRJNA531348) | freshwater metagenome | isolation source: freshwater sample F1-60 | place: China: Fuxian Lake, Yuxi | collected 2017-12-25 | reverse complement strand
TCGCAGGCCTGCCCGATGACGATGGGGCCGGAGCCGATCAGGAGAATGGTCTTGATGTCGGTGCGTTTGGGCATGGAAAAATAGTTTTCAGTGATCAGTGGTCAGTCATCAGTTCTGGGCGGACGATTCGTTCTGAACTGAGAACTGAACACGGTGAACGGATTACTCCTTGCATCTCATCCCGGCATCGGCCCGATTTGCGGTTTGTAGATCGGCTTCGGAGCTGGCACGTCTTGAACCGGGACGGACCCGTCCGGCAGGCGATAGAAGCGCATGGCGTCCGGCAACCAAGCTTCGATCTGGTTGATACGGGTGGCGTCCGACGGATGGGTTGACAGGAACTCCGGGATCGCGTTTTGTGTGCGGAAACAGAGCTTGCCGATCATCTGCTTGGGACAGCCGCTCATCCGTTCCCAGAAGGGCACCGCGGCTCTCGGATCGTAGCCGGCCTGGGCCATCAGGCGAAGCCCCACGAAGTCCGCTTCCGATTCCTGCTTGCGATTGAAGGGCAAGGCCACGCCGACGCCGTAGGCGCTCTGGAGACCTTGCATAGCGGCTGGGTCAATGGCTCCGGCCGCTGAGGCCGCCATGGTGCCGATCTGCGCGATTTGCTCCAGGATGCCGCGGCTCATCCGTTCCGCGCCGTGACGTTGCAGCGCATGCGCGACCTCGTGCCCCATGACCGTCGCCAGCCCGTCGTCGTCGCGCGTCAACCGGAGAATGCCCGTGAAGACGGCGACTTTGCCGCCCGGCAAGGCAAAGGCATTGATCATGCGATCGTCCTGGATCACGGCGAATTCCCATTGGTACTCCGGCTTGCGGGCCGCCTCGGCGATACGCTGCCCCACCCGGTGGACCATTTCGTTGACCTCGGGGTTTTCGTTCAACTGCGTTCCCCGCAAAACCCCGCGGAAGGCCTGGACGCCCATTTCCATCTCGCGCTCCTCGGAGATGAAGATGAGCTGGTCGCGGGCCGTGCCCGGCGCGCGGACACAGCCGGCCAAGGATTCGAACAAGCCGAACGCGGCGCCGGCGCCCAGGGCCGTCCAGAGGCCGAACGCGCCGCGCGCACCCAGGCATAAGGCCGCGCGCCGTCCGATCGGCGTGGCCGCCAACCGATCCCAGGTGTCGGCGTGGGGCGAGACTCCTGTCTGTCGTTCCGCGTTCATCATTCGGCGTTCAACGTTGTCGGGCCGTCACGGCATCCAGAGATACATGAACTGGGGGGCGCCGCCGCGCACCAGTCCCATCAGATCGAAGCTCGACAGGGGGCCCCAGCCGGCGCTCCCGCTTGTCCCCATGAATTTCGCGTAGATGTTGGGGCGGTATTCGCCGGCCCGGCGGTACACCACCACTTTCGCCTCGGCCACGCCGGCTTGCTGCTTGGCCAGATCCACAGCGTCATCCAGATAGCCGATGCCGTCGACAAGCCCGAGCGCTTTGGCCTGTTCCCCCGAGTAGATGCGCCCGTCGGCCAGCTTGCGGATATGCTCGGCGGACAGGTTCGGCCGGCCTTCCTTCACGACGCTCAGGAACCGTTCGTAGAAGGAATCGATTACCGACTGGAAGATCGCCCGCTCGTCGGCCGTCATGGCCCTGAAGGGAGAGCCCATGTCTTTTTTCGGGCCGGACGTCACGGCCCTGGCTTCCAGGCCGATCTTGTCCAGCAGTCCGTGGGCGTCCATGGTAAGCATGATCACGCCGATACTCCCGGTGACGGTCGAGGGATGGACCAGGATCTTGTCCGCCGCCGCTGCCACGTAGTAGCCCCCCGAAGCGCCGATGTCCATGATCGAGGCGATGATTGGGACCTTGCGTTTCTCGCGGAAGACTTTCAGCTCATGGTACATGATGTCCGACGCCGTGACGGTGCCGCCCGGGCTGTTGATGCGCAGCACGATGGCGCTGACCGCCGGATCCTCGCTCGCGTGAGTCAGTTCTTCCTTCAGGCGGGCGACCAGGTTGGGCTGCTCCACGAGCCCGTCGCTATCCTGAGCGCTGATCAGGCCGGAGAGTTCGATGAGGAGCACCTTGGCTTTGCCGCTCCCGCCCACCTCTTCTTCCTTCAGCGGTCCGGTTCCGGGGAGCAGGTTGATCGTGATGCAGCCCGACAGCAACAGCAGGGCCGCGGCGATGGCCAGGCCGGGCGCCGCTCCGGCGCGACCGTTTGTGATTCCCTCAGGCATGGTGCGTCTCCATCATCTGGGCAAATTGGCGGAATAAATAGGCCGAGTCGTGCGGCCCGGGCGAGGCTTCCGGATGATACTGCAGCGACAGGACCGGATGGTCCAGGCAGGCCAGTCCCTCGACCGAGCCGTCGTTCAGGCTGAGGTGGCTGACGGTCACCCGTCCGAACTTCGTGTCCACCGTGGCTTCGGGCTTGGCCGGATCGAAGGGCCGGGGCAGTTGCACCGCGAAGTTGTGGTTTTGGGCGGTGATCTCGACTTTCCTGGTGCGCAGGTCCATCACTGGGTGGTTGCCGGCGTGGTGGCCGAAGGTCAACTTGTAGGTCTTGAGCCCCAACGCCAGCCCAAGAATCTGGTGGCCCAGGCAGATGCACAAGAGCGGGCGCCAGCCGATCAACTGCCGGAGCGATTCCGCCGCATAGGGCACGGCCTCAGGATCGCCGGGCCCGTTGGAGAACATGATCCCGTCGGGATGCATCGCCTTCACGGCCTCGGCCTTGGTCGAGGCCGGCACGACGGTGACGGCACAGCCGATGTCCACGAGCCGGCGAAGAATGTTCTGCTTGACGCCGAAGTCATAGACGACCACCCGGAAGGGCCGCTGCCCTGCCCGGCCTGGCCAGCCATGATCGCCGTTCGTCGAGGCCTCCGGCGGCCAGGCGCCGGAACCTTCCGTCCATTCGTAGGGTGCGGCGCAGGTCACGGTGGCGGCCAGGTCCCGGCCCACGATGCAGGGAGCGGTCCGCGCCTTTTCGGTCGCCCGCTTGGGGTCGAGATCCACGTGCGAGATGACGGCTTGCTGGCAGCCCCGGTCCCGCAAGTGCCGGGTGAGGGCTCTGGTGTCCAGCCCCTCGATGCCGACGATGCGCGATTCTGTCAGGTACTCGTTTAGGGCCAGCTCGGCGCGCCAGTTGCTCGGCTTGCGGCTGGACTCTTTGACCACGAATCCGTCGGCCCAGATGCGGCGGGACTCGACGTCCGATTGATTCACTCCGTAATTGCCGATATGAGGGCAGGTCATGGTGACGATCTGGCCTTTGTAGGAAGGATCGGTCAGGATTTCCTGATACCCGGTCATGGACGTATTGAACACCAACTCGCCGACGGTTTCACCAGCAAAGCCGAGCGCACGGCCCTCGAAGACCGTCCCATCCGCCAATGCCAGAATTGCCTTTTTCATCGTCTACCGTTCAGCCTGTGACTAATTTAGAGTTGAGAATGGACAATTGAGAGTTTAGTTTTCAATTCTCCACTCTCAACTTAGTGTTCGCCTTTACCGTCAGCAACGCGATGCCAAACCCAAGATTCACCACGTACAAGGCGCGGACAATCATATGCGTCCGAAAGAAGGCGTCGTAGGCTTCTTTCTTGGCCGCCTCCCCCTGCGCCGCAAAGGCCTGTTCCTGGAGCGTGACGGACATCGGCCCCAGCACCAGGATAATGAGCGCGGCCATGGCGATCATCAGACTCAAGAGCATGCCCTCCGTTCGGCTCATCCGACTCCCCGCCTGCGTCGAGTTCCCGCCTTCACGGCTCTGCCGGACCCGCCAGCCGGTCGTGCCGGCCAGGATCACGATGGCGGCGAGGGTCAGCCGATTATACCCGTCGAAGACCCTGGTGAGGAAGCGCCCGCCCGGCTCCATCCCGAAGGAGTTGAAGACGGCCGGAATGACCGCGCCGATGATCACGACCAGTCCCCCAACCCAGACCGCCAGCGCGACCAGCTCCAGCGTGTGGCAGACGATCAACACCCGCTGGCCGCCGCGATTGAGCATGCTCAGGCTGACTCGTAGACCACCCGTCCGGCCACGAAGGTCCGGAGCACGAGGCCTTTGACTTTCCAGCCGGCAAAGGGCGTGTTCTTGCTCTTGGAACGGAACCGGGACGGGTCTACTTCCCAGCCCTGCTGCTGGTCTACGATCACCAGGTCCGCATCCGCGCCGGGAGCTAGGCTGCCTTTGGCGAGGCTGAAGGCCTTGGCCGGCTCCGACGTCAGCTTGGCAACGGCCTGCGCCAACGTGAGGACGCCTTCCTCCACCAGGGCCAGGGTGAGCGGAAGCGCGGTCTCCAGGCCGACGATGCCGAAGGGCGCATCCGAGAACTCGCGCTGCTTGTCCTGGCCCGCATGGGGCGCATGGTCCGTGGCGATCACGTCGATGGTTCCGTCCGCCAGTCCCTCCTTGATGGCCTGCACGTCCTGCCAGGCGCGGAGTGGCGGGTTCATCTTGGCCAGGGTGTTGAAACCCCGGACGGCCTCCTCGGTCAGGGAAAAATGGTGCGGGCAGGCCTCGGCTGTGACGCGGATGCCCCGAGCCTTGGCTTCGCGCACCATCCGCACTGACCCGGCCGTGCTGACGTGGGCCAGGTGCAGCCGGGCGCCGGTCAGTTCGGCCAGCGCAATGTTGCGGGCGACCATGACGTCCTCCGCAGCGGCGGGGATGCCGGCGAGGCCCAACTCCGTGGACACCAGCCCTTCGTTCATGCAGCCGCCTTCGGAGAGGTGCAGGTCTTCGCAATGGTCGATCACGGGCATGTCGAAAGCCAGCGCGTACTCCATGGCCCGCCGCATGACCATGCTGTTCATCACCGGCCGTCCGTCGTCCGAAATCGCCACGCAGCCGGCGCGCCGCAAGTCCCCGATCTCCGCCAGTTCTTTCCCTTCCGAACCTTTGGTAATGGCGCCGACGGGGAAAACGGAACAATTGCCGGCGGCGCGGGCCTTTTCCAACATGAATTCCGTGACGGACTGGCTGTCGTTGACGGGATTGGTGTTGGGCATGCAGCAGACCGATGTGAAGCCCCCGGCCACGGCCGAGGCACCGCCGGTGGCGATCGTCTCCTTGTACTCGAAGCCCGGCTCTCGGAAGTGGACGTGGAGGTCCACGAAGCCGGGCAGGACGAGCTTGCCGGTTGCGTCCACGACGGTGACGGAGCCCTTGTCCCGGCTGGCGGCGGCCAGGAGGTTCTGGCCGACGGCGGCGACCTTGCCGTTTTCGATCAGGACCTCAGCCGGGCCGTCGAGCCGGCCCGGATCGATGACCCGTCCGCCTGTGATCAGAATAGTCATTGGTTATGCTCCGTCCGAAAGTCTATCAAGTTGAAAAGTCTCGAAAGTTGGCCGATCGTACAGTCAGGATGCCAAATGTTAAGCGTGCGACTTGAAGGCCTTTTCGACTTTTTGACTTTTCGACTCTTGCCCATCAATTGGCTCCGGCCAGAAGATAGAGGACCGCCATGCGGACGGCCACCCCGTTGGTGACTTGATCCAGAATGACGGAGGAGAAGCTGTCCGCCACGTCCGGCGCGATCTCCACGCCTCGGTTGATGGGACCCGGATGCATGATCATCGCGCCGGCATTGGCCAGTCTGACACGGTCCGCCGTCAGCCCGTAGAGTCGGGAGTATTCGCGGATCGTCGGAAACAGCGCCCGCCCCTGTCGTTCTAGTTGCAAGCGCAGCATCATGATCACATCCACGCCGCGCAGGGCCTCGTCCATGTCGTAGTGGACCGTAGCACCCAGTCGGTCGAGGAAGGCCGGAATCATGGTGGGCGGGCCCACGGCCCGGACTTCCGCCCCCATCTTGGTGAGGGCATAGATGTTCGACCGGGCCACGCGGCTGTGCGCGATGTCCCCGACGATGGCGACCGTAAGCCCTTTGAACGTCGGGTGCTTCTCGCGCATCGTGAACAGGTCCAGCAGGGCCTGGGTCGGGTGTTCGTGCCACCCGTCCCCGGCGTTGATGACTGAGGACTTCACGCCGCGGGCCAGGGTCTCCGCCGCCCCCGCCGCCTGGTGGCGCAGCACGATGATGTCGGCCTGCATCGCCTCGATATTGCGCGCCGTGTCCAGGAGCGTCTCGCCTTTGACCACGCTGCTGGAGGAGGGGGAGAAGTTGATGACGTCGGCGCTGAGCCGTTTGGCGGCCAATTCAAACGAGGTGCGGGTCCTCGTGCTGGGCTCGAAGAAGAAGTTCACCACGGTCTTGCCGCGAAGGGCCGGTACTTTCTTGATTTCGCGGCCGCTGACCTCCTTGAACGAGTCGGCGGTCTCCAGAATCAGCATGATCTCGTCGGGCGTCAGCGTGGCGATGGTCGTGAGGTCTTTCTGTTTGAGGCTCATGGCGCGCCTCCGTTAAGAATGACAACCCGGTCCTCTTCCCCTTCTTCTTCAAGGAACACTTGCACGTTTTCGTCCCGCGAGGTGGGGATGTTCTTGCCGATGTAGGTGGCCTTGATCGGCAATTGCCTGTGCCCCCGGTCCACCAGCACGGCCAGTTGGATCTCGGCCGGCCGGCCCAGATCGATGAGCCCGTCCATGGCGGCCCGGATCGTCCGTCCGGTGAACAACACATCGTCCACCAGCACGACCTTCAAGTCGGAGATATTGAACGGGATGGCAGTCTTGCGGATGACCGGCTGGTCTTTCCGGAGCGCTAGGTCGTCCCGATAGAGGGTGATATCCAGGTCGCCGATGGGGACCGTCCCGCCTTCGATGCTCTGGATCCGTTTGGCCAGCCGGTGGGCCAAGTGGACGCCGCCGGTCCTGATCCCCACCAGGGCCAGCCCCTTGACCCCCTTGTTTCGCTCCAGGATCTCATGGGCGATGCGCGTCAGGGCCCGCGCCACTTCGTGGCCGTCCATGATGAGCTTCTCGTGTTTCTTTTCGTGTTGCATCATGGGCGGTAGGTTGGAACGCCTGAAAGTCCGAAGGGCTGAAAGTCGCACACTGTATGACTTTCGGACTTTTGACTTTTTAACGGATGTAGAAACAAAAAAACCCTCTCGCCGGAAAACGGCAAGAAGGTTCGCTTGTCGGCGACGGCGCAGGGCAGGCCGCTTCGCATGGTCACGCTCCTTGCTCACCTCACCGGATGAGCGTTAAAGGCAGCACATTGTACGGGGTTGGATACGGGAGTGTCAAGAACCGACTTGCGTGCGACGGAGATCGGAGCGGGACAGGCGATGGCTCAATGCCCTGCTCTGCTCGCACTCTCGCCGCGACAGAGGGCCTGCCGGAGCTGGCGCTGGTCGGCGAGGCCGCAACCGGCGAGATAGTCGAGGCCCATGAGGTGGACAGGCTCCCCCATGTCCATGGCTTGGGCTTCTTCCGCTGCATTCGCCGCGTGCAGGGCGGCCGAGGCGATTGAGTACGAAGCGGGGCAGCGGGACGGTTCAAGGGGGCCGGAATGGTGCGCCGGCGGTTAGCGCTTGGTTGCGAGACACAGCATCAGGTCTGGCTTAAGGCGGGCTGTCGGCAGGATCGTACGGTGCATGGCGAAGGTCGGCAGTTGTTCCACCGGGGTCTGCTGAAGGACGGTCAGGCCCGAGGAGGCCAGGTGGGGCTGCGCAGCGCCTGGCCCGACCAGAAAAGCGAGGCCGCCTAGGCGCAAGGCTGCCGCTGTCCGGCGGCAGGCCAGCTGGAGCGCTTCCGGTCTGGCTGAGTCCTGAAAGGGAGTCCAGGCGAAGAGCACATCATGCGGCTGCCGGTAGACGGACTCGCTATGGCTGGCCGCCGGAAGAAATGTGAAGCGCGGGAGTTGGTCCAGATGGTTGGTCTGCGCCAGTTGGTTCCAGAGGATTTGGGCCTGTTTTTGAGCAAAGGCCCGATGGGTGTAGAGGATCGTGTGGTTGCGAAGGCCATCCGGTCTGAGGCAGGTGGTGATGGCCGCATCGAATCCGTCGATCAACACGGTCGCGCTGCGGCCGACGCGCGACGATAATTCAGGCACTTGTTCGATCATGTCCTGCAGGTAATCGGCGACGAAGGGCTGGCTTTCGAGTTCGCCGATCTCCCGGTCGTCGTCCGGATAGATCAGGACCGCCGAAAAGGCCTGGGCCGGCTCGACGGATAGCGGGTGCCCGCCGAACAGCGACCGCCATCCCTTCCCTGCCGGCGTGGCTCCGTCGGATGAGCGCGCCGTCTCCTCGATCCTGCCCCATGCCGGGCTGAGCGGAATGCCCGCCGTCTCATGGCTGTCGTGAAGCAACAGGGCTCCCCCCGTGACCGTGACGTGGCGCTCGCAGGGAGCAAACCCGTTCGGGGCCGGCTTCACGAAGGGCAGCCCGGTCGGATCGTCGGCCGTGGTGACTTTCTGGACCGCCTCTCCTTTGATGGTGAGGCAGAGCCGGTGTGCCTGTTCGAAATAGCGCCGCGGCGGATCGGCCGCAGGCAGCCACAGGACTTCATGCGAACGCGACTGATCCATGAAGATCGGCAGCGGATCGCCGCCACGGGGAAGGTGCGGGGTGAAAAACGCGCTGAACAACCGGTAGGCCGCGTCGGACGGATAGGTCGGGATGCCGCGATACCGGAGCGGCAGCGGCTGAGCCTGGCCTTCATTCTGGTCGTCATAGAGCCCCCGGATCAGCTCGAAGGCGGCCGAGCCGGTGCCAGGCAGAAGCGACTGGAACAGTTCCACGACCGGCAGGAAGTCGATCCGGCTCCAATGCATCGCGCCCATGCAGGCCATGAACCGGGCCTGAGCGAAGGTCCTGTCGGTGAGAACGTAAAAGGAATCCTTCTTGTGCCGGATAGTGGCCTGCCCGCGCGCATCGATGACTAGATCCTCGTCGCCGTAGAAGAATTTGACTTCCTCGAAGGGAACGTGCATCGCCTGGGCCGCCATCTGCCGGAGGTCGTCGGCGCGCAACCGCTGCCACCCCGGTTTTTTGGACAGGTCCAGTTGGGTCGAGTTGACGAGGCCGCCCGGCTTGAGTCCCACCCATTGGCTCCAGTCCAGGCACAGGCGGGCGCGGAGGAGCGAGGTCCGGCCACCGGGGGCCGGACCCCATTCGCATTCGTGCAGGGGGTGGCCCTCTGGATCGGTGGCGAGAAAGCGTCGCCGGTCCGGTCCGTAAAAGATCAGATGCCCGCTGGGTTGGCGGACAACTTGGCCGCCAACGGACGCAAAGTTCTTCGCGAAGGGGAGATTGGAAGGAAAGCTCAGGCTGCCTGGTTGGGTCAGGATAGAGAGAACGGAAGGGTCCACTGACGGTCCTCTCAATCTGACGAGGACTGCTCAAAACGGTCAGCCAACAGGGCCGCAAGGATGCGAGAACCCCGAGGCGTACTGAGAACGTACGTTGAGGGGGTCGAGCGACTGAGAACAAAGTTGGCGGGCGTTTTCAGTAGGTCCTCATTCTCGAACTTGCCCGCTTCCATACACGACGAATTTGGAGCAGGTCAGCTCTTCCAGCCCCATCGGGCCTCGGGCATGGATGCGGGTGGTGCTGATGCCGATCTCCGCCCCGAGCCCGAACTGGTAGCCGTCGTTGAGCCTGGTCGAGGCGTTGATCATGACGGCGCTGGCATCCACCTCGCGGAGGAAGCGCAGGCCCCGTCCATAGTCGTTGGTGATGATGGCCTCCGTGTGGCGGGAGCCGTACCTGTCGATGTGCTCCATCGCTTCGTCCATGTTCTTGACCACCTTGACGGCGAGAATGAGGGCCAGAAATTCCTGGCCGTAGTCCTCCTCCGACGCAGGCTTGGCCTCTGAGGCGATCTGGCAGGTCTTGGCGCAGCCGCGCACTTCCACGCCGGCCTCGCTCAGCTCCTTCACCAACTCAGGCAGGAAGACTTTGGCGACTTTCTCATGGACCAGCAGCGCTTCCATCGCGTTGCAGGTGGAGGGGCGCTGCACCTTGGCGTTGATGCAGATGGTTTTGGCCATGGCCAAGTCCGCGTCCAAATCCACGTAAGTATGGCAGATGCCTTTGTCGTGCTTGATGACTGGAATGCGGGACTCTTCCGTGACGGTTTTCATCAAGGACTCCCCGCCCCGCGGGATGATCAAATCCACGTATCGGTCCTGCTTGAGCAGCTCCAGCGCCACCTCCCGGTCCGTCCGCTCCACAAGCGAGATGGCTCCCGCCGACACCCCGGCCTTTTCCGCCGCCTCCGCCAGCACGGCGGCAATGGCGCGGTTGGAATGGATCGCTTCCGACCCGCCCCGCAGGATGCAGACGTTGCCGGACTTGAGGCAGAGCGCGGCCGAGTCGGCGGTGACGTTGGGGCGCGATTCGTAGATGATCCCGATCACGCCGATGGGCACGCGCACGCGGCCGACCAGCATCCCGTTGGGCCGCTGCCACATCTTGAGCGATTCCCCGACCGGATCGGGCAGCTTGGCCACCTCCCGCAAGCCCTTGGCCATCTCGGCGATCCGCTCGGGCGTGAGCCGCAGGCGGTCCGCAAAGGCCTTGCCCTTCTCGCCTTCCTCGAAAGCCTTCAGGTCCTCCTCGTTCGCGGCCAGGATCTCGTCTGTCTTGGTTTCGAGGCCGTCGGCCATGGCGAGCAGCGCCTGGTTCTTCACGGTGGTCGACAGCGAGGCCAGCTTCCCGGCGGCGGAGCGGGCCTGCTTCACCAGGTCTTCGATGTATTCCTGGTTCGTCTTGGGCGGAGCTTCGGGAACGAGGGCCTCGGGCGAGACCGATTCAAGTGAAGCGTCCGACGCATCCGTGAGCGGAGCCTGTGTGTCCATAAACGGGGCTGTCCTTACTGAGTCGGTGATGACGGTTGTGCCGGCTGATGTGGCATGAGAATACTCTGTCGTTGCGGAGGGCGTCAAGGTGATGGAACTGGTCCCGTCGCCGATCTGCCCCATCCTCCAAGAGGGAGTAAAACGTGAAATTTTAGCGAAAATGAGCGCGATGTCGGCTTGACAGTGAGAAAGGCTGCTTGTTATGGTGGCGCCCGTGCCGAGGTAGCTCAGTTGGTAGAGCACAGCCCTGAAAAGGCTGGTGTCGACAGTTCGATTCTGTCCCTCGGCACCACATTATTTCAATCAGTTACGATTGCCTACATTTTAAGATGCATCATAAAATCCCTCTATTGGCGATCATTTTCCACACTTTCCCCTTCTCTGCTTAGCTGGAATGTGTGCCAGAGTTAGTAGGGGTGGCCCCGGTTAGTTGGACAGAATATGGCCGTTCTTAAGTGGCACCTCGCGTTGACCTTCCCCCCCTTTGTTACACCAGGGCCAAAGGGGTTGATTCCAATGCTGCCTGGGACCGGTTTTGTTGGTTGTGGATGAACTCCATTGGGAGTCACATCCCCGATGGTGCTGTGTGTCCGCTCCTCATTATATTCCCGTCGCCAGGCCTCAATCACGACCTGGGCTTCCTGTAACGTGAGAAGCCAGTGCTCGTTCAAACACTCATCCCGAAATTTCCCGTTGAAGCTTTCGATAAACGCGTCCTGCACCGGCTTCCCCGGCTGGATGAAGTGGAGCTGCACCCCGTGGTGCGCGGCCCAGGCATCCAAGGCCGTCCCCGCGAATTCGGGGCCGTTGTCGAGGATCAAGAACTCCGGCAAGGGCCGGTCGGCAAAGAGCCGGTCCAGAATCCGGCACACCCGCTGGCCCCCAATCGAGAAGTCTACCTCAATGACCGGCACCTCTTTGGAGCAGGGATCGGTCATCGTCAAACACTTGAACCGGCGACCGGCGGTCAGCCGGTCATGCACAAAATCGAGGGCATAGCCGCATCCCGGGTGCGTGGGGCGGGGCAGCGCGAGGCGCGGGACCGCCGCCTGCTTCCGCGTCCGTCGGCGTAAGGAGAGCCCTTCTTCCCGATAGATTCGTTCGACCTTCTTGTGATTCACCCGCCACCCGTCCCGCCGCAGCCGCACATAGATCCGCGGACACCCATATCGTCGTTTGGTCTCGGCAATCTCTCGAATCCGGGTGCGCAGCCGGGGATCATCGGGGCGCCGACTCCGATACCGCAAGGTATTTCGATCCAGCGCCACGAGACGGCACACCCGTCGTTGACTGAGCCCAAAGCGCGCGGCCAGACACTGGGCCGCCACTCGCTTCGCCTTGGGCCCTACCAGTTTTTTGCGGTGATCGCTTTCAGCGCCTGAATGTCGAGCGCCTGATCAGCCACCATCTGCTTCAAGCGGCGGTTTTCGTCTTCGAGTTGGCGCAGCTTCTTCGCGTCGCTCACCTCCAGCCCGCCATATTTCGCTCGCCACTTATAGAAGGTGGCATCCGAGATCCCATGCTTGCGGCACAGGTCCGGGACCAGGAGGCCGGCGTGGGCCTCTTTCAACACCCCAATAATCTGTTCCTCGGTATGTCGTTTCCTGACCATTGGGCGGCTCCTTTCGGCCCATTAGAGCACCACGGAGCTTCCAAGCCAATGGTGTAATTTTCGGGGGGAAGGTCAGCAGGCAGTATGCTGCCTCTGCCGGAGAAGAAAAAGCAAGGTGCAGTTGCCCAGGATTTTGCTGATGCCCTCACCTCTGCTTCTTATTGTTGTCCTGTTTTTTTAATCAGCGATTTTTGTATGTCGTCAAAAAGTAGAAGGCGGCGATGGCGGCCGAAGCGGCCACGTTCAGGGATTCGATCGCCGGGCTGACGGGAATATGGAAACGGACTGTGGCTCGTCGCAGCGTGGCGTCCGACAGGCCCCGGCTTTCGTTCCCGAAGGCGAGCACCGATCGCTCCGGCAGGTCCGTGAGGTCCGTGATGGGGTGGCTGGCTTTGCCGGCCGGCACGGAAGCCAGGAGCGCGCAGCCCTGCCCCGTCAATTCGGCCACATCCTTGATATAGAGCACCGGTAGTTTCAGGATGCCTCCGGCCGTCGCCCGCACGACCTTGGGGTTGAAGACGTCGGCCGAGTCGGCCGAGAGCCACAGGGCAGCGAGCCCGAAGCCGAGCGCCGTCCTGATGATTGTTCCGACGTTGGCCGGGTCCTGGAGCCTCTCGCCGTAAAGTCCCAGCCACGGCGAGCGGCCGAGTATCGCCTGCCGGTCCCAGGCTGGCTGCCGCACCACCGCCAGGATGCCGGACGGACTCGTTACCTCCGACAGACTGTCGAAGACCGAGTCGCGGCAGGCATGGAGCGGGACGGACTGGCGGCGCAGGATCTGTCGCAGGCCCGCATCGGCTTGCGAGAGCCGGGTTTCTCCGATCACCAGGGCCAGCAAGGCCGTCGCGTCTGATGCGAGCAACTCAAGGATCGGCTTCTCCCCTTCCAGCACGAAGGCCCGCTCCCGATCCCGTTCCTTCTTCTGCTTCGCGAGCGAGCGGATGAATTGGGCTTTGGTGGCGGTGAGTGGTTTGGGGGAATGAGCAGGCACTGTGTCTCCTTTGCGGACCAGCAGTACCGGGACGGCGCAGTCCTGTCAAGCGGTTATCGGGCCATTGCGTGATGAGGCGTGATTCGCTATCATCCGCCCATGTCGATCGGCTCGACCATTCAGGCTTGGCGTCTCTCCAAGCGGCAGTCTGTCTCGGGGTTGGCCAACAAGGCCGGGCTCCCCTCCTCGTCGCTGGAGGCGATCGAAAGCGGCGAGCTGGACCCGCAAGCCTCGACCCTGGAATCGCTGGCGAGAGCGTTGGGTATTCCCGTCCCCTGGCTCTATGGAGACCCCAAGCAGTTGACGTTACTCGCCACGGACCCGGATGGGGAAGCGTTGTTTGTTCCTTCCGAGGCCTCAGTGGACCCGGTCACCGAACGGGTCTTGCAAGGCAGCAAGGAAGAGCGGGAACTCTATGTGCTGCTGACCGCGTTACTCCAGGGCGGCGAGCCCAAGCTGGTGCGGGCGGCGGAAGCCAGTCTGCGCAGTCTGGTCAAGCAATCCCGGCAGGCTACAGTTCCCTGGCAATCTCGTCCTCCGGGGCATTTTGAACCGCCCTCTGACTAAACGATGAACGAGCAATGCTGAATGATGAATGTTGGCCAGGGAATCTTCCGTTCATCATTCATCACGTAGCATTCATCATTTTGTGACGGCCTCCGGCCGAGCAATCCGGTACAGCATCCAGGCCACCCCCGCGACCGCAAGCAACCCAGGCCAGGCGCCGAGCGGCGGCGTTGCGAAGATCCTGAACGGGTCCGATCCGAGCGAAGGCCAGAGACCGCTCAAGGCGATGGGCAGGGCCAGCAGGATGCCCATCAAAGCTTCGCCGGTTACCAGTCCTGCCGCGAACAGAAGCCCGTCATTGCCCGATCTCTCCCCTTGGGGCGCGGTCCGTTGAGCCAACTCCGCAATCACCCCTCCGATGAGAATGGCGGCAGACAGTTTTAACGGGAGGTAAATCCCGAGCGCCACGGCGAGCACCGGCGCACGAAACGAGGCCCCGTGCCGTTCCTGACAGCGGTCGAACAGGATGATCCCGGTCCCGATGGCTGCGCCCAATCCGACAAAGGGCCAGGGCAGCCCCTCCCCGAAGACGCCGCGCGCCAGGCTGGCCATCAAAGTAGCTTGCGGGGCGCTGAGCGGATGCGGATGGGATTCCGTCACCTCGCCGATTCCATACTTGGCTTGCAGGAGCGCCAGGACCGGCACGATCACGCAGACGGCCACGGCCACGCCGACCACTTGCATGATCTGTTGCTTCCAGGGCGTGGCGCCGACCAGGTGGCCGGTCTTGAGGTCTTGCAAGTTGTCCCCGCCCATGGCCGCAGCGCAACAGATGACGGCGCCGATCAGGAGCGTGGCGGCCGGGCCGGCCGGATTCCCCTGCCCCATGATCAGCACGAGCAGCAAGGCCGCCAGCATGATCGTGGCGATGGTGACCCCAGACACGGGGTTGCTGGAGCTGCCGACGAGGCCGGCCATGTGGGCGGCGACAGAGGAGAAGAGAAAGGCGGCGACGACCATCACCAGCGTCATGCCGATCGCCACGCCGATGCGCCCGACCACCAGCGCATAGATGACGGTCATGGGGAGGAGCGCGAGGAGGAAGGGGGCGACGATCCAGGGCAGGGAGGCATCCCGTTCGGTCCTGGGAGCGGCCGGGCCGGCGCCGACCGCGCGGTAGGCTTGCCTCACGGTCAGCAGGCTTTCGTAGATCGGTCGGCGCAACTGCACCAGGGTCCAGAGCCCCCCGACGAGCATGGAACCGATGCCTACATAGCGAATATGGCCGCTCCATATCGATTTCGCCGCAGCCAGCGCATCGGCCCCGTCCGGTAGTCCGTTCGCCAGCCCATACAGGGGCATCAAGACCAGCCAGCCTAACACGCCGCCGAAACAGACGACGACAGCGGTCCTGAGGCCGATGATGAAGCCCACGGCTAGGAGTGCGGGCGAGAGGTTGATGCCGGCATAGACGACGGAGCGCCCGAGCCTGCTCGCTCCTTCCAGGGCTTCGGCCCAAAGGCCCAGGCCGCTTTCCCCCAGCTTGACGGCTCCGCCCAGCAAGGCGGCGGTCAGCAGGGTCTTCACTCCCTGTCGCGCCACGGCGTTCGACGAACCGGCCGAGGGGCCAGCCCCGACTTTCAGCACTTCGGCGGTCGCCACCCCTTCGGGGAAGCGCAGGCGTGCCTGGACGATGAGGGCATGGCGGAGCGGGATTGTGAAGAGGACGCCCAGGAGACCACCGACCAGCGCAATGGAGGCGGTCTGCCAATAGTCGAAGCTGGTCCAGTAGCCGATCAGGATGAGGGAGGGTATGGTAAAGATGACCCCCGCCGCCAGTGCTTCGCCGGACGAGGCGGCCGTCTGCACGATGTTGTTCTCGAGAATGTTGGAATGGCGGAAGAACCGCAGCACGGCCATGGACAGGACGGCTGCCGGGATGGAGGCAGGCACGGTCATGCCGGCGAAGAGGCCTAGATAGGCGTTGGCGCCGGCCAGCACCGTAGCCAGGACAATCGAGAGGAGCATGCCTTTGATCGTGATCTCCGGCAGTTCCGTTTCCGGATGAACCACGGGCCTATCCGGGGAGTCTGTCCGGGTGGGCGGGCCGGTCGCGATCGGTTTCATCCGGGTGATTATAGTACAATCGGTTCGACATTGACGGTGAAGTCGGGGTACAAGGGGTACAAGAGAACGAGGAGAGGGACATGACGGAGACGAGGACCATCGGGTCTGTGTTGCTGGAGCGGCTGCACGGTCTTGGGCTGAAGCATATCTTCGGCGTTCCCGGCGACTATGTGCTCACCCTCTACAAGCTGATCGAAGAGTCGCCCATTACGCAAGTGGGAATGACGCGGGAGGACTGCGCCGGCTTTGCCGCCGACGCCTATGCACGGATCAAGGGCATCGGCGGGGTCTGTGTCACCTACTGCGTGGGGGGCTTGAACGTCGTCAATGCCATCGCCTGCGCCTATGCAGAACGGTCCCCCGTCATTCTGCTCACCGGCTCGCCCGGCTTGGCGGAGCGGGTGCGCAATCCCTACTTGCACCACATGGTCCGCGACTTCTCCACACAAAAAGAAGTGTTCGAGAAAGTGACCGTCGCCTCGGTCGTGCTGGACGATCCGCTCACGGCCGAGCGCGAGATCGACCGAGCCCTGACGGCCCTGGTGCGCTACAAACGTCCCATCTACATCGAAATCCCCCGCGACCTCGTGCACGCCCCCATCGAGGGGCCGTCGCGCGCGCCGGCGAAGGCCGGCGAAGCGAGCGACAAGGCGGCCCTGGCGGAAGCGGTCGCCGAGGTGCGTGAAATGCTGGCTGCGGTGGAAAAGCCGGTGCTGCTGGTCGGCGCGGAGGTGCATCGCTTCCGGCTCCAGGACGATCTGTCGCGTCTGGTCGAACGGATGAATATCCCGGTCGTCTCCACCCTGCTGGGCAAGTCCGTGATCCGTGAGGACCATCCGCTCTTCGTGGGCGTCTACGGCGGGCTCATCGGCCGCGACGAGGTGCAGGAGTTCGTGGACGGGTCCGACTGCCTGCTGATGCTCGGCTCCATCCTGACGGATATCGAAGACCTGGGCGCCCAATCCCCGTTCCTGGCGGAAGGCCGCGCGATCCACGCCATCGCCGACGCGATCACGATCAAACACCATCGGTACGAGGGGGTCTACTTCGAGGACTTCGTGAAGGCCCTGATCGCCGCGCCCATGCCGACCTTCCATGCGCGCCGCTTGCCCTCCCGCGATGCGGGCAGGCAGGAAGCGCCGGCCGCCGGGAGCCAGGTCACGCTCAGCGGATTGTTTCACCAGCTCGAGAGCATGCTGGATGAGAAGATGCTGGTGGTGGCCGACATCGGCGAGGCGCTCTTTGCCGGTGCCGACCTGCGCGTCCACAAGAGCGCGGAGTTCCTCTCCCCTGCCTACTATACGTCCATGGGGTTTGCGGTGCCTGCCTCTGTGGGGGTCGGATTCGCTGACCCCTCGCTTCGCCTCATCGTGCTGGTGGGCGACGGGGCCTTCCAGATGACCGGCACGGAATTAAGCACCTGCTTCCGCTACGGTCAGGCGCCGATCGTGATCGTGCTCAACAACCGAGGCTACGGCACGGAACGGGAAATCCTGGACGGACCCTTCAACGATGTGAACGAATGGCGCTACGACAAGATCTGCGATCTGGTGGGTGGCGGCGTCGGCCACCGGGTGGCCACACATGGAGAGCTGGTCCAGGCGCTTCAGACGGCCCTGCGCGACAACAAGCAGCTGCACGTGCTGAACGTGCTGCTGGATCCGGCCGACCGGTCCCCCGCCATGGTGCGGTTGGCCAAACGCCTCGCCAAACGCCTCTCGCCTGGGAAGTAGCTGTTCGCCTTGCTGGCGGTGGAGCGCAGGTTCTACATCACTACGGGAAGGACTGCGGCGGCCAGTTGCAATAAGCAGCAATGGGGCAGACCGCGCCGCAGGCTCGTCGGCATGCGCAACGTTTTTCGTGCCACGTTCACCACGCAGGCTCCACGGTACTAGGCAATACGCGCCATGCGAGAAGCATGGCCAGAGGACGGTCGCGAAGATTCATCGTGAACCTCCGACAGGAAAGAGGGGGACGGATGGGGCGAGAAGAAGTATGCGCTTTTCGACCAAGAAATGCGAAAAGATTGTGCGAAGACGTATCAGGGGGGAGATATCGTCAAGAGTTGTGGATCGGCTTAACCAGAACTCCCCTCCTGCCTTAGTTGCCAGCCCAACCGTGACTGAAACCGTGACAGAGCAGGGGGGGGCTGAAACGCTAAGTCTTTGATTTCTGCGCGAACACAGTCGCGTCGCAGGCGATGTACTTGATCTGCTTCATGGGGATGATGATGACTTCCTTGGCCGAGTCCACTTCCAGCACTTCCATGTCTTCGCTGATCGTGTGCCGGATTGCATCCTTGACCAGCAGTTCCTGATTGTCGGTGAACACGACTTTGACCCAATAGACCACGGGCAGCTCCTTATGAAGGCCGGAAAATGTGGAACAGGGTTGTCGGTGGTCAGTGCTCCGTCGGCAGTTCCGGAAACCGATCACCGACCACTGAGCGCCATCGTCTGTTGGCGCGGCAGTCTACTGGATTGCGGCGGGGCGGGCAAGCGTTCTTTGCCCGGCTTTGCCTGGCTGCTTTGCCCGGCTAGCTCCGAGGGGCGGCGCCCAACTCCTTCGAGCGCTTGCTCGCTGCCTCCACGGCATTGATGAGCGTGGCGCGCAGCCGGCCTTCTTCCAGTCGGCGCAGGCCGGCGATGGTCGTCCCGCCTGGCGAGGCGACCCGGTCTTTTAAGACGGTCGGATGCTCCCCGCCTTCGATCACCATCCGCGCCGCCCCTAGCAGGGTCTGAGCCGCTAGGAGTTGCGCCGTCTGCCGGGGCAGCCCTGCCTTCACCCCTCCATCGGCCAGGGCCTCGATGATCAGATAGGCATAGGCAGGTCCACTGCCGCTCAGGCCGGTGACCGCATCCAGCAACCGCTCTTCTATGGTGGCGACCGTGCCGACCGACTCAAAAATTGTCCTGGCTGTCTCTAAATCTTTTGGCGTGACGCCAGGCCCAGGCGCGAGTGCCGTCACCCCTGCTCCTACGCTCGTGGGGGTGTTCGGCATGGCCCGGATGATCCTGGTTCCAGGAGGAAGTTGGGCGGCCAAGCTGCCGATCTGATAGCCGGCTGCCACGGAAACTATCAAGGCATCTTTCTTTATAGATTGAGCCGTTAGCTGTATGACCTTATCAATAATCTGAGGTTCGACGGCCAGGATCAGCACGTCGCCCCAGGCTGCGGCTTCCCCGTTGTCCGACCCGGTCTTGATCTGGTATCGGCCCTGGAGATGGGTGCGGCGTTCCGGCAGGATATCGGTGGCGTAGAGCTGTCCGGCCTTGGCAACGCCGGCCTTGAGCATGCCGGCCACCAGTGCCTCTGCCATGTTCCCCGCCCCGATCAGTGCGATCTTCTTCTGAAGCGCCATGGCGCGATTATACCGACGCCTTCCCATCCCTTCAACTTGCAAGACCCTGGGGGCTTGGGTACAGTGCGGCTAGGTAGCGGAATCTCTGTCATACGTTGTGTCCTTTTCATTCTATTGCGTGCGCAGGAGGCTCAGATGAAGCAACCCCTCTGGTTATCCGTCTTGATCCTGATAGGCATGCTCGCATTGTTCGGCGCCGACGCGTCGGCCCGCCGGGATATCTTGGAGCCGGAGCAAAAGGCCCTGTTGGCAAAAGTTGATCGGATTCTGGTTGAGGTGGTCGCAATCACGGACCAGGGGCCGGTGGAGCCTGGTCCGCTCCAGGAGGTCGTAGTCAAACGGCTCAAGGAAGCCGGCTACCAGGTGGTGATCGATCCAGCTCAGCCGTCCGATGTGCTGTTCAAGGTAAAGTGCGAGCAGCGGAAAGTCTGGGAAGGCACCACCACGATGGGCAGCGACGCGGACTTGCCCGACTCCCCGTCCCGCGTGTGGAAAGGCCCGGCCTGCCAGTTGCTCTATTTGCTGAGCGGTAAGAAAATGGGCTGGCAGAAGGAGGTCCGCACGGAGTTCCCGGACTCGACTCAGGCGGCGGCTTCGGCCAAGGCGGCGAACCCGGGCCAATATGCGTTGGCAAAATTGAAGGAGCGGTTGGAGCAGTATGACTTCCCGGTCCTGGTAACGGCGGATTGGGGGCAGGAAGAGCGGCTGCTCAAGATGCTGAACGATCCGTCCGCCACGTCGGGGCGCAAGGCGCAGATCGTCGTCGCGTTGGGCGATCTGTTCTCGACGCAAGCCGTCCCGAGTTTGCTGAAGGAGCTGAAGGGCTCCGATCTCGACGTGGCCAAGGTCTCGGCCGTGGCGTTGGGCAATATCGGGAACAAGGACAGTATTCCGGCCCTCGTCGAGGCCATACAGTCAGGGAAGCCGGAGCTGCGAGCGGCCGCGGCCAAAGGGCTGGGGGTGCTGGGCTCTCTGCACAGCGACTTCACGGTGATCACGCCGCTCCTTGAGGCCTTGAAGATCGATGACGTGGGCGTGAAGACCGAAGTGGTTCTGGCGCTTGGCAAGCTGCCAGACAAGCGATCCTATGAGCCCCTCTTCGCCCTCTACAAATCTCTCCAGAAGATGCACAGTACCGAACCGGACCCCAAGCAGAAGAAGTTGAAGGACGCGGTGAATTACACGCTCAAGCAGATCGACACATGGGAATACATCCAATAATCGGATGTCGAAACAGGCCGCCAGCGTTGTTCTCGCGTCATTTCCCATGAGTTGTCAGTTATCAGTATGCAGTGTTCAGTTTCCGGAACTGACGACTGAACACTGACAACCGAGAACTACACCCCCCGCTGTGGCCTCCCACGGGGAACGGCGCGTCTCGGCGCGCCTGGGGCGGGCGGGTGAGAAAGCGGCCTGTTTGAAGATCCTTGTGGGCTATAGGCTGTTCTATTTTGTCGGCTTGGCCGTCACCTTGTGGGGCGCGAGCCTGCCCCTCTTCGCCCAGGTTATGGGCGATGAGGCCGAGATGCAGCGGTTGCAAAGTCGCGCCGAGGAGGCGATGGCGAACGGCGATGCGGATGGGGCCGCGCTGCATAGCGGAAAGGCCGCGCTGATGGCGGCGCAACTGGCGGCGCAACACCATGAACCGGCCGTGGCCGAACTCTATCGAGGCGCGGAGGCCCTGTTTCGCGCACAGGAATATGCCTATCGAGCCCAGGCCCTCTTTCAGCGAGCCGGCGGCCAGCTACCTGCCTCTTCGGGGGTGTGCGGCACGCTGAGGATGGCGGAGCTCAAGGTGACGGACGCCACTAAGAGACTGAATGAGGAGCCAGTGTCGGCGATCGAGGCCGGCTATCGGTCGGAACGGGAGCGGCTGCGTGGGCAGACCACCGATTGGGCGCAGACGATCGACGGGATGGCCAAAGACTTCCAATGCAGGTGAAGATTAGGAGCGTATGGCAGATGGCTTATGGCCAGAAGCAAGCAAGAGTCTATTGCTGATAGTCACAAGTAGACGCGCTTGCCAAACTCCTCCGGCTATATGCCATCGGCCATCAGCGCTTGGTTTTTCCCGCCATACGCCATAGGCTATCAGCTCTTCTCTTCAATCGTCCTCCGGATTGATCGGCGTGATGCCGAAGGGGCGGCAGAGTTCCAGCGCCTGCCGGTCCGAACTCACGAACGAGAGCCGCAAGGGGCGCAGTTCCTGCGCCAGCATCAGATGGATGGCCTGGCTGCTGCGGAGGAACGGATAGTCCAGGATGAACTGCTTGGTCGCCAGGAAGGTCAGGCTAGACGGGGTGACGAACTGAAAGAGCCCCCGGTCCGCTTCCGCTTCGAACTTGAACAGGACCGAATACCAGTCGTCTCTGGTCAATTCCCCGAGCCGGGCTTTCAACGCCAGGGCCGCGTAAAATTCCGGGATGGCCACCGATCCGAGGATGGCGAGTCGGCCGCGCTTGGCCAGGAGGGCGTTCACGGTCTTCGTGCCCCGTTCGCGACTGTAGCGTTTGACGAGCGCTGACGTATCGAAATAGTAGACGGGCATCGTTCATCCCCTCCTGGACACGATGAATTCCGCGAGCGACGTGCGGAGCTTGGAGAGCCGGTCCTGAATCTCCTCCAGCGGCAACTCTTCATAGCCCTGCTTGCGCAAAGTGCTCAGGAGGCTGCCGGCCTGGATCTGGCCCGTGTCCTGCTTGATGCGCTCTATGACGCGCGTCTTGCCCTGACGGCTGGGGTTTTGCCGACTGTCGCGCTGGACGGCCTGGTGACCGCCGGACGTCTGCTTGTTCGCCTTGGCCTGGCTGCGTTTGGTCGAGGCGCGCTTCACCGATGTGGACATACGTTTTTTCCTTATGGATGATCCCATGTGGGCGGCAGTCCCCTACCGGTCCTCTTCTCGCGGGCAGGCAGCCGGAGGAATGGCCGTCGGCGGGTCCGTTTCGCCGTAGACGTAGCCGGCCAGCGTTTTGGCCAGTTCGGACGTCAATTCCTGTTGCATGACCCGGACGGCTTTGGCGTTGGCTTCTCCCTCCGTCAGATGCCCTTCCTTCCCCGACCGGGACACGGCTCCGACCACCCGCTGGGAGCCGGCTTCCACGATGACAAAGTCGCTGCACCAACGGACGTAACGGAACCGCGGGTCGGGCACATTGGCATTCCAGAGCCGGACGGTGCCTTTGGTCAGGAGTTCCAGCGGCCGGCTGTCCGGCTCTCCGCCTAGCTGCCCGTTCGCGCCGGTCTGGACGATCGGTGTGGCGGTGACGGGTAACCCCTCGCGGATCAATCCTTCCATGACGGCTCTGCGGACCGGTTCGGCCTGGGCGCCGGTCACCTCCACGCTGATGGCGAGATTGGAGGAGAGGAACTGTTCGATCTCCGCCGTCAATGCAGCCACCTTGTAATTGGAGGAGGCGCCCTGCCCGCTTTGGCGGATGATGCGGAGGTCCGCATTGTGGGCTTCCCGCAAAACCAGACTCTTGATGGCCCGCCGGAGATGCCGCAGCTTGGCCAGCTTGTCCTGGGCCTGGCGAAACTCCTTCAGCTCGGTCTCTACCTGGTCGTCCAGCTCTCCGATGCGCCCCAGCATGGCGGTTCCGGCCTGCGCTCGGCTCATGACGGCGAGGGCATAATGCTGGCCGGTCTTCTCGTCCGACCAGCCGGCCATGATCCGCACGTTCTCCAAAACCTTGTCGGTGGAGACACGGGTGAGATGGTCCAGTGTGAGGCGCCGTTCGACGCTGGTGGTGCCGCGATTTTCAAATTGGAGGAAGGACTCCCAGTCCCTGGCCTGCGCATTGACCTCGGCCTTGAAGATCCTGGCCACGGCCCCGTAGGCCCGGTCGTTCGCCGCGTCCTGAGCGTCGGCCTGGCCGACGCCGGTGAGGTATTGGTCCGGCGGATACTCCTTGCTCGAACCCAGGATCCAGGACGGAGGTTTGCTCTGGCCGAACCAGGCGCATCCGCCCAGGGCCAGCAGGGCGAGCGTCAAGCAGGCCATGGCGGACGGGCGCTTCATGCGATGATGTCTTTGATGCATCGTGCCCCCCCGCTATGGCAATGCCTGCTCGGTCAGTAACCGGGTTTCTCCCGCTTGCAGGGTGAGGGATTGAACCAGGCTGCGGGCGGCCGTTCCGCTGCGATTGACCGGACGGACGCGCACCTGGTAGGAGCCGGGCGGCACCCAGAGCCGGGCGATCTGAATTTCGTCCGGCAGCGTGCGCCAGCTCCGCTTGTCCGATTCCTCCGTGCCGATCGCCAGGGCATGGGCCAGCGCACCGACCAGCAGGCCGATCAGGGGGGCGACGCTCTGATTGCCTTGGCCGGACGCAGCCATGCGCGCTCCCCGTCCCATCCCTTCAGCCAGCGCATATTTGACCGCCCCTCGGGCCACGGCCTTGCGCACGATCTGCGCGTACCGGTCGTTCAAGTTTTTGGCCGCCAGGGCGCCGATGTCCTGCGTCAACTCGGTCCTGGCGACATAATCTCCGCTCGCGCCCGACGCCGTCACCTCTTCGTAGGCGATCGCCGTCTTGTGTGGGACCAGTTTGGGCAGCGCGACGCGCACCACGTGGCCGCTCAACCCATACAGCAATGTTTCCGCTCCCCGCGTATCCTGATTGCTGCGTCCCAAGGCCCCCTTGGTCATCAGCACCAAGCGCAAGGCGTCGAGGCTGATCGGGAGGTCGATGAACTGGTCTTCTTTGTGCGGCGCCCGACCATTATAGCCGATCACCACGATCTGGGCGAATTCCTGGAGCTTCTCGGCCGGCTCCCAGGACTGGGCCGGGAAGGCCTGCTTGTATTCCTCATGCTCTTGCGTCAGGCCCAGGGCTTCGCTCGTCCGCAACAAGTCCGCGCGAAGCATGGGCGGCGGCGGGACGCGGGCCCAGGGCCGGGCCGCCTGATACTGGTCGTAGGCTTTGCGGTAGGCGATAAAGGCGTTGTTCAGGTCGCCGGTGGATTCGTAGAGGATGCCGGTCAGGTAGCGGGCGAAGGCGTCGTCGCGGTACGTGTCTTTGTCACTGGCTTGATCGGCCAGCAGGTTGAGCCGCTGATCGATCCGTCGGGCTTCCACCAGGGCATCGTTCCACTGGCCCATGACGGCATAGTTCAGCGCCTTGAGGACGTTGAGCATGACTTGCTCGTAGGGCTCGCCTTCATAGGGCAGCAATGTATCGTTGACGAGAAAGGCTTTGGTTTCCGTGCGCACCCGCCGGGTGTAGAGTTCCTCGACTTCGAATTCCGCCTGTTCCAGCAACGTGCTGCTGTCCCGATTGCGCCCCGCCAGATGGAGGGTCATGCCCCGATCCATCCGGTACAACACCCGGCTGACGGAGCCGTACTCGTCTTCGGCTTGTTCGATGATCCGGTCGGCTTGTTGGGGATTGCCGGCCAGGAGGCTGTGCTCGACCCGCGCGTAGCGGGTGCTGAGGGAGCTGCAGCCGGCCAAGAGCAGGAGTCCGAGGAGACAAGCGATGACGAAGAGCCGAAACCGCGAGACCGGCCCGGACACTGTCCAAGCCGGAGAGGCCGAGGATGACATGGCCGGACTCACGAACAGGCGGGCCTAAAAAACCGTGCGTTTCCGTTCGACGACTTTTTTGATCTTCTTCTGCCCGAACCAGGACTTCACGTTGTTTTCCAGATCGATCATCTCCAAATCCACCTGATAGAAAATCGCGCGAACGCCCTCGGATTCGTCCACGATCGTGGAGATGTTGCCTTTCAGCATGAAGTCGGCGCCGATCTCCTTGCCCGGCGATTTTTGCGTGTCCTCGCGGGCCTGCTCGGCTTGCGCGCGCCGTTCCTCGCGGAGTTCCTCCCGTTCGGCCTTGCCGGCCACGAACGTGACTTTTTGCGAATTCGTCAGCTCGCGCGCCAGGTCGGAGACGAAGGTCTGGACGTTGATGTGCTCGCTGCTCCGGTTGAGGATGGCACCGACGACGACCACGGGCTGCCGCCCCTTCGCGCTCCGGTACTTGCCGAGCCAGGGGTTGTCCAGGGCTTCCTTGACCATGGACTCGGCCACGAGCCGGGAGTCGGTGTCGTTCCAGCGGCCGCTGAAGTCGGTGACAACGCCCGTATCCACGCGGGTGACCCTGGTGGATTCGCCGCAGCCGGTCGCTGCGGCGGCGACAAGGACGGCAAGGACCACAGCTGTGCGCATGCTGACTGGTGACTGGTGAATGGTGAATCGAGAGGCGTTCATGTCTTCATTCATCATTCATCGTTCCTCGTTCAGCGTTGCTATTTGCTGTCCCGCTTGGTTTCTTCTTTTTCCAGCTTTTCGAAGAGCTTCTCCCCGTTCTGGCGGACATAGTCGCGGACTTGGGGGGAGAGCTCCTTGCTCTGAGCCAGCGCCTCCTGCATGGACTTCAGGTCCACCTTGACGAGCACATAGTAGGTCAGGCTGTCCTCGTCTTTGTACCGGTCCACCGGCATGACGCCGGACAGGGTGCCGGAGGAGAAGGTCTTGACGGCCCGCTCGACGTTCTGTTCTTCCGTGGACTTGCTGAAATCCGCCGCGGTGGTGGAGGCGGCGTAGTTCCGCATCAGATAAGCGGTATAGGTCTGAAACCGCTTGGTGATCTCCGCGCGGGCCATGTTTTCCGCCGCATCCCAGGCCAGGGGCTCGTTGCGGACGCCCACGACCGAGCCGACCCCATAGATCTGTTTGGAATCCTTCTCGTTGTAGGCTGCGGAGCCCTTCTTTACCCAAGCGGGCGGGCCGCCGCAAGCCGAGAGGGCGACCAACAGGGTCAGCGCAAGGCCGCTGCGGAGCCATTGCGTCGACACATTCTTGTTCAATCTCATGGAACGCCTCCTTCCTGCCTGTGACTGTGTGACTGGTTGTTCGGAGTCAACTGGAGATCATGGACCGGTAGATCGTGATCGGCTGCCTCGTCGAAAACCTTGACGCGTGGATGCTAGCATGCACCCCCCACCCTGTCAACGAAAGGGCCGCAGCCCGATATCCGTCGATGATGGTTCCCGGCTGGTCATGACAGGTTGGTCATGACGCCTTGTCTTTGTCCTGCGAGGCGACTACACTCAGGGGCGACTTGCTTTATTCCGAACCTCGCGGAGGATGCCCTGTGGCTGATGTAAAAATCGAAGACGGGATCATCAAGGTCAAGGATCTGGATGTGATGGACCCCAAGGCGGCGGCGGTACTGGCCGAATATCCGGAAGTGCGCTGGGCGGAAATTACGCGGCGGGCGCTCAAGATCGGCCTCGGATATATGAAGGGTGGAGCGCAGGACTAACGATGAACGATGAATGTTGAGCGCTGAATGTCCGAACGGCTGACGCCGCCGTTCATCGTTCCTCCTTCATCACTACTTCAGTGGCGTTGCCGCTGAGCCGGCCTTGCTTAGGTAGTCCCTCACTCGGTTTTCGTTCCCTCCCGTTTCCAGGTACCGCTGATAGGACTCGACGGCCTTCTTCCGGTCCTTCACGTCCTCGGAGTAGAGATCTCCGAGCGAGAGGTGGACGTCCGAGTAGCCGGGGTTGACGACGAGGGCTTGGAGGAAGGCTTTTTCCGCATCCGTGAACCGGCCTTTCTTCTGCAGCACGAGTCCGAGCGTGTAGTGGGAGTCCGGGTTGGCCGGCGCATACTTGACAGCCAGCTCCCCGGCGGTCAAGGCCTCGTCCGTCTTGTTCAAGCGCTCGAGATACAGGTAGCTCTTCAGGATGTAGGCGTCGCCGAATGCGGGGCTGTAGCGGAGGGCCTTCTCCAGCCGATCGAGCGCTTCTTCCAGCGATTTTTCCTTCTGCTGTTGGAGAAGGCCGAAGGCCTTGTCGTATTCTTCCTTGGCGGCGGCGGTCCGTTCCGCCTCCGTCTTGGGATCGGGACCGGCCCGGTAGGCGCTTATTTTCCCTTCCACCAGCACCGTGTCTCCGTCCCCATCCAGGCGGGCGAACTGAGGATGCTGGGTGTTGCCGCTGAGTTGGCTCACCTGCTTGGCCACGTAGGTGCCGATCTCGCTGGCCATAATCCAGCCGTTCTTGTTGTCATCCGCGGCGCCTTGCAATCCGGCGAGGAATGTCGTGACGAACGCCCCCTGTCCGCCCTTGCGGACCGGTGTTTCTCCTTGGGTGGCGGCGCTCAAGACTTGCACGGCTCGTTTGTCCGTGTCTTCCTCAGGAGAGAGGCGGCCTTCCAACGATAGCGATTGGGGCGGCGTGATGTCCCATCCGGACACGGCTGCGTCCAACACGAACAGCACGTGTTTGGCCATGACCCGGCGGGAGAATTCCTTCAAGTGGTCCAGCGTCACGGCCTTGGACACGTTGGACACTTGGGCATCCCAGGGAACCAGGTAGCCGATGTCCTTGTTGTGCATGTCCTGGCTGGCGCCGGCATGGCCGACAAAGAAAATCACGACCCGGTCCTGCCGCCCGACCTTGCGGGGCAGGTGCTCGTTCAGGATGAAGTGCATGCGTTTGGAACTGGCGTCCTTGTTGTAGACTTCGAGGACTTCGTGAAAGCCGAGTTTGCGGAAGGCGTCGGCCACCGCTTTCCCCTCCTCCACGGCGCCGTCCAGCTTCGGGGCCACCAGATAATCGTTGATGCCGATCACGACGGCCCAGGACTTGTAATAGAGTCCTTCCGGACGGCCCAGTTGGGCGTTTGCGGCCGGGATGAGCGATAAGACGCAGGCTACGGTGAGCAGGCCGACGCGACAGAGGCGGAGGCTGTGTTGAAGGGATCGGGCCATGGTCAGACCGATGCTACTCTGCGGCTCTTTTGGCTGTCAAGGATGGGCGGGCTTGCACCGCGTCAGCCGCTTGCCCATAATGCAGGCCTCGGCGGTTCGACGCCTCCGGCAGGAAGCGGCGGCGGGTCGAGGTGCGCGATGGAGGAGCGAGTGTATGGGAAACGATGAGCATCATCTGGAAAGCCTGATGCGGGGGGACCGCGTGGTCCACCCCACCTCCGCCACCAAGGCTGCGGCCTATATCAAGGACTACGAAGCCGACTACCGCCGTTCCATCGCCGATCCGGAGAAGTTTTGGGACCGGATCGCGAAGGAATTGGACTGGTTTGCCCCATGGCAGAAGGTCCTGGACTGGAACTATCCTTGGGCCAAGTGGTTCGTGGGGGCGACGTGCAACATTTCCTACAATTGCCTGGACCGGCACCTCACCGGCTGGCGCAAGAATAAGGTCGCGGTCATCTGGGTCGGCGAGCAAGGGGAAGAGCGGATCTTTACCTACGGTGAACTCGCGCGGCAGGTGAACCGCTGTGCCAACGCCCTGAAAGCCTTGGGTCTGAAGCAGGGCGACCGGGTGACCATCTACCTGCCCAAGATCCCCGAGCAGATCGTGGCGATGCTGGCCTGCGCCAGGATCGGCGTAATCCACAGCGTGGTCTACTCCGGTTTCAGCGCGCCGGCCCTGGAGAGCCGGATCAAGGATGCGGAGTCCCGCGTGGTGATCACCGCCGACGTCGGCTATGACCGGGGCAAGGTCATCAAGCTCAAGCCGGTGGTGGATCAGGCCGTGGCCAATTGCGGGTCGGTTGAGACCGTGGTGGTGGTGCGGCGGGAGAAGCCCGGCGTGTCGTTGGCGGCCCCCAAGGAGGTGGATTGGAATGACTGGCTGGCCAACGAGAAGCCGGTCTGTGAGGCGGCGCCGCTGGACGCCGAGGCGCCGCTGTATATTCTGTACACCTCCGGAACGACCGGGAAGCCGAAGGGCGTGGTGCATGTGCACGGCGGCTACATGGTCGGCACCTATATCACGACCAAGTACGTCTTCGATTTGAAAGAAGACGATGTTTATTTCTGCGTAGCCGATCCCGGTTGGGTCACGGGACACAGCTACATCGTCTATGGCCCGTTGCTGAACGGCGCCACGATCCTGACCGCGGAAGGCAAACCGGACTATCCCGATCCGGGCCGCTGGTGGCAGTTGATCGAACGGTACGGAGTGTCGATCTTCTACACGACGCCGACCGCCGTCCGGTTGTTGATGAAGTACGGTGAGGAGTGGCCCAAAAAGTACGACCTGTCGTCGTTGCGCGTCCTGGGGAGCGTCGGGGAACCGATCAATCCCGAAGCCTGGGCGTGGTATCACCGGGTGACGGGCGGGACCAAGCCGATCATGGACACCTGGTGGCAGACGGAGACGGGGATGATCCTGGTCACCCCCCTCCCCTCGGTGCCGCTGAAGCCCGGCTCCGCGACCAGACCCTTCCTCGGCGTCGAAGCGGACGTCGTGGATCGGGCGGGCCGGTCTCTCCCGGCCAACGCCGGGGGATTTGCGGTGATCAAGAAGCCCTGGCCGGCCATGATGCGGACCATCTACAAGGACCCGGACCGGTATCTGGTCTATTGGAATACGATTCCCAACTGCTATACGGCCGGGGATGTCTGCCGCAAGGATGAAGACGGGTACCTCTGGTTCATGGGGCGGGCCGACGACGTGATCAAGGTGGCGGGCAACCGCATCGGCACGGCCGAGGTGGAGAGCGCGCTTGTGAGCCACCCGTCCGTCGCGGAATCGGCGGTCATCGGGAAGCCGCACAAGACCGTCGGGGAAGCGATCAAGGCGTTCGTGATTCTCAAACAAGGCGAGCGGGAAAGCCAGGAGTTGATTCAGGGTTTGAAGGATCATGTCCTGAAGGAACTGGGCAAGATCGCCGTGCCGCAGGAGATCGACATCGTCCCTGCTTTGCCCAAAACCAGGTCCGGGAAGATCATGCGCCGGGTGCTCAAGGCCAAGGAGTTGGGGCAGGACCCGGGCGACATTTCAACGATTGAAGAGTAAGATGCGCAAGCCGGGCGAGCCGATCTATCTCCGCAAGCACATGCTCGGCCTCGCCGGCTCGATCCTCTCCCCGATCGCGCTGCTGGGCCTCTATGAGCTCTCCATGGGGCCGTTGAGATTCGCCGTCCGTTTGGCCGTCGGATTGGGCATCGCCGCCCTGGCAGGCATTGCGCTCTATTTCACCTGTCGGGCTTCGGCGAAAAACGAACCCTCGTGACCGATGTGCTGGCGCTCAGGGCCTATCAACGATCGAACGGAAGGAGGAGAGGCATCATTGGAGAGGACTCACAGGCAGCAGTGCTCAAACCGTGCGGATCAATAAATAAGGAGGCCGGATATGCCAACCTATGTGACAAATGTGTTCGGGGCGGTCGCCGCCGCCGGGATCGTGGCGTTGCTCTTGACTGGTGCCATGCCCTTTGCTGCCTACGGGGCCGAGGGGAAGAAAGACGAGAAGAAAAAAGAAGCGGCGGCAAAAAAGGCTGTGGTGGCGAAGGCCGACCGGAGCGGCACGGCGCATGTCTCCAGCACCAAGGCCTCCGGAGCCGGGATCGCCGCCAAGTCGCAAGCTTGCTTCGGTAATACGCCCAAGATCGAGAAAGTCGCGCCGGACGAGGGCAAGGCCGGAGACACGGTCATCATCACGGGCGCGAGTTTCGGGGCCGCCGGCTGCCTGACAGCCGTGTCGTTCGGCCCGAGCGGCGAAGCCAAGTTTTCCCATGTGAATGACACCACGGTGACGGCGACCGTGCCGGATGGGCACAAAGGCCTTCGCCTGCTGACGGTCACGACGGCGTCGGGTGAGGATACGAAGGCGTTCGTCGTGCGGTAGTGCTCGGTCGTCGGTGTTCAGTGGTCGGTCATCAGTGTGTCTTCGGGACCTGATGACCGACCACTGATCGCGGTTGGCGGCGTTTAAATCAGCCCACGTTTCTGGAGATAGTCCCGGTCGATGACGGGGGCCGGCTTCTGGGGCGCGAGTCCCCGCTCTTGCAGCAACCGCTCGACGAATTTTCCGATCAGGTCGGATTCCAGGTTGACCGGGTCCCCGACCTTCTTGAGGCCCAATGTGGTGACCTTCGCCGTGTGCGGGATGACGGCAATGCTGAAAGTATGGGCGGCGACGGAGTTGAGCGTCATGCTGATGCCGTCGATGGTGATCGAGCCCTTCGGGACGCAATAACGGAGAATCTCCGGCGGGGCCTCGATCGTCACGACGAGGGCATTGCCGTCCTGACGTTTCTCCCTGATCCAGCCGACCCCGTCCACATGGCCCGCCACCAGATGGCCTCCGATCCGTTCGTTCAGCTTCATCGCCCGTTCGAGATTCACCGGGACCCCGACCGACAGTTTTCCCAAGGAGGTGACCGTCAGGGTTTCCGGCGAGACATCCACGGTAAACTCGCGTTCCCCTTTCGCGACCACGGTCAGGCAGGCTCCGTTCACGCTCACGCTTGCCCCTATCGGCAAGTCGCCCATGACGGTTTCAGCGAGGATGCTCAGTCTGGTCCCCGCCAGCGTCGGCTCGAACATCTTCACGACGCCCATTTCCTCGACGATGCCTGTGAACATGGATGGTTCCTCTTCCCTATTCTTCTTTCTTGAGCAAGACGGTTTTGACCACGTAGACCAAGACGACAAGCAAGACGAGAACGCCGAGGCCGGCCAATACCCCGACGACAATGTCCGCAGTGCCCATCTCCGCTTGCATGCGACGCCCCTTTCCGCTTTGTCCCGCCCCGTGATGATGTCAGGGCCATTATAGCATCGGCGGTCGGTCTTGTAGCCCCTATCCGCGTGGCGCGGTTGGTTTGATGACCACCCAGAACAAGCAGGCGGCGACGAGCTGCAGGCCGGCGATCACGGCGAAGGCTGATGGGTAGTTGAAGCCGGCGATCAGCATGCCGGCCAGTAACGGTCCCGCCGCATGGCCGATATCGTTGATCGTGCCCTGCATGCCGATCCCGGCTCCCATGGTCTTGAGGTATGAGAGGTCCGCGACCAGGGCGGTCGTCGAGGAGGAGATGACCGCCTCCCCGAATCCGAATCCGGCTGCGAGGACCAGGAGGGTCGGCAGCGAGGCGCTGTGCGGGATCAGGATGAAGGTGCCGGCGCAAATCAGCAACCCGACCAGGATCAGCGGCCGGCGGCCGACCATGTCGGACGTGCGGCCCATCACCGGTTTGGAGAGGAACGACGTGATCCCTTGGGCGCCGAACAGGAGCCCGACTTCGCCGGCATTCAGTCCGACCGACAGGCCGTAGATCGGCAGAAAGGCCATGAGGGCTCCGTTCGCGATCATCTTGGCCCCGTCGGTGACGCTGGTGACGAGCACCGGTTTGTTGGACCAGACGGTTTGGAATCCGTTCCACATGTCGGCCAGCACCGGGCGGAATCCCTGCGCTCCCTGACGAGGCGTCGGCGCGGCCAGCCGCAAGCAGGAGAAAATCAGGAAGCCGAGACAACCGAACAGCCCGGCCGTCAGGAAGGTTGTCGGGAACCCGGCGGCATAGACCAGCCATCCGCCCAGTACGGGACCGAACAGGGCGCCGGCTTGTGTGGAGGCCGTATACCAGCCCAGGGCGGCGCCCCGTTTTTCCCGATAGAGGTCCGCCACGGTGGCCAACGCGGCTGGCGCGAAGATGGCGGTGGCCAGGCCGTGCGCAAAACGCAATCCGGTGAGGGCGCCCAAATCGCCGATGAACAGATAGGCGAAGGGCGGAAGCGCGAAGGCCAGGGCCCCGATCCGCATCAGCAGGCGCCGGCCGTAAATGTCGGACAGGGCGCCGGCCGGTAGTTTGAGGAGCACGCCGGTGAGGGTGGAGGCCGAGACGACGAGGCCGATCCGTTCCGGGCCGGCTCCCAGTGATTGGGCGAACAGGGCCAACACTGGTATGCGCACGAGGTTATAGCTGAGGAAGCAGCAGGTCCCCACCCAGCACAGCAGGAGGAACGAACGTGCCTGCGTCATGGTGTCGGACGGGGCACGGATAGGTTGCTCGACAGGAGGGCTTGCAGCAAGGCGGTCAGGGTCTGCTGCTCCTGCGGTGCGATGGAGGGCAGTGCCGGCAGTTCCTGGATGATGCGGTCCTGGTTTTGGGCGATAGCGGCCCCCAATTGGTTGGTGACGTCAAAGCTCCGCGGCAGCTTGCGCGTCACCGCATCCCCGACCAGGGGGCGCAGGACCAAGACGAGACCGGAAAGAACCGGATCGGTCAGCTTCGTATAGGCGATCAGCGAGGTGTCCATGGCCTGATGTCCATCGGGCGATGTGGTCTGGTTGTCCGCCACGGAGAAGACGAGGCAGCGGGAGGCGGAACCCAAACGGTCGACGGGAAACGTCATCTGGCCCTGTTCCGAGGCGACCCGGCACGTGTCCGCCCGCGCCGCCGTGCCGACCAGGGTCATGCCGAGCATCAGGTAAGCCAGCGTCATCCGGGCCGGCTTGGAACCGATGCGGACACTGTGGGTTCGCCGCACTGTCATGGCGTATCCTTAACGGTCAGGTGGAGCAGGACGGGGAACAGCATCCGCCGGTCCTGACGCTGCCGCGCGTCCCGCAGCAAGGTCTCGACGCGGGGGACGACCGCTCCTTGGAAACCGATCCGACCGTTCGTCGTGATGGTCACCGGCTGGGAGAAGTCCACCAAGGCCTCGTGCAGGTAGAGGCTGTACCGCTTCACCCGTTCGGTCCGTACCTCGATACGATTGGGGCCGACGATCTCTGCATGCAAGCGCGCGTAGCGGCGGTTCACGATCGCTTCGTCCCGGCTGTCGGTCAAGAGGTCCGTGAAGGCCGCAATCCGGTCCGTGGCGTCGATCCTGGCCCATCCGAAGGGCGTCAGGTGCGTGGCGTCGCGGACGACGATCAGGCGCTTGGGCACGGCGGTGCGGCGCTGGCGGTCGAACCAGCGGACCAAGGCGGGCAGCTCTTCGCGCGGGAAAAAATGTCCGCCGGCCATGGGATGCACTAGGTCATGTTCCTGATACTGGAAGACATAGCCGAGACGGGTCAACTCTTGCGCGATCGCCCGGCTGAGTTCAACCGGCATGACGTCGTCCTGACGGCCATGGATCATATAGAGCGGCGTGTTCTTCAGATTCTCCAAAAACGGCATGAGCACGGTATCCAGGCCGCTGGCCATCGGAGCGAGCCCGGCGAAGAGGGGCGCATCGTGGGTCCCGACAAGATAAGTCCCGATGCCGCCGTTCGACATGCCGGTCAGGAAGACCCGGTCCGGATCGATATGATATCGCGATTGCACGGTCCGGAGCGTGGCCAAAACGAGTTCTTCTCCGTGTCTGGTCCACCAAGTGCCCTGCATGTAGGTGGGGCAAGCCAGGATATAGTTCTCCCCGAGGCGGGTCTGCCACCGTTCCAAATAGGCATCGCCGCTGAAGCCGGCCCCGTGGAGACACAGCACCAACGCATACTCCTTCGCCGGGTCATAGGTCGGCGGCACGTAGAGCCCATAGCGATAGGTCCGTTCGCGCACCGTGACCGGCAATCCCGGCTGGAGCCCGACCGGCGCTGCTCCGTACGTCTGCCCCTGCCTGAGCAGTTCCGTCACGACGGCGAGCGTGGCTCGAGGGTTTTCCAGGATTTCAGCTTGTAGGGCTTCGGCTTTGTCCGGGTCTGTGGTAGCCAGATAGGTCCGGATCAACGTGGAGAGGGAAGCGGACGGAGATTCGGACGGGACCTCATCCGCCTGCGCAGGGCCGGCGGCGCGCAGCGCGAAGATCAGGATGTAGGCGGCGAGCAGGTGGCGAGGGATAGAACGGACGAGGCGTCTACAAGGGGGGCCGATGTGCACCGAGAAACCGTACCATCTTTAGGTTCTGCTTGTCAAAACGGAGTGCCTGACCGGCTACTTCGGCGAGAGGGTCCCTTCCAGCAGGACATCCCTCCCGATAGGTTGGATGCGGATGTCGTCGAGCGGCAGCGCCTGCGCCAACCGTTTTGGCGCAAGCCCGCCGATGAGGCCTTGCGCGTCTTGGCCTCCCAATAAGGTGGGGGCGATGAAGAGGGCCACCCGGTTGACCAGTCCCGCCCGCAGTGCGGAAGCGTTGATTTCGCCACCCCCTTCGATCAGCACCGATGTGACGCCCTGTTTCCCCAGCTCGGCCAAACAGGCACGCAGGGATACCCGGCTGTTCCGGGCCGGCAGGATCAAGACCTGGGCGCCCTTGGCTTGGACCTGTTTTATCCTTCCGATCGGAGCTTGCGCGGTGGTGGCGATGACCGTTCCTGGGCCGAGGACTTTCGCTTTGAGGGGAATGAGCAGCCGGCTGTCTAGGATGACGCGCAAAGGTTGATGAGCCGGTTTGGCCGCGGCCGCTCCCCTGCCCAACCGCACGGTCAATCGAGGGTCATCGCGCCGGACCGTTCCTGCCCCGACCAGGATTGCGTCCATCCGGCTGCGCAGTTGGTGGGCATGGCGTCGTGCCGGTTCCCCGGTGATCCACTGGGACTCGCCGCCGGCCGTGGCGATTTTTCCGTCCATGGTCATCGCGGCTTTCAGGGTGACGAAGGGTAAGCCTGTTCTGAGCCAATGGCGGTAGGCTTCGTTCAGCCGTTCGGCTTCATGACGGAGACATCCGACCGACAGGTCGAGCCCGGCTCGGCGCAACGCCCTGATCCCACGTCCGCCGACCTTGGGATTGGGATCGGCCATGGCTACAACGACGCGATGGAGTCCGGCCGCAACGACGAGCGGCATGCAGGGAGGGGTGCGCTTCTTGGTATGACAGCAGGGTTCGAGGGTGACGTAGAGGGTGGCGCCCTGTGCGCGGGAGCCTGCTGCCTGCAGGGCGAGGATTTCGGCATGGGGACCGCCGGCCCGGCGATGATACCCCTGCCCGACGATCCGGTTGCCTGCCACGACGATGGCTCCGACCATCGGATTGGGGCTGGTACGTCCCCGTCCCTTGGCGGCCAGCCGGAGGGCCAGCGCCATGTACCGGCAGTCGCGATCCGAGTCTTTCACCGTTTTCTGGCGCTGGTGGAGGTAGCGCGGCTGGTCCGGCCGGCCTTGGCCTTTTTCTTCGAAGAACGAGATGCCGGCTTTTTCTCCGCTTCACCGGTCAAGGCCGCCTGCGCAGCCGCCAGCCTTGCGAGCGCGACACGATAGGGCGAACAGCTGACATAATCCAACCCCAGCTGATGGCAGAATTCCACGGAACTGGGGTCGCCTCCGTGCTCGCCGCAGATGCCGAGCTTGATGTCGGGTCTGGTGGCGCGGCCTTCGGTGATGGCCATCTTCATCATGGCGCCGACCCCCTCCCGGTCCAAGACGGCAAACGGGTCCGACTCCAGAATGTTCTCGGCTTTCTTGGCGATGGCTGCATCGCAGGCGCGGCAGCGCATGTCTTTCCAGTCCACGTCGCTGCTCAGGCAATGGGGACAGCTGTCCTGCCGGCGCATGTAAAAGGCGATGAACTTAGCCGCGTCGTCCCGCGAGAATCCGAACGTGGTCTGGGTCAGGTCGTTGGTGCCGAACGAGAAGAATTCGGCCTCCTCCGCGATGCGGCGCGCCGTGACGGCGGCCCGCGGCAGTTCGATCATCGTGCCGATCAGGTAGGAAAGCTTGACCCCGCGCTGTTGGAGCGTCTCCTCCGCCACCTCCCGGATGAGGTCTTTCTGGGCTTTCATCTCCGAGACCATGCCGACCAGGGGGATCATGATCTCCGGCACGATCTTCTTGCCCTCGCGCGCCAGCTCGCAGGCGGCTTCGATGATGGCCTGGGTTTGCATGCGGGTGATTTCCGGCATGGTGATGCCGAGCCGGCAGCCGCGGAGGCCCAGCATGGGGTTGAACTCGTGGAGTTCCTCGACCCGCGCCAGCAGCTTGCGTTTTTCCTCTACCAGCGCCGGGTCCGCGCCGGTCAGTTCCAGACGCGCGATCTCGACCATCAGGTCTTCCCGCTTGGGCAGGAACTCGTGCAGCGGAGGATCCAGCAGGCGGATGGTCACGGGGAACCCCTTCATCTCCCGATACAGGCCGATGAAGTCTTTTCTCTGGAGCGGCAGCAGTTGCGCCAGGTACTGTTCGCGTTCCTTGCTGGTCCTGGCCAGGATCATTTTCTGCATGATGGGGATGCGGTCTTCGGCGAAGAACATGTGTTCGGTGCGGCAGAGCCCGATGCCTTCGGCCCCGAATCCCCTGGCGATCATGGCCTGGTCGGGCACGTCCGCATTGGCCCTCACTTTGAGCCGGCGGACCTGATCGGCCCAGCCCAGGAGTGTGGCGAAACAGCGGTACTTTTCGGACTGACGGGCGTCGAGCTTCCCCTGGATTACCTGGATGACCTCCGACTCGACCACCGGAATGTCGTCTCCGTAGACGTGTCCCGTGAATCCGTTGATCGAGAGGAAATCCCCTTCCGTGAAGGGGCGGCCGCCGATCTTGACGGTCGCGCTGTCGGTGACTTCGATGGACTCGCAGCCGGCGACGCAGACCTTGCCCATCTGTCTAGCGACAACGGCCGCGTGGGAAGTCATGCCGCCGCGCGCGGTCAGGAAGCCGCGCGCGGCGTTCATGCCGTGGATGTCGTCGGGGCTGGTCTCCTGGCGGACCAGGATGACCCGCTCACCGCGGGCCTGCATGTCCACGGCCTTGTCCGGGGTCAGGGCGATTTTGCCCGCCGCGGCGCCTGGGCCGGCCGGCAGCCCTTTGCCCAATGAGGGGTGCGTGCCTTCTGCTGCGGCGTCGAACACCGGATAGAGGTACTGCGAGAGCTGCTCTGGGCCGACGCGGAGCACCGCCTCGCGTTTGCTGATCAGCCCTTCTTTGACCATATCCACGGCAATCCGGACGGCGGCGATCCCGGTGCGTTTGCCCACCCGGGTTTGCAGCATATAGAGCGTGCCTTCCTGGATCGTAAATTCCAGGTCCAGCATGTCCCGGTAATGCTTCTCGAGCGTCCGGTAGGTCTTCACCAGGTCCTTGTAGGCTCCGGGGAGGGTCTTGGCCAGGGCCGTGACCGGCAGCGGCGTGCGGATGCAGGCGACCACGTCCTCTCCCTGGGCGTTCAACAGACATTCGCCGAAGAAGGCCCGCTCGCCGGTGGCCGGATTTCTGGTGAAGGACACGCCGGTGCCGCTCGTGTCCCCCATGTTGCCGAACACCATGGCGACGACGTTGACGGCCGTGCCCCAGTTGTCGGGAATGTTGTAGAGCCGCCGGTACGTCACAGCGCGGGCGCCGTACCAGGAGGAAAAGACGGCGTTGATCGCCATTCGGAGCTGGTCCAACGGGTCTTCCGGGAACTCACGGCCGGTCTCCCGCTTGACCAGGGCTTTGAACCGGACCACGAGGTCGGTCAGGGCCTTGGCGTCCAGGTCGGTGTCGTGCACGAGCCCGCGCTCGGCTTTCTTCTCTTTCAGGATCTGCTCGAAGTGCTCCCGTTCCACGCCCATGACGATGTTGCCGTACATGGTAATGAAGCGTCGGTAGCTGTCCTTGGCGAAGCGTTCGTTTTTGGTCTTGGCGGTCAGTCCCTCGACGGTCCGTTCGTTGAGGCCGACGTTCAGCACCGTGTCCATCAAGCCCGGCATCGCGGCCCTGGCGCCCGAGCGTACCGAGACGAGGAGCGGATTGGTTGGGTCGCCGAATCCCATGCCCATGGACCGCTCCACCCGCTTGAGGCTCTGGATGGCCTGATCCCACATGCCCGGCGGGAAAGTCTTCTTGTGGCGGTAGTATTCGATGCAAGCATCGGTTGAGATGGTAAAGCCGGGGGGGACGGAGATGCCCAGATTCGTCATCTCGGCCAAGCCGGCGCCTTTGCCGCCCAGGAGATTCTTGCTGTTCCCGTCGCCTTCGGCCTTGCCGCCGCCGAAGTAATAGACGAATTTCTTCGTGCTCACGCCTGCCTCTCCTCTTATGATGCGTCCCGTCCTTGGATGACAATCATGGCGGAGTCGTGCCCCGCATGTCCAGCCTCGTGCGATACCGGGCGATCAGGCGTCGCTTGGTCGCGATGCCCAGCGCGATCACCGCGGCCACGAACGCGGCCAACAAGAACAGCCGGTAGTCCACTTGCGCCCCGTGGTCGAAGTAGAGCTTCCCGTCCCCTCCCCGCACGACCTTGGTTTCTTTCTGAAAGATGTGGGGCTCTCCCGAGGGATCGGACAGGTTGATCCATTCGTGGCAGAGTTGCACCGGCTCCTCGGCGCCGATGACGCGATGCCAGGTAAAGCGCAGGCATACGTCCTGGGCGGCATCGAAAACGTCGGGCGTGCGGATCATGGCATCCAGATCCACCCCGCTTCCCCAGAGCCCGGCCAGGAAGACCGCATTGCAGGCGAGGATCAGGGCCGCCGACACTCCATACGAGTAGCGCCGCAGTTTCCCGGCTTTGTCGTCGTCGACGGCCGGTTCCGACGGATGCGGCTGCGGTGGGTCCGACTGCATCGCGGCTCACCATGGTTAGGCGCCCGGTACGAGGATCTCGGACAGGTCGGCGAACGAGAGAAACAGGCGATCGATCATGCGGAGAAGCGAGAGCCGATTGGCCCGGATGCCCTGATCGTCAGCATTCACCATGACACCGGAAAAAAATGCGTCGATGGCCGGCTTGAGCCGAACGAGGCCCTCTAGGGCAGTGTCATAGTTTCCCTTCTCGATGGCGAACGGCACGTGTAGCCTCGCCTCTTCGAGCGCCTGGTAGAGCTCGGTCTCCGACTGGTGCTGAAACAGGGAGGGGTTGATCTCTTCGGCTTCCCATTTTTCTTTGTCCACGATGCGGTGCGCTCGTTTGAAGCCGATGATCAAGGGATCGAACTCCGGTCTGCCGGTAATGGCTTGCAAGGCGTTCATCTTGTCGTAGAGAGTCAGTAAGTTCCATTGAGTGCGGTGCGTTGATTTCAGGACGGCGAGCATCACGTCGTCGCGCAGGCCGTCAACCGTGCGCCCGTAGTACCGAAGGCGCTCCAGTATGAAGTCGACGGGATCGCTGGCGGGGGCGGCCGGTTTGAAGCCTTTGTCATCCAAAAGGTCGGATATATGCGCATGGACCTCCCCCAGGTTTAGGGGGAGCCGTCCTTCCAGGGCGATGCGCACCACCGCCAGAGCGTTTCTCCGAAGGGCGAAAGGATCTTCGGAGCCGGAAGGGACGAGGCCCACACGGAAAAAGGTGAAGATCGTGTCGAGACGATCGGCCAGGGAAAGAACTTTGCCGGTCATGGATTCGGGGATGGCCCCCTCCATCGAAGGGGGGAGATACTGTTCGGCAATGGCCCGACTCACCTGGTCCGTCTCTCCGTCGTGCTGGGCATAGTTCCCCCCCATGATGCCCTGCAGCGCGGGGAACTCGCCGACGATGCCGGTGGTCAGGTCGGCCTTGCAGAGTTCAGCGGCCCTCGTGCAGGTTCGGCAGGAGTCGCGGTCGAGGGCGAACATGCCCGCCAGGCGCTCTACCAGCTGCCCGATCCGCTGTTGCTTCTCGAATACGGTGCCGAGTTTTTTGTGGAACGTCATGCCCTTGAGTTTGTCGGCCCGGTCGGCCAGTCGGACCTTGCGGTCCTCGTCGAAGAAGAAGCGGGCGTCGGCCAGGCGCGCCGCCAGCACCCGTTCGTTGCCGGCTTGAATCAACTTCATGTTGGCCAGCTTCATGTTAGTGACGGACACGAACGCAGGCAGCAAGGTGCCGTCGTTGCGCAAAACGGAGAAGAAGCCCTGGTGTTCTTTCATGGAGGTCATGAGGATTTCTTTGGGGAGCGACAGGTACTGGGGGTTGAATCCGCCGAGAAGCGGGTGCGGGCATTCCGTCGTGAACACCGCCTGATCCAGCAATGCCTCGTCGCGGTGCGGGCGTCCGCCCGCCGCTTTGGTGAGCTTCTCGACTTGCGCCAGGATCAACTCGCGTCGGCGATCCTGATCCGGGATGACGCCGTGCTGCTCCAACGTACGCAGGTACGACTTGAGGTCGGTGACCGGAAGGCCCTGGGCTGTTTTGCGGCCTGCCGGTCCGAGAAACCTGTGCCCCCAGGTGCGGGCGCCCGCACGAACCCCGGCGATCTGGAACGGGACCGGTTTTCCTGCATAGAGAGCCAGGAGCCAGCGGATAGGGCGCCCGAATCTGGCTCCCGTGTCGTTCCATGTCATGGATTTAGGAAAGGACAGCTTGCCGATGAGTGCCGGGAGTAGCTCGGTCAGGACCGAGGCCGTCCACTGTCCTGTCTCGCGTTTGACGGCGAACAGATACTCGCCTTTGGGCGTTGAGCGGACTTCGAGTGCTTCGACCGGCACTCCCTGCCCGGCGGCAAACCCGACCGCAGCCCTGGTCGGTTGTCCGGCTGCGTCGTACGCCACTGCCTTCGAGGGCCCCATCGTTTCCTTGGTCACGGCGGTCTGGCGATCGCACACGGATGCGACCGACAGCGCGAGGCGTCTGGGGGTGCCGAAGGTTTGCACCGCCCCATGCGTGAGCCGGTGCTCGTTCAATAGTTGCTCGGTCAGGCTGTGGATCGAACGGAGGGCCGGTTGGATGAAGTGATACGGCAGCTCTTCCGTCCCGATTTCAAGGAGGAGTTCGCCGGCAGCCGGCTTGGCGGTTTGACTCTTGGCCTTGGTCCTGGCCGGGCCTGTCTTTGATCGTGGTATCATTCGGACGCCGTTACGTGATGACCGTCTTGCCCGCCGGCTTCTTCGCGAGCAGCGGATACCCGAGTTGCTCTCGTTGTGCTAGGTAGCCTTCGGCGCATTTGTAGGCCAAGGCCCGGACGCGGGCGATAAAGCCGGTTCGCTCGGCGACCCCGATGGCGCCGCGCGCATCCAGCAGATTGAACACGTGGGAGGACTTGATGCAGTAGTCGTAGGCCGGCAGGATCAGCCCTCGGTCGATCAGTTTCATGCACTCGCCTTCGAAGGTCTGAAACGCCGCCGTGAGCATCGTTGCGTCCGAGGCCTCGAAATTATAGGTGGAAAATTGGACTTCCGTTTGGTGATGGATGTCCCCATAGCTGATCTGGTCGTTCCATCGCAGGTCGTAGACGTTATCGATTTGCTGGAGGTACATGGCGATGCGTTCGGTGCCGTAGGTGATCTCCACGGTGATGGGGTTGAGCTCGATGCCTCCCACTTCCTGAAAATAGGTGAACTGGGTGATTTCCATACCGTCGAGCCGCACTTCCCAGCCCAGACCCCAGGCTCCGAGTGTGGGCGATTCCCAGTCATCCTGCATAAAACGGATATCGTGGTGTTTGGGGTTGATACCGAGGCGGGTCAGGCTCTCCAAATACAGGTCCTGAATGTTCGCCGGCGAAGGTTTCAGCGCCACCTGGTACTGATAGTAATGTTGCATCCGGTTCGGATTGTCGCCATAGCGGCCGTCCGTGGGGCGGCGGCAGGGCTGAGGATAGGCAGCCCGCCAGGGCTCCGGCCCGAGGGCGCGCAGAAAGGTTGCCGGGTGGAACGTCCCCGCGCCCATCTCCAAGTCGTAGGGTTGATGGATGACGCAGCCTTGGTCGGCCCAGTAGCGATGGAGGGAGAGGATGAGCTCCTGGAGGGTCACAGAACGCCCTTGCCGCTGTTGCCTGGTCGATAACGGGATGGGTCGATGCCCATGTGGCCGCTCCTGGGGCCATATCTCCCCCGGAAGCGGCGTCAAAATAACAAGAAACCTCTTTCCCTGTCAAGGTAACGACAGGGATCTCAAGGGGCTTTTATGAGTCTGTCGCGAGACGTGATGAGTCAGGATTTGACCATGAGGTATGTGGTCGGTTGCGTTGTGCGCCTTGACTCACGTCCCCGGTTCGTCTATTGTCTGAAAAATTGAGCGAATCACTTTACTTTCGAGCCTGAGATGAAATTTTCGAAAAAAGGCGAATATGCGCTTCGGGCCTTGTTGGAACTTACGGCGCAACGGGACTCCATCCTCCTGCAGCGCCATGAGATTGCCGAACGGCAAAATATCCCCATCGAGTTCCTGGAGCAGATCCTGTTGACGCTCAAGAACGCGGGCCTCCTGACCAGCAAGCGAGGCATCAACGGGGGATACAGTCTACTGAAGGCGCCCGAAGAGATCACGCTCGGCCAAGTGATCCGGCTTTTAGATGGGCCCCTGGCCCCGATCGCCTGCGTCAGCAAAACCGCCTATCAGAAGTGCCAGGACTGTCCCCATGCGGACACGGCCACCTGCCCGATTCAACAGGTCATGCTGGATGTCCGCAATGCGATCGCCGCCATCCTCGACAACTATACGCTACGGGACTTTGCCTCGGGCCGCCACAAGGGGGGGCAATCCTGAGCAGCGCCCGTGCGGCGAAAGAATGCCGGAAAGCTTCAGTGCATAAGGGATAGGCATGGATCACAGCGTCCTCATTGCGATTACGTTCCTGGCGGCGATCGTCAACGGGGGGCTCGGGTATGGCTTCTCGTCCATCACCGTCCCCGTGGCCCTGCTGTTTTATGTCAACCGGATTCTGAACCCGGCGTTGGTTCTGGTGGAGCTGGTCATCAACGGCTATGTCTTGCTGATCAACCGGCGCAGCGTGCCGCACATTTGGAAGCGCGTGATGCCCATGCTCCTGGGCTTGCTCGTCGGCGTCGGGGGCGGCGCCTACGTGCTGTCGCTGGTTCAGCCAAGCTGGGCCAAGTTCATCACCTATTGCATGCTCCTGCCCCTGATCCTCCTGCAGGCCGCCGGCATCCGGAGGCCCATCCAGGCCGAAAACGCCATCGCGGTGCCGTTTGGAGCGGGGGTCGGATTGCTCTATTCCGTGACCACCATTTCCGGCCCGCCGCTGGCCTTGCTCTTCAATAACCAGGGTTATGCCAAGCAGGATTTTCGCGCGGCACTGGCCGTCATCCGCACGGCGGAGTCCAGCATGACAGCCGTCGCCTATTACTTCATCGGGCTGTACAGCATGGGCAGCCTGGAGATCATTCCGTATATCGTGCCGAGCGTGCTGATCGGCATTCCCATCGGGAGCTATCTCATTCGCTGGATGGACCCAGAAACCTTCCGGCGCTTGTGCATGAGTTTCGATGCGGTCGTGGTCGGGTTTGGATTGTCGCGGGTGCTTGTGGAGCTGAAGCTCACGATTCCAGCAGTCGCCCACAGCCTCTTGGCCGCCGTCGTGGCGCTCAATGCCTATTTGTTGCTCCGGTTCTTCCGGCAGAGGGCTCCGCATTAGGGCCCCCCACCGAACTGGTTCCCTGGCAATCTCGAAGAAATTCCTCAAGCCGGTGCTCACGGGCGCCGATAAGGTAAGAGAGGGTTCCTGTGTCGCATGCGGGATCGTAAGTAAATCCAAAGAATGTGCGCAATTGACTGGGGGGCGTCACTTTGTTACAAGTGCCCTGCCACTGATCTCTAGGGAAGGAGAGTCTACACATGGCTACCACGATGCCGGAAACTCTTGTCGCTGCGATCTCGAATAAAGCGGCCCACTTGCGCATTGAAAGCGTCCGCGCCACGTCCGAAGCGGGGAGCGGGCACCCGTCCAGCTGTTGCTCCGCGGCCGACATCGTCGCCACCCTCTTCTTCTCCGTGATGCGGTACGATCCGCAGCAGCCGCGGCAGTTGAGCAACGATCGTTTCGTGCTCTCCAAGGGGCATGCGGCCCCCCTCCTCTACGCGGCCTGGGCCGAGGCCGGCCTAGTCAACAAACAGGACCTGTTGAAGCTCCGCACGCTGACGAGCGATCTGGAAGGACATCCGACGCCGCGCCTCCCCTTTGTGGACGTGGCGACCGGCTCGCTCGGGCAGGGACTGTCCGCCGGGATTGGCATGGCCTTGAACGCCAAACGGCTTGATTGTTCCGGCGCGCGTATCTATGTGCTCATGGGCGACGGCGAATCGGTCGAGGGATCGGTCTGGGAGTCGGTCGAACTGGGCCGGCAGTTTGCCTTGGACAATCTCTGCGCGATCGTGGATGTCAATCGGCTGGGCCAGAGCGATCCCACCATGTTGCAGCACGACATGGAGGCCTATCGGGCTCGGTGGTCCGGATTCGGCTGGCATGCCATCGTGGTGGACGGCCATGACATCCCCGCTCTGCTGGCCGCCTTTGACGAGGCGGCCCGGACGACGGGAAAGCCCACGGTGCTCTTGGCCAAGACGTTCAAAGGCAAAGGCATCTCCTTCGTCGAAGACAAGATGGATTGGCACGGCAAGGCGCTGAAGAAGGGCGAGGAGAGCCAGAAGGCCATCGACGAATTGACGAAACAGCTCAAGCCCGGAGTCCCGGAGCCGGCCATCAAGAAGCCTGCCGGCTCTGTGAACGGGAGCAAGCCGGCCAAAGCCATGGCGTCGCCCAGCTACAAGCCGACCGACTCAGTGGCCACCCGCGAGGCCTTCGGGGTAGCCCTAGCGGCGCTCGGCGAAGCTAATCCGCTGGTGGTCGGCCTGGATGCGGACGTGAAGAACTCCACCTATACGGATAAGTTCGGCAAGCAGTTCCCCGACCGGTTTTTCGAAAATTTCATCGCGGAGCAGAACATGGTGGGCGCCGCGATGGGCCTGGCCGCTTGCGGCAAGATCCCCTTTGCGGCTACCTTCGCCTGTTTTCTCACCAGGGCCTATGACTTCGTCCGCGTGGCCGCCATCAGCCATTCCAACATCAAACTGGTCGGGACCCATGCGGGGGTGAGCATCGGCGAGGACGGTCCCTCGCAAATGGGCCTCGAGGACATCGCCATGATGGCGGCGCAGCCGGGCGTGGCGGTGCTCTACCCGTCCGACGCCGTCTGCACCTATCGGATGATCGAAGCGGCCGCCGCCCACCAGGGACCGGTCTATATCCGGACCGGCCGGCCCAAAGCGCCGATCCTCTACGGCAACGATGAGGCCTTTGCGATCGGGGGCTCCAAGGTCTTGCGGCAGAGCCAGTCCGACAAGCTCACCATCGTGGCGGCCGGGGTCACGCTCTTCGAAGCCCTGAAGGCGCACGACCAACTCAAGGCCGCTGGCATCGCGGTGCGGGTGGTGGACCTCTACAGTATCGCCCCGATCGACCGGACGACCCTGCTCACCTGCGCGAAGGCGACGCAGAACCGCATCCTCACGGTGGAGGACCATTATCTCCACGGTGGCTTGGGCGACGCGGTGCTCGGGGCGGTCGGGAGCGAGGGCGTGCGCGTGCGCAAGCTGGCGGTCCTGGAAATCCCCCACAGCGGCAAGCCGGACGAGCTGATCGATCGCTTCGGCATCGGAGCGCGCTCGATCGTCGAGGCGGCCAGGCAGATGCTCTGACAGGATGTCGAATAAGACGGTGGGGTGGCTGTGGTATGATTCCCGTGTTCCCCACCGCGCACGCCGGGCGCTGTTCGGTGAGCAGCCTGTGTGACCATCCTGGAAGATCGCTGAAGCAATGGGCGCCGCCGATCCTCTCCATAAGAAAATTCCACTGCTCAACGTCCTGACGGCCCGAGACCGTCGGAATCTCGCCGGCCAGATCGTCGAGTTTTCCTACAACAAGGACCAGTTCATCTTCCGGGAGGGAGATCCGGCGGAATATTTCCATATCCTCAAAGAAGGCAGCGTCAAGTGCGTCAAGACCTCCCCGGACGGGAAAGAGGTGACGCTCAAGGTGCTGCTGCCGGGCGACCTCTTCTGTTGCGAGGCTGCGGTGTTCGACGGGGCACCCCACCCAGGCTGCGCCAAGCCTTTGGGGGATGTGCGCGTTCTCCGGCTGAGCAGAAAAGCCTACTTCGACGTGCTCCGCCGGAATCCTGAAGCCGGCATTGAAGTCATCCGGTACCTGGGCCAGCGTCTGAACGAGGCGCAAGAAAATGCCAAGGTCATGGCCCTGGACCTGGCCGAGCAGCGGCTGGCCGCCCTGTTGGTGAACCTCGCTGCCAGGACCGGAGTGAAAGAGGCGAGCGGGATTCGCCTGACCGTCCGGTTGACCAGGCAAGACCTGGCTAACATGGTGGGCATTGCGGTGGAGACGGCGATCCGCATCATGGGGCGGTTTAAGCGTGCCCGATTGGTTTCCGGTACAGCCAAGCAAATCATCATCCGCGACCTCGCCAAATTGAAGTCCCTTGCGTCCGACCAGCCGGATACGGCGCCTGGCTCCTCTTGACCCAGTTAATTTTCAAAACATAATATAGGTCATGTTTTTGCGGCGGCTCCGCAGGCTATCCTGCAGGCTACGGTAAGCCATGTGTGCTGGTATCATCGATCCATCGAGGAGGTAGCGGATGAAGCGGATGCGTTCAGCTCTTGGCGCCATGCTGGTGATGGGAGGCCTGCTTGCCACGGCCCAGCCGGCTGCGGCCAAGACCCATGAAGTGAACATGACGGCGAAGGAAACCGAGGTCGTCGTGGAAGGCTCGGGCGAGACCTACAAGGCCTGGACGTTCGACGGCCAGTTCCCAGGCCCGGTTGTGCGGGTCACCGAGGGGGACACGATCAAGTTTACGCTGGAGAACCCCAAGACCAACACCTATCCGCATGCGATGGATTTCCACGCGGCGGAAATCGACTTCCTGAAGAACTACCGCGCGATCAATCCGGGCGAGACGATCAGCTATACCTTCGTCGCCAAGAAGCCGGGCCTGTTCTTTTACCACTGTGGCGCCCCACCCATGATCCAGCACGTGGCCCGCGGCATGTTCGGGGCCGTGATCGTGGACCCGAAGAACGCCAAGGCCTGGCCGAAGGCGGATCGCGAATATGTGTTGGTTCAGTCGGAATTCTTCAAGAACCCGGACGACGTCCAGACGATGTTCGACCGGAAGTTTGACAACGTGATCTTTAACGGTGGGATCTTCAAGTACCATCCCTTCGTCACCGGCGGCGGGAAGCTGGACGCCAAGCCGGGCGAGCGGGTCCGCATCTATTTCGTCAACGCGGGGCCGAACGAGTTTTCCGCGTTCCACCCGATCGGCGAGATTTGGGATAACGTCTACGAGAGCGGGAATCCCGACAACAAGCTGAACGGTGTCCAGACCTACGTGGTGGGACCGGGCAGCGCGGCAACCTTCGACGTGGTGGCCGAATCGGCCGGCGCTTATCCGCTGGTGACGCACAGCCTGACCGGCGCCCTTCGGGGAGCGATTGCCGTCCTGCTGGTGGGGCCGGATGCCAAGCCGGCACCGCTGATGCCCATGACGCCCTGGGAGGTCGCGCCGAAGCCGGCTCAGTAAGATAGTATTCTGCAAACGCGCCGGCTGGGTCGATCGGTTTCCGGTCGGCCCCGCCGTTTATTTTGAGGGAGGAGGGTTAGGGGTTTGGGGCGACGAACACCAGGACCTTCAAGCGTCCGGCGGTATGGTTCAGCACCCCATGCTCTTCGCCAGCCGGCGCCATCGTCCCCTGTCCCGGTCCAAGCACCTTCGCCTCGGCTCCCACCTTGAACGTCCCCTGCCCTTCCAGCACCAGATAGACCTTGTCCTGCTCCCCATGAATGTGGCCTTTCTGTTCCTGCCCCGGTTCGAAGCAATAGACATCGCAGAAAAAGCGAGGCGAATGAAAGATATTGTTCTTCTTCATCTTTTCGTTGCTAAACTGCTGATAGTCCAAGAGATTAATGATTTTCATGACTCGCCACTCCTTTACGATCGGTCAGCTGCATTCGACGTGACTCCGTGACTCTGGTAATCGTGTGAACCGGCACCAGATGACGCGAGACGCCCAAATCCTTGGCCGGTATGCCCATCGCCAACCCGAGCAACTGGGGTAAGTGCAGGATGGGAAGGCTCAGGTTGGCATTGACAGCCTGCCCCGCCCGGTCCTGGTAGATGTCCAAGCTCATGTGACAGAGGGGGCAGGGCGTGACCATGAAATCGGCGCCGCTGTCCTTCGCTTCTTTCATATTCGTTCCCGCCATGGCGACGGCGATGGCTTCCTGCTCCAGGATGACGGGAAATCCACAGCACTTGGTCCGGCCCACATAGGCCACCGGTTCGCCTTTGGCGGCCCGGATGACTTTCTCCAGCGAGGTGGGATTTTCCGGGTCGTCGAACCCCAGGTCCCAGGAGGGGCGCAGGATGTAGCAGCCGTAGAACGGCGCAATCCGGAATTCGTTCAGGGGCACTCGGACTTCTTGTCCGAGACGGTGCAGCCCGACCTCGCGCACCACGATCCACAGCAGATGTTTGACCTGAATCGTGCCGCGGTAGATGGGGCCCTCGCGTTCCAGAACCCGGTTGATCCGATCCAGGAGCCCCGGCTCCTGCTTCAAGCGCTTGTTCGCCGCTCCCATCACTCCCTGGCAGGTCCCGCAGATGGTCATCACATCCAGCCCAAGCTGCTCGGCTTGCGCAAACGTTCTGGCGTTGAGCGCCAGCGCGACGTCCGGCTCCCCCTCGCCCACGACACCGGCCCCGCAGCAAGAGGAAGCGGTCAGTTCCTGCACCTCGATGCCCAGCCGACCGATGATGGCCATGGTGGACTGGTAGAGTTCCGGCGTGGCGCCTTTGGCCGCGCAACCTGGATACAGGGCATATGTCAGCGGCATGTGGACCTCGTCTGGTGAGCGGCGTCAAAATCTAGCACAGCGATGCGCTGCTTGGCGATAGCGGCAGGATGGTCTGCGGCAAGGAACGTCAGGCTGTCGGCATGAGCGACGACCTCTTGCTTCTCATGTCTGCGCCCTCGATCGGCTGACGCTTAGAACATCACCCGATACTCCTCTCCGCTGCTGACCCTCGCCACGCCGTAGCCCTGCCCGATCCACTCGAGCGCAAAGACCATCTCCAGCACCCTGTTGTCCGAGCCGGTCAAGCGCGCATAGCCGTGCGCACGCCCGCTCATGGGGCGTCCCAGCAGCTCGGCCATATTGGCGCCGAAGAAGAGCGACCCCTCCCCGATCGAGCCAGTGGTGAGGGGCTGGTACGAACCTTCCAGCCTGACGCCGGAAGGTAAGGTGACGGCAATCGTTCGGCGCCAAACGTCGTGCGTGCCCGTGAGGGTCGTGCCGTCGGCGATGCCGATGAACTGGATGTGATGGGAGCAGGCGGCGAGCAACGAGAGGGGCAGCGCGATGAGAAGGGAGCGCGTCATCCGACTCGGATTCAACGGGGCTTCGACCGCCGCCGCCCCTTTTCCAGCACCCAGGGCCCCTCGAAAAGAAAATCTACGAAGTCCCTGGCGCCGTTCACCGCCCGGTCCAGATCCCGGCGGCCGTTTTTGTAGACGCCGCGATCGATAAGGGCCTGGCGGAAGTCGTGCAAGGCTTGGTCGAGCAACGTTCGGAGAGGCACGTCGCCGACCGGTGCCAGCCGGAATGAGTCCTTGCGTGGGTGTCTGATCGCCATGAGGCCTCCCGATTTGTGCTCGTTCCGCGGCGTGATAGCTGCCCGCGCCTTGCCTTAGTTTGTCAGAATCCGAGCGAGCCTTGGCGTACGGCTCGCTAAGTAGAACAACGCCGCATAGAGCAGAATCAGGCCGATGAGAGCGGCGATGATCAGTATCCATAGGGCCATACGGTGTTTTTATCCTTTGATGTTCCCGATCGGACGAAGCGCCGCCACTTTTTTTGGTAATCCCCACCCGATCCACTGCCTCCACGACTTCGGAAATATTTTTGTAGGCAAACCCAGCCTCCTCGGCCAGGCCGGACATGGAGACGGCTTTGACGATGATGCCCCGTCGCTTTGAACGCGGTATCCGCCAGCGCGACATCGTTTAGAATCCGATACTGATAAGTCATGTGTGGTCCGCTCGGGTGATCCGCTTGAGGTGGCCGAACGAGTTGAAGATGGTTCGAATCTGCGCGATGCCGGGGATGGGCGGCGCCAGCGGGCTCGGCACTTTGCCGTGCCACAGCATGCGGAGCCCGAGCGGCGCGACGCGGAGCAGGCGGCGGAGATTGCAGCCGATCACCTGCAATGGCATAAGGGCTTCGTTCAGGCGCCCGCTCCGCCGGATCAGCGCCATGAAGCCGGTGATGTGGCGCGCGCCCCCCGAACGGGCCAGCCCCGCCTCGATGGCCACGCGGCGCAGGCGGATGATGGCCTCCATGGGTTGGACGTCTTTCGGGCAGACCTCGACACAGAAATTGCAGCGGGTACAGTCCCAGATGCCGTCCGGTTGCTCTAGGAAGCGGAGGCGCGTCCGTTTGGCGTCCGCCGGCTCCCGCGGATCGGCGAGGAACCGTTCCGCTTTGGCCAGGGCCGCCGGGCCGAGAAACCGGCGGGACACTTCGTGCGAGGTGCAGGCGGCGACGCAGGCGCCGCACATGATGCAGGCGTCTACGTTATGGAACTGGTAGCGGTCTCTCGGTAAGAGCATCGGCCGCAGAGTCCGGCCGGTTTCTGTCCGGCTCGCGAGGGCCGATGCGGAGAGCCAAGGGGTCACGGCGCGAACCTTGCCCCAGAAGGATGTCATGTCCACGACGAGGTCTTTGATGACCGGCAAGTTGCGCAAGGGGGCCACGGTGATGCGCCCGTGACGCTCGATCTCTTTGCGGACGGACGTCCGGCAGGCCAGCTTCTCGGCCCCGTTGATGTCCATCGCGCAGGAACCGCAGATGGCGGAGCGGCAGGAATAGCGGAGGGCCAGCGACCCGTCCTGTTCCTGCTTGATCCGGATCAGGGCTTCCAGGACCGTCTGGCCGCGTTCGACGTCCAGCCGGTAGGGCTCGTCGCGCGGGCGCGGGTCTGTCTCGGGATTGAAACGGGTGATCGTGAAGGTGAGGCGCATAGAAGATGGGTGTCAGTTTTCAGTACACAGTAAGTAGCACAATCCGAAGCACTGAGGAGCGACCACTGCATACTGTCGACTCAATCCAATTCGAACGTCTTCGGGAAATCCGTCAGGTTCCGGCATCCGTCGCCGGTGACCAGGACCATGTCTTCGATCCGGACGGCGCCTAATCCGGGATAGTACAGTCCCGGCTCGACGGTGACGACGTGGCCTTCCTGCAGGGGCGATCCGGTTTTGCTGATCCGCGGCGGCTCGTGAATGTCCAGCCCCACCCCATGGCCGGTTCCGTGGAAGTACCCCTGCATCCGACCGTTCACAAGGCCGGTTTTGTAGCCGGCGGCTTCGAACCGTTCACAAATGCCCCGGTGGATCTTTGCTCCGTCGGCCCCGTCACGGATCTTGGTGATCGCCTCTTCCTGGGCGTCTTTCACAGCCTGGTAGAGGCGTTTCAAGTCCGGCGAAGGCGTGCCGCGAACGACCGTGCGCGACATGTCGGCAAAGTAGCGGGACGAAGCGGATCGGGGAAAGACGTCGAAGATGATGCTGCGATCCGCCGGCAAGGGGCCGGAACCTTCGTTGTGGGGATCACAGGCCTGTTCTCCCCCGGCTACGATCGTGTGCTGGGCGACGCAATCCCGCTCCATCAATTTCACGTTGATCAGTTTCTTGATCCGCTCGGAGGTCAGCGGCTCTCCGTCCAGCCAGAGCAGCCCTTTCTTGATCGTGGTTCGACGGAGCGCGTCATGGGCGGCGGCCACCGCCTCTTCGGTGGCGCGCTGGGCGGCTTCGATGTGGCAAACTTCCTCGCCGGTCTTCACAGCCCGGCGTTCGAAAAACGGCTCCTTCTTCGTTTCGAGCCGGTAGCCCAGTTCGAGCAGGCGGGCCGCATGGGCGTAGGGAAAGTTGCCGGGAACCAGAAGCCGCGTGATCCCTTCCGACTCCAACACCGCATGCACGAGGTCGGATGAGCCGGGGCCGGCCACGCCCTTCCCGCGGACTTGGCGTTCCAACTCCGAGTAGGAGAGGACCCGATCCACCGTCGCCTGGCTGCGGGCCCGATCCATTTCGAGATCGCTCATGATCAGGACCCGCTCTCCTTTGATCTCCAGAAAGATAAACGGGTCCGGCGCCATGAAACGGGTGGCGTAAAAGAGGTTCGAGTCGGATTCACTGGCTGCGATCATGAGCGTGACATGCTCGGCCGACATGGGGACGCTCCCGTCTGGACAATTCTGAAGAGTGGCTCTGGTCTGAATGAAAACCCGTAGGCAGCTCGATGCTATCACGGGGGGCGAGGGGGGTCAACCGTGGGGGCGCGCTGTGGGGGGCAACAGGAAGAACGATCAGGGCGTGGCCGGTCCCGGAGCAGGGACGGTCTGATCTGGAGTCGAGCCCTTGGATGGAGGATCGGTCTGGGCATCGTCGGACGGCGGGATCAGGTGTTTCGGCAAGAGAATCGTGTTTTTCAGCAAGTCGAAGGCGAGGTGGGCCATGCCGATTACGCCGGTGGCCAAAGACTTCAAGGGCATGTAACTCACCGTCGGTTCTTGCAGCGGTCCCTTGACCTCGAAGAGGGCCGTGGTGAATCCCTCGCGTTCTCCGGCAAAGAGTTTTCCAAAGAGCGGAATGCTTTGCAGGAGCTTTGCGTAGGAGCCGAAAGGGCTGACCGCCACCACGACATCGAACTGGTCTGCCGTTAGGTCATAGCTGCCGACCCCGGTGATTTTCAGGACATGACCGTCCAGGATGAAGTTTTCGGTGGCCAGGACCCCATTCGTGATTGACAGGCCGGCGGTCAGCTTCTCGAACGGGAGGCCTTCCTTGTCCAGGTCCACCTTGCCTTGCAGGAGGGCCGGGAGGTTGAGAATTTTGACGATCTGCGGCACGACTTTCCCCCGATGGATGTGGCCGTGTGTGAGGACGAACTCCGCCGAACCGGTCAGGCTGTGCAAGTCCCCCTTCGGGTCCCGGCCGTGTCCTGTGAGGCTCACGCTGCCGGAAAAGTTGCCCGTGACCTGCGTCTTCTTGTCGCCGAAGCCTTGCAAGAGCTTGTCACAGGGGACGTTCGTGGCGCGGATGGCAAGATCCAAGTCTGCCGGCTTCTCTGCAGGCAGCCGGACCGAGAGGCGTCCGGCAATCTGACCTCCATAGACCTCCCCGGCCAGTTGCTCGACATGTACGGCGCCGTCGCCGATGCCGACCTTGGCGGAGAGGGTGGACAATGTCAGGCCCTTGTACTGTCCCTGCCCGATGCTGGCCGTCACCGCGACGTGACTGGTGGCCGCCACCTGTTCGAGCAGGGGGCGGAGCGGCGAACGGGCGCCTTCCGGGATCACAAGGGTCAGGTCGAGTTGGGCGGATTCGGCTCGGGCCTGGACCACGGGGGCCGACCAGTTCTGGAGGGTGCCGGACAGTCGGATATCGCTGTCCTTAATCTTGAACGACAGGCGCTTGATGTCGGCCCCGTTTCGGACCAGTTGCAGCCGCAGATACACGTCGCGGAGCGGAGCCTCGACCCCCTTGAGGCTGAGCAGGCCGTTGGTGAGGGCCACCCATCCCGTGTATTGCCAGGTTTTCCAGTTGGCGCCTTTGCCCTTGATGTCGAGGCTCACCTCCAGCGTGCCCGCATCCAGCCCCCCCATTGCCAGCCCCTTCGGCAGCGCCGCCAGCGAAAGCGGTTCCGCCGCCAGGGCCAGGTCCATGGAGAATGTGCCGCCCAGTCGCAAGCGGCCCTTGCCGCCCAGGTGCAGCGGGGGGAGGTTCAAATCCAGGTGTGAAATACTCCATCGCCGATCTCGGCCCAGGGCCGTATCCAGGGCGACCGTCGCCGGGGTCCCCGTCGCTTTCTGGATGAGGCCCGGCACCAGGATGGCCGTGTCTTTCAGGTCCAGCCGCGCCCGCATGGCCGGCTGGTCGGTTGAGCCGGACAGGGTGACGGTTCCCGTGATCGTTCCCTGCATGGCGTTGGTCACGAACTTGATGTCCGGCAGGAGCCGTTCGAGGTGCGCCGTGTCCGCGGCGACATTCACGACAAAGTCGCGATAGGCCACTTCCTTTCCCGTGTCGATCGTGCCGTCCACCGAGAGATAGCTTGGGCCAAGGCGTCCGGCCACCCGCGTGAATACGGTGCTGGCGGGCGTGAACTGAAGCAGCCCGGTGACGTCTTCCACTCGATCCGGCACGTGGGGGCTTTGGAAGCTTAGGTTGTGCGCATCCAACTCCCCGCCGATAAACCGGAGCCCCTCCTCGCTGTTCAGCAATCCGGCCAGCCGCAGGGTCAGAAGCGCGTCGCCTTGCACCTCGCGCAGTTCGGCCAGGCGGCGGACCCAGGTCTGTGTCCCCAAGGTCCGGCTTAGAAACGCCACCAGATCCGCAGCCTGGATGGCTCCTGGTACATCCAGTTCGAACCAGGGCCCTGTCTTCTGGAAGGCCAGGGTGGCCTTCCCAGCCGTGACCCTCAGGGGGCCGTAGCGGCCGCTGAGTTCGGTGGCTTTGATGCGGCCTGGCTCCACCACCACGGAGGCGGCCAGGTCTTCAATCGGGGTGCGGTCGGCCCCGATCAGGGCATGGCCGTCACGGATACGGAGTTCCCCGGTGAGCGACGGAGGGACATCGGCGCCGACGGTCGTGGTCAACGTGGCCTGGGCCACTTCCACCGTGCCGCGGATCTCGTGCTTGTCGATGACCGACTGGAGCCGGGCATCAATCCATTGCAGAGGAAGGCGTTGCTGCAGTTCATCAAGCCCGACCGGCGAGGAGGCAAAGGTGAGGGAATAGGTCGGCTGGCCCGTCATGAGTCCGGAGACTCCGCCCTGCCCCTTGAGCATGAGCTTACCGACATCGGCTTGCATGTTGCTCAACAGGATGTCGTAGCCCTTGACGCCCGGTTTCATGGAGAGGGCGCCGCGCAAGTTGGCGGCGCCCTGCATGAGCGGAGGGATCGGGCGGGGCCCGAAGAAGTCCGCAAGCTGGCGCAAGTCCAGGTTCAGAAACGCCGCATCGCCTTGGAAATTGAGGCGCTGGGAGGCCGGAATCCCGCTCGCCGTCTGTTCTGCCTGGGCCGGCTCTTGGCTCATGTGTCCCGTCAGGCTGAGCGAGGACAGGCCCTGCTCGCCGGGCAATGTGGCCGCAAGTGTCACCTCGGTCGTCCCTTGCTGGGAGTTTCTGAGCAGGTGGGCGTCGGTCACGCCCAGGCGGATCGTCCGTTCCCCTCCCGGGCGATACTCGTCCAGGACCGTGATCTGGCCGCCCAGGACCTTGACTTCCTGGATCAGCAACAGCACCGCCAGCGGGTGACGGTCTTCTTGGTTCCCGTCCGTCGTGCCGGCTGCGCCGGACCGGAAGTTCCAGCGTCCCATCTGGTTCCGGTGCAGCGCCACTTCCGGTTGCTCGACGTGCACCCGTTTGATGACGACACGAAGTTGGAGCAAGGGAGTGGAACGCAACACCAGATCGAGTTTTTTGGCTTTGAAAAAGACGCGGGAGGGGTCGAGGTCCCGGATCACGACGTCGGAGAGGTCCAGCCGGATGCGGGGGAACAGGGAAAAATGCGCTTCGCCGACTTCCATCCTGCGGCCGAGCTGGTCCTCGACCTGTTGGATCAGCAGGGCTTTGAATTGCGCCGGATCGAAGAGGAACTGGAAAACCAGAACCGCGAGAAGAAGAAGCGCCAACAGGCTGAGAAGTAGTGGCCGAGTCCGAACCGTCACTCCTCCTCCGAACGAGGATCACCGGCGGTGATCGTTTGTGATGCACGATGCAGCGACAGGGCCTCATCTTACCGAATCATCGCCGTGAAATCCAGGCTTGTCTGTCCTTGACAGGGAGACAGGAGAGGCCTACAAGGGACCGATGGGATTTCTGATCGCACCATGACAGAGCCGGCCGCCGCCCCCTCCCGGACCCGCTGGGCCATCCTCGCCCTCCTGTTTGCGATCAGCGTCATCACGTACGTGGATCGCGTCAACATCTCCGTCACGGCCCGGCAGATGATGCCGGCCCTGGGGTTGACTGAGGTTCAGATGGGCGAGGTCTTTTCCTCCTTCGTGCTCGGCTATGCCCTCGGCCAGGTGCCGGGGGGCTGGCTCGGCGACCGCTGGGGACCCCGTTTGGTGCTGACCATCGCTCTGGTCTGGTGGTCGGCGTTCACTGCCCTGACCGCCGTGGCCGCGACGCTGCCGGTTGCCTCCCTGCTGGGCGTCCTGGGTTCCCTGGTCCTGGTCCGTTTCCTGATGGGAGTCGGCGAGGCGGCGGCTCTGCCCAACTTCAATCGGACGGTCGCGAACTGGCTGCCTCCGTCCGAGCGGGGGCTGGGGATGGGTATTGCCATCGGCGGGCTGGGCGTCGGGTCAGCCCTGACCCCTCCCCTCACCGCCTGGATCATGGTGAACTTCGGGTGGCAGACGGCCTTTTATATCGCTGGGGCCGTCGGGCTGTTGATCGCCGGTTGTTGGTATGTCTACGCGACGGACCGGCCCTCCGACCATCCCCACGTCAACCAAGCTGAGATGGACCTGATCGCCGGTCCCTGCGCCGTTACGACGCCGGCCTGCGTCCCTGTGCCCTGGCTGGCCTTTGCGCGGACGCCGACCGTCTGGTGGCTGGTCTTGAGCTACACCTGCCTGGGCTATGTGGCCTATGTCTATCTCTCGTGGTTTTACATCTATCTGGTCAACGTCCGCGGGTTCGGCCTGCTGCGGGGGGCCTTCTACGCCGCCATGCCGTTTTTGGCGATTGCGGTCCTCTGTCCGCTCGGCGGATGGGTCACGGACCGGCTGAGCATCAAGCTGGGGGTGAATCGGGGCCGGGTCTGGGTGGGAAGCCTGGGCATGTTGCTGGCCGCAGTCTCCATTGTCTTGGGGGCTTACACTGAATCGCCCTTCGTGGCGCTTGGGTTACTCTCGCTGGGGGCCGGCTGGCTCTATTTTTCCGTCGGCGCCTACTGGGCCTCGACCGTGGACCTCTCCAAGCCCCATGCCGGTACCCTTTCCGGCCTCATGAACACCGGCGCCAACATCGGCGGCGCCCTCTCCCCGACCCTCACGCCCTGGCTGGCCGAGCAAGTCGGCTGGGCCGCGGCGCTTGGCGCCGCGGCCGCGGTTGCGCTCCTCGGCTGCGTCCTCTGGCTGGGCGTGAAGCCGGGCGACGGGCTGCGTGATTGATGGTGAAGGATGAGAGGGGAGCGTTCAGTCAACAGTTCTCGGTTATCGGTTCCGGAAACTGAGAACCGACCACTGATAACCGTAAACTCTTCACGAGATGCAACCCGCGCCTGAAAACGCCCCTTGCGAAGTGTTTGTTCCTGCTGTTAGATTCCTCCCCATGTCCGGCACCATGCAGTTCCAGAAGAAAGATCCGCGGGCGGTGATCTCGACTCAGTTCGGCGAGATGCTGGTCCGGTTCTATACCGATGCGGCGCCCCGGCACGTGGAGAATTTCATCTCCCTGGCCAAAATGGGATTTTACAACGGCCTCACCTTCCATCGGGTCGTGCCCGGCTTCATCATCCAGGGGGGCGATCCGCTGAGCCGCAAGCCGGATCGGATGTTGCACGGCACGGGCGGTCCCGGTTACTGGCTGAACCCCGAGCCCAACGATCACCCCCATAAGCGCGGCGCGCTCTCCATGGCCAAGATGCCGCGCGAGACCAACAGCACGAGGGACCCCAACGACAATGGGTCGCAGTTTTTCATCTGCGCGGCCGAGGCGGGCGGGCTGGACCGGGTCTATTCGGTCTTCGGCGAGGTCTACCGGGGGCTGGACGTGATCGACAAGATCGTCGCCCTGCCGCGCGACGAACACGATAATCCGCTCGAGCCGGTGACGATGACAGTGACGATTAAAGAATAATGGGGGAGCCTTCGCCCCGCGACTTCCAGCCCCTGCACAGCCCTTCTGGCCCGTTGACAAACTTCGAACCGACTCCGTACAGTGCCTTAGACGGTCTCGTAGGGATGGTCGTTCACGTCCTACCTCAACATCCCGATAGAACACCCCGGGCGGGCGTTCTCGAAAGGAGGGTGGCCATGCAAAACCGCTCAATCATAGACCGGTCGGCTTCGAGGGATGTCCGGTTCGTCCTGCTGCTGGCCCTGCTCGCGGTCTTCGGCGTAACTGGTTTGTTCGCCTCTCCCGCAACGGCCTATGAAGTTTGGCTCATGGACCAGAGCGATACAGCCAAGGAGAGCGGCGGGTTTCTGTACGTGTATGACGGGGCGCAGTTGGCGGCCAACCCATCTGGGGCCAAGCCCACCGTCACGATGGACCTCGGCGGCGAGGTCAACACCCTCTGTGAGGCGGCCACCAAGAAGGCCGTGCGCCGTCCGCACATGCTGTTCTTCACCAAAGACCAATCCCACGCGATCCTGTCGTTCCTGAGCGGGCACGTCCTGTTCATGGACGCCGCGACCAAGAAGCCGGAAGCCTGTTTGTCCATGGGCAAGAATGTCCACGCGGCCTGGCCCACGCCGGACCAAAAGATGGCCCTGGCCGCCAACATGGCCGACAAGACCATGATTCGTATTTGGACCGACTATGAGGCGCATAAGTTCGGCTTCGACCCGGAGAAGGATGTGCTGAAGCTGGGCCCTCTGGAAAGCGGTGAACGGCCGGACAACGCGCCGGTCTGCCCGGTCACCGATGGGTCGAGCCGATACGCCTTCATCACCCTGCGGGGCGGCGGTCTGTTCGTCGCGGACGTGACGGAAACCCCGATGAAGATCGTGGCCAGCCTCAATAATCGTCAGGTCCACCCGGCCGGCTGCGGCGGCATCCAGGTGGGCGACACCCTGTACATCAATGCGGGCGGCGGCTGGCCGGCCGACAAGTTCCCCAACTCGGCCTCGCTGGCCTACGACGTCTACGCGTTGGACATGTCCGGCCTGCCCAAGTCCGTCTCGGCCAAGTTGGTCAGCACGAGGGATGATACCTTCGCGGACTCGCACGGAATGGCTACGGTGGGCCGCTACCTGTGGAGCGCGGATCGGGCAGGCAATAATATCGAGGTCATCGACACGGTTACGAACCTGAACGTCGGGGCGGTGAACCTCGCCGGTCCGGTCAGTGACGATCCGGCGCCGGACCTGCTCGATGTCTCGCCGGACGGCCAGTACGTGTTCGCCGGCACCCGCGGCCCCAGCCCCCTCACGGGCAACGACAAGGCGGTCAACAATGCCAAGGGCTCGACGCCGGGCGTCGGCGTGATCAAGGTCATTGTCGGAGGTAGGGGCGGAGAGTTCGTGGGCGTAGCGCGGATCTCGAACATGAAGGACGGGAAGGAAACGGCCGATACCCACGGGATTGCCGTGAGAAAATAGCGGGGCACATCCTGCGTACGCAAGGGGGCCGGCTGCGCAGCCGGCCCCCTTTTTTATCAGGGCAACAGCCGGCTGGACCGGATACTGGCTCCGTCAGCAGCGGGTCGGCCGCGTCCTTCCCCACCACCCTGTTCCAGGTTCGCACCCACTATTGATTGACGATCCCCTGGGTGACATAGGGGGGCTGCCTCGTCATACGGCGAGTTTGGCGACGCGAAGCTGTTTGCGACGCTGCTCGGCGTGCCACAGGTCGTACTGGGTCTGCTGATTAAGCCAGCTTTCCGCCGACGTATCGAATGCAATGGACAGGCGGACGGCCATCTCCGGGCTGATGCCAGCACGGCCGTTCAGAATGGCGGATAGGGTCTTGCGGCTGACTCCCAACGCCTGGGCTGCTTGTGTGGCACCCACACCGAGCGGTTCCAGGCAAAGAGCTTTGATGATGGCCCCAGGGTGAGGCGGGCTGTGCATGCGCATCGTAGCGGCCTTTCTAGACGAAACTTCAGGCTATCAGCCATCAGCCATTCGCTCTTCGTGCTAGAAAAAGGCCATGCTGGCGTACGTCACCGTCGAATTGTACTGGTCTGTGATGCCCCGGTCGTAGCGCAACACGGTTCCCTTTTCCGCCTGGATCAGCCGCAAGAGCGTGTAGATCGTCGCGAAGCCGGAGATGCGGCGCTGGTCTCCTTCCTTCTGGATGAACGAGGCGAAGGAGGCAGGGTTCAATTCCTCCACCGGCTTGAGCATCTCCAAGTCCGTCTGCATGCAGCGGTGGAAGGAGAAGTCCGTCGGCGGGGACGGGTCTCCATACCTCATGCCGAGGTGGGCCAGCTCCGCGCTGCCGATCAGGCAGTAATCCCGTCCCGATTCAGACAAGGCCTGCTTCAGGATACCGATGAAGGTTTCGACCTGTCCGGCTATGTTCTTCATTTCCGGGTCCACCATGCAGGTGGGTGGGAACGAACAGAGCACCGGCAGGATCGTAAATGGAGACTTGCCTGCCATGGCCTGTTGGAGAAACGGGAGTTGGAACTCGATCGTATGTTCGTTGCGGTGGCTGAGGTCTTCGTCGAAGAAGGGCGCCCCTCCCAGCTTCTTGAATCGCGTGACCAGGTCCCGATCCACCGGCACGACCCCGAGCGGGGTCTCGAAGTCCTTGTCGGTGACGGCAAAGGGACGGTGCAGGCCGGCGGTGCTGGTCCCCAGGACGACGAAGAGGCTGGGCGCCTCCGCCTCCTGCAGTTCCTTATAGGCCCAGGCGTAGATGGGGCCAGCCTGGCGCAGCTCATAATGGGGGGCCAGCAGTCCCTTGATCTTCTTGTCCTTGTTCTCGGACGGCTTGAAGTCAGGCCCCTCTTTGGACGTAAAGAATCCATCAAGCTGCCCTTTGAGTTTAACTCCGTCAGTTTCGTAACTCTTGCCTGAAAACATGGCCTGCCTGACCGGTGCCTTGCGATAGTCCGCCTGGGCGGCACGCTTGGCCGCCTGGACCCTCTCCCCTTCCAGAAAGAGCTTCTCGTCCAGGTCCCCGATGAGCCGCTGCAGCCGGTCCGGCATGAAGAATTCGCCGAAGCGCTTCAAGTAGGCGGCGCCGATCTGTTCGAGGGAATGTTCGCCGTCGAGGTGCTGGATGATGAAAAAATAATGGACCGGCAAGACCAGTTTCTCCTGGCTGAGCCCGCTCGGGTCCCAGAGGACCATGTACTGCTCTTCCTTCTCCTTAATCGGCGAAAACTGGAGGTTCCGCAAGAGCGGGAACTTGGCTGGGTCTTTGGGAGTGTCTTGTATGGCCTCGGTCATGCTGCTGGTGTCCTTTGTTATGGGGCGATACGTGGGAGATGGTACCTGAGGCCGGGCGCCCTCTGCAACCGTTTAGGACCGGTTTATTCCTCCGTGGGCTCCGTCTGTGGCCTACGCTTCATGCTCCACAGGAGCAGGCCGAGGACCGTGACGGCGGCCAGCCAGAGGGAGGGCCGGCCGTAGCGGGGCTCGGTATATTCGATGAGATCGGTCAGCCGGCCGATGAGCAGGGACATGCGGGCCATGACCGTGTAGCCGAAGGCCGCGCCGAAGGCGATCATCAAGAAGAGGATGCCGGTTCTGGCCGCGACCTGCACCGGCCCCTTGTGCTCGATCGAAAAGAAGAAATAAAAGAGCACGGAGACCACCCCGACCAGCAGGATGATCGCGTTCAGATTGCTGGACGGATCGGCCAGGCTGAACGAGAAGGTCGGGTTTCCCTGGACCATGGAGGCCAGCGGGCGCACCGTGTCCTCGACCTGCTTGAGGATGAAGGATGAGACGACCCGGGGAATGGCCAGGCCGGACCCGACCCCGACGATGAAGGCGAAGGCGATGCGGGACATCCAGGTGGCTTTGGGAACATACCGGGCCAGCATGAGCATGCCGATAGCCAGGGGGATCAGCAGCGACCAGTCGCCCTGTTTGACCATGGGTTCGTAGATCAGGCGGATGATCACCGTATCGTAGGTCTTGACGATGGCATAGCCGACGGAGATGCCCACATAGAGGTGCTCCGCCAGCTTGAACAGAGGGTTGTCCTCGTAGAGGAACGTAAAGATGAAGAGGGTCAGGCCCGTGGCGACCCAGGCGCCTAATAGCAGTTCAAGCGACATTTAGGAGTGACTCCCCTGTCCCTGGCTCTGTTTCGCCCTCCGGATGGACAGATAGAAGACGTTGCAGAGGATCACCAGGATGATGATCGCAAAGTGCGTGACGGACTGGGCGTCCATGCCGGCGACGGCCCTGCCCTTCTGGCCGATCAGGACTTCATATTCCGCCGCGCCGCGCAAGCCGCCGATCAGGCCGTTGATCTGGCCGCTGCGCAGGAGCGGATAGAGCCCCGGCGCGATCACCCCGGTGCACCCTCCCCCCAGCTCGAACTTGTACTTGTCTTTGCCGAACACGTACCAGGTTTCGATCCCCGTCGTGCCCGCCGCCAGACTCACCACATAGCTCACGTCGCGGAGGTTTTGGACGCCGTTCAGGACCGCCAGGCCTTTGGTCGGCTGGTTGCCGTAATCGGTCGGGAACGCTTTGTAGAGGTCCTGCCCCATGTTGATGATGACGGAGCTGCCGCCGGGGCTCCAGCCCAGGAACACATAGTCCTTGCCGTTAACCTTGCCCTGTTCCTCCGCGATTCTCGTAATGACCTCGTTGGCCATGCCCGTGCCGGGCAGCCAGAGGGTCATCCCGATCACGCGCAGGTTGTGCGTGAACGCGTGGCGGAGCAGGGCCACGGCCTGCGGATAGAGCTCCGGCTTGGAAGCCGGGTCGAAGTCCAGCGACAGGAGGAAGACCGAGCCTTCCGGCAGGGATTCGATGTAGTCGTGCACGGCCTTCACTTCCGGGGAAATCCGGATGGCCAGCCCCACCGGGTAAAGCAAGGGCAGAAGCGTGCAGAGCCCGATCACGGCGAAGATGATCCGGCGGTCGATTTTCAACATGCGTTCGGCGAAGGTCACCGCGTGACCTCGCAATGAAAAATGCTGAATGCAAAATGAGTGACCAGGTTTTTCATTTGACCTTTTTCGTTTTGCATTACTCTTTGCCGCCCCCTAAATACGCGCGCTCGACCCCGAAGATGATCTTGAGCGACAGGGCGACGGCGCCCAGGCTGACCCCGATCAGGATCGCGCGCCGCACCGAGGCGTTGAGCACGTTCAAAATCCACTGCGTGATGTCCCCGCTGATCGGCACCAGATACTCCCCCAGCGGCACCCGGCCCATCATCACGATGATGGCGGCGATCAGGAGCACCGCCGCTTCGCGGCTCCTGGCCCGGAACGACCGGTAGGCGGCCGAGGCGATAAAAAAAGCCAGGATGGCGAACATGGTGCCCTGGAGTGGGACCATCATGAAGTTGTAGATCCAGCCGAAGGCGGTCATGGTGCCGTTGACCGTTTCCTTCCCACCCAGCCAGAGCCCGACCGCGATGGTGCCGAGCATGGCTGCGTAGAGGATGAAGCTGTAGCCCCAGCCCGGTTCCTTACGGCGGATCTTGACCGCATGGATCTGGAAGAGGCTGGTCACGCCCAGCACGAGCGCGAAGCCGCCGATGATTTGGAGCCACTTGGTGACGGTGGTCAGCATCTCCTCGGAGGCCGGATGCGGCACGTAGTACTGGGCCGCAAAGACGATGCCCGTCACGAGCGTGATGAGCAGGGGCAGTTGGCGGCGGAAGAAGATCATTTCACGTCCCTGAAGAAATCGAGAAACAGCGTTTGAAACTCCGTCCCGAACAGGATGCCGCTGGTCGCCAGGATCGTCCCGATTCCCAGCACGCAGAGGATGATGCCCTTGCCGATGTCCTGCCCGCGTAACGTGCCCACCTGGACCGGTTCGCGCGACAGGTAGGCGCTGGCCGCGTAGAGCTCCTCCCCGATCAGCGTATAGTCGCAGGTCGTCACGAAGAAGGGCAACTGATGATCTGAGTCGGTGCCGGCGATCTGGATCGCGCCGGTGCTCGCGCCGGTCTCGGTCAGCAGCAGCGACTCGGCGAAGTAGGAGCCCATGAAGAAGTTGGCGGCTGGCTTGCGGCGCAACATGATCCCGTCCACGGCGGCCGTGTAGCTGAACTGGTCGGTCGTGATGAAGAAGTTTGAGTCTTCCTTGAAGGCATCTGGCTTGCCCGCCTCCAGATAGGATTGCTTGGTGATCTCCTGACAGACGGCCATGACGATCGGGTCCCGGTGCGGCACCATGAGGTCCGTTTCATAGGCGGCGACGCGTTTGGCCACGCGGCCGAGGATCACGGCGGCGGCGATCGTGGAAGGTTCACTCATATCGCCGGCGCCGGTGAGATAGAGGATCGGTTTGCCCAGCTCCGTGGCCCGCCCGATCGCCTCGTCCACCGCATCCAGCCCGGCGATCCGCCGGAGGAAGATCTCCCGTTTCTTGGCCGCCTGGATTGAGGCGAAGAGCACTGCGCCGAACAGCAGGACAAGAAGCAGGTTGTTGGCCTGGTTCCAGTTGATCCAATTCGGCCCCGGCGTGGCCGGCGCCGCCCTTGTCTCCGCCCGCTCCTCCCCGTTGGTCAGGACGAGGGTCACGATGTAGGAAGTCCCGTCCTTGAGTTCGACGCCCTTGCCGCTCTTGATGTCGTATTGGTGATAGGTCGTGGGGACCGGGCGGGTCCACCAGGGACTTTTGAGTTCCTTCGCATAGTGGCTGTTGGCGGGGAACTCGGCCAGTTGTTTGGCCGCGGCCTCATTCGTTGCTTCGGCCAGTATGACGTGGTAGTGCACCGACGGCCCCTCCCCCGGCTCAGGCGCCCAGGTCACCGTGAGGCCGCCGCCTCCGTCGTTGGGAGTGTCGAAGACCTGCACCTCGCGCGGGGCAGACGGGCCGGACGCCAAGAGGGGGGCGGGCCAGGCTGCGACCATGACGATCGCCAGCATGAGCAAGCGCGCCCACCCTGCTAGGCCTGTCAGGTCACGTGCTTCGTTCATCGTCAGCCTTCGATGAGTTCCACGTTGGCTCTGGGAATCACGGTCGAGCTTCCGTCTTGAAATCCGACTTCGAGTACCCGGACATGGCTTTCGGTTTCGATCTGCCGCAGATCCGGCGGCAGCGACTTCACGTTGCCGATCCGGCCGAATAAAGGGTCGCGGATGATCCGGACCTGATCACCGGCCTGGATGCCGGCCCGTTCCTCCGCTCCTGTGCCGGACGGCTGAGCCGTGGCGGCCTGGGCAGGCTTCGGGATGATGATCTCCGGCCGGATGACACCGGCCCGGATTTGCGTGGCGCCTGAAATTGACGCCTTTTGGCCTTCATGGACGGCCAGCAAGGCAAAGGTCTTGGCCGCCATGGGAATCACGCCGAACCCTTCCGTGATGACAAGAGTAAAGCCGACCCGTTCCGTTCCGGTGATCGCCACGCCCAGATCATAGCCCAACAGCTCGCGCAAATCCTTATCGTGGATGCCCCCGACGACCAGGGCCGCCACGCCGATCTCCCTGGCCTTGGCCATCGTGTCGGCCCCCAGGAACGAG